>Ga0074045_10000973_pt1 | contig 28085 bp, 24 predicted proteins | sample BogForMeECP23OM2_FD_94442 | JGI IMG/M metagenome (GOLD analysis project Ga0074045, IMG submission 94442) | Bog forest soil microbial communities from Calvert Island, British Columbia, Canada - Bog Forest MetaG ECP23OM2 | ecosystem: Environmental > Terrestrial > Soil > Wetlands ...
AACGCCGGTTGCGGACCGAGAGACGCCGCAGCCCCCGGATAGCCAGCCGGTCTTCCGCGTGCACCGCAACGAAATCCCGGTCCGCGTAGTGGTGAGAGACGAACACGGCAACGCCGTCGGTGGGCTTCGCAAGGATGATTTCGAGCTGTTCGACGAAGGCAAGCGTCAGCAGATCTCCGGTTTTCGCGTCGAGAGCCGGGGCTCCGACACCGCGGCAGGCGCAACGGCCGCGGAAGCTGCGAAAGGCAATGCGGCACTCCAGGGCGGGCCCGTGCCGCTGCGCGGCCATTACGTGGTGTTTCTGTTCGACGATGGGAACCTCACCCTCGAGGACCTCGCGTATGCGCGCACGGCGGCAAAACGCGCCATTCAGGACACCATCGAGCCCGGCACGCGGGTGGCCCTGCTGACCGTGACCGGGAAGCAGTATGTGGACTTCACGGGTGACCTGGCCAAGCTGGAGGACGCGCTGGACCGCATCCGCTCGCAGATTGTGCCCAGCGACACAGTAGCCGCCTCGGCGTTTGCGTGGGTCAACAGACAAACGGGGCCCAAGCCCGCGGCGGACCAGCTTGGAGTGGGCGTCACCCCGCAGCAAACTCCTCCCGGTACGGCCGGATACAATCCGGAATCCGTCGCCTTTGGACACACCGGCGATTATTCCCGCTACCGCTCTCTGTTCAAGAATATCGACGTCGCAGTCAACCGGCTGGCGATCATGCCGGGCGATCGCTCCCTCGTCTTCGTGTCGCCCGGCTTCATCGCTTCGGACTCCGATCAGGGCGATCACTTCGCGCTGATCGACCGCGCGGCGCGCAAGGGAATCCCGATCAGCACGCTGGACGCGCGCGGCTTGTGGGCCCTTCCCGAGTTCGGTGCGGACAAGACCATGGTGGCCGATCCCTATCACCAGTCCGCGAAAAACCCCCACGAAGCAGCCTTGCGGCAGGGCCTGCTTCTGCGCGGGCTGGCCGATGGGACCGGCGGCATTGCCGTGGAGAACACCAACGATCTGGCTGGAGGTCTCAAGCGCATCGCCGTGCGGCCGGACTTCGCCTACACGCTCACCTTTTCGCCGCCGGATCTCAAGCCCGACGGCAAGTATCACAAGCTGAAGGTCGAGGTTCCGAATCGCAAAGGCATTACCGTGCAGGCCAGGAACGGCTATCTGGCGCCGGATAAGACGCCGACGGAGGCCGAGCAGGCCGCGCAGGAAATCGAAGATGCGATTTTCTCGCGCGACGAGATCCGGGAGATTCCCTTGACGGTACGCGTGGACCGCCTGGCTGAGCCCGCCCGGAGATCGCTCACCAGGCCCGACGCACTGTCGGTGGACGCGCATATCGGCCTCGGCACAATCCGCTTTGAAAAACAGGGAGGCCGCAGCCGCGCATCGCTGATTGCGACCGTGGGCCTGTTCGACGCGAACGGCATCTACCTCGAAGGCAAGCAGGACAAATTCGATCTGGAATATGCGGACGGCAAGGTGCCGGCTGGTCTTGACGTGAAAAGCGAGTTCAACGCCGCGCCGGGCACGTGCCTGGTGCGCGTGGTGGTTCGGGCCGAGGATGGTCAGATATCCTCGGCGAATCAGACGGTGGACGTGCCGTAGGCAGTCCGCTCGCTTCGCCCAAACGGGGCCGGCTTCCAGGCCGACCGCCGGACGACGGTGCGTCTTGCCGGCGCGATTCAGGCCCGCTTCGGCATTCGATACGACCCGGATCACTTGGGCCACATCATCCTTCGCCTCGGATCTCGCGAAGGGCACGCAGTGCCGCCGTATAATACTCGGATATGAAAATGCCTGAAACAAGGCCGCCGCGCGTTTGGATGTCAGTTGCGGCGGTGGTGGTGCTGGCTGGTGTCTATGCAGGTGCGCAACAGCGGCAGAGGCCTGCGGGGCCCGTCGTGCCACCTAGGAACCTCGTGCCCGGGTCGGGGATCAGCGGACCGGGCGCCACGCCGAACCATGCGCGCGTCCGGTGGATCGAGCTGAACCGCAGGGTCACTGGCTCGGTGGTGAAACTGGGCCTGATTCCCGACATTCGGCCGCTGATGGACATACAGGTGCGCGACACCGTGATTCGCATTGGAGGCGACGGCATGTACTATTTGACCGGCTCGACAGGCGAGGACATTTGGGACCACAACGATGGCGTGGAACTCTGGCGTTCGGCCGATCTGAAGACGTGGGATTACCTGGGGCTGGTCTGGAGCTTCGACAAGGATGGCACCTGGGAGCGCGCGTGGCGCTGGCACCACAAGCCCGTGCGCGCCATCTGGGCGCCGGAGATTCATTACATCAAGCGGCTGGAGAATTACTTTCTTACCATCAGCATGCCGCCCGGCGATCGCGGAATACTGAAAAGCACGACCGGCAAGCCAGAGGGGCCGTACGTCAACGCCTTGGCCAACGATGGCAAGTTCGATGGCGATATCGACACCTCTCTATTCGAGGACGACGACGGCACTGTCTACCTGGTCTACGGTGGCGGATCGATCGCCCGCATGAACGGCGATTTAAGCGGTCTCGTTGAAGCTCCGCGGAAGCCCGTGCTGCTCGATCCCGATACCAACCCGGCCCACCACGCCGCCACGTGTGCGCTACGCAGCCATTGCACGGATCTCGGCCACGAAGGCGCTTGTCTGTTCAAGCGCAACGGTGTTTATTACCTGACCGCGGCGGACACATACGAAGGCCGCTACAGCAGCATGGCCGCCCTGTCGACTAACATCTACGGCCCTTACAAGTGGCGCCACGAAGCGGTTCCCTCCGGAGGCGGGACGAATTACTTTCAGGATAGACACGGTAGCTGGTGGGACTGTTTCTTCGGCAACGACGATCAGTCACCCTTCCGCGAGAAGCCGGCCATCGTCCCTATCGAATTCGATAAGGACGGTAAGATTCACCCCATCACGCATTGACCAACTACGCCGATCCGCGGTAGTGCGGGCTCCCAGTCGCCCATCAACGGCAACTGGCATCGTCCGCGTTCGGGAAAGCAAGGAGGGTAATACTCGCCGGCGCGAGTGTCACCTGTCCCGCGGGCAAGGGCCGAGTGTATCATATTCGGATACCGGAGCCAAAAAGGGGAATCCCGGTTAAAACGCGGGGGGGGGATGCTTCGCGTTCGGAGGTGTTGTCTGATGATCTCCCGAATTCGTGTCGATCTGACTCGGGTTTCGAATCTCGATTTGTCGCAGGCCCGCCGTGTGCGGCTGCCTGCGCGCCAGGCGCCGGCCTTTGGCGAACAGACCGCTCTGCGGGCAGGCCTCACCGCGATCGCCGCGGCGGGCCGCCCAAACTCAGGGGCTATCAAGGACCTGCTCGCCGCCCAGGATGCGTCATCGGTCCCCGTGGATCTTGTCGGCGGCATACGGGGGACCTCCAGACCGTCGAGTTCGGATCTCACGCTCGCATTGGGTGAGACGGCTTCGGCCGGCGCCGTGATCTCGCTATCGATGGGGGGCGGGGTCTATATCTGGATTCCCAAGCGCGAGATTGGACTGTATGGCTCGGTGGGAGTCGGGTTGGTCACCAATGCCGGTTTCTCGGGCGGAATCCAGGTCACTGTGCTGTTTGGTCCCGCGCCGGTGTATCTCGGCGGCGAGTCGCTGGCCGTTGGTGTAGAATTCTCGTTTCCAGGACTCAAGGTCATTGGTTTCGGGGGTTTTCTTCTATTCAGCACCACCTGGGAACTACGTGGATTCAGCTACGCCATGACTGGGGGGCTATCGGCGTTCCCGGTGGATGTAACCGTGCAGACTTCGATGACCGGTTTGCGTCCCTTGGGCCGGATCTAACAGTCGAAACAAGTCATGTAGACTTCCGACCGTGCCAGACCAACCCGCTCCTCGGTCGGCGTCGCTGGAGAGTAGCGGGGCTCGAGCGAGTACGGATGCGCCGCTCCGATTCGTAGCTGGGCATCGCGACGGATCGCACTGCCTCTATGATGAACGCTGGGGGAGTGCGTGCTTCGTTACTACATCACCGACCGGAACGCGGCGGGCGGAGTCGATCCGCTACTGGCCTTCGTCGCGCGCGCTCTTGAGAGCGGCGTGGAACTGATCCAGATTCGCGAGAAAGACCTGATGCCGCGCGAGTTATGCGCGCTGGTGCGGCGTGTACTCGCGCTGCCGAACCCGCACCGGTCGCGCATCCTGGTGAATGGGCGCACGGATGTGGCGCTGGCGGCGGGCGCGCACGGGGTCCATCTGCCGTCGGGTTCGTTTGCGCCTCGGCTGTTGCGCCCGATCGTGCCGGCGGGCTTTCTGATCGGGGTCTCGACACACTCGCCGGTCGAGATGCGCGCGGCAGCCGCCGCGGGTGCCGACTTCGCCGTCTTCGGCCCGGTCTTCTTCACTCCCTCGAAGGCTGTCTATGGCACCCCAGTGGGTCTCGAAGCGCTGCGGGAAGCAAGCCAGGCCGTGTCTATCCCCGTTTTCGCACTGGGTGGAATCACGGCGCAAAACGCTCCGCTCTGTCTGGCCGCTGGCGCGGCTGGCATCGCCGGCATCTCCATCTTCCAAAGTTGATGCCGGCCGGGGTCGGACCGCAGTCCTTGCAAGAAATCCTACAAAATCGCTTCCGTTCGGTTGCAATCACGTTATAATCGGCAGAATCGCCCGGCTACGTCGCCAGCGAGAGGGGAGGCGCGTTGGCCGCGGACCCGCACCAAGTTTCCGCCGGCCACGCGTGAAACGGATGAAACGCAGAAGATACCAAGTCGATACTCGAACTCGCTGGATGCACCCGATGGCTCTGCTGCCATTGGCTCTGGCCGCCGCGTCGCTGCCCGCCTTCGGCCAGCAAACCTATGTCAGCCGGTTCGACCTGTTCACCGGTTACACGTATCTGGACAGCCCTGCCGTCAGCTTGGGGGAAAACGGCTTTCAGTTCCAGGCTGGCGCGCGCGCCAACAGGTGGCTGTCGCTCGGGTTCGACTACAGCATTTCCGAAGGCACGCTCACCCTCAAGCCGGCCATGCTGCTGCCCAGCCTGCAACAGCAGTTGGGCGCCGAACTCGGGGCAATGGCGGCGGCGGGCGAGATCCCCGCCGGCTACGCGCTCATCGTGCCGGCGCATTCGCGCACGCAAACCTTCGCTGGCGGCCCTCAGTTCAACTATCGGCACTTCAGCAAGGTGACCCTTTTCATCCGGCCGTCGGCCGGCGCTATCCACGAATACGCCACTCCACAGCCGGGAGACCCCATCGCCGCCGCAGTGGCCGCGCAACTGGCGCCTTCCGGTTACAAGGTGGATACGGTGGTGTTCTACGGCTTCGGTGGCGGCGCGGATTTCAACTTCTCCCGGCACGTGGGGCTGCGCGTGCAGGCCGACTTCGTGCACGACCATCTGTTTAGCGATCTGCTGCAAAACGGCCGCAACACCGTCCGCGTGTCGATCGGGCCGTGCTTCAACTTCGGCGGCAACGTCGCGCACTGAGCGCGCGCGCTATTGGCCTGCGCGGCGCGCTTCGCTCATCAGTGCCAGCAGGTTGCGATCAGGGTCGCGGAAGAAAGCCATCCACAGGTCGTGGTCCGGCATGCGCGCCACCGAGTGCGGCATTTGGTCAAACGCGACGCCGCGGCTCTCCAGGGTTTTCGCCGCGGCCACGATATCCTGCACCCTGAAGTACAGGACCGAGCTGTAATGTTCTCCCGGTTTCTCCGCGCCGGAAAGCATCAGCCGTATCCCGGCGCAATCGAAGAACGCCAGGCCCGGCACTTCGAATAGTAATTTCAATCCCAGTGCGTCGCGGTAAAAGGCGACGGCGCGCTTCAGGTCGCTGATCGTGATGGCGATTTGGCCGATGCTGGAAAGTTCGAACCTGGCAGCGGCGTTTGCGGCTGTGGCAGCACTCATGGCGTCTCCTCCAAGATGAAGCCATCATACTAAAAGCCGCTTAGCAATCGGGAGCCGATGCCGCCAGGTGGCGCAACAGGTACCGGCAGGCCGCGCGCGCATCGAGATCGTCCGGCCGCGTGCGCAGGCCGCACAGCACGGATTCGAAGACCTCCCGCCGTTCCTCCGCCAGAGCCGGCGAAAGCGCCGGAGAACCGGCCCGAGAATTATACCCCCATTTTGGCCAGAGGGGGATTACGAAGGTTTTGGTCTCCGAGCCGGTTGAGGGACTCATGTTCGTCTCCGAATACTGTTTTGCACACCCTCCTAGGATGTGCGGGCGTCCGCTACGGATGGTTCCACTTCTGCCACGGTGCTCCAAAAGGCTCTTCGGCCGCGTCTTGCCGTCCATTAATGAAAACAGGCTTTCCGCCGATATAAGCAAGAGGAATCTAATGATTTGGCTCACCCGATTGAACCGCGTCCCGCTGGTGCTGAACTCGGACATGATCGAGCACATCGAGGTGACGCCCGACACGGTGATCACGCTCACCAACGGGCAGATTTGCCGCGTGCGCGAAAGCGCCGAGGACATCGTCGAACGGATTGTGGCTTTTCGACGGCGAATCTGCGGCCCGGATGCCGCTTCGCACGAGCCATGCGAGGGTTCCGGGGAAGGTGGGCCGGAGACGTCGCTTCCGCAGGCTAGTTGATTGGTCATGGCTACTGCTTCGCAAAAGGTGGCGGCCGCGTCGTCCAAACCGGCGGGGTATGCCGCCAAGCCGGCCGGGCCTGCGTCGGCCGCTGCCGCGCCGGGTGGGTGGCAGCAACCGGCGCCGCGCAGATTCCTGCGTCCGGACTTGTCCACCCTGGTAGGAATCGGCTTGGCGCTGGCCGGGCTGATCGGTGGACTATTGCTGGAGCGCGGCAGCATACAAGACATTGCCCAGGCCACTGCCGCGATGATCGTCCTGGGAGGCACGTTCGGTGCGGTCCTGGTCACCACGCCGCTGCATGTGGTGCTGCGTGCGTTTCGCAGGCTCGGCGACGTGTTCCTCGATTCGGCGGAATCGCACTCGACGGTGATCGACAATTTGATCTGGTTCGCCAGCAAGGCGCGCCGCGAGGGCATCGTGAGTCTGGAACAAGACGCGGACTCGATAGCGGACCCCTTCCTGCGCAAGGCTCTGAACCTGGCCGTGGATGGCACCGATCTGCAGGAGCTGCGGAAGATGATGGAGATCGACTTGGCGCAAAGCGAGCAGGCGCACGAGGCCGAAGCCAGGGTGTGGGAATCGGCGGGTGGCTATGCTCCCACCATCGGGATCATCGGTGCGGTGATGGGCCTGATTCAGGTGATGAAGCATTTGGAGGACATGAAGGAGGTCGGGCACGGAATTGCCGTCGCTTTCGTGGCCACCATTTATGGGGTGGGTTCGGCGAACATATTCTTTCTGCCCGCCGCCAGCAAGTTGCGGGCTAGATTGCGCGAGACCATCGCCCTTAAGGAGATGATTCTGGAAGGCGTGGCGGCTATCGTCGAGGGTCTCAACCCGACGCTGATCCGGCTCAAGCTGGAATCGTTCGACCCCCGCCGTCAGCCCCCCAAACCGAAGACTGCTTATCTCGGACCGTTTTCGGACCCACGGCCGGCCGCGCCGCGAAAGTGAGCTCCCGTTGAGACACAGAACCGGCCATCCTCATGAGAACCACGAACGATGGATGGTTTCTTATGCCGATTTCGTCACTCTACTGTTCGCCTTTTTTGTGGTCATGTTCGCTTCCAGCCAAGCCGACAAGGGCAAAGCCAGACAGGTCTCCGCGTCGGTGCGGGACGCGTTGGCGCATGGCGAAGTCAGCGAGGCCATCTTAAGTGTTTTGGGGCGTGGTCGCCGTGACAAGCAAGAGCAACGACAGCCGGATGCGTTCCCGGCTGTGCCGATTGCAGCGTTGGCTGGCCCGGTAGACCTGAAGCAGTCGATGGAGACGCTTAGCCGCGTCCTCGACAGCGAACTGCGCGCCGGTAAGATCGGGCTCAGACTGGAAACCCGCGGCCTGGTGATCAGCCTGCGCGAATCCGGATTCTTCGCATCCGGAGAGGACGCCGTATCGCCTTCCAGCTTCACCGCTCTAGAGAGAATCGCCGGTGTGATTCAAGGCTTGCCCAACCCGCTGCGCCTGGAGGGCCACACCGATTCGGTTCCCATCCACAACTCGCGCTTTCGCAGCAACTGGGAACTCTCGGCGGCTCGCGCCATTGCCACGATGGAAGTCCTGGCGACGCGTTACCAGATTCCGCGCAGCCGGATGGCCGTAGCCGGATACGCCGAGAACGCCGCCGCCGATACCAACGATAGCGACGAAGGACGGGCCCACAACCGCCGCGTCGACGTCGTGCTGCTCACCATCGAAGGCCTGAGGGGCGAACCGGGCAACGCGCAGTAGCGCCGATTTCTCGCCCGTTCCACACGGCATGTGCGGCCAACGTCCGTCGCGGCTGGCGCGGCGTACTCAAAAAGTAATTTCAGTTACAATAGCCCGATATGAAAGCTACTCTTCAAAGTTGCCTGCTTGTTTTGCTTTTGGCGACTTATCGTGCGCCCGCACAACAATCGTCCGCTGGATTTCATGTCGCATGGGAACCGGTTACCGACGCCGAGCGGCAGATGAGCGCTCCGGCAGTCGAAAAGGACGCGGGCGCCGAAGCGCTGTTATGGACCGTTCACGTCGTCGATGAGTACCGGGAAAACTACGCGGATCGCGCCTTGTATCCGGAACGCGCCCTGTACCACTACGTCCGTCTGAAGGTGTTTGACGAAAAAGGCAAGGAGAAATTCTCGACCATCGATATTGAATTCGGCCCAAAGATCGGAATCGAGGGTGTCGCAGCGCGTACTATCAAGCCCGATGGGTCCATCGTGGAGATGAAGAGCAACGCTGTTTACGAACGCGACTTGGTTCGGGCGGGTGGCCGGAAGGTGCGAGTGAAATCCTTCGCAATCCCCGCGGTCGAGCCGGGAGCGATTGTCGAGTATCGTTACAAAGAGACTCGCGAGGATCATAATGTCGCCTATGCGCGGCTTCAATTGCAACGGGAGTATCCCGTGCAGAAGGTCACTTACTATGTGAAGCCGTTGCCTGGAGATAACAATGGCGACCTACGGATGGGTGTCTGGGCGTTCAACTGCACAACCTCGCCCCTGAAACTGGAGAAGAACGGCTACTCGTCATTCACGCTGGAGAATGTCCCGGCGTTCCACGAGGAACCCTACATGCCGGGACAGCCTAACGTCCGGCCATGGGCCCTGCTGCATTACAGAACCGTCGACAAGCGCGATCCGGACAAGTATTGGGGCGATATCGGGCGCAAGATCTACGGCAATTTGAAGGAATCGCTGAAGGCGAACAGCGATATCAAGCAAGCAGCCGCCGGAGCCGTGACCGGCGCCAATTCTCCGGAAGAGAAAGCGGCGGCCCTGATCCGCTGCCTGCAAAAGACCATGCGCGGCTTCTACGATGCGGGAGTGACCGATGCGGATCGCGCCAAGGTGTTCGCCAAAATGCCCAAGGATCGCGAGCGAACGGCCGCCGAGGTGCTGAAGAGCGGTCTCGGCACCTCCGAAGAGCGTAATCTGCTGCTTGCGGCGATGGCCTCGAGCGTCGGTCTGGAAGCGCGTCCCGTCTTGTTGCCCAATCGAAACGACATCCTCTTTGCCCCGCAAATGGCCGACGCGTACTTCCTCGATAACGCCGATGTGGCGGTCAAGATCGGCGACACGTGGAAGTTCTACGACGTGGGTGCGCACCTTCCGCCGGGAATGTTGGAATGGAGCGAGGAGGGGCTCCCGGCGCTGTTGAGCGATCCCAAAAAGCCGGTTTTTGTGACCAGTCCGGTCGCTCCCCCGGCAAGCTCGCTCACCCACCGGACTGCGCATCTGACGCTTTCCGACGACGGCACGTTGGAGGGGGACGTCGAAGAATCGTACTCCGGCCACGCCGCTCCCGAAAAGCGCCACAGGTTGGAGGGTGAAAGCGACGCCCGCCAGCAGGAGATCTTCAAGGAAATTGTCGTCGGCGTCTTCGCCGAAGCCGAGGTCTCGGCCATCGCTTTCCAGAACGTTGACAATCCGGCCGAGCCCTTGATCGTCAAGTACCACATCAAGGTTCCTGGCTATGCCACTCGCACCGCCAAACGCATCCTCCTGCAGCCTCTGTTCTTCGAACACGGCGCGGCCCCGATGTTCACCGCCGCCCAGAGGCGATACGACATCTCGATGTCGTACGCCTGGAAGGAGCGCGACGAGCTCTCGATCGCGCTTCCGGCGGGCTTCGTGCTGGACAGCGCTGAAAACCCCGGGAAGATTGATTTCGGCCAGCCAGGCTGGTACGACCTGAAGATGGTGATCCGGAACAAAAACGAACTGGTGATCACCCGCGAACTGGTCTTCGGCCAGGAGGGGCTCCTCGGCTTCAAGCGGGAGGCGTACCCTACCATCAAAGCCGTGTTTGACGCGATTCATGGCCACGATACGGTGGCTCTTACTCTGCGTCTGGATGGGGCCGCCAAATGAAGCTTATCGGTGCGTTGCTCTTTGCAGCGGCGCTGTACGGGGCCGAAGCGGTTCCCGATTGGGCGACCCAGGCCGCCACTCAGCCCGTGCCCGCATATTCGCCTAAGGTCTATGCGGCGGTTCTGCTGCACGAAGAGAACGTCACGGTGGATGCGGACGGCCGCCGCACCATGCGCGAACGCGGCGTCATCAAGATACTCCAGAAAAGCACCGAATCGATCGACGCGTATCGCGCCTACAACACCAAGAACGGGAAGATTCGCGAGTTTCGCGGCTGGCTGCTGCCGCCCACGGGTGCGCCGCTTCCGTACGGCAAGGACAAGGTGGTCGATATCGCTCTGTCGCAGAAATTCACGTACGACGAGGAGCGCGCCAAGGTGCTCAGCCCCGGCTCGAACCTGGCGCCCGCGTCGGTCTTCGCCTACGAGGTGATCGAGGAAGAGAAGAGCGTCTTCGTCCAGGACATCTATACGTTCCAGCAACGTGAGCCGGTGCTGGTCTCGCGGTATTCGCTCACTGTGCCGGCGGGGTGGGAAGTCCGCGGAACGGTGTTCAATCATGCACCGCTGGATCCAACCGTCGCCGGCAGTACCTACACGTGGGAAATGCGCGACCTTCCATGGATCGAGCACGAGCACTACGGCCCCGATCTGCACGCCGTGGCGCCGTGGCTGGGAGTGGCTTTCGTGCCGGGCGAGAACAAGGGCGGCCTCACTGGGTTGAAGGATTGGTCCTCGGTTTCGGCGTGGCTGGCTCCATTCGCCGAGCCCGCGGCCGTGGCATCCGATCAGGTGCGCGTCAAGGCCGCAGAGCTTACACGGGGGTTGACGGGCGAACTCGAGAAGATCCGCGCCATCGCCGCGTTCGCGCAGCAGGTCAATTACGTTTCTGTGCAAATGAACCTGACGCGCGGCGGAGGCTACACGCCGCATCCGGCCGCCGACGTGCTGGCGCGCAATTACGGCGATTGCAAGGACAAGGCCACGCTGATGCGGGCCCTGCTCAGAGCCGCAGGCATCGAGTCTTTCCTGATTTCGATCTACGCTCTGGACCGTACTTTCGTGCGTCCGGAGTGGCCGTCTCCGTTGCAGTTCGATCATGCCATTATCGCCGTCCGCGTTCCGCCGGAAGTCGATCTTCCGACGGTTATCCAGTACCCGCGCCTCGGCCGCCTGCTGGTTTTCGATCCCACCAGTACCGATACGCCGCTCGGCGATCTGCCCGAGGACGAGCAGGGCAGCCGTGCCCTGGTGATCGCCGGTGCACAGGGCGAGCTGGTCGCGATGCCGCTGCTGCCGGCTAGCGCCAATCGCATTGAATCCACCGTCGCGGCCGGCATGGACGCGAACGGCCATCTGGAGGTGCACATTGGCCGCCAGTACTTCGGTCAGTCGGCCGCGCAGGCTCACGCCCGACTGTCACACCAGAGCAACGACGATTTGAAGCGCGGCTACGAGAGCTCGCTGGCACGCCGCGTCGGAGCCATCGCTGTGAAGCAGGCCACCATCTCCGGCCGCATCGCCGAAGGACAAATGCAACTCAGCCTGGATTTTGCCGCCGACCGTTTTTCGCAGATCGTGCAGGGATTGATCATCGTCAAGCCGGGTGCGCTGGCTCTCGGCGCAGAATACGCGTTTCTGGCCGGCGAACGCAAGCTGCCGGTAAAGCTGGACGCCGAAGTCTATCGCGACACGGTGCGGATCAAACTGCCACAGGGGTATAAGATCGACGAGATGCCGGACCCGGTCCGTCTGGAGAGCCGTTATGCCGTGTACCAAGCGAACTGGAAGGCAGATGGCGGCGATCTGGTGTTCGAGCAATCCACCGAAGTCCACGACGCGCTGGTGCCGGCCTTGCAGTACACCGACTTGCGCGCTTTCTTCGATAAGATTGGCGGCAGCCAGATGGCGCCGGTCGTGCTGATCCGGAAATAAGCGCGGCCTGACACGCCCGCGCCGCGGAGCCCGATCAACGCCGCGGCTGCAACTCCTCGGGGTGAAACACCAGGTCGCGGTCGAGCACCATTTCGAGATGCGTGCCCGTGCGCAGCACAACGTCCTGGTTGCGGGAAAGCAGAACCCCGACCAGTGCGCCGGCCGCGCCGCCCACGCCCGCGCCGGGCAGTCCTCGCGTGATGGCGCCGACGGTGGCGCCCATACCGGCACCCTCCATCACGGTGCGGCCGTCGGCGGATTTGCCGTTGGCCTCCACTTTGCCTTCGTCTCCCGGCGGCCGGGCGTGAAAATCGCGCGATACGCCGTTGGGCAGAATCAGCGAGTCGAATCGAAGATACAATTCGCCCTTGCCAGAGACATGGCCGGCGGGCTTGGTGTGCGTGATGGTACCGGCGACGTCGCTCCAACGCGGAATCACCACCCGCCCATTCACGGCTACCGGAGCGTCCGTGCGCAAATAGACTCGGTCGCCCTCCTGGGCGTGCTTGGTGCTGACTTCACTCAACAGCGCAAGCAGGACGCGCGTCCCCTTGGGAACGGTGATATCGGTCGGCGCGCCCGGCTCGGGTCTCTTCGCCAGCGCGGGCGGCGGCACGTCGGCGGCCGCCGGCTCGCCTTCCCGCCGGAACACCAGCCGGCCTTCCACCTGCCGGCTGGCGAGAACCACTTGCCGGGCGATCGTCAGCGTTCCGCGGTCGTGCGAGAGCATCCATCGGTCCATTACCGTGTAATTGGGCGGTCCGGAAACCAGCGTGTTGACGAGCAGCGCCGACCCTTCCCACTTGGCGGTGGAATTCCAGATCTCGTCGCCGACGCGCGTCCGCGTCTCGCTGCCATCGAGAGCGTACGACCACCCCAACTGTCCCGTGGAGCAAAGCATGGCGGCGTCGCTTTCGGAAACGGTGAGAGAAGATTCGACCTGGCCGAGCGAACGAATGTCGCTGGCGGGAGGGTCCAACACCCACTTGCCCGAAAAATCGCGATCCGGGTCGGTGGCGCCGAGCGAAATCGTGAAGCCCGACGCTACCAGCAGTGCAATCGCCAGAAAGCTCCGTCGCATGACTTGAAGATTATCACAGGATGGCTGGCGGCGAGGCGGGTGTTAGCTGTAGCGAGGGCCCTCCGGAAGATCGAATGATCCGGTGGAGAAGTCGGGTTTGCCGCAACCGATCCGCGCAGCAAGCCGTATTTCAAGGGCGTCCAGTATGTGTGATAGGATGACAATCTCGCGTGCCGCATGACCGACATACACAGCCACGTCGTTTGGGACGTAGACGATGGTGCGCGCAGCGTGGAAGAGAGCGTCACCATGCTGGAGGCGGCCCGTGACAGCGGCACCACAGATATTGTCGCGACGCCCCATGCCAATTCCAAGTACACTTACGATCCCGCATTGGTAGAAGAGCGAGTCCGGGAACTTACGGCCAGAACAAACGGCACGCCGAGAATTCATCGCGGCTGCGAGTTTCATCTCAACTTCGACAACGTCGATCATCTTCTAGCGCAGCCGTTCACGTACACCATAAATGGCAAGCAGTACTTGCTGATCGAGTGTCCCGACTTCCACGTCGGCCGCCACACCGACACCGTACTGCGGCGTCTGGTGGATGCCGGGCTAACGCCCATCGTGGCTCACCCGGAACGGAATCCGGTAATTCGAAGGGAGCTCGCAAGATTGGAACGATGGGTGGATCTTGGGTGTGTGACGCAGATTACGGCGCTTTCGATCCTGGGCGGCTTCGGCGGCTCGGCAAAGGCCGCCTGCGTGCGCCTGCTGGATCGGGGACTGGTCCATATCGTGGCCAGCGACGCGCACGACCCGGTCTGCCGCCATCCACGTCTGGATGAAGCGTATCGCATCGTTCGCTCCCGGTGGGACGAGGATATCGCTGAAATCCTGTTCAACGATAATCCCCGCGCCGTCGTGGAGGGCTATAGTTTGGCGGGAGGCAAACTGCTTTCCCGGCAGCCCGCCCCGCGGTGGTACCAGTTTTGGAAATGACCAAGTTCGGAGTAGAATAGCGGATTCTGGGGCTTTCGGATTTTGTGCAGTGTCCAAAATGCCATACCGACCATTTTCACCGCTCCCACCGGCGGGGCCTGTGGGAACACATGGCAAGCCTGGCTGCGCGCTATCCATATCGCTGCCGTGACTGTGGCTATCGCGCTTTGCAGTCCCGTTATGCCAGCGAGGAAGCCGCTGCGGGTCAGATTCCGCCGGATCGTGAAGTCAAAGCGACGCGCGGCGCGATTCAGTGGAGACGAAGGCGGCGGGAATTCCTGCTCTACACCGGGGGATTTCTGCTGTTTGTGGCGTTTCTCTATTACATAACGCGCGAACGTAGCGGACCGTCCGAGGGGAATTGAGCGGCTACTCCGCTTACTCCAGGTTGACCGATCGCAGGACTATATACCCTGCAATGCGAGTCGTTCCCAGACTCCGTTGGTAGACGAGCGAAAGGCGCACCAGGTGGCAGCCCTCCGGGGTGCGAAAGGAAGCCTGCTCCTGCGTCTCATCTTCGGCGGACAAGTCCCTGCTCTCGGTCAGGCTCTTGACGCCATTCACCTCCACGATGCGCCAGGCGAGGCCGGCGCCAGCCGCGATCCCGGAAGTGCGGTACCGGAATTTCAATTCATACTTCCGGTTTTCCCGAACCGGCACGTACTGGACGAGCGCTTCGCAACGCTCGGGCTCGCGCCCGGAGAACGTGAGCCGCAGTCCGCCCGGACTGTCTTCGCTCGCGGGGCTGATGCCATCCACTTCAGGCAGCCGCCAGTCGAAGCCCTGTGAAGTGGGCGCCACGGTGAACGAACCATTCGTTAGCAGGGAGCCCGTGGTCGAACTCCGCGCGTCAAACGGGATTCGACGTGTCCGGGCGAGACTATGCCAGATATCGAGAGCCTCACTGGCGCGGCTTTGCTCCAGCAGCCGATCGCAGACTGCCAGCAGAAGCGGCGTGTCGGACTCGATGTCGTCCTCGAGCACCCGCTGGATCGGTGGACCCACGAGATCGATGCGGTTCTGTGCCACTAGGTAGGCGAGGTAGCTAGCGCGTACAGACGGGGTGCGAATCGACAGGCGATCGATCAGTTTCCCATCCTCTTCCATCTGACCGCACAGACGAAACAGCGGCAACGGATCGCCATACGCCATGGCCGCAGCTTGCTTGGCCCAGTACCAGAACCGTGGCGTATCGTTGCGCCGAAAATAGTAATTCGCCAGTGTCCATCGCGGTAAGTATTGCGCGTCCTCTTGGGATGCGCGCAGCAGGCATTGCTCGGCGCGCGTGTTATTGCCGCCCTGCTCGAATTGTAGACCGAGGTCGATCCAGGATTGCGCATCGGACGGATTCAGAGCCACCGCGCGCTGAAGTGCCTCAACCGCTCTCGCCGGGGCGTCGTCGGAGGACAGCAGGGCCAGCCTGTGATAATAGGCCGCCTGGCCTGGCAGGATCGTAATCGCTTTCGCGGTCCCCGCCAGAGTTTCCTGGCGAAACCAGTAGTCCGCCTGTCCCAAGCGGATGGACCAGACGGCGGCCGCCGCGAAGCCGACGGCCGCGATCGCAATAGACAAAAAGCGGAATAATCGATACCACATCACGGAGTCTGCTGCCGGACCAAAACTGCCATGCCGGAACTCAAGGCCGCGTGGCGGCCGAACACGGTCGTCCACCAAGTCACGTTCATCTGATTCGACGAACGCAATGTCAGTTCCGCTTCGCCTTGTGCCCCGTCTTCCGAGGCCCAGGCCAGCTTACAGGACTTTCCATTCGGCGATTTGCCCTGCACGCGAAACTGTACCTCGGGGGAGATTGCCTGATCGGGAACTCTATACTTGGCGCGGTAACTGCCCACCAGGGTTCCGTTCTCTTCCTCGAGGACGAACTCCACAGAGGTCGCCGGATAGAGATTGGGGTCCATCTTACCCGCGGTCTCCGGAGCGTAGAACCAGTTCCCCGCGAACGAAACCTCGTGCGCACTGGCGGTGGAGCTTGCGACTTCCAACTTCGGCGGCTGAGCCGCCAACTTCGGAACCTCCGCAACGGCAATCGGGATTGAAGGCGGGGGTTCTATTGCCCGCACCGACTTAGAAGGTTCGGGCGGGTTCGATTTGGCCGCAGCCTGATCTGCAACTGTTACCTGGCGGGCGTCGGCGTGCGTTGCTGCGCGCGGCGCCGTAGCTATGGCGGGGGGGGGCGCCGCTTTGGACGCGACTCCCGATGACTGCACCTGCGGCACCGCCACGCCCGATCTGCCAGCGCCCGATCCGTCGGGCACAGCCCCGCTTTGATCCGCCACCACCAGTGCTGTCTCCGGAGCGCCCTGCGAAATGTACCAGAGACCAGCGCCAACCACCCCCAGCCCGATCAGAATCCAGAACCAATGTCGCAGGCCGAAATACATGAGCCGGTACCAGTACGCCGGTGGAACGGGCACCGGCGGTGGCTCAAAGTCCAATGTTGCCTTCGGGCTCTTGCATAGGCTCAAATCATACTCGCGGCGCTTCTGCGAATCCGTGAGGGTCGCCAGAATCTCGTTCAACCGTTTCATCTGGCACTCGGCCATGGCCTTCAGCCGCTCATCTGGCTGCCCGTCGGGATGCAAAAGGCGCGCCAACACTTTGTAGGCTTGCCGAATCTCTTCGATCACCGCATCCTGCCGGATGCCGAGTTCCTCGTAGTAATTCATGCCGCCACCAATAAGGTGCCAGTGTCTCGAGCGTACGACGTTCGCAAGACTATATCAGACACTTGGGGCCTCTTGTCTTTTGGCGTCTATAGGTATACTTTAAATGATAGACATAGCCATTGGAGATCAAAATGTCGAAATTTGTGATTTTTCCGGTCGCTGTCGTCTGCCTCCTGTTTGTGGCGATGGCGGCGCCCCTGTCGATCGGATTCATTAAGTCGACGGGGGACTTCCGGGTTGATGGTTCCACGATCCGGCAGAATGGCACCGTATTCGATGGTAACCTGATCGAGACGACTTCGGCACGGTCCGTGATCGAGCTGGCCAGCGTCGAGATTACGCTTGCCCCGGATTCGCGGGCCAAAGTCTTTCGCGATCATACCGTCCTCGAGAAGGGTACTGGCGTGGTGAAGGAAGCCGGCAACCACGTGATCGAAGCCGACACCTTGCGCATCTCCCCATCGGAGAAGGATAGCGTCGTGCAGGTGGACATTATGTCTCCGTCCAGCATTACGGTTGCGGCGCGCAGCGGCGCCGTCGACGTGCGCAGCCCTTCCGGCGTCCTGGTGGCCAACGTGCGTCCGGGCCTGGCCCTCGCGTTCGGCTCGCAGGCAGGTGCTGCCACCGCTTTCGATGCGACAGGCGTGGAAGAATTCAGGGAAGGCAAGTATTTTTTGACCGATGACACCACGCACGTGACCGTCGAATTGGAGGGACCGGATTTGGCGAAGTTCGTTGGCAAGTGCGTGGAAGTCACCGGCTCAATCATTCCTGGTGCAACGCCGCCTGCCCCGGCTTCGCAGTTGATTCAAGTGGCCACCATCAAGTCTCGTTCCTGTCGTAAAGCCGCTGCCCTGCTCCCGGGAGGCGGACTTTCCACTGGCGCAAAAGTCGCGATTATCGGCGGTGTTGCCGCGGCCGGCACGGTAGTAGGTTTGGCCGGCGCCGGCACATTCAGTTCAGGGCCGTCCGCCAGCACTCCGTAGGACGAGCGCAAGGCAACCGGGCGCCTGACTATACTGAGGAATGCACGTCGCGCTGGCGGCACTGTTCTTCTTCGCAATATTGACGCTTTGGGTGCCCGCCTACTGGCCGGTCGCCGTCTTCCAGGTTGGGGTATTCGCGCTGGCTGTCTCCGCTCTCGCAGTCTTCGGACTCAGGCGCATGCGCGGGCGCGACCTCTATCCGCTTTTCCCCTTATCGTTCGCGGTTGGCTGGGGCCTTCTTCAGTTGGGCACCGGGCACACCACCTACGCGTTTGACACGCAAACCGCCGTGGTCCGCTGGGCCACGTTTCTGGCCGTCTTCGTCGCCGGCGTCTGCTTTTTCCGCGATACCGAGGCTCGCCACTGGTTTCGTTCTGCGATGCTCTGGTTTGGCTTTGTGGTGGCGGTAGTGGCCACCGTGCAGACCTTTACCTCACATGGCGAGATCTTTTGGCTGTTCCCCACCGAGTACACCGATTACGCGATGGGCCCCATTCTTTATCGCAACCACTATGCAGCCTTTGTCGAAGTCGTGCTGCCCATCGCCGTTTACGAAGCCTTGCGGAGCGAGCGCGATTCCCTGCTGTACTCCGGGATGGCCGCCGCCTTGTTCGCATCCGTCATCGCCTCGGCATCGCGTACTGGTACGGTTCTGGTAACTGCCGAAGCCTTCGTGGTCATCGCGCTCATGTGGACGCGGGGCCGCACCAGCGCCCGCTCAGTCGGCATGGCGCTGCTGAGAATGGCCGTATTGTTCGCCGTCTTCGCCACCGTGGTGGGCTGGGAGAGCGTCTGGAACCGTTTTTGGCAGCCCGATCCCATGCAAATGCGGCGCCAACTCGACATCTCCTCTGTCCACATGATCGCCGCTCACCCCTGGTTCGGCGTCGGTCTAGGCGCCTGGCCCGCGGTGTACCCCCGCTACGCCATTATCGACTTCGGCGTCTTCGCCAACCAGGCACATAGCGACTGGCTCCAGTGGACCGCCGAAGGTGGCATTCCCTTCGGCATCGTGATGGCCACCGTGTTCGTGTGGTGTTTGCGCCCGGCCTTCCGCTCTATCTGGGGCATCGGCGTGATTGCGGTGTTTCTTCACGCACTTGCGGATTACCCCTTCTCGCGCCCCGCACTCGGCTCATGGCCCATCCTAATCGTCGCCATGCTCGCCACCTGGCAATCTGCATCGCACGCAAGAAGTCCCGACCAATGACGAGCGGAACCCCACCTAACATTTGGGGATGACTGGCCCATCATCGACGTCGAATTGGCGTCAGCGGCATCCGCCTGTCACAAACTGCATCCACACGACACTTGCATTCAGGCGAGTGGTTTGTTCGGAGTGTGCAGTTGATTTGCTGCGGACCAAGCCCAATGCTTGCTTCGACACGGGTTAGGACAGATCAGGCCCCAGGGACGATTGAGCCGGCTCTTTGGGCTCAGCAGGCTGGACAACTGGCAACGCGGCTCGGGGAATTGGAATCGGGGGGGGCGGCCACCGTCGTTGGCGATTGGTACGTCACCCGTACCTAACTATTTGCAACATTGAGTACATTTGTTAACGTTTCTATGCTGGACTAATGGGGCTTGAGGAAGTGGATAGTACGAACTGGTTTGGAATTCGAGTAAAATCACGTTGCGAAGTTAGAGCATACGACGATCTCAGCCTGCGCGGTTTTGAAGCTTTCTTGCCGTTGTGCTGTGTAAGACGGCGTTGGTCGGACAGAGTTAAGACACTGCAGGTTCCTATGTTTCGTGGATACTTGTTCTGCAGGTTCGCTCTGCTGGACCGAATCAGAGTTCTAAACGCCGCTGGTGTAGCTCAAATCGTTGGCTGCGGGAATAGCCCAGTCCCCATCAGTGAAATGGAAATCCGCTCCGTCCAGACGCTGGTCACTTCCAAAGTTGCGTGCACGCCCTGGCCCTATCTGCAAGCTGGCCAGCGAGTCTCCATTGATAATGGACCGTTGGCGGGCGTTGAAGGAGTCATCCTCAGAGCGGAGGATGGGAAGCCGCGAGTCGTTGTTTCTGTCAGCATGCTCCTCCGCTCCGTCGCAGCGGAAATCGAACGCGATTGGATCGGCCGTGTTCAGTGAGATCAGTGACCAGGTTGCGTAGCCTGAATGGTCAGTGTATCGAAATGGCGTTATGCGGATATTCAGTAATTTCGAGTCAGTTTATCTTGATTTGCGTAATCCGTTCGTGATACGGCCAGCTCTGCAACCTTAGTCGACTAACTGTAGTAATTACCTTAGACGCGTTGCTATAACTTTAGTTAGTCCCTCCGCCTTCCACCGCCTGCGGAGCGATGGCCGGGTCGAACTTGGCCACGGAACGCGCCCACCGGTTCCACAGCACGTCATTGCAGTTTTAGCGCCGTTGAAACCGGCCCATATACTGCGCTTCCGCCAGGATGTGTCCGTCCAAAGCCTGTGACAATTCCCTGCGACTCACTCCTGGGCGCAAGCCAAGGGTGTTGCCATCGACCGCATACAGCCGGAAATAGTACCGGTGTGCCGATCCTTTGGGTGGGCACGGACCGCCGTAACCCGGCCGGCCGAAATCGTTGGTGCCGCTCACTCCTACCGAGCCGGGGTTATAACCTTGCGCCAAGTTATGCAGGTGCGGCGGGATATCGTACAGGAGCCAGTGGCAGAACGTGCCGGAAGGTGCGTCCGGATCTTCGACTACGATCGCGAAGCTGCGCGCGTCCCCAGGTTCACCACTCCATTCCAAAGACGGTGAGAGGTCGGCACCCTTGCACGAATGCAATTCGGGAATCCATCCACCTTCCGCAAATGAACTGGAAAAAAGCTGAAAAGACATAACGGGAGCCCTCTGCCAGATTATCGCGCTCCGGGACATGCTGCGGCCGGTAGGCGCCCGGTGTAAAATCGGTACTGTCAGGATTGCTCATAGAGCCGGCTGATGTCATGCCCATTGCGACCTTCCGCTTCTACGCCGAACTCAACGATTTTCTCCGGCCCGAGCGCCGCTTCACAGAGTTTGCGCACGGCTTCCTGGATGTCGCAACCGTCAAGGACCGCATCCAGTCATTCGGCGTGCCCCACACGGAGGTCGATCTCGTCCTGGTCAACGGCAACCCGGTGGACTTCGCTTACCGGGTTCAGGACGGCGACCGGATCAGTGTTTACCCGGTCTTCGAGGCATTCGACATCTGCGGACTGACCCGATTGCGGCCGGAGCCACTTCGCGTTCCACGGTTCGTGCTCGATGTGCACCTGGGCCGGCTGGCTGCGTACCTGCGGATGTTGGGATTTGACACTCTGTATCGGAACCAGTGTACCTACGAGCGCCTGGCGGAGGTGTCGCGCCGCGAACACCGGATTCTGTTGACCCGCGATGTGGGTCTCCTCAAACGCAGCTCAGTGACACACGGATATTTCGTCCGGGCAACCAAGCCGCGGCAGCAGCTCGCGGAAGTGGTCGGGCGATGTGATTTGGCGCGTCTGATGAAGCCCTTCTCGCGCTGCCTGCGGTGCAACACCCCGCTGACGCAGGCGGGCAAAGACCAAGTGCGCCAGCAACTTCCTGCCCAGGTTGCCCTGCTGCACACTGAGTTCCTACGCTGCCCGGATTGTGGCCGCGCTTTCTGGAAGGGCGGACACTTCCGCCGCATGCGGCAATGGATCGACGCCAGCATCCCCGCGTCGCTTGTAGCCGGTTAATATCCAATCTGGCTGCCGTGCGCTTCTCCAGCCGCGCGGCTCGCCGCCCGTGTGCACCGACTCCGGTGGCAGCCAGAACACACAACCCATTGCCGTCGCGTGAACGCCAGCCATGCGGTACCGCCTGTGGCGGCAAGCGGTCGTAGCCGGCGACCGGCCCGTGTCCCCTAACGCACTTCCACTGTGTACTCCACCCGCACGCTTCCCTTGGCCGGCACGTCAACCGGAAACTCCATCATGCGATCGCCTAGCTTATGTTGCGGATGCGAGCTCTCGGGGACCATCCATTCCCCGTACCCCCAATTCTCCACACCCTCGCGCACAAAAGCCGTCGCCGCGTCGCTGCCCCGGTTGCTGATCACCACCTCAACTTTGGTGACCAGCTTCATGTGATTGCGCGCCGCGGCGTCCGGCACCTCGCGCCGGTCGATCACTCGCCGCGTCCCTTGCAGCACATTCGACCGCCCCTGCGTCACACTGAAGTCGGCACCCACCGGCGTGATGGGAATCCGGTCCTGTCCGACTACCTGTGCTAGTCCGCCGTCCTGCGAATAAATAGTCGCTGTCCCCGCCGGCAGCAACGACGCGGAATTGTTCCGGCTCACCAGTCGCACCTCCAGGCCGCGCGGCAACAGCATGAAACCTCCCCGTCCCAGCGTCTGCGTCTGCGCATCGTTTTCAAAGATGTTGCGCTGTTCCACAGCCAGCTTGAGCCTCTGGAAGAGCGGAAACCGCGCGATCAACGTGTTCGCCGGTATCGAGATGTTCCGCTCCAGCGCCAGTCGCGAGAACACGCTCAAGCCCGCGACCGCCGCTTCCCCACTGTCCACTGAGTCCGCCATCATGGCCGGCGCGTACGCCACCTGTGCGTTGGCCGCGTAACCCCCCGCTCCCCCGCTCCCATTGGAGAGCAATTGCACATCGCCCGCCACCAGGTCCACCGCATCTGCGCATACATCCATGCCGGTGTCGTTTCGCACCGATACCCAACCATCCAGCATCATCTCCGCCGGTGTTCCGCCGGGCGGCGGCGTTCCCAGTACCAGCGAGTAATCGCCCTTCCAACTGAGCTTCGGAGCCAGGAAGTCCACCTGAACGATTCGCGGTCCGCTCGCACCCGCATTCCGCAGTACTAGGTGCAGTACGGGCGATTTCACGTTGCCCACTTCCGTCCCATCGAAGGTGATGTCCTGGCGCATCACCGTCACCTGCTCGCCCGTTACGCGAACGGTCGCGATCACCGCTTGCGGCATGAGGCTCCGCCACTCGACGGTGTTCAACCCTGCCTGCAGCTCCAGTGTGCGCTCCTCCAGCACCTCCGCCACGTTCGCACCGAAGATTGACAGATGCCGCACCGGGCAGGTCATTTGCCCATGTGCCAGGAACGGAAAAACCAACAGCAAACCAAGCCATCGCTTCATCAGATCTCCTAACCTCGCGCGCTACGGCCCGCTCGCGAATCTCGAACCAGAACAGAATTTGAATGCCACTGGGTTACCCCTTCGGACCGTAGCATAAATCAGATGTTTGTACCCGACTCACACCAGCCCACGTGAGCGTCTGAAAAGGGGCGCCAATTACCTGGGAGCAGGTGCCAGGCGCGGCGGAGCTGGAACACTTTCATCGTTCGCGCCGAGGAGACCCGGTGTTGAGCTTGCGCAGGCGCCTGGCCAACCCGGATTCGATTGCTGTGGCGCCAAAACCGTCTGATGCGCGGTGCCGTACTATAGAGGTGGCTATGAAGCGAACGCCGCTCCTGACGAAATCGAAATCGCTTGTGGGCGTGCTGTATTCTCAGCGACTCCACGGGCAGGTGCGCCAGACAGAGTTTGCCGCCGGTATCGACGACCGCGTGCAGGCCATCGTGGATCGAGCCAACGTGGCACGCGTCGAGGCGCAGACGGCAGTTTCAGGAAGCGTCTTCGCGGAAGCGGACTACCTGTATCCCCGCGTCACCTTGGCGGAAGACGCCCGGCGCATGGCGAATTCCAGGGTACCGGCAGTATATGCGGCCGCCTTCGAGCACGACGGCGTCCTGGCGCGAGTGGATATCTTAGATTAATCGGGTGCCCGCGTGGACAGACAATTCTATCTCGATCTTGCAATGCAAGGCCTCCGGATGCCGATCGGAGCCGACCTGCTTCTCCATGAGGAAGCCGATCCTGAGGAGGTTCTGCTGGACGCTGAGCGCCTTGGCCGGGTGGTCGAGAAGGCAGCGCGGCGCTATCGCACACCGCTCGCGTTTCCGCTGATGGACCTGCGCCTGGAGAAGGCAGACCTGCTCGAATTCGCCGGCGTGCCGGAGAGCGAAGTGGATGTCTTTCATTTCAAGGAGCCCCCACCCGAAGAACTGCTGGCGAACGTGATGCGCGCTGGAGCAAGACCGTTTTCGAAGCGAGTTCAGGCCAATCAGGAAGCGGTCCGCTACATCGCCGAGAGGACGGATCTGTTGCCCGTCGGGATGCTGATTGGGCCCTTTTCGCTGATGACGAAACTGGTCGCCGATCCGATCGTATCGGTCGCCACGGCCGGCGGCGGCGTTACGAAAGAGGAGGATGATGGCGTGTGCTTGGTGGAACGCTGCCTGCAGTTGGCACTTGCCACGGTGCTCCGGTCCGCTCGTGCGCAGATCGAAGCCGGGGCCAAGGCCATCATCATGTGCGAGCCTGCCGCCAACACCGTCTATTTGTCTCCTCGCCAGTTGCGCCGAGGCTCGGATATCTTCGACCGTTTCGTGCTGGAGCCGAACCGACAGGTGCGCGCCCTGCTGGAACAATATGGCGTGGACTTAATCTTCCACAACTGCGGCGAATTGGTGACGGACATGGTTCGTCAATTCGCCATTGAACTGCGGCCCGCAATGATCAGCCTGGGCAGCAGCCGGAAGCTTTGGGAAGACTCGAGCGTGGTACCGAAGGACATCGTGTTGTTCGGTAATCTCCCGACGAAGACTTTTTACTCCGATGCTGCGATGCCAGACGAGCGGGTGGTGAGTCTGACGCAGGAGTTGATGGCGCGCATGGCGGAGACCGGCCATCCGCACATTGTCGGCTCCGAGTGCGACGTATTATATGTGCCCGGCGCCGCGGTGCAAATCAGGCGCAAGGTCGACATTATGCTCTCGTGCGACCATTGCGTGGCCACCACCGCGAAGAGCGCGCAGTGTCAGGAGTCGTTGTAAAGCAAGGCGCGGCCAAGCGAGGTCTTCCGGACGAGCCGGAGATAACGCATGAGGGTTTGGATATCGCCGAGGCCGAAGCGGCCCGGCGTGCATGGGAGACGCCAGTCCGTGGGCAGCTTGGCCAAAGCGAGAAGGCGAGGCTGCGAACTGCCCTGCTTGCCTCTTGTCGTCAGGATACCGAGACGATGGTGGCCGTGCGGAGGCGGTTGAGCTGGTAGCCAGCCACATGCTGCCAAGCTTTGGTGTATAGGTGGTCGAATCGGGAGCGGTTGGTTGCGCGTGTTAGCGGCCGCAGGGAGAGCGGTGGGCCGATGAAGCCCACCCGCGCTATGCGAACGTGACCAGCGAGTGGACCGGGCGCGACCTGGACGCGCCGCCCGCACTCGAATTGCTCGCCGGAGCGCACCAGATCGTGGAGGCGGCGGCTAGCTACTATGTGAGCGTCCAATTCGTCTTGGCGGTTGCAAATCTGAGCGAAAGCACTTTTTACAAACTTGTACAACCGCCTCATCAAGCGCAAGAGCGACCCGCCCGCACTTACTTTCCTGCTGGGTTTCGATAGCACGCCGATCCGTGCGGAGAAGTCGCTCTACGATCTCGCGATGTGGGCGCGCAGTGAAAACGAGCTCGCCGGATATCTTGCGCGAACGAGTGGCAAGGACATTACGGCGGCATACGAATCGCAAACGGCGCCCATAGCCGGCGTAGAGAGCTGGCGCGAATTCGCCGGACGCTTCACGGAGCATCTGAGTCGTTTTGGCCACGCGGTCTACGACTTGGATTTCGCCAAGAGCGTCCCCGCCGAGGCTCCGGCGTCGTTGCTCGAAACCCTCAAATACTTTGTTGCGGGGCAAGGCCGCAACCCCTACGAGCGGCAAGCGGCGGCTACGGCGGCGCGGGAGCAGGCCGCCGAATCGTTGCTCGCGCGCCTGAGCGGGCTCCGCCTGCGATTGTTCAAGCGCGTGCTCCGCTGGGCCCAAAGTTGGGCGCCACTGCGCGAGGATGCGCTTGCTGACGTCGGCCTGGGATGGCCGGTGCTGCGCCGCATCTTGCGCGAAGCAGGACGCCGGATGGTGGCGGCGGGCGCAATTGCGGAATACGACGAGGTGTTTTGGCTGAAGTGGGAAGAGCTAGAGGCGGCAGCGCGCTTACTCGGTGCCAGTCAGCCTGCGGAGGACTATCGTCGAGCGATAGCAGAGCGGCGCGAGACTTGGCGGTGGGAACATGGCGTCACGCCGCCGGTCGTGTTGCCTGTAAAGGGGGGCTCCCGGTTCTTCGGCCTGGACCTCAGTCGCTGGATGCCCGCGCGCAGTAGCCAGGCGGCAAGCAGCACCATTAGAGGAATTGGCGCCAGCCCAGGGAGGGTCACTGGCGCAGCCTGTGTGATTCACGGTCCCGAAGAGTTCGACCGGATGAAGCCGGGCGATATTCTGGTCGCCAACATCACAACGCCTGCATGGACGCCGCTGTTCGCGATGGCGTCGGGTATTGTTACGGATGTGGGCGGCCCGCTAAGTCACAGCTCGATTGTGGCGCGTGAATACGGCGTGCCCGCGGTGTTGGGAACCGGCGTGGCCACCCACCGCATCCGCGGCGGCCAGTACATCACGGTGGACGGCGATGGCGGGGTGGTGACGCTGGCTGGATGAAGTCGGTTGCTTCTATAATCCTGAAATCCGAAATTGAACAACTAACGCCATTACTTTCAGAGGATTACATGGCAGAAATCCGACTTCGGCGAAGTTGGATTTTCACATCGTAACCCGCTCAAGGCAAATCGGATAATTCTCATACGGGGGTGCAAATTCGGATTTCAGGATAATCCGAGCCAACCCGCCCATCCAGCCACGGCCGCTGGAAGCGGCCACTTCGAGAATAAGGTAGCCGCGCAGTGCGGCAATGTCGGAGGGTGCCGGCAGTTAATCTCCCCACCCGGCGCAGGCGTCCATCACGGCATCAGTCCGGTAGCTGGGAACTCCGAGCCCCAATGAGCCCTCCAACCGCCGCCGCTTCCATCGCGCGCAAGATCCGACGCATGTGATTCGGGAGAACGGGATACCGAAAGATGGCGGAACGCTACGATAGCACCGGTTAACGCCCCTTCGAAAAGTCCTCATGCTCATTGCCCTCTTGGGACATTGCCCTTTGGGGTGTTGACAGGGTCCTTATGCCACCTGTATAGTACTCTAGAGTAGAACTGGTAGTACTTTTTACGTTTATACGTACTTTAGATATGGACCGATACTATCGCCGGTAACGTGCTGAGGTCATTCGCAGAACTGAGCCCAATAGATTGCGCCAAGCCCATGGGTAGTGAAGAACGAGCCTCCTTCGAAGAAGATGCACGCTTCGGGCACACCCGTAACGGCGGGTTTCCGCCTCCTGAGGGACAACTACATCCAGACCACCTTTCTCGGTGGTAAGCCGGAGATCTTCCTCCAATGATAGATTCCACGCTCTCCACTCGCAATTCACAGATCCACTCCCGGCCGAATCGGGGGACCAGCGCCCACTTGCTGTGTGCGCTCCTGGCCGCAGGCCTGTTCGGCGCAGCCGCGGCGAATGGCGCGACCGGGCCATCGATCTACATGCAGCCCCAGAGCCAGACGGTCACCATTTGGCATGAGGCCACATTCAGTGTGCTCGCCGGAGGGACGGAACCGCTGAGCTACCAGTGGAACAGGAATGGGACTGTCATTCCGGGGGCCACGTCCAACACCTACACGACGCCACCCGTGGCGCCGTCGGAGGATGGGGCGACGTTTACCGTTGTTGTGAGCAACGCAGCCGGGAGTGTGGCCAGCCAACCGGCGAAGCTGGCCGTCGTTGCCCTGCGCGCCGCTCCGGCGATCACGACACCACCGATTGACCAAACAGTGCTGGCGGGGCAAACCGCCAGGTTCACGGTGGTGGCTACCGGAACCGCGCCTCTGATGTATCAGTGGAGGAAAAACGGAATCGAGATTCGGTTTGCTTCGGAAAGTTCCTACACCACTCCGCCTGCGAGCGCAGCCGACAATGGAGCGCAGTTCACCGTTATGGTTTCCAATCGCTATGGACGTGTAACCAGTAGAGCGGCGGTACTGACGGTGAATGCCGCGGCGGTAGCGCCCACGATCACGACGCAGCCGCAGAGCGTGACGGTGACGGCGGGGCAAACAGCCACCTTCAG
>Ga0074045_10000974_pt1 | contig 28065 bp, 26 predicted proteins | sample BogForMeECP23OM2_FD_94442 | JGI IMG/M metagenome (GOLD analysis project Ga0074045, IMG submission 94442) | Bog forest soil microbial communities from Calvert Island, British Columbia, Canada - Bog Forest MetaG ECP23OM2 | ecosystem: Environmental > Terrestrial > Soil > Wetlands ...
CCACTTCTGCTTCTGCTCTTCCGATCCGTCGATGTAGATCGAGCCCATCGCCAGGCCAACGTGCACGCCCATGAACGTCGCGAACGACGGGTCAATGCGTGCAATCTCCATCAGCACAAAGCCTAATTGCGCCACGCTTCCGCCCGCGCAGCCGTAGCCCCGCATCGCAAGCCCGCCAATACCCAACTCCTTTACACCCGGCAGCAGCTCGAAGGGAAAGGCGTCATCCACCCAGAATTTCGTGATGACGGGTGCGACTTTGGCCTCCATGAACGCGCGCACCTTTTTTACCGTCGCGAGCTCCTCGGCACTCAAGGTTTCGTAAACCTCATAGAAGTCACTATTCGGCGCGGGCAACGGCTTCGGTTGCTTCGCTGGCTTTGCGGCTACGGCTGCGGTTGTCATCTTCATCCTCCTATCGTCGATTGGTGTCGGGCTTCCGGCGTTACGGACTCGTGTACGGCGCGAGGATGCGGCTGCAACGCTCTCCGCAAACTCACCGCGATGTGGGTCCGCCGCCTTGGGCCAGCGGTTGGGCCGGGAACTCGGCGTATGCGATGCCGGTCAGGTTGCCCTGGCCGAAGAGCAGCGTCTTCGGGTCCGATCCGTCCAGATTGGCGCTATAGAGCGAGCCCCCGAAGTCGGTGTAGAACATGCGCCCGCCCTTGCGATCGAGTGCGAGGCCGATTCCTTCCATCAAGTGCGAGAATAGAATCTCAGGCTGCTTGCGGGCGCCTGGCGGCGCGGGATCCATGGGGGCACGGTTCACCGTGTTGCCGCGGGGCGGGTCACCGCGGTCCGTCCAGTACATCATCCGGTTGTGTAAATGGAGCTCCAGGTCGATGGGCTCGGGCAGATCCGCGTAGAGCAGCTCGATGTCCTTGCGGCGCGCGGCTGTCTGGCCCGGCGGAATGTCGACATTGGCACGAAAGATGCGGCCCTCGCCGGCATTGTCGCCGCCTTTTTGCGTCCAGTAGACCATACCCTGTACAGCATCCAGGGCGATGCCGACGCACCATTTCCTTGCGTCCGCACCCGGGCGCGCATCACCCTCGCTCGTGTCCACCAGAGTTTCAATTTCCGAGCCGTCCAGGTTGGCACGCATGACCCGCATGCCTTCACGGTCCGACCAGTAGAGCTTGCCGTTCACTTTGTCGATCTGGAGCTGCTTGGGAGTGAACGTGCCCCCCGGTGGCACGATGACGGTCATGCGGCCCCCGTCGAGATCGGAGCGCAGGATCGAACCGTCATTGGCCTTGAGATTGCCCATGTTGGTCCAGTACAGGTGTCCCGCTGCCGCGTCGACGGCCAACCCGTCGGGGAGTTTTCTTCCCTCCTCCACGATGACCTTCAAATCCGAGCCGTCGGGGTTGACCGACAGCACTCGGCCCGCGGCCAGATCGAGGAAAAAGAGGCGGCGCGATAGCGCGCCATTGCGCCTCGGCAAATCCGCTGGCTTTGAGACGTTGGCGCTCATGTGGGGTCCCTTGGTTTGCTTAGAGTCACGTAACAGCTCTCCTTCTGGCACAGTTTCAGGGCTCCATTCATCAACGCCATCCACATCCATGCATCGGCTTTGCAGTGATTCTCCTGCGCCCAGACTCACTGGCAGCACACAGATCCGCCCTTGTCAGCAATCGCCCGCGAACCGGCGGAAGCTGCGGGGCCCCGGACTGCCTCACGAGCAGCATGATTTGCACCAGAGCCGAGCGCGCTGCGATCCATGAACGCTGGCAATAGATCCAAGATGCTCCGCGATCACGTGCAGGTAGTCCGATTCCTCCATGCCCGCGCAAGAATACTGACCCGCTCAAACAAGATTGATCGCTACGTCGATGTTGCCGCGTGTGACTTTAGAGTACGGACATATCTGGTGCGCGTCGTTCACGATGGCCTGTGCAAATTCGCGCTCTACACCCGGCAGACTGACGTTGAGGCGGGCACGAAGGAAGTACGTGCCGTCCGCGAGGCTTAGGTTCAGGTCCACTTCGGCATCGATGGCCGTGTCAACGGGAAGTTGGATTTTCCTCTTGCGAGCTACAACCGCCATCGCACCTTCAAAACAGGCGGACCACCCGGCGGCGAACAGCTGCTCCGGATTGGTTCCAGTGCCCGGTCCGCCAGGTATCGAGAGTTTGATATCCAGCCGGCCGTCAGAGCTTTGAGAGCTGCCGTTTTCACGGCCTCCCGCGGTATGGGTCTTGGCCGTGTACACAAGTTTTTCGCCGTCCGCGGGCGCGGGCGGCTCTGCAAGTTGACTCATAGTGCGTTCCTTTCGGTTGAGAGAGAATCGGAAATCGGATCGTTCGCATGCGTTGTCCTTTGCGCTGACCGTCTGGCGAGCAACAGCTCCCTAGCCTTCCCTAAGCCCGGAACACGATCATCTTCTGCTCGGTCATTTCCCGCATCGTCCAGGGAATACCGCCGATGCCATAGCCTGACTGGCGACGCCCAGCGAAAGGCATCCAATCAGTGCGGAACGCCGTGTGGTCGTTGACCATGACGGCCGAGGCGTCGAGGCGCTCGGCTGCATCGAATGCAGTGTGGAGGTCTTCGGTAAAGATGCTGGCTTGAAAGGCGACTGGAAGCGAATTCGCAGCGCAGATTGCGTCGTCGAGTCGCGTGAAGGGATAAACGCAGGTCACCGGGCCGAACACTTCGAGGGTCGAGACCTTGGCGTCAGCCCGCGGATGGACGATGATCGACGGATTGAGCGTCGTGCTGTTGACGCGTCCGCCGCCAATGAGCCTGGCGCCCGCCCCAACGGCCTCGTCGGTCCAAGCTGAGACCCGATCGGCCTCGCGCGGCAGAATGAGCGGGCCGACCTCGGTCTCGGCAAGGAGTGGATCACCGACCTTCAAGGCTGTTACACGGGCGGCGAAGCGGTCGAGAAACGCGCTCTCGAGATCCGCATGGACAAAGATCCGCTGAACCGAGACGCAGACCTGACCGGCATGATAATAGCCCCCCTTCGCCAGCGGCTCGATCAACCGGCCGAGGTCGGCACTGCGATCGATGATTACCGGCGCAGCGCCGCCGTGCTCCAGGGCGCAGCGCGTCCCGGGCGGCAGCTTGGAGCGAAGATGCCAGCCGACCCGGCTCGAACCGATGAAGCTCAGGAAGGCGATGCGGGAATCCGTAATGAGCGCCTCGGCAAGCTCGTTGGTCTCGGCAAGAAAGACCTGACACCAACCGGGCGGCAGGCCGGCCTGGTGAAGTAGCCCCACGAAATCGACGCAGGAGAGTGGCGTCGGGATGGCCGGCTTGATGATCACCGGGCAGCCGACGGCGATTGCCGGCACGACCTGGTGGACAATGAGATTCAGCGGGTGATTGAACGCCGAGATCGCAGCGACGACCCCCATCGGCTCGACGATGGTGAAGGCCCGCCGATCGGTGCTCGCCGGCGTCAGCCCCATCGGGATCTCCCGGCCGGCCATGACGCGCAGCTCATCGGCGGCATCGCGCACGCCATCGATGGCACGGTCGGTTTCGATGAGCGCATCGGTCAGCGGTTTACCGCCCTCCCGCGCAATTTGTCGGGCGAGATGCTCGCGCTTGCCCTCCATCAGCCCAGCCAACTTCCGCAGAATCGCGATCCTCTGATGGGTTTTCAGCCGTGCGCCTCGGTCGGCGAACAGCTTTGCGGCCGCCTCGATCTTGCGGTCAAGCGCCGCCGCGTCATCGCTTTCGAGTTCGGTGATGGGCGCCCGATCAAAAGCCTGAACCACGTTGATCATGCTTTACTCTCCAGTAGTAGTGGACCTGTGATCCGCTATTCGAGCGGCACCGAGATGGCAGTCAAGTCCTTTGCGTCAACGCCTGGCGCACGGTGTTCGGGCGAATCGGCAAATGGCGGAGCCGCGCGCCGACGGCGGCGAAGATCGCATTGCCGATCGCAGGCGCGACAACGGTCGTTCCCGGCTCTCCGAGGCCGACCGGCGCCTCCGTGCTATCCACGAACTCGATGTCGAGTTCCGGCACATCGCCGATGCGCATCGGCGTATAGGTGTCGAAATTCGTATCCTTCACCTGGCCGTTCACGAACTCGGTGCCCTCAAGCAGTGCCATGCTGAGGCCCCACAAGGCGCCGCCCTCGACCTGGGCAAGCGCGCCATCGGGGTGCACGATGGTTCCGGCATCGACAACGAGCATGAGCTTTTCGACGAAAACCGCACCGCTGTCGCGGTCGACCCTCACGCGCGCCACGCACGCGACCCAGGTCGGCATCGCGCGTTCCTGACCGAAAGAGGTAGCGATGCCGAGGCCTGTGTCCTTCGGCACAGCAGCGCCCCAGCCTGCCTTCTCGGCTGCGCGCCGCACGACCGCGGCCTGGCGCTTCGCTCCGCCGACCGAGTTCGGCGCCGAGCCTGCGTTGCGCCCCGCGCTATCGAGGAGGGCCAATCGAAACGCGACGGGATCCCTCCCGGCCGCGTGCGCCGCCTCGTCCATGAAGCTCTCGAGGGCCCAATTGGTCCAGCCCGGCCCGACGGAGCGCAGCCAACCGGGCCGGAAAGCGCTGTTGGCGAGATCGTTGGAAAGCGCCCGCACGCGCTGCGCGCCCACCGTGTACCAATGATCCGCGCCCGAAATCGCGAATGGATCATAGAGCTGGCCGTGCAAGCCTTTCGCCATCTGGTCCAGCGCCATCACCTGCGTGGGCCAGCCGGCAGAGGCGTGATGAGCCATGCCGGTGACCTTACCGCCCGAGCCGAACGCCATGCGCAGTGTCTGGATCGAAGGCGAGCGGAATGAATCGAAGCGCATATCGTCGGCGCGCGTCAGCACCATCTTCACCGGCTTGCCGAGCGCCTTGGCGGCCAGTGCCGCCGGCACCGTGTAGTCACCATTGAGCCGCCGCCCGAAGCCTCCGCCCAGCGCGTAAGTGCGCAGCACGATCCGTTCTTGCGGCTGATCGAGCGCCTTGGCGAGCACGGGCAGGAGAAGACTCTGCCATTGGGTGCCGGCGTGAATCTCGAAAATACCGTCCTTCTCGAAGGCGAGCGCGTTGACCGGCTCGAGCTGGCAATGCAGCACGCTCGCGGTCGTATACGTTCGCTCCAAGGTTGAAGTCGCGGACTGGAATGCGGTCTCAAGGCTTGGATCGTCCACCAGCAAGGTGCCGCCCTTCGGATCGGCAATCTGCTTCGCGCCATGGTCGAGAACGTCTTGCTCCGACACGGTCGCCCCGGCACCGACCATCCAGTCGACCTTGACGAGGTCGGCGGCACGAATGGCGGCTGGATACGAGCTCGCGAACACCATCACCCAGCCCGGAACCGTATCGGACGGGTCCTCGAGCACGAGACTGCGGATGTAGCCTTTGACGCTTTTGGCGGCGGCATCGTCGATCGATCGCACGCGCGAGCCGTTGCGCGTGGGCGGGATCTTCGGCCGCGCAAAGATCATGCCGTCGACGGCGGCATCGATGCCGTAGCGCGCGGTGCCGTTGGTCTTCGCGGGAATGTCGATCGCATCGGTGCCGTGCCCGATGAGGCGGCGCTCCGAGGCGGGTTTGATCGGCATCTTCGCCAACTCTTCTGCGCTGAAGCTGCGCCGCAGGTCGGCGCGCGCGACGATCTCGCCGTAAGAGACGGACCGGCTGCCGCCAAGAACCGCGCCGCTGCGCGCCCTGCATTGATCGGCGGGGATGCCGAGGAGCTTGGCCCCGGCCTCAATCAGGGCGATGCGGCCGGCGGCGCCGGCGCGGCTGAAGACCGGAAAGGTCATCCAGACCGACCAGCTCCCGCCAGTCACCATGTACCCCCATCGGGGATCGGAATCGACCTCATCGATCCGCACCTTGCGCCAGTCCACCTCGAGCTCGTCGGCGACGATGCGCGCCAGCGCCGTCCCGATATGCTGACCCATCTCGGCGCGGATGATGTTGACGGTGACGATGCCGTCGCGGTCGATGCTGTACCAAATGGTCGGCTCGAAGGTGCTTTGCGCCACAGGCGCAGCGCCGTGTGCCAGCGAGTCGTTCCGGAAACCGAACACCAGCGCAGCGCCCGCCATACCGATCAGGAAGTCGCGCCGCGACGGTAGCTGCGGGAGCTCAGCCATCGGCGCGCCCCCGAAGCTCGGCCGCGGCCCGCTTGATAGCCTTGCGGATGCGCACGTAGGTCATGCAGCGGCAAAGGTTGCCGGTCATGACGCCGTCGATGTCCTGATCGCTGGGCGCTGGAAAGTCCTTCAACAGGGCCGCCGCCTGCATGATCTGTCCGGACTGGCAGTAGCCGCATTGCGGCACCTGGAGGTCGATCCAGGCTCTCTGCAAGGGATGCTCTCCCTTGGAGTCGAGCCCCTCGATGGTCGTGACCTCGGCAGCTCCGACGCTGCCGACGGAGGTGATGCAGGAGCGGGTCGGCCGACCACCCACATGCACGGTGCAGGCCCCGCACAGGCCGATGCCGCATCCGAATTTTGTGCCCGTGAGGCCGACGACGTCGCGGATCACCCAGAGCAGCGGTGTGTTTTCTTCCACGTCGATGGTGATGGCGCGACGATTGATGTGGAGTGTGGTCATGTCAAGGCTCCGAGGCTTCGGTCTTCGTACGCAGCGCGGCGATCTTCTTGTCGAGGTCGGGCCAGGGCGACAAAGGCGTGCGCGTGCGCCGCAAGTAGGCGGCGATGTGGGCGATGTCGCCATCGCTCAGCGCGTGCCCGAAGCTCGGCATAACGACCCCCGGAATGCCGTCCTCGGCGTCGATGCCATGCAGCACAACCTCGATGAAGTTCGACGGATCGGGCAGATTCAGTGCGCTGTTGAGCGCGAGGTCCGGCCGAACCGCAAGCGGTGCCCCGGCGTTGTAGTGGCACGAGGCGCAGGCAGCCATGTAAAGACGCGAATCGGGGTCGGTTTCCTGCCCGGTTCCGAGCGATGCGTACGACATGGCGCGCGCGACCGCCGGAGCGGTCGAGGGTGCGCGCGCGGCGGCATGGTCGATGTCGGCGAAATAGAGCGCGATGGACTCAACATCCGCTTGCGGAAGCGCGGCGAGGCCACGCACGACTGGGGCCATCGGGCCCGCTGCCGACCCGTGCAGGTCGCCTACGCCATTGCGCAGATACGCCGCGAGCTCCCGCTCAGTCCACGGCACCGGATCCGGATTGGCGGCGCTCAGGGGCGGCGCGATCCAGTGATCGACCCGGGCTCCGGCGTACGCATGGCCCGTCCTTTCGGCGCCGAGGAGGTTCCGCGGCGTGTGGCAGGCGCCGCAGTGGCTCAGTCCTTCCGCGAGATAGGCGCCGCGGTTCCATTCCGCGCTCTTGTTGGCATCTGGCTCGATGCGGCCGGGCCGGAAGAACAGCAAACGCCAGCCAGCCTGCAGATAGCGGACATTGAGCGGGAACGGCAGTCCGTTCTCGTGCGCCCGGGCACGAGCGGGTGCGCGGGTCATGAAAAAGGCGTACAGCGCCTGCACATCCGCGTCGGACAGCTTCGTGAAATGGTCGTACGGAAACCCGGGAAAGAGCAGCGAACCGTCGCGCGCAACCCCCTCCTGCATGGCACGGGCAAAGGCGGCCTCGGACCACGTGCCGATACCCGTCTCGGCATCGGGCGTGATGTTGGTCGAGTAGAGCACGCCAAACGGGGTCGCCATCGCATAGCCGCCGGCGAATTCCTGACCGCCCTTGGCCGTGTGGCACTCGGCGCAATAGCCCCCGGAGGCGAGCGCTGCTCCCTTCGCAACGACTTCTGGTGCGAACGCGCCCGGTGCCGGCGGAGCGATCGGCGCGATCGCCGGTCGCCACGCGAGCGCAGCGAAGCCCAGAATGGCCAGCACTCCGAGCGTGACGACGGAGATGAGGAGGCGCTTTCGCATTAGAGCGCCCGGCCAGAGTAGACGGGTCGACCCGCAGCCGCAATCGCCTGGCTCAGCAGATCGCGGGCACGCGATGTTTGGCGAACCTCGAAATTCAATCGTGCAAGGCCGAGCGCCTTCATCGGATCGGCGCCGGCGGCGAGCCAGAATTCGGCCGCGTGGTCGGCGAAAGCCTCGGGGTGAGCCGCCACCAGCTCATCGTAGCGTGCGGCCGCGAGCTGGCGCCAGCGCCGAGACTCATCGGTGAGGCCAAAATCCTCGAGGATGCGCGCGAGCTGTCCCGCGTAATCAGGATCATCCGATGAGATTGCCAATGGATACAGACGCGCAATCGCCGTTTCGATGTCGCCGAGTTCTGCCTCGACCTCGGCGAGATGGCCCTGCGCTGGCGCGTAAGCCGGCACACGGCATAGCGCTGTGTCGAACGAGGCTCGTGCCTCTTCCAACACGCCATTGTTCATCCACATCAGGCCCCGCTGAAAATCGAGAAGCGCAAGTGGAAACGGCGAGACGCCGCGGTAAAGACGCAAGCTTTCCTCGTACAGACGCTCCGCCGCGTCGAGGTCGCCCCGCTCCGCACACAGTCCGGCCAACGCCCCAATATTTTCAAAACTCGGCCGACGGTTTGCGGCCTCCTCCCGTATGGCACGAGCTTCATCGTAGCGCCCTAGTGCCTGGAAGATGGCAGCACGCTCGCCATTGACCGTTTCGGCATCGAGCGAGAGCCGCTCTGCACGATCAAGGTCGTCCAGAGCCTTCACAAAACGATGGAACAGCGCGTGAATTCTGGCGTGCGCAAGACTTGCCGCCGGATCGGAGGCTGCATCACGCACCAGCTGGTCTACGATCTTCTCGGCTCGCTCGTACTCGGCGACGCGGCCCACGATGAGACCGCGAAGCGTGATCAGGTCGGCGAGAGCGGCTCGACTTTTGACGGTTCCACGGCCGAACCGGGCATCCTGCTGCAGACTCTCTATCTGCGCCTCGAGATTGAAGAGCGCAATCTTTCCGTGCGTGGTCGTCTGCCGGACGCAGCCAGCTCTATTTGCCGCCGTCAGGTTTGCCACGCCCATCATGACGCGACAACCTTGGGCGGATTTGGCGGCGCCATATACGGGAACGATTTGGCGGACCACGCGATCGGCGCGTCGACACCGTCGCTGATGCGCGGTCCGCCGCCGGCGTTGATGTACAACGTCAGAATCAAGTCGACGATGTCCTCGTTCAGCCATCGTCCTCCGCATGTCGCATGCACACGCTCCTTGAGCACCGACTCCTCGATCTCGAAGTAACTGGTCTCTCGGAAAGGCTTGGACATATCCACGACCAGGAAGTCTTCGAGCAGAAGTTCAGTCAGTGGATGGTTGCCATGCTCGTCATATGACCAATCCGTCTTTCCGTCGAGGTTGTCGTAGAAAGCGAGGTTGGCATTGAACCGCGCGCGGTATGCGTCGGCGTAGGTTTTGCCTAGGTTGAAGGCATCCTCATTGTTGTACAGCTCGCGAATCTCGAGATTCCGATTCACTTGATCGAACATCTTGGCGCTGAGGGTTACATTCTTGATTTCTGGACGGCCGACTCGCTCCAGACGGATCGGGCGCTTCCCTGATGTCAAAGTCTCGCCCACGACCGCGAACATGGGCCCGCCCTTGAGTAAGGTTGCCCATTCGATCTCAAGGACGATTCCCAGGACGTTCTTGCCGTAGAGTCTGTCGGAACCGACTCTCTTGAACGCGAGCTGTTTGGTCATCAGGGTTTTTTCGATCATCGGGCCATCCAAAAAAAATGGATCGGACCTCTGTCCTGCAAAGACATGCAGCCCTCCCCCTCCGCCGCCCTTCTCATCGTTCACGACAAAGGGAACGACCTCGCCGCTTGGTGTCGTGCAGCGGCCCCGTTGCACGGGTGGCATTCCGCTGTCCAGACTGTCGGGCACATCGAACATGCAATCGAAAGTGAATTCATCAGCGCCGATGTTGAAGCCGCGCCTGTCCGGCGCGATAGATGCCGAACGCACCCGCAGCCGATAGATGACCGCATCGGAAAACACCGCGGAGGCGCCGGCGTACGGAAATACGTTCATGACCAAGACGAGATGCCCGGGATTCTCGGGAGAGGGGAAGGCATAGACGTCCGTGATGTCGGTGACGGGGTCGGCGATGGCGCGAGGCCCGGAGATGTGATCAGACATGTGTAGGATCTCTCTGGCTTGCTTGTTCGGTTTTGCTCGCTTGAACCTGCGCTCTCATGCTCGATTGCTTTCGCTCAGAATGCCTTCTGCCACTTGAAAGCAGTCGGCGCCGACCGGAATCCCGCAATAGACGGCGATTTGGATGAGCACCGCGCGCAATTCCTTCGGCGTCAGGCCATTGACGCCTGCGCCGCGGACATGGTTGGCGAACTCGCCCATCTTGCCGAGAGCGGCAACCATACCGAGAGTGAGGATGCTGCGCTCGCGAGGCGACAAGGTCTCCTCGCCCCATATCTCGCCCCAGCAGTATTCGGTCACCAGCCGCTGAAAATCGCGGTTGAAGTCGTTGACGTTCGAAAGCGCGCGGTCCACGTATGACTCGCCGAGCACATGTCGGCGCTTGGCGAGACCGCGGTCATAAAGAAGCTTGTCCATGATACCTTCCTGTTGCTGTTAAGAGCCGCACATCAGCCTTTGAGATCCGTCAACCATCGCAGCGCCGATAGACTTGGCATGAAGAAATACTCGCCGCCGCGCAGCACATTGAAGGTCTGGATGCCATGGATGCGGCGCCTGACCGGTTGTTTGGGAATCGTGAACGCAGCCGCCTCTTCCTGCAGTCCGGCAATGGGGTCGCGTTCGTCGCCAAGCGCCATGAAATCCCCGCTGTTGATCCACTCCCGCTGGAGGAATTCAATGGTCGCCATCGCCTTGGCGCTGATGAAAAGGAAATAGAGCCCGCGCGGTATGTCATCGTCGCGCTCAGAAAGCGCGTTCGGATTGTATGGCGCTCCGTAGGTTGTGCTGCGGCGAATGATGCGATGGATGTTCACGTCCGTGAGCACCGGCATGTTGGTATCACGTGGGTTCATCCGGCGCATATGGCAGCCGAGCGGCACCTGCTTGCCATCCGGATCGTTGGCATAATTGAAGTCGTTGTTCCGCTGCGGGTCTTGCCCGAGCGCGGGATCGTCCTTAGCCGGCGCGAGCGTCAATGGCGCGCCGCTACGCCAACGGCCGACGAGCTTCGCCGCCAGCAGCTCACGGTCTTCGTCCGTTTGCGCGTTGTCTCGAAGGAATCGGTTGAATGTTCCGACGCGCGATTGGTACTTGCGCAGGCCGAGGAAGGTGCCGTTGCGCCCGAGCACATCCGGCTCCGGCATCGCAAGCGGCACGCCGGCCTCGCCTGGATAACCGAAAATGAATTCACACGCCTTGATGGGGCGCCCCTGACCGGGAAGGGGATCGACACCGCTGCCTTCAATCGCGGGCTGGCCAATGCTGTCCTTGTAGCCGAGCGGATTGAGGTCGCCCAGTTGGCCGCCGAAGTCCTGAATTTCCACGACGTCAACGCCGGACATTCCATGATACTGCAGCCGCGCCAACTCCATGGCGCGGCGCCACCTTTCTTCGGTGTCGCTAAAGATGCTGATAGCGATGTGAATCCGCCCGCTGCCGAACGGCTGGCCCCAGTTCTTCGGATCGTTCTCTCCGCGGTCAAGAAGCTGGTCGGCGCGACCCGCCATTCCCACCCGAAACGCCTCGGGAAAGCTCTGCAGCGACGCCTTCGGTACCCCCAATGCGGCCAGGCCGTTATAGGTGATGGCAACTGCAATCCAGGCACTTGTCGCATTCCACCAGTCGGCCGCAGAGGAGACATGCGGCGCGAGTCTGCGCAGGAACTCACGGCCGCTGCGTGCATCCTCGACATGAAGCAAGATATGCGTGCCGTAATACGGCTCCGGTCGATAGCGCAGCACTGTCGCCTGAATCTCGTGAAGATCGACAGTCGCCGGGCTGCTGCTGAGTTTCCCTCGTAGGCGGTCTTGCAATGAAGGCACGGCTTCCTCAGCCCACTTTGTCGAGGAATTCGTCGAGCGCCTTGCCGATCTTCTCGAGCCGCTTCGTCTCCACCACGGTCAGATTCGGACTGGCGACGTACCAAAAGTACGCTGGGATCTGGTACTTCACGATGAAGTCTTTCACCGCGGGGTTACGAACCCCCGGCCAACCTTCGACTTCGCCGAACTGAAGGTCCAGGATGTCGGGGATCTTGGTCGCAAAGTCGTCGATGTAGGGATCCCAATCGCGGTCGTACGTGCTGGCGAAGAGCAGCTTCGTATCGTTTTCGAGGAAGACCCAGCGCATATCGTGAACGGTGCCGACCAGGTCCACACTTTGATTACCGATGTTGCCGTGCAACGTCTCGAAAAAAGCCCGCATGCGCTTCGCTCCGCCTTTGCGGAGCGGCAGGATCGCCGTCAGCTCCGAGACTTTGCCGATACGGGCGCCAATGCGGCCGGCGCTTTCCTTTTTTTGTGCCGATACCGTTGCGGTTCCGCCCGACTGCAGGTCGCGAATCACGTTTTCCAGCGCCGACTTCGAGATCTCTGACGCATCGGCATAGAGTTCGCGCAACTTCTTCAACTTGTCCTCGAGGTCCGGGGACTGCTTCGATGCCGGCGCTGTCTTAACTGCTGCTTCTGTAGCCATTACGTTTCTCCTGACCAATTGAGTTGCATTCTCCGAACATGTTCCGGCGCAAGCCGGACAGAAGCCGCACGCTTGTACCACCGGAACGCCGTTGGGTTGCACGCTACTGCCCCACGGCTCACGGCTAGCTCACGCCTTTCGAATCTGCGTTCGGAGCGGCTCCGTCACGGGTACTTCGTTGTTCGGCGTGTCGCTGGCGGGCAAAGATGCGCGGGTCCGTTACGCCGGCTGCGCGAGAGACCCGCCAGAGCGCAGCAGATGTGGGCGCGGGGACCACGGCGACTCGATCCGTTGCGTCCTCTCAACTGCCTCCAACGCCATGGCCCACCAGGTTGTTAGGATCCACGATCTCATCGAAGCGCTTCGCATCGATGGCTCCGGAGCCGAGAGCCGCCTCTCTCAGCGTGAGATTGCGATCGTTCGCCGCGTGCGCGATGGCAGAGGCCTTGTCATAGCCGATCACCGGACTTAAGGCGGTCACGAGCATCAGCGAGCGGCCCACCATCTCGTCGATGCGCTTGCGATTGAGGCGCGTGCCCTCGACCGAAAAGCGCCGCAACTTCTCGCACGCATCCCCCAGGATTCGGGCGCAGTGCAGGGAGTTGTTGATGATGATGGGGCGCATGGCATTGAGCTCGAAATTACCCTGGCTCCCGGCGAAGGCGACGGCGCTGTCTTCGGCGATCACCTGAATGCACACCATCACCATGGCCTCCTGCTGCGTGGGATTCACCTTCCCCGGCATGATCGAAGAACCGGGTTCGTTCTCCGGGAGCAGGAGCTCGCCAAGACCGCACCGCGGACCCGAGGCGAGCCAGCGCATGTCGTTGGCGACTTTCATGAGGACGACCGCGAGTCCGCGCACCGCAGCCATCGCGGCGACCATGCCATCGAGCGAGCCGAGGGCGGCGAACTTGTTCGGCGCGGTGGCGAAGGGATGGCCGGTGAGCGTTGCGATCATCGCCGCGATATCACGGCCGAAGTGTGCCGGCGCGTTGAGGCCCGTGCCGACGGCGGTTCCTCCCGCGGCAAGCTGCAGCAACGCCTGCTCCGATGATCGGATGCGCGCCGCTGCGTCACGGATCTGTTGCGCCCAGCCGGACCACTCCTGGCCTACGGTGACAGGCACAGCGTCCATCAAGTGGGTTCGACCCGTCTTGACGACATCCATCCACTGCTGCGCTTTGCTCTCGATGGCCGCGGCGAGCGCTTCCGCGTTGGGCAGAAGATGCTGCTCGAGCTCGATCACGGTGGCAATGTGCATGGCCGTCGGAAACGTATCGTTCGAGGATTGCGCCATGTTCACATCGTCATTCGGGTGCACCGGCGTCTTGCTGCCAATGCTGCCGCCGAGGAGCTGGTTCGCCCGATTGGCCAATACCTCATTCACGTTCATATTGGACTGTGTGCCGGAGCCGGTCTGCCAGACATACAGCGGAAAATGCGCATCGAGCTCGCCGCGGATCGCCTCATCGGCCGCGTGCACGATGGCCTGCGCCTTCCACTCGGGCAGTCTGTCGGCGGCGGCATTGACCAGGGCCGCGGCCTTCTTGACGTAACCGTAGGCGTGATACACCTGCTTGGGCATGTGATCATCCCCGATTGAGAAGTGAATCAGGCTGCGCTGGGTCTGCGCACCCCAGTAGCGGTCTGCCGGCACCTCGATCTCGCCCATCGAATCGGTCTCGCGGCGGGTACCGCTCGCTGCGATACCGATCGGCAGGTCGGAGCGAAGGGAATAGGCGGGATTGTTCATGTCGTTCATGGCTTACTCATTACAGCGGCTGGTACAGCGGCTGGTACAGGAGACTCTCGATCCAGGCCCGGATATCCTCGGGTCGCTGCGCCTGCGCGAGGCCCTGATCGAACATGAACTCCGCCACGCGCGCGGCGGTCGTCACTTCCGTCTCGAGAATGTCGGCCTGGCTGGGATACAGCATGCCGCGCGCGCGCAGCTCCGGACCCACTTGGTCTGCGGTGGCCTGCGCGGCCGCGATGAAGCAGGCATCGTTAAGCCGGCGCGGTCGGGCGGCGTAAGTGGCGAGCCCGACCGCCGGAAAGATGTAGAAATTGTTGGCTTGTCCCGGATGAAAAGTTTGTCCATTGAGGTGCACATCCGGGAATTGCACGCCGGCCGCAAACAGCGCTTTGCCCTTGGACCAGGTGTAGGCCTGTTCGGCCGAGCACTCGGCCTTGTCGGTCGGGTTCGAGAGCGCGAAGATAATCGGACGCTCGTTGAGGCGGCTCATGGCCTCAACGACATGCTGATTGAATGCGCCGCCTTTGGTGCTTACGCCGATGAGAACGGTAGGCTTCACACTCTCGATCGTCGCCACCAGATCCTTCGAGGGCGCGGCGCGATGGGCGTATACCTTCTGCTCGGCAGACAGGTCCGTGCGCGCGGGCTCGAGCAATCCATTCACGTCGAACAGCGTGATGCGCTCACGCGCGGCCTGTTGCGTGAGGCCCCGTAACTGCATGGCCGAGACCATGAGGTTGGCGATGCCGATGCCCGCAGAGCCCGCGCCCAGGAACAGGATGCGCTGAGCAGCGAGCGGCTGGTCGATGATCTTGAGCGCGGAGGCGAGGCCGGCGAGCGCCACGCTTGCGGTGCCCTGAATATCGTCGTTGTAGCAGAGCACTTTATCGCGGTAGCGCTGCAACATCCGGATGGCATCGGTTCCTTTCCAGTCCTCAAAGTGGATACAGCAACCCGGGAAGACCTCCTGCACTGCGGTCACGAACTCCTCGGTGAGCGCATCCAGCTCCTCGGCGGGCGGTGGCGGCTCGCGCAGCCCAAGGTAGAGCGGATCGGCTCGCAGCTGCGCGTTGGTCGTTCCGATATCGAGCAAGATTGGCAGCATGCATTCCGGCGGCACGGCGGCGCAGGCCGTGTAGAGCTGCAGCTTGCCGATCGGTATGCCCATCCCGTTGGCGCCGATGTCACCCAGTCCGAGGATTCGTCCGCCCGTGGATACACAAATGAAACGGACATCGCGGGTCGGCCAGTTGCGCAGAACCTCCGCAATGCGACCTTTCATCTTGCGGGTAACGTACATCCCTTTAGCGCGGCGATAGATATGGCCGAAGGCAAGGCACGCATCGGCGACAGTGGGGTCGTAGACGATCGGCACGAATCGCGCAGGGTCGGACATGAGCGTGCGGTAGAAAAGCGTCTCGTTACGGTCGGCGAGTCCGATCAGATAAATGTAGCGCTCGAGGTCGGTCGGCTTTGCCTCCAGGTGACGCATGACACGCTCGACCTGCCGGTCGAGGCTTTCGATGGAGGCCGGCAGGAGCCCCTCCAGAGCGTAACGCTTGCGCTCCTCGGCGGTGAAGGCCGTCCCTTTGTTCAAAGTCGCATTCTCGAGCAGAGCGCGGCCGAGCAGGTCTCGGGGAGGCGCGGCGGCTGCGGCGGTGGATTTGGCACTGGCGGGTTGTTTCATGATGGACGTCTCCGGTCATTCGGGCGATGGACTGAGCGATCTTGCGATCGGCAACACGGAAAGCGATCGGACACCCTGTGCGCCGTGGATCAGGACGCCTTCGATGTCCGCGGTCGCGGACGGACCGGTATGGAAGCAGGCGTAGGGGCGGTCGCGAAATTCCGGGCGGCGGTAAGCGTGATGCAGATTGAAGACAATATCTGCCGGATCGAGCAGCACGATCAAATGCTGTGCAAGGTATGCGATGGCATTGACGGTCAGTTCTCTGTCGCTGAGGAGCACTGATCCCGTCTCGGCGACGGCGAAAGCCGCGCGCACGATCGCAAAATCCACGTCTGCGAGCTCCTGCGGAGCGCCGATTGCGGCGATATCCCGGTTTCCTACGATCTCGGGTACGGTGGAACACACCACTTTCGCGTGCGTCAGCTTCTCGCGAACCGGCGCGAGCGCATCCCCGGAACCCGGCGGATCGAAAAAAATCCCTCCCATGCGCCCGAGGCTGTCCCTGAATACCGACAACAGCGAGACCGGCGGGTGCTCGTCGAACAATGGAACGGCGGGAAGCGGTCGATCCGCCTGCGGCCGGTTGGCGCGGATTCTCGCGAGGATTTCATCACGGCTGCTCATGAGCGCTCTCCGCGGTTCGCGTGATGCCAGCTATGGAAGGTCTGCTTAGGCGGATGCGGCACCTCGCGATGCTTTCCCCAGGCATTGAGGCCGTTGTAAATAACAAAGCGCGGCAGATGGGCGAGCGCGTAATCGGCGGCGGCAATCGCCGCACGGTAAGCGGCCGGGTGCGAGAGCAACTCGCCGGCCATCTTCATCGCCGCTTTCTTCACAAATGGGGCCTCGTGCTGCTTCACGAGCTCTCGGCGCCAGGCATAGATCTGCTCGTGGATGTTGATCTTCACCGGGCAGACGTTGGTGCAGCTGCCGTTGAGAGTCGACGCGAACGGCAAGTTGCTGTATTTGCGTGCGTTGAACGTGGGATCAATGATGAGGCCAATGGGACCGGAATAAGTCGCGCCGTAGCTCAAGCCGCCGCTGCGCCGGTACCGGGCAGGTATTCATGCAAGCGCCGCAGCGGATGCATTTGAGCGAGGTCCAGAACTGCGCCAGGCCGAGCCGCGCAGATCGTCCATTGTCCACGAGCACCACGTGCATCTCGCCGCCTTCCCGCGGTGCGCGAAAGTGGGAGGTGTATTGTGTGATCGGCGAACCCAGGGCGCTGCGCGAGAGCAGGCGCACGAACACCGCAAGATGCTCGAGTCGCGGGATAACCTTCTCGATACCGATCGAGGCAATATGAAGCTTCGGCACGTTGGCCGAGAGATCGGCGTTGCCCTCGTTAGTGCACACGGTCACGCCACCGGTCTCGGCGATGGCAAAATTGCAGCCGGTCATGCCGGCATCGGCGGCGAGGATCAGCGGACGGTTCGCCTGGCGCTGCGACTCCGCCAGGTAGTGCACGTCGCTGTTGTCGCGGTCGGTGCCCAGCGTCCTCGCAAACACTTGCGCGACGTCGGTTCTGAGCTTGTGCACCGCAGGTACGACGACATGACTCGGGTCTTCGTTGTCGAGCTGCTGGATGCGCTCGCCGAGATCGGTTTCGATCACCTCGACGCCGACCGAGGCCATATACGCGCGCAGTCCGCACTCCTCGGTGAGCATGGACTTGCTCTTGATGAGCGACCTGGCGCCGTGGTCACGGAGGATCCCGTGGACGATACGGTTATGCTCCGCGGCATCTTGAGCCCAATGCACGTGGACGCCGTTGCGCTGCGCGGTCGCTTCGAACTGGTCGAGATATTCGTCGAGGTGAGTGAGGGTGTGCTCCTTGATGACGGAGGCGAGCGAGCGCAACTCCTCCCATTCGGGAATACCATGCATCTCGCGATCGCGCTTCTGGCGCAGATCCCAGAGCCGCTCGTCGTGCATCTTCTCGTGCTCAGGCGCGGCAATGAAGCGTGCCGCGGCTTCCGCCTGATCGACCGGACGGCTGCCGTGGATCTTCGCCCCGCGCGGCTGCTCTTCGGGCCGCGACTGTAGCGCCCGGGAGCTGCCCTCCGCATGGTCCAAGCGGCGGCCGTCCTTGTGGATCGCATCGGCGTCATCAGCGGCTCTGAGCTCGGGATGCAGCATCGGCGGCTCGGAGGGCTTCGCAGGTAGGCTCATGCGCCGGCTCCGTTCAGTATCTGGGCGATATGGATGAACTTGATCGGCACGCCGATGCGCTCCGCGCAGCCCTGCTGATGCATCAGACACGAGGTATCGGCCGATACGATGTACTCGGCGCCTGCGCGCGCATGATCGCTCACCTTGTCATAGCCCATCTTGGTGGACACGACCTCCTCGAACACCGAGAAGGTGCCGCCGAAGCCGCAGCACTCATCCGGTCTCGCGGGCATCGCAAACTGGATGCCGTCAACCTTCGATAGCAAATCCATGGGCTTCGAGAAGTACGGCTCGTTGAGCTCGGACGGCCTCGCATGCTTGAGCCGGCGCAGCGTGCCACAGCTGTTGTGGAGTCCTACGCGGTGCGGAAACCTCGCCCAGGGAAACCCCTCGGGCTTCTGGATATCGTGCAGGAACTCGACCAGCTCGAACGTTCGCGCCCGTACTTCCTTCACCTCCGCACTCTGCTCGATGGCATCGAAATTCTCGCGCACGTGATGCACACAGCTGCCGGAGGGCGCGACGACGTAATCGAATCCGGAGAAGTTGCGCACGAAGAGAGCTTCGGTCGCGGCGCAGTCCGCGTTGAAGCCGCTGTTGGCCATCGGCTGTCCGCAGCAGGTTTGGTCGCGCGGGTACACGACCTCGTGGTTGAACCGCTCGAGAAGCTCGAGGGTCGCGATGCCCACCTCCGGAAAGAAGGCGTCGATGTAGCAGGGTATGAAAAGACCGATTCGCATGGATTGTTCCTTCAGTAGGTCTTCGCCGTCGTCACCTTTCCTCGGAAGACTCGGTAGCTGATCGCCACATAGATCAGCATGAGCGGAAAGACGAACAGACCTGCCCCCCAGAACATGAACGCGAGACTCGCGTGCGGCGCCGCCGCCTGCTCGATCGTGATCGAGAAGGGGATCATGTAAGGCCAGAAGGAGATCGCCAACGTGCCGAATGCCGCCGCGAATAGCAGCGCTACCATCGGGAAGGGCACGCTGTCGATTCGATAACGGACGCTGCGCGCGAGCACGAGGGCCGCCGCCACGCCGATTGCCGGCAGGGCGAACAGATACGGCCGCTCGAGCCAACGGCCCATCACCTGAAAATTCTCGCGGAGTGCGTAGACAAACACGATGATCCCCAGGACGAGCAGCCCGAGCGATAGTGGCGGGATGAGTCGATAGGCGGCGTCGCGAACCTGGCCCTGGCATTTGTTCACCAGCCAGCAGGCGCCGAGAAGCGCATAGCCGATGCACAAGCCAACACCGCAGAGCAGCGCAAACGGGCTGAACCAGCCGAACTCACCGCCCACATAGCGGCCATCCGCAATCGGCAGACCCTGGACCAATGCGCCGACGGCCGCACCCTGCATGAAGGCAGCGACGAGCGAGCCTCCGGCAAAGCTCGCATCCCAAAGCCAGCGCAACCGCTCGGTTTTGTTCCGAAACTCGAAGGCCACGCCGCGCAGGATCAGACCTGCGAGCATGAGAAGGAGCGGCAGATAAAAGGCCGATAGAACGATCGCATACACGAGCGGAAAGGTGCCCCAGAGGAGCACGCCTGTGGCCACGAGCCAGGTTTCGTTGCCGTCCCAAACCGGCGCCACCGCGCTCATCATCGTAAGACGCCGCGCCTCATCGCGCGTGCCGCCGAAGAGAATGCCGACGCCCAGATCGAAGCCGTCGAGGAGCACGTAGAAAAACATGCTGATGGCAAGAAGACATACCCAGAACAGAATCATCGGGCCAATCCTCCGGGCGCAAAGCGTTGTGAGCCGGGGCCGGCCGGCTCGTCGAGCACCGACATCGGACGGTTGGGAATTGCATCGACGGGCGGCAGAACAAGACGCCCAGCAGGACCCGCGCGCAGGAGCCGATAAACGTAGACGATGCCGAACGCGAAAATGAATGAGTACACGGCGCAGAAGACGACCAGCGAGATCGTCGCTGCGGATGGGGTCAGGAAGGGCGTCAGTGCCTCGGCCGTGCGTAACACGCCATAGACGGTCCATGGCTGCCTGCCCACCTCCGCGGTGAACCAGCCCGTCAAGATGGCGACCCACGGCAAGGGAAAACTCAAGAAGGTGCACCAGAGCAGGAAGCGACTTTTCTCGAGGCTGCTCTTCGCTGCGATGTAGGTTCCGGCCCAAGCGACCGCCAGCATCACAAGACCACAGCCCACCATGATCCGAAAGGCGAGGAAGGGAATCAGAACCGGCGGACGATCCTGAGGCCGGAAATCGGTCAATCCCACCTCTTTCGAGGTCACGCTCATGCTGCCGATCACACTGCCGAGAACCGGAACGCTCAGCTCGTACTGGTTAGTCTGCGAGTGCTCATCCGGAATGGCGATGAGGACCTCCCTTGCGGGCTGCTCGTCGCGCCAGCGGCCCTCGATCGCCGCGAATTTGGCCGGCTGATCGTCGTGGATGTACTCACCGTTGAGATGACCGAAAAAAATCTGCGCCGGCACCAGCACGGCCGCCAGGTACAGGCCCATCCGCAGCATGATATGCGCTTCGGCGTGAAACTGCCGCCGCAGCAGATACCAAGCGCCGGTGGCGGCGACGCAGAACGCGCCGGTGAGATACGAGGCGAGCAGCATGTGCGGAAAGCGCACCCACACCACCGGGCTGAAGAGGATCTTCGCCCAATCGGTCGGCACGAAAACGCCATGCTCCACCGCATACCCGACCGGCACTTGCATCCAGCTGTTGTTGACCATGATCCAGAACGCGGACAGTGTCGTGCCGAGCGCGACCATGGCGGTCGAAAATAGGTAGAACCACGGGGCAACTTTGTGCCGCCCGAAGAGCAGGACACCGAAGAAGCTCGCCTCGAGCGCAAACGCCGTGAAGGTTTCGTAAGCGAGAAGCGGACCCTGGATGGGTCCGGATACGCGCGACAGCTCGCTCCAATTGGTGCCGAACTGAAACGCCATGACGATGCCGGAGACCACGCCGATCCCGAAGGCGATACCAAAGATCTTGAGCCAAAATTCGAAGACCAGCCGATACGTGGGGCGCCCGGTCGCAAGATGTAGCGCCTCGACGAGCGTCAACCACGCCGCGAGGCCGATGGTAAAGGAGGGGAAGATGATGTGAAACGAGACGGTGAGTGCAAACTGCAGCCTCGACAGGAGAAGTGCGGTGATGTCCATGGGGTGCCGTGCCTCAGCGCCACAGATTGGAATGTGCGAGATCGATGATCTCGTCGGTGCGCCCATTCATGATCGCCCGCACCATGTAGAGCGAGAAGCCTTTCGCCATCTCGACCGTGACCGAGGGCGGCATGGCGAGCTCCGTGCGGTTGACGACGGCATCGACAAGAACGGGTCCGTCATGTGCAAGGGCCGCGGCGATCCCCTCCTCCACCCCGGCCGGGTCTTCCAGACGGATGCCGCGAATGCCGGCCGCCTCGGCCATCGCCGCGAAATTCGGGTTGACGAGCTCGGTACCGAAATCAAGGAAGCCGGTCGACTTCTGCTCGAGCTCGATGAATCCGAGCGCACCGTTGTTGAAGACGACGACCTTCACCGGGAGCTTCAGCTGCGCGAGGCTGATGAGGTCGCCCATCAGCATGGTGAAGCCCCCGTCACCCGAGAGCGACACCACCTGTCTGCCGGGATAGGCGGCCTGGGCACCGATGGCCTGAGCCATGGCGTTCGCCATCGAGCCATGCCAGAAGGAGCCGAGGAGGCGGCGCTTTCCGTTCATCGCGAGATAGCGCGCCGCCCACACCGTGGGAAGTCCGACATCGCAGGTAAACACGGCGTCGGCAGAAGCGCGGTCGCTGATGGCCTTAGCGACTTGCTGTGGGTGAATCTTGGTCCGACCCCGCGTACCGACGGCGAGGTCATCGAGCTGCCGGCGTGTTTGGGCGTAGTGCGCTTGCGCCTGCGCGAGGTGCGAGCCGTCGCGCTTTTCTTCGAGCCGCGGCAACAAAGCCCTAAGCGTCGCCGCCACTTCGCCGGCCACGCCGAGATCGATCGCCGCCCGCCGTCCCAGATTTTCGGGTCGTACGTCGACTTGCGCGATACGTACACCGTCCCCTTGAGGATAGAACTGGCGGTACGGGAAATCCGTGCCGAGCATGAGCAGCACGTCGCAATCGAGCATGGCGTAGTAGCCGGAGGAGAAGCCGATCAGGCCGGTCATGCCGACGTCGTAGGGATTCTCCCACTCGACATGCTCCTTGCCGCGCATCGCATGCACCATCGGGGCCTTGAGCCGCTCACCGATGGCCAACAGCTCATTGTGCGCCCCGGCGCATCCGGAACCGCACAACAGGGTCACGCGATTGCCTCGATTGAGCAGCGCCGCCAGCCGATCCAAATCGGCCGGTGTCGGCGTCACCACTGGCTGATGCGGCACCAAACCCGCAAGCTTGGGTAAAGGTGCATCCGAGGCCGGCTGCAAGGCAACATCTCCGGGGATCACCACGACCGACACGCCCCGCTTGCCCACCGCCTCACGGATAGCCACTTCCAGTACCCGGGGCATCTGATTGGCCCCGGAAACCAGTTCGCAATAATGGCTGCACTCTTTGAAAAGCGACTGCGGATGAGTTTCCTGGAAGTAATCGGCGCCGATCTCGGCGGATGGAATGTGTGCTGCGATCGCAAGCACCGGCACCCGTGAACGGTGGCAGTCGAACAGGCCGTTGATCAGGTGGAGGTTCCCCGGCCCGCAACTTCCCGCGCAGACCGCGAGCTCACCGGTCAAGTGAGCCTCGGCTCCCGCGGCGAACGCGGCGACCTCCTCGTGCCGGACATGCAGCCACTCGATCCTGCCCTGGCGGCGGATGGCATCTGTGAGGCCGTTCAGGCTGTCGCCGACAATGCCGTAAATGCGCTTCACTCCGGCCGCGGCGAGCGTTGCCTCGAATTGGTCAGCAACTGTCTTGATGCTCATGTTGGATCCTTTAGTCCCGCTCGGTCATCATCTGCTTGGTTTGTGAGATCGCGCGGGCCGGGTTGAGCCCCTTCGGGCAAGTCCGGGTGCAATTCATGATCGTGTGGCAGCGATAGAGCCGGAACGGATCCTCGAGCCGGTCGAGTCGCTCGCCGACGCGCTGATCGCGGCTATCCGCAAGCCACCGATACGATTGCAGCAGAATGGACGGACCAAGATAGCGGTCCTGATTCCACCAGTAGCTCGGGCACGAGGTCGAGCAGCAAAAGCACAGGATGCACTCCCACGACCCGTCGAGCTTGGCTCGATCTTCCGGTGACTGAAGGCGCTCGCGATCCGGCGGCGGGGTGTCGGATTGCAGCCATGGTTCGATCGACTGGTACTGCGCGTACAGTCCGGTCAGGTCGGGCACGAGATCCCTCAGTACCGGCAGGTGCGGGAGCGGTGTGATGCGGCTGGTTCCTTTCTTGAGGCTGTCCATGGGCGTCAGGCACGCCAACGTGTTCGTTCCATCGATATTCATGGCGCAAGATCCGCACACCCCTTCGCGGCAAGACCTGCGGAATGAGAGCGTTGGATCGATCTGGTCATTGATCGTGCACAGGGCGTCGAGAACCATCGGCCCGCAGTGATCGCGATCGATCTCGAAGGTGTCCATCGCCGGATTCGCACTCTTGGCCGGGTTCCAGCGATAGATGCGGAAGCTCTTGATGTGCCCGCCCTTGTGCGGCTGCGTCCAATGTCTGCCTTCTCCGACTTTGGAATTCGCGGGTAATGTGAACTCTGACATGCTGAAGTCTCCTTGATCGTTGCCTGGTGTGCAGGACGTTCCTAGTGGGTACGCTCCGCGGGTGGGAAGCTCTGCACATCATCGCTTAAGGTGTCGAGACGCACCGGGCGGTAGTCGAAGCGGACGTTCCAGTCTTCGTCCTTCCAAGCCACTGTGTGCTTGAGCCAATTCTTGTCATCGCGTTGGTGATAGTCCTCGCGCGCGTGCGCGCCGCGCGATTCGGTCCGCGCGCAGGCGGAGTAAGCGACCACTACCGCCTGATCGGCGAGATTGGCCAGCTCGAGCGCCGAGACCAACGCGACGTTCCAGAGCAACGAATCGTCGTCGACCGTGACGCGGGCGAGCGGATCGCGCAGTGCAATGAGCTTGTCCATACCCTCCTTGAGCGTGTCACCGCGTCGGAACACGCTGAAGCTCGCCTGCATGACTGCCTGCATCAGAGGGCGGATCTCACCGGGCTTGTTGCCCCCCTTGCTGGTACGAATGCGATTGAACCGGGCCAGCACGCGCTCCTCCGAGCGCGGGTTTGCCTGCCGCACATGAGAGCCCGGCTTGATGAGCTCGGCGGCGCGCAGCGCCGCGGCCCGTCCGAAGACAATCAGATCGAGCAGGCTGTTGGTGCCTAGGCGATTCGCGCCATGCACCGAGACGCACGCCGCCTCGCCGATCGCCATCAGGCCCGGCACCACCGCATCTGAATTCCCCCCGGTCGGACACACGACTTCGGTCCTGATATTGGTGGGTATGCCGCCCATGACGTAGTGCACGGTGGGGATGACCGGGATTGGCTCTTTGTGCGCATCGACTCCGGCGAAGGTGCGGGCGGTCTGGACGATGCCCGGTAGACGCTGATCGAGCACATCCGCGGGCAGGTGCTCGAGATGCAGGTGAATGTGATCCTTCTTCTCGCCGACCCCTCGACCCTCGCGGATCTCGATCGCTTCGGCGCGGCTCACGACATCGCGCGAGGAGAGATCCTTCTCCCGAGGAGCATACTTGGGCATGAAATGCTCCCCCGCGCTATTGGTGAGGTACCCACCCTCGCCGCGCGCGCCCTCGGTGATCAAAACGCCCGCACCGTACACGCCGGTCGGATGAAACTGAATGAACTCCATATCCTGCAGCGGCAGCCCGGCCCGCAGCACCATGGCGCTGCCATCGCCAGTGCAGGTGTGGGCGGAGGTGCAGGACTGGTAGACACGCCCGCAGCCCCCCGTCGCGATGACGGTCATGTTGGCGCGGAACCGGTGGATTGAGCCATCTTCCAGGCACCAGGCGAGCAGACCGCGGCAGGCTCCGTCTTCATCCATCAGCAGATCGAGAGCGAAATATTCGATGAAGAATCGCGCGCCGTGCTTCAGGCACTGCTGGTACAGGGTATGAAGAATCGCATGGCCGGTGCGATCAGCTGCGGCGCAGGCCCGGTACGCCATGTCGCCTTTCGCATACTCCGTGGTATGCCCACCGAAGCGGCGCTGGTAGATCTTACCCGCCTCGGTGCGGCTGAACGGCACGCCAAAATGCTCGAGTTCGACGACTGCCGCAACCGCCTCGCGGCACATATAAGCGATCGCATCCTGATCCCCGAGCCAGTCGGATCCGCGCACCGTATCGAACATGTGCCAGCGCCAGTCATCCTTCTCGATGTTCCCCAGGGCGGCACTGATACCGCCCTGCGCGGCGACCGTGTGACTCCTCGTGGGAAAGACCTTGGTGATGCAGGCCGTGTTCAGGCCCGCGGCGACCATTCCGAGTGTCGCCCGTAATCCGGCGCCGCCCGCACCGAGAACGATCACGTCGAAGGAGTGGTCGACAATCTCGTAGCTGTCAGGCATATCGGCTATCTCCTATCGGCCGAGAAAGAGCTTGAGGACGGCGAGCACGCTGGCGCCCGCGAGGATCGTCGTGGCGGCGCGGAGGATCAGTTCCGCAAGCAGCAGCCGCGCGCGTGTGTGGACATAGTCGAGGAAGACCGAGCGCAACCCGACCATCATGTGCGCGAGCCCGGCCAGCACGAAGAGGATGACGAGCAGAGCGGCCGCCGGCGAGGCAAGCCAGGCCGTCGCGGTCATCCGGGTGGAGGTCGCGAGCCGCAGCATCGAGGCGACGAAATAAAGGCCGAGAGGGATAAGGGCGAACGCCGTCAGGCGCTGCAGGCGCCATTCCTTGAGGCCATCGCGCGCGCTGCCGAGGTGCCGTACCCGTCGCAGCACATTTTCATCGCGCAGCGCGGTCGAGCTCGTCAAGGAGAGGGATTTTGCCATTTCAGACTCCAACTGCATTTGCGGGATTCAAGCCAGAAACACGTACAGCCAGGTGAGTGCGGTCAGCAGCGCGGTCGCTATCAGCACCGCATACCCGCTGCGATAGGCGTCCCGAATCTGGAAGCCGTAGCCTAAGTCCCAGACGAGATGCCGAATTCCACTACACAGGTGATAGAAAAAGGCTGCGGACCACAAAACCAGCAGCACGATGCCGATCGGTGAGGCAATGAATGCATGAGTTGCAGTGAATAGCTGCCCGCCCGCTGCCACGGCGATGAGCCACCAGGCGAGGAGAATCGAGCCTACCGACAGCGCAATCCCGGTGAGCCGGTGGAGGATCGACAGAAAAGAGGTGATCTGGAAGCGGTACCAGGTCGGGAACATGAAAGGTGATAGCGGGCGTTCCATGGTGTCGAGTGCTCCTCAAGGCGTGATGGGGGTCTGAGAGTGGCCGCTCTGTCGCGGCCCGTGGGCACGGTGTGCCCAGAATCCGCGCAGCATGCGGAGCACCTCGTGGTCATGCTCGGTCGGCGGCTCAATGCCCCCGAGGATCCAGTCGAAAAGGTCGGGGTCGGAGCAGTCAAGCAGCGATTCGAAGCGATCGAGTTGACTGTGGTCGAGCCCTGCAAGGCGGATATCGGCGAACGACCCGAGGAGAAGATCACTCTCCTGTGTCCCCCGGTGCCAGCATCGAAAAAGGAGTCGCCTGCGACGGATGTCGGAGCGATCCTCGCACAGAGACTGATCGGCTTTGCTATGGTAGGTCACGAGTTGCCTCCGCTTTGTCGGTACTCATGCTCATCGTGTGCGAATCGTGGCTGACGGCCACTCACGGCAAGCACTCGAGAACCCGGAAATCGCATCGACCTGTTCCAGAAGACCTGTCCGGGACCATCATTCGCGCCCACTTGAAACGATCTGTCATTCCACCGTTCTGCCCGCGGCATGCCTGTGCCGCGCACTGGTTGATGCAGTCGACGATGGGCCGCTTCCGTGGATAAGTTGGGACGTGCGGTCGACGAGCTATGAGTCGATGGCTGCGCGAGCGTGCCAGCACGGCTTAGTAATCTAACAAGACACATGCGCAGGTGATGTTCAGGGTGCGCTAGCGAGAACAAACCAGCCGATCGTCACCAGGTCTGCCAGGCATATCACCACAAACAACCATAGATCCTTGACCGAGGACGGCGTTGGTGCACTCACCGGCTCTACCGCATCCATGATTTCCTCAACGGTTCGTTGATCCTCATCAGGTGAACTTTCTGTCATTGCGGGACTTCCGTCGTATCATTTCCCAGCGAATCTTGGTGAGGACACGATAAAACCGCGATACTCGCGGTTGACTCACACAAGAGCGCGCGCAGCAATCAACCTACAGTCGCCGGACAGACAGCGACATTCTCGGCGATTAATCGCAGAGCCGCAGTCGCGACTTGGTCCGCAATCATCGCAACGGCTCGCTGATCACCGCTCACCAAGGCGACGTAGCCGTTCGGCACGCGTTCAAAGGCCCGCGCCCGGCACGCGAGGACACCGCGCCGCATGGCACTGCTGACGCTCAGGCGCCAGAACGCCTCAATCAGCACGTAATCTCCAGGCGCTGATTCGAAGCGCTCTATATCGACGCCGACTGAGATTGTGGCAGGATGGTGAAGCGCGTCATGCGCATCCGCGGACGCCAATTGGCGAATGATCTCCACCGACATAGCGCTTCGAAGCTCATCACTGAGCGGCGCAATCCACAATTCATTGTCCAACAACGCAATCTCGCCGTTTTTCTGCCGGACGACCAATTCCAATCGATCGACCTGCGCTGGAATTTTGACTGGCGCCACATCGACGCGATACGACGGTTCCGGCCGCACCACGGCGGCATTCACAGGAATCGGCACCAGCGTGTGATAATGCACGGGGGTCGATGTACAGGCGCTCGCCAGAACCATCGCGATGCTGATCAATAGCGAAAGCTTC
>Ga0074045_10000975_pt1 | contig 28065 bp, 23 predicted proteins | sample BogForMeECP23OM2_FD_94442 | JGI IMG/M metagenome (GOLD analysis project Ga0074045, IMG submission 94442) | Bog forest soil microbial communities from Calvert Island, British Columbia, Canada - Bog Forest MetaG ECP23OM2 | ecosystem: Environmental > Terrestrial > Soil > Wetlands ...
AAAAGCGCAAAAGCACTAAGCCCCGTAATCGCAACAATCATACTCATCGCCGTCACAGTCGCAGTCAGCGTCGTCGTAGCAGCATGGATGGGAGCATTAACCATCGGATTCATGGGAAACTCTGAACAAGCAAAAATAACAAACGTCGTACTATCTGATCCCACCGGCACTAGTGGTCAAGCTGTCGTTACCATTCAAAACACAGGTTCCGCCGCAGTGACAATATCATCGGCAACTATAGATGGAAACACCGGAACACTAGTCAGCGGATATCTCAGCGGCACTAGCGCATCCAGCAACCCAGTAGGCGTAGAACTTCTGAACGTCAAGGGCCAGATCCCAATTGCTAAAGGAACTTCAGTAGACGTTACTATCACTACAGCAGCAGAGACCTTCAGTAACAGCGCCCAATACACAATAACATTGATGACTGCAAAAGGCAACACATTGACAAGCTCAGCCTCATACAATGGACCATAAGCAAACAAAATTTAGTTTGAAATTCGGGGGTAAGGTGAAATTGCATCACCACTTTTTTCCTTTCTCTTTTGTTTCCTCGTTTGGAGGTAAAAAAACATGGTAACCCAAATACAAGAATATAATTCAGCTCAAGCAATAGCAGATGCTCTAGACAAGGAATTGTCTGAAACCAAGAGCGTCTTGGGCGAGTACCTGCGTCGATTGGATGAGATACGCACGTTAGCGGAGAAGTCAAAGAAAGTCCGCGAAGTCGTGATGAAGTTAGCTGGAAAGAAAGCATCGACGGAAAACCCAAGCGAAATCACAGTCGGCACTCTAAACATCGTCCTAGACGCAAACGCGTTCCACGAGTTAACCGCCATAGAAGCAGTCGTGCGCAGCTACCAGGAGCGACTCTTGGTGTTGCAGAAGGTTCGTGAAGCGTTAAAGTGGCTGGATCAACTTGGAGACACTGAAGGTCTTAGGTACCTTGTGCTGCAGGACGAAGGCATCCCAGAGCGAATCCTCTTCAAAATAACATAATCTTGTTAGCTGGCAGCAAAAGGTGACCGAAGTCTCTTCTCCAAATTCTTCTTCGACCCCGTTGCAAACAATCTTAGGTGAATTCAGAAACATCAGTCCGGAGACAACTAAAGCAGTCATTTTCAAAGAAGACGGCGAAATCTTAGCATGCAACGAAGGCGACACCGCTAAAGATCGCGCCAAAAATTTGGCTGCTGCCTTCGACGAAATAGCAAATCATTCAGAGGTTATTGGAGGCGTTGAAAACTTAACCATCCAAGGCGTTAACAGCCAAATAAATGTTACAACAACTAACGGTCGTTACTTGGCCACGGTTTCTTCCCGTATGGCAGACGAAAAAAGAGTTAAAGCATTAACTTTCGTCGTTTTACCAACCATCATCAAACTGATGGATCAAATAGTGCCTTCCGAACCTGAAAACGAGCCAACGGACCCGCCTAACTCCGAAGCCGAAAAGGAGAAAGAAACAACCAAGCCGCCGGAAGAGCCCAAACACACAGAACAGCTTTCAAATCCGCATCGGATGCTTTCAGAGCAAAACTTTCCAAAGCCGCCAGTAAACCAGTTTATGGTAGAGAAAATTGCAGGTTTACTTGTTGCTTCAGATATGGTAAGGGTTGACGCAGACATCGTAGCTAAGTGGGTTGACCTTTACGGCGATCGGGAAATTTCCCAGGTTAACGTTGAAACCTTAGAGGGTAGATCAGTAAGATGCAAGTTTAGACCAGTGAGAGAAGCAGATAGCAAAGCTAAAGGGATAATACAGATTCCTGAGAGGATCCTGCAGACTTTGCGATTAGTCGAAGGCAAGCTTGTAATAGTTAAACCAGTTATTCCAACGGAGTGGGAGGAAAAAAGATGAGCTCAAAATCAAGCCCGACCCAGACAGAAACATCATTGACCAACGTTGCAGTCATTTCATCTTCGGACGCTGACGACCCAGCTTTCGCAAGTTTAGGCGCTAGTTTAGTTGAAATTCGTAAGATGAATGGAGTTTTAGGCTACATCATTAGAGGAAACAGTTCAGCAGCGTTTGACTTGGCTGAAGGAGACAAGATAACCCAATTTGCCTTCTTATCTTATCAACTGTGCGAGTCGTGTTTGGAAATTGCAAAACAATTAAGCGTAGCTACAATTGAAAGTGCTTTGGTTGAGGGAAAAAGCCTTAACGTCCTTTTTGTGAACGTAGGGGAGAACAAGATAAGCGTGTTCATGGAAAAGAACATTGATCATTCGGGAATACTCAAAAGAGTTCTAATATAGTCAATTGAACGACCTTAGCTTGCAAAGTTTTCAAGTTACCCATTCCTCCTTTTGCCTCGCTCGGGCAGTGAACAAATAATATTTAACTTCAATCGTGTTGAAAACCACAAGCATCATGAACCTGCGGGGGCAAGAAAATCGTTTTTAGCAACCCTATGGTGACTAATTCGCTCTGATTGCCTAAACCCAATAGATTTTTCTCACGTACTGGTTGGGAAGTACTTTAAAGCAAAGTTTACATAACAATAAACGTGAATAGGATTGCCAAGACAATTTATAATGTTCTCGCGTTTAGGAAACACAGATGCATCATTCCATAACCTCCACGACGCAGGACGCCTAGACATCGCATACGAATGCATAGTAACAAGTCTTTTCCTCTCTCACGGAATACGCAGAGACGTATCCTTCCATGCTATACTGAATGGTCCCCCGAAGCCTCCGCTGCACATAGAAATTGACGGGGAAAAACTGTATGACGTTCGCACGGACGTGGATACATGGCAGCAGATCCTAAGAAAAGTGATTGCTGGCAAATCGCACCCGGGCATCAGCGCAGACAAGACAAGCTTTGAAGCTTTGCTTAAAAGCAAAGCCCAAACGCATCAAGTGTACGTTTTAGAAGAGGGTGGAAAGAAGGTGGCTGAGGTGGATCTTGCTGACGACGCAGTCTTTGTGCTCGGCGACCATGTTGGATTGCCTAGAAATGTAGAAAGGTTTGCACTTAGGTTTGGCGGAAAAATTAGTTTAGGCAAACAACCTTACTTGGCTGCTTCGTGCATAACAATAATCAATTATCTGTTGGACGTTTCAAAAGCTAAATCTTGCTCTTGAAATGTTCCCAACCGCGGGCTTCAACAGAACTTTTTAAGCCGTCAACGTCTAAGAGCATCTGCGTGTCCCTCGTAGCTTTTCCAATGGGCAAGAGACATCCGCCGACGGCTTCTACTGAGGCTTCAGCTTCAACCCACTTGTCAGGCTTGATGGTTACCACAAGCTCGTACTCTTCGCCGCCGTAAAGCGCCAGCTCCAACGGATCAAGGTGGTTAAATTCGGCGAATCTCCTTACTTCATCAGAAACGGGAACAGTGTTAAGGACGAAGCCGACGTTACTCTTTTTGGCGATTTCATGCAAGCTCCAAGCCAAACCGTCACTTGAATCGATGGAAGCTGTCGCTGCACCTGAACGACTAAGGGCTAACCCTTCTTTAAGCCGGGCGTTAGGCATACAAACCGCACCCAGCAAAACATCTCGCAAATGATGGGACGCTGAAAAATTATTCGTCAGTAAACGCAATCCAGCGGCTGACTTGCCGAAGAACCCCGTGACTGCTAACACGTCGCCCGGTTTGGCCCCGTTGCGAAGCATCAAGCTTGTTTTTTCTGCTGTGCCATAGAGGCTGATTGAAATTATGAGGTCTGAAGCTTCACCTGTATCCCCGCCGACAATGTACGCGCCATATTCCCTTGCACCCGCATTTAACCCGCGTGCGATTTCTTCGATGTCTTTTTGCATTAGACCTTTAGGTAGCCCTAAAGATGCCAGAGCGGCTGTGGGTTGGACACCTTTGGAGGCGAAGTCGCTGATGTTCATAACGACTGCTTTGCGTGACGCTTGCCAAAGGCTCATGTTGGGAGGCACGTCGGTTTTACTCACAAGCATATCAGTTTTGAGGACGGCAACCTGTTTTTGGTCAATATTTACTGCGGAAACGTCGTCGCCGAAGGGCACGGGCAAGTTGGGCATGGTTTCAAGGTTCCTGGCGATTATGTCAATTATTCTTCGCTCGCCGATGCCTGTGCTTTCGGGGACATGGTTTTTTCCTGTTTTTTCTTCAACCAAATCGTTCGCGCTCGGAAACTAAACAATAAGTCAAGATAGGCAACTTAATGCTTTTAAAATTGGCGCTCCACCAATTTTTATTGTCGGATTTACCACAAATGGTTAACTATGTGAGCTTAAAATGCTCTCTTTATGTGAAACAACTTATTTCGACTTGAAACGAGACGCATGAAATTGTGCATTTGAATTTTTGTCCTTCAAAATTCCTGTTCTTTAATGAAAAAATCACGAAAAGGGACAACTCATTTCGTCAATTCTTGGGTCAGCGTTATTTGACGATTTCTCACAGCGCAAGCTCGAAGCCGTCGCCTCACATCATCCCGCCATCTACGTGGGGCTGCAGAAATTTATTCATTTTGCAAGATAAGCCCAAAAGCAGATTGCTTTTATGTTAATTTGCTTACGAGTTCTTGGGCTCGCCTATCGAGGTTTTCGCTTTGCCAGATTTTAACCACAACCAGGTTTGATAGAGAACCGCTGCGCGAGAGAAGGTTGAGGTATTTAGAACTGCCCATTATCAAATTATCGTCCGAAGGTTAATGTGGAAAATTTGTGCATGAAATATGTTTTAGCGCAAAATTATCATGTGATATTAACGACAGTTGACGAATCTAAATCTTTAAAGTTCCCCAAAGGCAGGGTAGATTGTACGTGTTATTTGGAGGTGAAAAAGAGACATGATATTCGAAGAAGAAGATGAATGGGAAGAAGGCGAAGATGAAGAATGGGAAGAAGAAGAATGGTAGACTTAGCACCCCGAACTGAACTTTTTATTATTTTTCTTTCGTTAAATCCCTTCTTAAGGAAGCGTTTGAGGTCGATTTTTGAAACCGATGAAAAGCCTGTTTGTTTAGTTTCTGATGCAGCCATTTATCTTTGCCATGACGCGAGTCGAAATTCTAACGGAAAGCTAAAGAAAGCCGTTTTTGATTCTTAAATTTATTACTTAGTTGTTATTTTGATAGTTAGGAGTTTGCCTATGACCCGAATTGCCGTGCTTAACCAGGATAAATGCAAAGTCAAAAAATGCAACCAAGTCTGCGTCAGCTACTGCCCTATGGTTCGCAGCCGAGTGGAAGCAATAAGAGTAGAAGGAAACAAAGCTGTCATATCGGAATCTCTGTGCAGCGGCTGCGGAATCTGCGTCAAGAAATGCCCCTTCAAAGCAATAAGCGTGGTCAACCTACCCGACGAGTTGGAGAAGGATTGCAGCCACCGCTTCACCGAAAACAGCTTCAAACTTTTCCGTTTACCCATGCCGTCGCCGGGCACAGTACTGGGTTTACTGGGGCAGAACGGCATCGGAAAAACCACAACGCTCAAAGTTTTCTCAGGCGAGATCAAACCGAACTTGGGAAAGTATAAGGATCCGCCTGATTGGCCGGAAATAATCCAATATTATCGGGGTTCAAGTCTTCAAGATTACTTCCAGAAGATGAGTGAAAAAAAACTCAAGGTAAGCAGCAAACCACAATACGTAGACAAGATTCCTAAGGCAGTCACAGGGAAAGTCGGCGATTTACTGGAAAAGGTCGATGAAAGAAAACAGCTGAACGCCATTGCTGAAGAACTTGAACTCAAAAAAGTTTGGGATAGATCCTTAGACATTCTTAGCGGAGGTGAACTTCAACGTGTAGCAGTTGCAGCTGCACTCAGTCGCGAAGCCGACGTTTACCTTTTTGACGAGCCTTCAAGCTACCTTGACGTAAAGCAGAGGCTCGTTGTTGCGAGAGCAATACGAAGCCTTAAGGAACAACAGAAAACCATCATTGTTGCTGAACATGACTTAGCCATAATCGATTACCTGTCGGACCAAATCTGCCTCTTCTACGGCGAACCAGCCGTCTACGGTGTCGTTTCTCACGTGCACGGGGTTCGAACAGGCATAAACATTTACCTGCAAGGCTACATCCCAGACGAGAACATCATGTTCCGCAAAGAAGCAATCGTTTTCCACGAGAAACCGCCTACCGCAGGCTCAAACGTGGGCGAACCCATCTTAAAATGGGAACACATAGAAAAATCCTTCAACGAATTCAAGTTATCCGTCGAACCCGGCGAAATCAAAGTCGGCGAAATCGTTGGCATTTTAGGTCCCAACGGCATTGGAAAAACAACATTTGTAAAGATTCTTGCAGGCATAGAGGAAACTGACGACAAGAAGAAGCTGGGCGAGTTAACTGTTAGCTACAAGCCACAATACATCGCCCCCGATTACGCAGGGACAGTCGCAGAGTTGCTTATGAGCGTCGCTAAAGAAAATTTTACATCCAGTTGGTACAAAACGGAGATTGCTCAGCCGATGAGGCTTCAGGTTTTGATGGATCGAAACGTGATGGAGCTAAGCGGTGGAGAACTACAGAAAGTCGCCATTGCAGCCTGCCTCAGCCGAAAAGCCGATTTGTTTTTGCTTGACGAGCCAAGCGCTTACCTGGACGTTGAAGAGCGCCTGAACATGGCTAAGACACTTCGGAGGGTTGTGGAAGCGCACGGCATCCCAGCCTTCGTTGTTGAACATGACGTTGTAACCCAAGACTTCGTCGCTGACCGCCTGATGGTTTTCAACGGTGACCCGGGCGTAAGCGGCAGAGCTAATCCGCCAACCAGCCTTAGGAAAGGCATGAACTCGTTTCTTAAAGAAATGGACATAACCTTCCGCAGAGACTCAGTCACCATGCGTCCCCGAGTAAACAAAGAAGCCTCTCAAATGGATAAGTTCCAAAAAGGTATAGGCGAGTACTACTATACTAAGACCACTAAGCCAGAAGCGGCGCTCAAGAAGTAGCAAAAACACTTCTTCTCCTTAATTATCGAAGCAATACCTTTCTCGATACTGTTAATGCATCTGTTAGAACTTAATATACACTTTCGAGGCAAAAATAACCATTTCTTAGCAGTTGACTTCTGCTCAAATTCCAGGGTTTTCTTCTTAGGTGCAGTTAACTTAAAAAACAAGCAGCAAATATACTAAGCACTCGAACGGGAGAAAAAGGGAAAAAGTGGTGTAGGTAGCAAGTGGCTCAAGCAACCTTCGAAGAGATTTCCGCTAGTGACTTTTTTTACAGGAACAGAGACATCGCTGGCTTCACAAATCCCTCCCGAGCCATATTCGCCGCAATCCGCGAGTTAGTCGAAAACTCATTGGACGCGGCTGAAAGCCAGAAAATCCCGCCCAACATTTACGTGCGCTTGTCTTTTGAAGGGGAAGCTTCCAAAGACACTCAAATTTACAAGCTCCGTGTAGAAGACAACGGCAGTGGAATTCAACCGCGGTTTATCCCGTCCGCTTTCGGGCAGGTTCTCTTCGGAAGCAAATACAAGCTAAAACAAATGCGTGGAACATTCGGTCTAGGCGGCAAAATGGCTGTTCTATACGGACAAATCACCACTCACCAGCCAGCTTTCGTTACGTCAAGCACTGGTCAAGCCAAAATCTACAGTTTCAAGTTAATGATGGATATTCAAAGGAACCGCCCCATTATTCTAGATCGCAAAGTCCTAATCAACAAGGACAACTGGCGCGGAACGATTGTTGAATTCACCCTTGAAGGCGACTACCTCAGAGCGATGCCAAAAATCCTCGATTACTTCAAACAGACAGCCATGGTGAACCCGTACGCTAATCTGACTTTCGTCGACCCAAAAGGCAGACTCTACAAGTTTGTGCGCGCAACGAGTGAGATGCCTGAACCGCCAAAAGAAACGTTGCCACACCCATACGGTGTAGACGTAGAGTTACTGCAGCGCCTCATTCAGATGACTACTTACAACAACATGACCGATTTTTTGACAGGCCACTTCCATCGTGTCGGCGCTGTTACGGCACTCAAATTCTTGATTTTCAGCGATTTAATTACCTTTACTTGCCGTGAGCATGGTAAAATTCCACTGGATCAGATAAAATTAGTTGATAACAAACCCCTCTGCCCAACCTGCGGCAAGGAAGCACAATCAAGCACTAAGAACCCAAAACGGCTATCACATGAGGAAATTGTCCGTTTAATGCAGAACCTCAAGAAATACAAGGATTTCCTGCCACCAGACGCCAGTTGCCTTTCACCCTTAGGAGAGGAATTGCTTAAAGCCGGCGTACAAAAAGAGCTGTACCCCGAGTACCTTGTCGTTCACCAACGCAAACCATCTACTTATGCAGGTCACCCATTTATTGTTGAAATGGCAATTGCTTACGGCGGCGGAGTACCAAAACGCGGCAGCTTCGTAATTTATCGTTTCGCAAACAAAATCCCGCTGCTCTACGACGAAGCAAGCGATGTCTCTTACCGAGTCATATCGGCGATGAACTGGCGCCGCTACAAAGTCGCTCCAGACATGCCAATAGCCATCGTTATTCATATTTGCAGCACAAAAGTACCTTATAAGACGGTTGGAAAAGAATTCATCGCTGACCGCCCCGAAGTCCGACGTGAAGAAGCAAACGCAATCCGAGAAGTTGCCCGTCAACTGCAGCATTTCTTGTCACGTCAAGAGCATGTGCATATGGAGAAGAAGCGTCTAGGAATCTTCGGCAAATACCTGCCTAAAATCGCTCAGTTCGCAACCACTTTAGCTAGGCAGGAGCGGGTTCCAGACATAGATAAACTACTAAAGAGTGTACAGAAGTATGGCGCAGAAGAAAGCTAAAATTATCGAAAGAAGAAACGAAGTTATCAATGGGCTTCAAACGTTTGGCACCCAAATTTATAATCAATTGGACCAAGGCGTTTTCCCAACAATCAACATGCCAAGTCGCTCCACCGATAACATAACGTATGACTCGGTTGTTCGACAGTATATTTTAGGCGAAAAAGCAGTCAGCCGAAGCGCCCGAAACATACGACACATTAAACCCTTCACGCAACTCGCTTGGGCAGCTATGTTCAGCAACGAACTTACAACCCAACGAAAAACCAGCACGCTAAGAGACGTCTACTACTCTGCACAGGCGTATGAGATGACCTTTACAGACCAGCAGGAATCCAACAACATCATCACCGACCTGGAAACGTTGACCGGGTTCGCGAGAGAAGACTTCCATATTTTCCCAGAAGAACGCAGCGCTATCTTCGGTGACTTAAACATCGGCTACACCGTCCCAGGCTACGAAGGCAAAACTCTCAACTTAACCAGCCACCCCGACGGCGTCCTGATTGGACCAGCCTTAACTTCATCGGAGTTGTTGGAGACGAAAGCCGATAAAGTAATCGCCATCGAGAAGGGCGCCCTATTCACTAGGTTTATCGAAGAAAATGTACACAACAAGCACAAGGCGCTGCTGATTTCATGCGGTGGGCAGGCACCAAGACAAACTCGCAGCTTCATCCGACGATTACACGACGAACTCAACCTGCCGGTATACATCTTAACCGACGGCGACCCATGGGGAATGCACATTGCCCAAGTCATCATTTCAGGCTCAGCCAACGCAGCGCACTTGAGAGATCTTAACACTCCAGACGCAGTGTGGAGCGGGGTTTGGGCAAGCGACATAATCGAGTACAAGTTACCGACTGATCCTCTCGATGAAGTGGACATAAAACGTCTCTACGAACTGCAGAAGGACCCGAGGTACCAAAATGACCCTATCTGGCAAAAAGAAATAAAGCTGTTCCTAAAAATAAAAAGAAAGGCTGAACAGGAAGCTTTCAGCCGTTACGGTTTAACGTATATTGTTGATGAGTATCTGCCTACAAAATTGAAGAACTAAGCGTCTACATCATAGCGGCGGCGGTTGTTTCCTCCGTCTTTACCGCCCACACTTTTATGGTTGATTCGTTGCTTTTCATGTCCGTTTTGCCTCCGATAGGCGCTTCAGTGTTGTTGCGCCGTCATCTATGAATCCTTTATAATTACAGCGTTAGTTTTCTCTTTAATTTTAGCTAATATTTCTTTCTTTTCTATCAAAAAAACCACCCCGAACAAAATCAGAAAAACAATTTATCCCAAGGTAACTATTCCACGTCAAGAACAAAAAATTGGTGGAAGATTTGGAGATTCCGGTTTGGGCTGGTTTGTGTTTAATTAAGCACCAATATGGATAAACTTCAAGGTAGGCAATAACAAATAATTTAAAATACCCCTCTTGTTTAATGTAGCCATTAACACGGAGAGCAGGGCGCAAACAAATATGAGTGAACAAGGCGACACATTCTGGATATCGCTTGCCGAAAAATTCTTCGGCTTAATAATAATAGTAATCGGCGGAGTACTTCTTTACTTGACAGCTACAAGCACCAGCGCTAGCGAGTTGGGCGCGTTTAGCGGGTTCTTCGGGATTTTAAGCGTAATCCTGATTGTCATCGGACTCTTCATGCTGCTGGTAAGACCCACAGAATAGATCACTGATCATTTCTTTTTTCAATAAAAAGCAAGAGGTTTTAGGTTTGAATTTTAGCTTTCGGCTTTCGCTATTCGAATGTTCGATGGTTTGAAAGGGCTCCACCACCATTTATAAACCCAAATTGCATTAAGAGACATGAATAATTTATAATGGAAGCGAAAGAATATGCCTACACGCCAACCCATCGTATGCGTCTTAGGACATGTGGACGCCGGTAAAACCTCACTTCTTGATGAACTGCGAAAAACCAGCGTGCAGGCTCGCGAAGCCGGAGGAATGACACAGCACATTGGCGCCAGCTTTTTCCCTGTTGAGACGCTAAAGCAGCTTATCGGGCCTTTGCTTTCCAACTTCAAAAGTGGCATCGAGATTCCCGGGTTGCTGATTGTGGATACGCCTGGGCATGAAGCTTTCACGAATCTACGGCGAAGAGGCGGAAGCGTCGCTGACATAGCCATATTGGTTGTTGATACATTGAGGGGTTTTGAGGCACAAACCTACGAATGCATCGAAATTTTGAAGGCACGTAAAACCCCGTTTCTCGTTGCAGTCAACAAGATTGACCGTATTCCAGGCTGGACTGCTCAACCGGGAGCCCCTTTTATGAAGTCTTACATGGCACAATCAAGCTTTGTCCGTGAGGCATTAGATAACCGTTTATATACAATAATGGGTGAGTTTAGTCGCCAAGGCTTCAAAACTGACCGCTTCGACCACATCCGCGACTTCACCATCAACGTGGCTTTGGTACCGACCAGCGCCAAAACAGGCGAAGGCCTATCCGAACTGGTTATGGTCTTGGTCGGGCTAAGTCAACAGTTTCTAAAGAAGCGACTGCAGACAACCGACGGCGCAGCTAAAGGCTCCATTTTGGAAGTTAAGGAGGAGCCCGGGTTAGGCTTAACTTTGAACGCGATTATTTACGATGGCACCCTTCACAAGGACGATTTGGTGGTTGTAGGCGGACGAGACGGACCAATTTCGTCTCGTGTGCGAACGATTCTAGTACCTAAACCTCTAGATGAAATGAGGGATCCACGAGATAAATTTACTTCGGTTGAATGCGTTTTTGCCAGCGCAGGCATCAAAATTGTTGCGCCTGGACTAGAGCGCGCCTTGGCTGGTGCCCCCCTGTTTGCCGTGCCGACAGGAGAAGACCCAACTAAGTACTGTAACCTTATAACTGAAGAGATCGGCAGAATCAGAATTGCTAAAGAAATAGACGGTGTAATTGTAAAAGCTGACACGCTGGGTTCGCTTGAGGCTATGGCCGAGATTTTGAAGGCAAATAACGTGCAGGTGCGAATCGCCGACGTAGGCGACATAAGTAAACGAGACGTGATTGAGGCGTCTGTTGTGAAGACCCGTCAACCATTAGTCGGCGCAATACTGGCATTCGGCGTTAAAACTTTACCTGACGCTGAAGTGGAAGCCGCAGCCAACGGAATCCCAATCTTTAACCAACCTATAATCTACAACCTGATAGATGCATATTTGCAATGGGCTAAGAACAAACGTGAAACAAAGAGTGAAGCCGAGTTTGAAGCGTTAGTTAAGCCGGGTAAAGTTACGGTTTTGCCTAACTGCATCTTCCACAGGGCCAAGCCTTTAGTTGTCGGTGTTGAGGTACTGGCCGGTCGATTAAAGCCAAAATACGGGCTGATGCGCAAGGAGGATGGCAGCGACCTTGGCGAGGTTGACCAGATTCAAGACAAAGGCAAAGCAATATCCGAAGCGAAGGTCGGCATGCAAGTTGCAATCTCAATGGACAAGCCGATCGCCGGCAGGCACGTTTTCGAGAAGGATATCCTGTACGTGAAGGTTCCTGAGAAGGATGCGCAGACTATGTTGACAACTCATGCGGATGACTTGACCGCTGAAGAACAAGACGTGCTCAAAGAATACATTAATTTTATGCGCAAGAAGATTCCTTTCTGGGCAGGCGTAATGTAAGAAAAACCATTTCTGTTTTTGTTTTTGACCACAAATAATAGACTAAGTAAGGATTGCTTAGGGGTCGTTTTAGGGTTTATTGCTTTGAGTTTTGGTAGAGCTCTGAGATGTATTCGTTGACTGTCTTGCCATGCTTTTTCGCTACTCTTTTAACAGCATCATTTATGCCTGTTGAGTATTGAACGGCTTTCTTGGGTTTGGCAACTATTGAGGCGGGCAAGCCAAGGTTGAAAGCGACCTTGCGCAACACCAATTTTCTAAGGGTGTCTAGCCTTGGTTCAATTTTGCATTCAATCGGTAAGCCAACCGAAAACTCTGCAACGTCAAATGAAGCGAACGGCATGCGTAACTCAACGTCGTGGTAGCTTGTGATCTTTAGGTCCCTTTCAAGGTTGCTCAAACAAATGTTAACCACGTCATAGAACATGGTTTTCAAGACTTTTTCGTCGCCTTCTTTGCAGTATTCATTGACGTAGCGTTGATAGCCTCCGAACAATTCATCCGCGCCCTGCCCTGCCAAAACCACCTGGAGCCCTGCGTCAGCTGTCTGCTCTGCGGTCCAGTAAAACGGCAAACCGATACTGGCTTTAATCGGATCAGCTTCCTCAATTAAGTCCACAACTTTGGGTAAGGTTTTTTCGACGTCAGAATCTTTATACAAGTTTACTTGAAGAGGCAGATTCAATTGTTCAGAAGCCGAGATGGCTTCTTCGGTTTCTGCCTCATTTTCCATGCTTACATGTAGCAGTTTAACTTTTAACCCGAGTTTGTTGGCCAAATAAGCCACAAGACTGCTGTCTAATCCGCCTGAAAACGCCACCGAAACTTCTTTTACATCATGCGTGCGGCGCCTAAGCGATTCCTCAACGAGCACTTGAAGCTTGTATGCTGCATCATCCAATGTTATCTGCTTGGGCACTGAAAAGTTCAAGGTTTTAACTGGTTTGAACTGGAAGCCATCCCTGTTTATGAAAGCAAGGTTTCCCGGCGGAAAAGAAGCAATGTTTTCTATCCCCAGTTTCCACAGTGCCTTTCGGTTCGTGGCAACAGCAGCAAGGTCTCGGTTTTCGCCGAAATATAGCGGTTGAACTCCAACAGGATCTCTTCCGGCGGCCATCCAGCCATTCCTAACCATAAGAAACATGTAGTCCCCGTCGGCTTTTTCTATAAGTTTTTGCAGGATGGCTTCGCAATGCTTGGGTTCTTTAGAAAGCTGCTGCAAAGCGTCGGCTTTCGAAGGAGGAGAGTACACTTTTCCTTGCAAAACAAGTGCCGCATCTTCCAACTGCAAGAACTCGTAGCCTTTTGAGGCTGGTTTTGAGGATGCAATCCCGACTACGGCTGAAGATTGAGGACTTTGCCTAATTAGGAGGTCAAGTTTCTTGTCAAGAACACTCTTCTGTGGCGCAACAAACCCAAAATGAAAAGGCTGTTCGACGCTAAACTCTTTCAACACTTTAAACATTTTTTCAGCTACGCTGTTGCCCTGTTTATCTAACGCTGCAACAGTTACCTTCATTACTAATCCCTTGTCCCAATTACACTCTAAATTGTCTCTCTAAGCATTAATTGGTTGTGCTTCTCAACATTTTTTGTTTTAAAATTTTGAAAAACAATGGTTCTTTTCAGCTCTAAGTCTGGATACCCTTGACACGTGATATTGATCTAGTAAATGCTTGTAAGTCGAGGGAATGCTCAAGGGGAAATTTGAGTCAGACAAATCCAAATTTTCTTAAATTTTAAGATTCAAGAGTGCCAAGACAAGGTGTAGGTGCTATAAGCTTTTATACGTATGTTGATGAGATGTTAAAACAGCTAGAATGTTTGCCGTGAGGATATAGGCTGAATGCCCTACATAAAAAAAATCGAGTTGAAAGGTTTCAAATCTTTTGGGCCGCAGACAATCAAAATATCCTTAGACAAAGGATTCACGGCATTCACAGGTCCTAACGGAAGCGGAAAATCAAACATCATTGACTCCGTGCTTTTTTCGCTAGGTGAGCTAAGCACGAGAAGACTGCGTGCCGAAAACGCCGCCAGCCTGATTTTTCACGGTTCAGACAAGGCTGGACAGGAGAAAGCTAAGATGGCTAAGGTCGTCATCCAATTTGACAATACGGATGGCACAATGCCAGTTGACACTACAACGGTGACTATTTCCCGAGAGGTTTTCAGGAACGGACAAAGCGTTTACCGCTTAAACGGCAGGAGAATGTCAAGGGCATACATCACTGAAACCCTGTCCATGAGCTCGATTAGCAGTATGAGCCAAAACATCATCCCGCAAGGTACTCTTACAAGGCTCACAGAAATCAACTCTTTAGAGCGGCGAAAGATCATCGAAGACCTGGTCGGCATAGGTCAATACGATTCGGAGAAGGTTGAAGCGGAAGAAAAGCTCCGTGCTGCCGATATTTCAATCCGCACCGCTATGGGAAGAATAGACGAAGTACAGAAGCGTCTTGATGATTTGGAGCGGGAACGCAACCAACTCCTGCGCTACAATTTCATTCAAACGGAAACCAAAAAGTTTCAAGCAATCAAAATCTCAAGTGACGTCGCCCAAATAAACGCCAAACTAAATGAGACAAAAAACCAAACCGAAAAGGTCCAGAGCAGAGTTGATAAACTCAAAGAGCAACGGGATCTTCGCAGGGGCAAACGCCACGATGTTGAAGGAGAATGGCGTAAGCTAAGCGGCGAAAACCTTGAAGAAGGCGGCTCTCAGGTCCTTAAGGTTCAAATCACCATCGGCGAACTAAAATCCAAAATGACAGAGTTGAACACAAAAATCAATTCTGGGCAAAGTACTCTGGAGAGCCTTAAGAGGGTACGTGAAAACAATATAACTCAACAGGAGAACATTCGAAATGAGATTCGGGAAAACCGCCTCAAAATCAGAGGATTCCGAAGTGAACTCGTCAAAATCCAAGAAACCCTTGCTCAAAGACAGATCGAGCATGACACTTTGGCGAAGCAAACTACAGAACTTTGGGGTGGACTGGACAGCAACAATGAAGAAATAGTTGCGAAACAGGCTTTAATCGACAATCACGTTAAACGCATCGCGTATTTACATTCGGTTTACAACCAGGAAAAAGCGGCGCTGCGTTTGTGTACTGGAAGGATCAAAAACTTAGCCGTGCGCAAAGAAAGATTCCAAACGAACCTAGCGGAAATCGAAAAGTCACTCGTTGAGCTTGAGCAAGTGCAAAAAGATCAGAAAAACCAGCTTAAAAACCTTGAAACAACAATCGAACGTAAAAAAACGCAGAAAGAAACTGTTGAAAAAGAAATCGTGGAAGCCGAAAAAATTGCAACTTCAGCAAAAGCAGCCGTAATCGAGTTTGCTACGCAAAGGAACCTTGCAGCCACCATCGCTGCTGAAGAAAAAGCGCTCAGAAGCATCGAGGAGATGGGAAATGTTGGGGCAATCAACGGAATCCACGGCAGGCTGCGCAACTTAATCAAGATTGATCGGAATTACAAGAAAGCCATTGATGCAGCAGCAACTGGCTGGCTTGACGCTCTGGTCGTGGCAAACCTTGACTCAGCCTTCACCTGCGCCGAAACGTTACGACGCATGAAACTGGGCAGAATCAAAATTATCCCCTTACAAGGCTCCATAATCGCCAAAAACAAACCCGTTCCTAATCGTGAAGGCGTGGTTGGAGCGCTTTCCAGCTTCATGAAGTACGATAGCAACTTTGAGTTGGCGGTGAACTACGTTTTCGGAGACACAATGGTGGTGTCAAACGATAAAATAGCTTTTGCACTATCAAACCAAGGCTATCGAGCCGTAACCGTAAACGGCGACCTATACGAGTCAGGCGCCTTCGAAAGCGGGTACTACCGTGCACCCATCGATTTCTCGACGATTATCCCGAGCGAAAACGCCCTCAAAAGCCTCGATGAAGCCGTCAACGCCCTACAGACACACCTGACCCAAAGGGGGACGGACATTACGGGTTTAGAGGAAGAAGTTGAACGGTCAAAAATCGAGATGACCCGACTAGCCGAAGGCATAGCGACTCTGGATCGAGAAATAGTAAGGATCAAACGGGGCGTTAAGCGAACCCAGTTTAATATTCGGTACACGGAAAAGTACGGCAGCAAGCTTGAACGTGAAGCCGCATCCTACAAAGGACGGATGGAAGTTTACAGAAACGAGCGCAACACAATCCTGCACGAAGACCAAAAGTTACGAGCGGACATCGCCAACTTAAGACTGAAAACCGACGTCAAGAATATTCAAGCGCTTGAGGTTGAACGTGAAAAACTTGGGGAAGAAATCAACAAACTCAAACAGAACTCTGGGTCAACGCAAACAGAGATTTCAACTTTCCAGTCACAGTTCGACAGGGTTCTGCGCAACGGCTACAAGAACATCAAGATTCAGATAGTCAGGGTTGAGCAGCAACAGAGAAAACTAGAAAAAGAAGTTTTAGAAGCCCTGCAGGAACGTGACACTGTAAAGAAGACCCTTGACGAGCAAGATAAAAGCCGCGTTGAACTCTCAAAAGCAGTGTTTTCTGCAAGGGAAGAATCCAAAAAGTTCACGGCGCAAATAGACGCTATTGACGCTGAACTTCGGCTGCTCGATACCGAGTATGAGGTGGCTGACCGACTGCTGAATCAGCTGCAGCTCAGCACTGAAACTAGTCAACTTCGTCTGCAACAGCTTCAAAGTCAACTACGCCTTTACGGATATGAGCAGCCGCTAGACACTAATCAAAAGCAGGTTGAGGAAGCGGAAATTACTATTCGAATGATGCAGTTTGAAATAGAAAGAATCGGTGCCATCAACCAGCTCGCGCTTTCCCATTATGCCGACCAGCTTTCCCGTTATCGGGAGCTTTCTGTTCGACTTAACGAGTTGGAAAGAGAAAAACAAGCAATTGTGCAGTTTATGGATGAGATTGAAGCTAAAAAACGCAAGGTTTTCATGGATGCCTTCGACAAAATCAATAACAGCCTCAAAGGCTACTTTGCCAAGCTTACTGGCGGCGGAGAAGCTACGATTAAGCTTGAAAACCCCGAAGAACCCTTTTCAGGGGGCATAGACATGCTTGTTCAGTTTCCTAATAAGCCTTCGATCGTCGTCAGTGGTGCAAGCGGGGGCGAACGCTCAATCGCAGCAGTTGCCTTCATTTTTTCGCTTAAAGATTTCACGCCAGCCTCATTCTATATTTTGGACGAGGTTGACGCACACTTGGATGCTTACCACACAGGTTTGCTCGCAGATTTGTTGCTTGATGAGGCGGCAAAAATGCAGTTCATAGTAATCACCCTAAGGCCAGAAATGGTGAATAAGGCACAGAAAGTCTACGGCGTCTACGAACGCAACGGAGTCTCAAACGTAGTAACTGCGAAGTTCCCTCCATCGGAGGCAGCGAGATAAATGGCTGCAGAAACACCAGCCCCCATTAGGAAGCCGTTCTATCTGCGTCCGCCCTGGAACATCCTGTTTGAAATCAGCAAACTTGAAAAACTTACACCTTGGAACGTTAATATCGCTTATCTTCTGCGGTCGTTCCTCACTGAAATGGAGCGAACGAACAAAACCGATTTCCGAGCGTCAGGCGTCGCTTTAGATTCTTCCGCCCTAATTTACTTGATGAAGTCTAAGCTATTGCTTACGTTGCAAGAAGCGCCCGCGCCGCCGCCTCGGGTTCCCACGGATTATGTTCCGCCGCCACTGTTTCTCCCGCTCAGGCACGAATTGACGTCAACAACCATCCAGCACCTGCTTGAAGTTTTAGACGATGTGCTCAAAGGCGAGCGATTGCTTAATTTGAACCATGTGGTTGAGCAGCACCCTATTTTGCCTTCTGTAACTGATTTGCTTCCGCAGTTCGATCAGTTCATGGCCGAAATCGAGCTGCAAATCAACAATTTATACGCTCTCTTAACAGACAAACTTGGAGGTTCAGGAATAATTGATTTCTCAACCCTCACCAAATCGATGACCAGAATTGAGGCGTTGCGAACTTTCATTTACCTGCTGTTTCTGGCGCAGGATGGGTTGGTTAGTTTGTGGCAGAATGAGGAAACTGAAGAATTATACATTGCTGTGGGGAAACTGAACGTTGGAAAAGCCGAAGGAACAAGAAACTGAACTGAACCCTGAAGGAGAGCAAGCCCATGAGGCCGAGCGGCAATCTCACTGCGTTGCCTTATTGGAAGCGGCGCTTTACATTGCTGGTCGCCCACTGGACCTTAACGAGTTGTGCCAGGTGATAGGCAGCCGCAGCAAAAAGAAAGCGCAAAAGTACGCTGAGTTTCTCAGGAAAGAGTACACGGCGCGGAATACGTCGCTTGAAATACTGGCGCTGAAAGACGAACGCTATGTACTGCAGGTTAAGGCGGAGTTTACCCCTTTGATCAAGAAGCTAGTGAATAAGCCGTTGCTGTCCTCAGGACCGCTAAAAACGCTCTCGTACGTCGCTTTACGTCAGCCTATTTCACAGAAAAGGGTAATTGACGTGCGTGGACAACACGCATATGGGCATGTGAAGCTGCTTAAGGAGATGGGACTAATCATTTCGGAGAGAAGCGGGCGCTCTATGGCTTTGAGGACAACAGACTACTTCGCCGACTACTTCGGACTAACGCATGACATTACCCTGATGAAGAAAGATCTCAAGCGAATATTCGGCGAGGCACTAAAAGACGACCTTGGAACGTAACCTCAAGAAACGGCGAAACGCCACAGCTGAGGTGCTCGAAGGCTTCGGCTTAAGATTCCTTGCAAATCAATCATAGCCTAAAGAAGCCTTTGAAGGAAAACAATCAGCAGAGCGAGGAGTAAGACGGATACGTTTATATGGAAATTTACTGTTTTAGTGACTACGCGATAAAATATTCATAGGAAATGTAGAAAATGTCAGTCTGGCATGGCACCTTACGCAAAAGAAAACGTTCAGGCGGCAAAAAACGAGCCTACCGAGTAAAGAAAAAATACGAGGAAGGCGGGTTCCCAGCGGAAACAATCCTCGGCGAACCTAAAAGGAAAACCACCCGAGGCATGGGCGGCAACACCAAAGTCAAAGTTCTAAGCGACAAATTCGCTTCAGTAACCGACCCTAAAACGGGAAAAACACAGAAAACCGAAATAACCCGCGTCGTCCGCAACGCGGCAAATGTTGATTACAACCGCAGAGGCGTTATAACTAAAGGCGCAGAAATCGAAACTACTCTAGGCTTAGCAAAGGTTAGCAGCCGCCCGGGAAACGATGGCATAATCAACGCGGTTCTGATACCGAGAAAAGAAAAAGCATAATCTACTGCGTTTTCGCAGCAGCATTTTTCATCTTTACCAGCTGTTTTGCGATCTTCTGAATTATTTTTTCTTTTGCCTCTTTCTTTTCAACGAGCAACATTCCGGTCTTCACCCAAGGTATCCTTGGGAAGTGAGCTTCAAGCCTGACCTCGTTCTTTAATCCCAGCCTATCAACTGCTATTTTAACTTCATCGATTTTCGGCGACTGCACAGCTAAGTTCTTAGCGACCCGGCGCCCGTTTCTTCTGGTTTTGTTGGCGTCAAAGTAAATCGGCCAAATTATTGCTTTGTCGAGTTTTTTCATCTTATTCATCCCCTTATTTATGAGCGTAATAAGCGACCATTTTTTCGTTTACCTGGTCGATTCTGGTGAATCCGAAACGTTCAAACTGTATTATGGCGTCAGGCTTTAACTTTTTGCAGGCGCTTTCGGCATATCCCTCGGCAACTGAAGCGTCAGGCATAACAACTTGGCAAGGGTACTCTGCGTCTTTGAGAATCCACTGGATAAGCTGAACCTTAATTTTTCTCACATCCTCATATGACTCGCTAGCGAAAGACGCTGTCAAGGTGTCGGCTGTTTTAGCTTCGACTTTGACGTTGAAGAGTTCCATCAGCCTCACAACTTTGCCAGTTTCTAGCGCCCCGGTGTCCTTTTTTGAAACCCAGAATCTAGCCGGTTGACCCTCGCCTTCGGAAGCGACTGCGTATTCTCTAAAGCCGCGTTCAGGCTTTTCAGGGTGCAAAGGAAGCTTTGCTTGGAAGGTTTTCGGCAAGTTTAGAACATTAAGTTCTATAGGTTCAGCGACGAAGAAGTACCGGTTGCTTGCAGCGTCAAGAATTTTGCGGTTGTATGAAAACAGGTTTTCCCAGCTTAGGGTGACGTCGTTTGGTTTTGTGCCGACGTCTATTATCATTTTTTTGATGGCTTCGGGTGTGATACCTCTTTTCCTCAAGGCGGCGAAGGTTCCAAGCCGCGGATCATCGTAGCCAGTGTACGTACCGTCTTTTACTCCTTGAACAATTTTTGATTTGCTCAGGAATGCGCCTGTGATTTTTAGCCTACCGTAATGCATCGCTTCAGGGTATTCCCAGCCCAAGTGTTGGTACATGTATTTTTGGCGCACCATGTTGGTGTAGTGTTCCTTGCCTCGGATGATGTGGGTCATCCCCATCAGGTGGTCGTCCAAGCCTGCTGCCAAATTGTAGAGAGGCCAAACGATGTATTTGCTTCCTACTCTTGGATGGGGATACTTTTTTGTGTCAACAACTCTTAGGGCTGGCCAGTCTCTGACGGCTGGGTTGGGATGTTCAATGTCCGTTTTTACTCGCACAACTGCTTGCCCCTCGGCGTAGCTGCCATTTAACATGCGTTTCCAACGTTCCAACTGGTCTTTTGCAGATACATTTCGGCATGGGCAAGCATGTTTTTCCAAGGTTTTTTTGCGGAACTCCTCAGAGGGGCATTCACAGATGTAGGCGTTTCCGTCCCCGATAAGTTGCTTAGTATATTCATAATAGATTGGGAGTCGATCGCTTTGGATATATTCTTCGTCGACTTTGCAACCGAGCCACATCAAATCTTGTCTGATGCTATCGTAGAAAACCAGCGACGGCCTCTTCACTTTGGGGTCTGTATCTTCGAAGCGCAGGATGAATTTGCCCTTGTAGATGCGTGCGTATTCGTGACTAAGAAGTATAGCTCTTGCAGAACCCAAATGCAGGACGCAGTCAGGGTTGGGGGAGAAACGAGTCACAATCAAAGGATACTTGTCGGCGTTGGGCAAAGGTGAAAGATGCTTCTCTCCTGCTTTCTCTTTCTTTTGGGTTTCAGGCCAATTCTTCTCAACAATTGCTTTCTGCTCTGCTAACGTGAGACCATTGACTTCGCCTACAACTGTGTTGATAACGCCTGAAAGCTCCTTCACCTTTGATCGCAGGTCAGCTCTTTCGCCGAGAATCTTGCCGACTAAAGCGCCTGCTTGAGCTTTGCCATCGTGAGAGACAGCGTTTAACAAAGCGGCTTTCCGAACAAGCTCTTTCAAGTCGTTATTGTTTTCTAATGCCAAACCGGTTACGCTCGCTCACTACTTGTTTCTTTTAATCAAGAATTCAGCGAACGCTTTTAATTTTTCCTTAGCCTGAGGCGTCGGCAGCAATTTTTCAGTTTCGGTCCAGCTTTCCTCAACCATTTTTTCCGCTGTGCGTTTGACGTGTTGTATGGCGTCGTACTTCTGCAATAGTGCAATGGCTTCGTCCCTTAGCGCCTGTTCGGAGGTATGCATGTTAAGGATCTGGATAAGCCGTTTCTTGTCGGCTGCGTTGGCTTTTCCTATTGTGTAAATGACCATCAGGGTTCGTTTGCCCTCGGTGATGTCTTGTCCGACCCCGCCTTTCTTCTTTGCAAAATCGACTCCGGTCAAATCTAAAATGTCATCTTGCATCTGGAACGCTACCCCGATGCTTTCGGCTAAACGTCCAAGTTTTTCTACGAGTGGCTTGTTTGCGCCAGCTAGAACCCCAGCCATCTTCGCTGCCATTCGTGCAAGAGTACCTGTTTTGTAAGCGCACATCTGCAGGTAATCCTCTTCGCGAAGCTGGTCAGCGTTGGCTAACCCTCTGTGCCACGCTATGTCCATGGCTTGTCCCAAGCTGAGATTAATCATTTCTTGAACATAGACTTCGTAAACGTCCCGCTGCATTTCAGTTGAAATGTCTGATCTCTGCAGCATCAACGGCAAAAGGGGAAGGTAGTACATGGCATTTCCCGCGTTGACAGCTATGTCCATTTGGAAGATTTTGTAAGTGCATGGTTTGCCTCGGCGAAGCTCTGAGGCGTCTTCAATGTCATCAACTACCAAGGTGCCGTTGTGGATGACTTCCGGAATAATGGAGAAATCTAGGCAGTAGTCAGAGCTGTTGCCAAGCGCCTCACATATCAGCAAGAAAAGAGCCGGACGCCATCTTTTTCCGCCTCGGTCCAGCATGTCCCAAATCGGATCCGCAATCGCCTTGTTGAGAGGTTGCAGGTTGTAGCTGTATGCAGGCGGGTCAACTTTGAAAAGAAGCGAGTCTTCAGTAAATTTTCTCGGAACGTATTTTTCGATGGCCTTGTCAATTAAAGGGGCCTTTTCTTCAAGAAACTTTTCAATATTCAAACGTCACGGGTCTCCTCTGAGCGTAAATTGCAGTATCGAATCCTCTGATATTAAGCCACTCCGCGGTTTTTCCCGTAACTACCGCTGGCACCTTCGCGAGGGATTCAATGTTTTTGGCGCCGACAAGAAACATGACGTTACGCAGATCATTGATTAAGCAGGAAAGCAGCTTTTGGGTTTCTTGGGCTCCTTTAACGGCAGCTTCAAGCGCAGGCTGGGATAGGCTGGCTAGACTTGCGTTTAACGCTATAGACTTTGCAACGTCTATGCCGTTTCGTACTCCACCTGAAGCAACAACAGGGATTTTTACTGTTTGGGTTGTTTCAATCAGGCTCACAGTGGTAGGGATTCCCCAATCCCAAAACAATTCGTCCGTCTTTTTCCCGTCGGCTGCACGATAAAATTCAACCGCCGCGAAACTTGTCCCGCCAACCCCGCCGACGTCAATGGCTTTTACGCCTACCGCCTCCAAAGCTTTCGCGTCCTCCGCAGAAATGCCGCAGCCCGTTTCCTTAACGATTACAGGCACCTCTAAGTCAGCAACGATTTCTCCGATTTTTGATAGGACGTCTTTGAAGTTGGTTTGTCCCTCGGGTTGGATTGCTTCCTGCAGAGGGTTCATGTGGATAGCCAACGCGTCCGCCTCGATCATTTCCACGGCTTTCCTCGCCTCTTTCAACCCGTACCCGTGTGCAAGTTGGACTCCGCCGATGTTCGCGATTAGGAAGGCGGTTGGCGCTTTTTTGCGTGCAACTGCGTAGGTGAGTTCGAGTTTTTCGTTTTCGATGGCTGCTCTTTGGCTTCCTACGCCCATGCCCAAATGCAGTTCTTCGACAGCTTGCGCTATTGAAGCATTAATTTTTGTGGCTTCTCGTGTTCCGCCTGTCATAGCTCCGACGATTATTGGCGCTGAGAGTTTCTTGCCAAAGAAAGATGTGGCTAGGCTGATTTTTTCTCGGTCAAGTTCCGGGAGGGCGCGGTGGATGAACTGGATGTCCTCAAAGCCCGCGGTGGTTTTTTTTGCTTGGGCTTTTTGTTCAAGACAAATCCTTATGTGATCTGCCTTGCGGCTCTGCGTTTCTTCAGCCATACTGCTACTTCTCGATTTCCGTACCTAAAACACTTTGGTCTGTTAAAGCTCGGAAGATAGATAATCCCTTAGTGGCTCCCGTCACGGTAACGTGAACTCCCTGCTCGATTGCGGGGATGAGCTCGGCGATTTTTCCTGCCATGCCGCCTGTCACGTCTGTGCCCGCTGCTTTTCCAAGTTTAGGTTGAATCTGCTTCAGCTCGGCTAACGTTAAATGCTTATATGGCTTAGCGTTCGGGTTAGTTTTGGGGTCAGCGTCGAATAAGCCGTCTGTGTCGGCACCTATGACGATTTTTTGTGCCTTGTACCTGATTGCCAAGTAAGCAACCAGCTGGTCGCCTGAAACAACTGTGAAACCTAGTTTTTCGTCTAAAACTGCGTCGCCGTATAGGACAGGAGTAAAGTTCATTTTAGTCATTGCCTGGAGCACTGAATCGTCGAAAAACTTGATTTTCCCGTTTTCAGTGATGAAGCTGCCTGAGGGTGCAATGCTGATAGCGGGGACTTCATGCCAAATAAGCGCATCCATAACCAGCCCGTTCAAAACGGTCATCATGTGGTGGGTTTCCGCGAAACCGAGTTTCTGCGTTGGGTCCTCTTTGTACCCATCTTTTAAGCCGTACTTCGCTGCGGCTGGGTGACCGAAGCTTCCGCCGCCGTGCACGATTATTAGGTTGTCAAGATCTGCCCGCTTGATTTCCTCCGCCAAACGGTTTATGATTTCTGTTTTCGGAGAAGCCTCAACCGTTTTGTCGGTGATGGCTGAGCCGCCGATTTTCAGGATTACTGGTTTCGCCACGTTCAATTATCATTCACCTTTACATGAAGTATTAAATCACTTATTGAAAAGCATTACCGAGAACAAAAAAGGACACCTCTTTCGCCGTAGCAAAAAAGGGCCAACTTTGATTTTCTGCGCAAATATAAAGGCGAAAAATGGGTTCTTTATTTCCTAGCCTTATTTTTCGAAATGACACTTTTTGTTGCGTACCCTAAAATAACAATCACCCATGCGACGACTAACACGACTGCTGTGGCGGTGGTTATTAGATTAAGGTTTATAACTTCACCTACTTGGTAAGCGAACGTCTGGGAGTATTGATCCGGCGTAGGCGTCGGTGTAAAAATGGGTTCTGCAGTTGGCTGTGGTGTTTGAGCCTGCGTTATCGGAACGGGTGTAATTGTTGGTGTGCCGCTTGGGATGGCTGGCGCTGATAAACTCGGCTGAGGCAAGAATGGAACGAACAGAACTGTCCCGAGGTGTGGATCGATTTTCGAGTCGTATATTGTTCGGTTAATTGTGGCTGAATCGGCTATTCCCCACCAGTTGTTTTGCGCGTCAATATTTGCGGTGGTGGCGGTTATGCTGTTTTCGGTATTGCCGACGATGTTGTTTTCGCTGATGATTCCCGTTGGAGGGTTATGTATTCCTATCTGGTTGTTGGTGATTGTATTGGATGTTATGGTTCCGCCTCCGTTGATTCCGTACCGCGAATTGCTGTCAATCAGGTTATCGATGATGGTCAGTGACGCTCCAGCGAAAATGTCTATTCCATCGGTTCCTTTCGAGAAAGTGTTGCCTTGAACGATTAAGTTGCTTGGAGCTTGAGCGTTTATTCCAGAAAAACAGTTTGTAAACATGTTGTTGGAAACGGGGAATGCGGAGTTGGAAGAGTCATAGATGCCTGTGAGGTATCCGTTCCCTTCAAACTGGTTGTTACTTATCTGTGGGGTACCTGAAGTTACTCTTATGGCGTCGCTGTTGTTGCAGTATTGTGCTGCAAAAGTGTTGCCGGTTATTGTTGGGGCTCCCAAATTCACTTCTATGCCTGTATTTGTTGTGCCAGAGAAGGATCCTTCAAATTGGTTGTTGGTTATGAGCGGGGTTCCGTCGTAAACGCTCAGGATGTTGGCGCCGTAGCCGTAGTTTTGGATGGTGTAGTTTATGATGTTGTTGGATATTTGGGGTGAACCCGCGCCGATGCTGATAGTCGGCTCATAAGGTGTTGCATAATTAAAAACGCAACTGTCTATTTCCGGCGATGAGCCATCTAAGTTAACGCTTACTCCGTTTAAAACGGCGTTTTGAATAATCGACCCCGAGTTTGTTGCGGCGTTCCAAGACGTGCTTTCTTGTCCAAAATAGATAGGGTCGCTTGGAAGGACTTGTATGATCTGGGAACCAGTTTGTTCAGTCTCGTTGATGGCGGCAGATGTAAATGTGATTTGATTGTTTGCGTTGCCCTGAGCAGTCAACGTACCGTATATCGTCAAACCATACGTTTCCAAATTTACAGTTACACCGGGATCAATCGTTAAGGTGACATTGCTATTGACCATTACGGTTCCGTTAAAAATTATTGGACTTTGAGCTATTGTCCATTCCGTGTTACTGTTTATTGTCACGTTTGAAGGGATTTGCGCGTGAGTTTTCTGTCCAAGAAATAGCCCGTTTAACAGAATCGTCACAATTAGGAGGATGCATGCGAGGCGTTTCATGCTGACACTTCTTGGGCCATAGTCTCTTAAAGTATAAGTTAGTGGCTTCTTTAGAGAGAATTTACCGTTTAGTTTGATTAATTGATAAATGTAAAGTTTTTCCCGCACTCTCTCAAAAAAGGCTATCGAGTACATTTTAGAGACAATCTCACTTTATTTCAAACAGAACTTAAACTTTACCTAAAAGCGAACAATAATCTAATTTTTAATGGACCTGATTAAGAAACGGAACTTTGACATTTTACCAATACCGGGCTTTTATCATAAAGTTCTTCCCGGTACATATTCTTTAATTCTGCCCAAGTTTCCAACTATTCCAAAAACAGCCCTTAATCGTTACGACTTCAACGTCCTAACTATCGACAAGGCGGTCTAAAAACCGATTTGTTGATTCATGAGGATTTTAACCACTTTTTAGCTAATTGATTTGCTTCTTTTTGATTTTTGCCAGATATGGAATGGTCAATGTCTGCTTCTTTATCGTTCTGGTTTAACCATGCATGAGCAACTTCATGTGCGATGGTGAATTCAGAATTGTTATTTCGCAAAATAATAAGGAAGGGTTTTTCACTAATTTGTTCTTTACGAATCGTGCTTGCACGACCTTCGATAAATTGAACATTTTCAACAACGAATTTCTGAACGCCACAAGGTAGTTTGGCTAGTGTTTCAAAAACTTTAGAAAACAAGACTATTGGTAACTGTGCATCAAGTGTAAAGTTAATCTTTTCCAATTTTTTGTCCTTCATTCTTAATCCTTGTTTCTTTCTGGTCGAAAAGTTTTATTTAAACCTTTAATTGATAATTGTACATGTTTTGGGTTTAGCTTCTTTAAATCCCAACTGTTTTCTTTTTCTCGTATTGTGATAGAGAAACTTGCTTTTCCTTAACTAGATTTTCCGGCATCTCAGCATCCTCTTGCTTGTTGAAACCCTAATTTCGGAGGATTTTTTTTATTCCCTGATGAAACTTTGGTGCAATCACCTCATGCTCGGAAGCGTCAGCGAACTACAACAGATGTTCCAATAGTAGCTGTTTCCCTTGTTGCTTTTTGCCTATCCAACTCTCTTGGTCTTCACGGCTTGCACGACTTTTAGAAATGGTATTTTACGATTTATCCGATATACATCCAAGGGTAAATATGAGAAAGGGAACATCTGCAACGTAAACTTTTGCAGAAATACATAAGATAACTAAAACACTTCAATCCAAAGCCACACATCGCTAAGAAAGAATGATAGTCTAACGTGTCGCATAGTGAAATTAAATTTAAAGCAATTTAGCTTACTGACCTTTTTAACATTTATCACGACTTTAGCCGTGTTTTTCAATAAGGAGGTTATCTTTCTCTTATTGCAGTTTTAGCCTTAGTCGAGTTTAGTCGGGTGTTTTATCAATGCTTCCTCGACAACCCATGAAACTAAGTCTTCTTCATCAGACAATTTAGTTTCAGACATCTTCTTTTTTCTTTTCATTCGACATCAGAAACGTATTACATACGAAAAACAACTAAAAGATTATGAAACTGCAATTCACATTAAAAAATCATATTTCTACAACGCCCAAGCTTGGAAAAGGTTTGATGCTGCCAAACCTAAGTTAGCTCAGGTTCAAGTTTCTTGCATGAACAGTGGAAGC
>Ga0074045_10000978_pt1 | contig 28023 bp, 20 predicted proteins | sample BogForMeECP23OM2_FD_94442 | JGI IMG/M metagenome (GOLD analysis project Ga0074045, IMG submission 94442) | Bog forest soil microbial communities from Calvert Island, British Columbia, Canada - Bog Forest MetaG ECP23OM2 | ecosystem: Environmental > Terrestrial > Soil > Wetlands ...
CCCCTTGGCGGTAGGGTAACGAAGCGCACGCTTAACGTCGAGGATCACACAGATCCGTCCGGCGAGACCGAGCCGTTGTTCTGGTTGAATATTGTGACCTCCGATTATTTCCGCGTCATGGGTATCCCTGTCCTGGCAGGCCGGGGATTCGCGGATGCCGATATTTCCGGCGCCCCGGTGGCGGTGATCAGCGCGGAGACCGCGCGACGTTACTGGCCCAATCAAAGCGCTCTCGGCAAGCACATTCGGCTGCTGGACGACAAGGACTGGCGCACGGTTGTCGGCGTTATTTCTGATGTTCGCGCTTACGACCTGCAGAGAAATACTCCCACTTGGATCCAAGGCACGGCTTACGTGCCATACAATGCTGCCGCTACGCTCGAAGATAAACGCGTGCCTTCCGAGATGACCGTGGTCATTCGCACGGCTTCGGATGAATCCCCAATAGCGGCACAACTGCGCGAGAGCGTCACGGCTTTGAACCACGAGGTTCCCGTCAGCGAGGTGCAGACCATGGGTGCAGTTCTGTCGGAGGCTGTTTCGGCGCCGGCATCCACCGCGTCCCTTTTTGTTGCCTTTGCCGCGGTCGCTTTGCTGCTGGGCGTCATCGGCATCTATGGCGTGCTTTCTTTTCTGGTTGCGCAGCGCACGCGCGAGATTGGCTTGCGCATGGCCCTTGGAGCGCAGCGCAGGGACGTGTTGTATCTGATTATGAAAGAAGGGGCGAAGTTTTCGTTAGCAGGGGTTGCCGTCGGGCTGATCGGCGCATTGTTGCTTACACGTTTGATGTCCAGCCAACTCTACGGCGTCAGTCCGCTCGATCCCATCACCTATGTAGGCGTAGCCGTGGTGATGGCCGCGGTCACCTTGTTGGCTTGCTACATCCCCACGCGGCGGGCGATGCGCGTGGACCCCATGGTGGCGTTGCGCTATGAGTGAGCGCTGTGAACGATAGCGGGGCATAAAAGGTTTTAGCGCCAGGTGAATTATGAACTGGTTCCGACGACTGTTCTCGCGCCGCCGCCTGTACGACGATCTGTCCGCAGAAATTCGCGAGCATCTGGACGAAAAGGTGGAGGAACTCGTTGCTGGCGGCATGTCCCGGGAAGAAGCCCCCGCTGCGGCCCGCCGCGAGTTTGGCAACCGGACGCTGATTGAGGAGGACAGCCGCGGCGCGTGGGGCTGGACAGCGATCGAGAGTTTCTTCGCCGATGTTCGGTACGGACTGCGGGCCATGCGGCGCACGCCCAGGTTCGCCGCGCTCGCGATTTTATCGCTGGCGTTAGCGATCGGCGCCAACACCGCCATCTTTAGTCTGATTAATACGTTAATGCTGCGGACGCTTCCGGTGCGCGACCCTGGGCAACTTGTCGCGCTGATGCACCGATACCCGGCGCCGGACGAGCCGCACGACAACACTTTTTCTTTGCGGACCTACCACTTGATGCGCGACCACAACGATGTATTTTCCGGGCTGCTTGCGTCTTCATACAAACCCCTGCACATGCGGAGCGATGGCCTCGAATCGGAAACCGTGAACAGCGGTTTTGCGGAAGGCACTTTTTTCTCGCTGCTCGGCATGAACCCAGCGCTCGGCAGGCTGATTGCGCCGGAGGACGATCAAGCGAGTCAGCCATTCCCGGTGGCAGTGCTGAGCTGGTCGTTCTGGAAAACGAAGTTCAATTCCGATCCTGCCGTCTTGGGGAAAAAGCTCATCGTCGACGATGTGGACGTGACGATCGTTGGAGTAGCGCCGCGAAGCTTTTCCGGGTTGCAGGTCGAGACCAGCCAGGATCTCTGGCTCCCCTTGGCCATGGAGCCGGTCATCGCCCCGAGCGATCGCGACCGTAGGCAGATTTCGCTGCTAGGCCGGCTGAAGCCCGGCGTCTCCATGGAGCAGGCGCGCGCCGAAATGGCCGTGCTGTATGAGTCGACACTGGACGAGGATGCCCGCGTCTCCGGCAACCCCTACATTCGCAAGCTCAAGTTTGAAATGGAGCCTGCCGGCACAGGTCTATCGATTCTGCGCGAAAACTTTGCCAAGCCGCTGCTTGCGCTGATGGCGATTGTGGGTTTGCTGCTGCTGATCGCTTGCGCGAACGTGGCCAGCCTGTTGCTTGCCCGCGGCGCCGCCCGACAACACGAAATGGCGGTGCGCGCCTCTCTTGGCGCTGGCCGCTTTCGCCTGGTTCGCCAGGTGCTGACGGAATCTCTGCTTCTTTCTGTGGCGGGCACCCTGCTGGGCGTCGTCCTGGCATATTTTGGCGCCAGCCTGTTGGTGCGAATCATTCTTGCGGCCAGACGCATCGGAACGCCGCTCGAGCTGCACGTTCATACCGACGCAAAGGTTCTGTTCTTCACAATTGCTGTCACATTGTTCACCGCATTGCTGTTCGGATTACTTCCTGCGTTGCGCGCGCTGCGCCCTGCGGTCGCTCGCTCACTGCAGCAAACCGGCAGGAGCGGCGAAACTCGTTCGCGGCGATTTTTTGGCAAGTGCCTGGTCGCCGGGCAAGTAGCTCTCTCCGTGGTCTTGCTCAGCGCCGCTATGCAGTTCATCCGCCACCTGTCGAACCTGGAGCACCTCGACGTCGGCTTCCAACGCGATCATCTTTTGCTGGTTTCACTCGATCCAGAGCGCAGCGGTCTGGAGGGAGAGCAATTGTCGCGCGCTTATCGCGAACTCCTCGCGCCCCTCGCGGCGATTCCCGGTGTACGCTCGGTTTCACTCTGCGGCGCAACGCCGATCTCTGGCGCAGGCGCCAATCGCGCCGTGATTGTGCCGGGCTACGATCCCAAGCCGGGCGAAATTCGCAACGTCGCGGAAAACTGGGTGGCGCCGAAATACTTCGAAGCACTCGGCACGCCGCTGCTGGCCGGACGTGACTTCGACTTCCGGGACCAGGGCCGTCCGCGCGTGGCCATCATCAACCAAACCATGGCGCATTATTATTTCGCCGATCGCAGCCCGATTGGGGAGAACGTTTCCTTTGACGATGATGACCAGCGCTATGAAATCGTGGGCGTCGTGGGAGACACCAAGCTCTACGACATTCGCGAGCCCACCTATCGCACCATTTACTTCAATATGTTCCAGGAGCCGTGGCCCGGTTCACGTTTTGTCCTCAGAACCAACATCGACCCGGACGCCGTGGCTCCCCAGGTCATTCGCACCGTGCGTTCCGTCTTGAAGACCGTGGCGATCAAAAATGTTCGCACCATGGCTGATCAGGTCGACGAGACCATCGTTCCGGAGCGGCTGATCGCGCTGCTCTCGGGCTGGTTCGGTGCGCTGGGCGCGCTGCTGGCGGCGATCGGGCTGTATGGGCTGCTAGCCTACACGGTTGCACGGCGCATCAACGAGATCGGCATTCGCATGGCGCTGGGTGCGACAAGTGGCAGAGTCACCCGCATGGTACTCCGCGAGGCACTGGCCATGGTGTGCGCCGGGCTGATCATCGGGATACCTCTGGCATTCTGGGGCAAACGCTTCGCGGCAACGCTGATCGCTGACCTGCCTGCGGCGAGCGTTGCGCCAATCGTGTTTGGTTCGGTAGGTATGATCGCGCTGGCCCTGCTGGCCGCGTATGTGCCTGCCCGCCGCGCCGCCCGGGTCGATCCCATAGCGGCATTACGCTACGAGTAATCCGCCCCTAAATTTGACCCTTTCGCAAATGTAGCGCTGGCTTTCATGCCAGCACTATCGATGCGGGAGAAACTGCCGCTACTGTGGCGGCAGTTGCAATTGAGAACCGATCTGGAGACGCAAGTAATCGGAGATTTGCGGATTGGCTCGAGCAAGGCGCGGCCAATCGGACCCGCGGCCAAGATGAACCCGAGCGAGAGCCCATAGCGTATCGCCAGCTTGAACTGTAATCACTGGCGGTGAACCGTGCACGGTTTTTGATGCGGCCGCTGCAGGGACGATTACCGTGCTGCCCGCCGCGAGCGAGTCCGGATGCGCTGCGAGGCTTGGGTTCAAAGCAAGAAGTTCCTGCCAGCGCGCACCGTCCCCCAGATATCGACGCGCTATTCTCCACAAGGACTCGCCGGGCCGCACCTGAAGTTGCTGCAATTCTCGACTGGGCACCAAGGTCGAGGGGTTCACGCTCGGCACAGGTGATGCAGAAGAGGGCATCGTCGGACGAGGTGAAAACGGTGAAATGCGAGACGGCGCTGCAAGTCGGTGCGTCGGCGCCGGCTCAGGTGCGACAACCACCGGTCCTGATGCAGGCAAAGGCGCACGCAACGGAGCAACCGAGCGCTTTAGCTCCGCAAAGGTGCTGGCGGGCAGTTCAGTTTTAAACGGAGCAGGCGCTTTCTTTGCCGCCTCAGCCTGCGCTTCGCGCGCGCCTTTTTCTTTGCGATACCGGCGCGCAACTTCGCCCAGCGACTCCGATGTCGGATTTGTTGCGTCGTTTGCTGACCGGTTCTTCGCCGCCTGCGCAGGCAGTTCTTTACGGTGCGCTTCGGCCAGCTTCTTGTCTTCAGGCGTCAGGATGAGCGGGCGCTTCAAGTCTTCGTTGGTATAGACATGGTGAGGCGTGGCAGGCTGCTGCGATTTGTGGGCTTGCTGCTGACGGGCGGCTTCGGCAACATCCTGATCTTGCGCGGATAAATTGGAGTGAACAGACAAAGGCGCCAGCAGACAGAAGAGGGCAGCTCCTGGCCGCAGCAAGCTAAGGCCCCGAATTGGAAGATGCAGCGTCATCAACCGAGCGCGCCACAAGTTCACCGGGGGGACAGGGCCGGTTACTGCGGAGAGTCTGACGTGGAATTGTGCCGCGTGCAATAGCTAAATGTCCGCAAAGTAATCACCCCCCGGGGGCCCCATCCGGCGTCGAAGTAGGCTTGAAAATCATCCCCTGACTGGATCGCCCATTCATCAACACGAGCAAGGGATCGCTGAACCGAATGTGCCGCACGCAGCCGCGCTCTTCCACGCAAGGTTGCGCCGACAACCATTTCCAATCCACGGAGCCTTCACCGAGATCGGGATTGACGGTGAAATATCCCACCTGGAACGCGGTGAGGTTCTGGAAAAAATGGCTGCCCTGCGAAGGCGTGACGCGAAAGTCGCGGAAACCCGCCTCGACGATTACGCGCGCGCCCGAGATCTCGTCCCACTCCACGGGAATGCCAAGCCACGGCTCATTCGAGCCCCAGCGGCCCACACCGATCAAAAGGTAAGGACGATTCTCGCCGGCGAGCTTTGCGTTGAAGTAAGCGACCAGTCGTGCTACTTCCTGGCTGTGCCCGCGTTCAAAACGGTGCGAATCCACCACCACCACGTCACAAAGATTTCCGATGCGTCCATTGCCGAGAACCTTGGTGCTCTGCGCGATCAGCCGCGCCGGGTCGACATTGTCCATGCGCAGCTGTTCGGTTTCACGCGAAAGAACCAACGGGCGAATTTGCAGAAAGCCAAATTCAGAGATCTCTGCCGGTTCCCGCGCAAGCCGTACGGCAAATTCGATTTCCACCGGCTGGCCAAAAGAATCTTCCCCTTGCTTGATCAGGTGATCGAGAAGAGTGGCAAGCGGGAAGGCGCCGTACTTCAACATTGGCGCGAAGGTCACCAGGCGCATGCCCGGGCGGCTCAGGCCATCGTAAATCGTGTCGTTGTCCTCCGAATAGGTTGAGCCTAAAGGTGCGAGCGTGCCATCTGCTTCGGCGACGTCCAGCGTGAATCGCACCTCGCGCAGACCCGGCGGCGAACTTTGCGGACCCTGGTGATTCAGGGACAGCGCCCAAAAATCCGCCTGCGATTCCGAAAGCGTGTCTTCAATGCTCGAGAATTGCAGCAGATTCGCGGGATGGCGCGGGCAAAACGTCAGGCACTTTCCGCCGTCGACCACCGCGCGTCCCAGACCAAGTGCCACAGCAGCAATGCCATCTTCGAAGTTCATCGGCGGGATGGGATAGAAATTGCACGAACGCGCGACTCCGGAAAAATCGGGATAAAACCGCGGACCATGGAACGCGCCCACGACCTGCTGAAGAATCACCGCCATTTTTTCTTCTTCCAAGCGGAAGGGTGTCGCGCGCACATAAGCTTTCGCGTGGCGGCTGAACGTGGAAGCGTAGACCAGCTTGATGGCGTCGGTAAGCTGCGCCAGGCGGAGGGAATCGTCGGCGTGTTGATTGGCAAGCATGAACGTCTCGTAGACGCCGGTGAACGGCTGATACTGGGAATCCTCCAGCAAACTCGAAGAACGCACCGCGAGGGGATAGCGTGCCTCCGCCAGAAAAGATTTCAGGTCCGCAAAAAGGCCGGCGGGAAGACGCGCAGCCAGGAAGCGTTGCTGAATTTCGGCGTCGTCTTCCGCGTTCATAGCGAAGTCGACGAGATTGTTTTCCGCCAGGAACCGGTCGAAGGAATCCGTGGCGATCACCACCGCTGCCGGAACGGATATGTGAACATCCGGGAAGCGGCGCACGATGCGGCGCTTGTGCAGCATGTGTCGGATAAAGGCCAGGCCGCGGGCTTTGCCTCCCAACGAGCCTGCGCCAAGGCGTAGAAAATAGGATCCGCCGGACTGGAACGCGGCGGGCTTGAAGTCGCCGATCAGAATGTCGCTCTGCTCGCGGCGGTATTCGCCAATTGAGTCAATCAGATTTTGCCGCAGGTCCTCGATACTGGGAAAGTCCGTTACCTTGCGCGGCCGAAGCTTCTGCGATAAAGCGAACTCCGTGCGCGCCATCAGCCAGTGCGAGAAATGATTACGCTGGCCATGGTAACCGATGCTCTCCGCCGGAACGGTGTGGAGTAGTGCTTCCAGTGAGTTCAGATCCGTGGCACGAGCGACTTCCGCTCCGTCGGCGGTGCGAAATATGAAGTCCCCAAAGGCAAACTGTTGCGTCAGCAGGCGCCGCAAATCCCTTAAGAACGTGGGCGAGCGTTTGCGCAGGAAGGAAAACCCTTCAGCGTGCGCCTGCGAACGGAACTGCGTGCGGCTGCTTTGCAGCACCACCGGCAGATCCGGCACCAGCGCGCGCACGCTGCGCGCAAGCTGGAAGCCCGCTTCGGGACTGAGGATGCCGCCATGAGGGAATTCCACGTCGGAAACAAGACCGAGCAGATTGCCGCGATATCGTTCGGCGAGGGCGTAGGCTTCCTCGAAATTCGAGGTGAGCAGAATCTTGGGCCGCGCGCGCATGCGCACCAGCTTGTGGGCCAGGTTGAATCCTTCCTGAATCACGCGGCGCGTCTGCGAAATCAATTCGGTATAGATCACCGGGAGGAACGAGGAGTAGTAGCGGATGTTGTCTTCCACCAGCAGCACGACAGGAACACCCATGATGGAAGTGTCGTGCTCCACATTGCGCTTGTCCTCGATGTATTTAACGATGGCAATCAGAACGCGCGCGCTGCCTTGCCACAAGAAAATCCGCTCGATGTCCGTAACGGGATTGCGCGCCAGAAATTGTTTTACTTCGCGGTAATCGTACGCCAGCACGACCACGGGCACGTTCAACCCCGCCGATTTGATTTCCCGCGCCAGTTGCGCCGCATCCATCTCGCCGACCGCGAGATTGGTAACAATCAGGTTGAATCGCGGCTCAGATCGCGCCAGCGCCAAAGCTTCCCAACAGCTGGAAACATGCGTGATGCGCGGAATCTGCTGAAGATGCAGGTCCAGCGATTCGCCAATCAGCAGTTCATTCAGTCGGCCGTCTTCCCGCAGGATGAACGAATCGTAAAAACTTGAAACGAGCAAGATGTCCTGCACCCGGAAGGGCATCAGATGGTCGAAGCCCTCAAACAGGAGTTCGGCGTCAGGGGAACTACGGTTTTGGCCGATGGTGTTCATCAACGGATCTGACTATATAAGAAAGACGGCGGGATGAAAGGAACGCACCCCGCCGTCTCATCACAACATCGTGTAACGAACTAGACGAGCCCTTGATCGAGCATGGAATCGGCCACCTTCAGGAAGCCGGCGATATTGGCGCCGTTCACCAGGTTGCCGGGTGTGCCGTACTTTTCGGCGGTCTCGAACGAGCTCTTGTGGATGGCGATCATGATCTTGTGCAGGCGATCGTCCACTTCTTCGCGGGTCCAGCCGATGCGCATGCTGTTCTGGCTCATTTCCAGTCCGCTGGTGGCCACGCCGCCGGCATTGGCAGCCTTCGCGGGACCATAGAGGATTTTTGCTTCCAGGAACAGCTTGGTTGCATCGAGCGTGCTCGGCATGTTGGCGCCTTCGGCGACGAGCTTGCAACCGTTCATCACCAGCGTGGCGGCGTCCTTGGCGTTGATTTCATTCTGCGTGGCGCTCGGGAACGCGCAATCGGCCTTGATGGTCCAAAGCGGGTTGTGGTCGAGCTTGGGATCCGCAGGAATGAACTTCGCGCCCTTGAAGTGGTCGGCATATTCGCGAATGCGGCCGCGGCGGACGTTCTTCAGTTCCATCAGCCATGCGAGCTTGTCGCGAGTGATGCCTTCGGGGTCGTGAATGATTCCGTTGGAATCGGAGACGGCGATGGGCTTGGCGCCGAAGTCGAGCAACTTCTCGACGGTGTATTGCGAAACGTTGCCGCTACCCGAAACCAGGCAGCGCTTGCCGTCGAGGGTCTCCTTACGGGTCTTCAGCATTTCCACGGCATAGTACACACAGCCGTAACCGGTGGCTTCCGGACGGATCAGCGAGCCGCCCCAGTTCAGTCCCTTGCCGGTCAGCACGCCGGTGAACTCATTGCGGAGCCGCTTGTATTGCCCGAACAGGAAGCCGATTTCGCGGCCGCCCACGCCGATGTCGCCCGCGGGCACGTCGGTGTCTGGCCCGATGTGGCGGAATAGTTCGGTCATGAAGCTCTGGCAGAAGCGCATAACCTCGTTATCACTCTTGCCCTTGGGATCGAAATCCGAACCGCCCTTGCCGCCGCCCATCGGAAGGGTGGTGAGGGAGTTCTTGAAAACTTGTTCGAAGGCCAGGAACTTCAGGATGCCCAGGTTGACCGAGGGATGGAAGCGCAGGCCACCTTTGTACGGGCCAATGGCGCTGTTCATCTCGATGCGGAATCCGCGGTTGACCTGAACGTTGCCCTGATCGTCAAACCACGGCACACGGAACATCAGCACGCGTTCTGGTTCCACGATGCGTTCCAGAATCCGCGCTTTCTGATATTCGGGGTGCTTGCCAATCACGGGAATCAGCGAATCGAACACCTCTTGCACTGCCTGATGAAACTCGGGTTCGGCGGGATTCTTTGCGCGAACGGAAGTCAGTACATCCTTGACATACTCCGCTGGAGCTTTCGTCACTTGCGGAGTAAGCGTAATCGTGCCCATAAGTTAATCCTCCTGAGAAACTGCGTGAGTTACACAAAAGCTAAGTCGCCGGAAGGATGCCGACGTACGAGGCTGACCGGAGAGCAAAGCCATTAGAAAGCAAGGGGCGGAGGGCTGCTGTGACGCGCGTCACGCGCTTCCGTGCGGAATGCACTGGCTACCGGCGCGCTCAGGCCCCACTGTCGCTGCAGTGGAGGTGTGACTTATGGCGAGCAGCAAAGTGGCCGACCTGGCTGGCCCAGGAATCGGCAATTACACACAGCTCGAGAAGGTCCTGCCGAATGACTACAGCAGTGCACTGACCCGGCGGGAGACGCAAAAGGCGATCTTCGCAACGAAGCGCTTCATTGAGGATAACCTTTGCAAGGAATTGAATCTGATCATGGTGACGGTCCCATTGATCGTCGATGTGGAGAGCGGCGTGAACGATATGCTGGACCGCGACGGTTCCCGCACGCCCATTCAGTTCCACATCATCAACGATCACAACAAGCATCCCGTAAATGCCCAGATTGTGCAGGCGGCCACCAAGTGGAAGAGGACCGCGCTGAAACAGTTTGGCATGAGGGTTGGCGAAGGCCTGTGCACCGATATGCGAGCCGTTCGCAAAGACTATTTCCTGGACCATGACCACAGTGTGTATGTGGATCAGTGGGATTGGGAACGCGTGATTTCGCCAGCCGAGCGCAACCTGGATTTCCTTAAGGAAGTTGTCGGCAAAATCTGGAAAGTGTTGGTGGATGCCGAACGCTATGCACAGGAACTGTTCCCCGATTTGCGGGCGAAAAAATATCCCAACCTTCCGGATAAGCTGACGTTCCTCCACGCCGAGGATTTGCTCAAAATGTATCCGGATCTGCCCCGCAAACAACGCGAAACCGCCATCCTTCAGGAGTGCCCCGCGCTGTTCATCGTCGGCATTGGCTATCCCTTGGATGACGGCTACCCGCATGAAATGCGCGCCGCCGATTATGACGATTGGGTGACGGAAACGACTGGGGCCGACGGGAAGAAGCTGCATGGCTTGAATGGCGACATCCTGGTGTGGAACCACGTCACACGGCGCCGCCACGAACTCAGCTCCATGGGCATTCGGGTGAACGCCGAAACGCTGAAGAAGCAACTGGAAATGTCGGGCCAGACGGACTTCCTGAAATTCCCGTATCACCAGGGAATCATCAAGAACGAAATCCCGCTGAGCATCGGCGGAGGAATCGGGCAGGCGCGCACCATGATGCTGCTGCTTCGGAAAGCGCATCTTGGCGAAGTGACCGTAAGCGTGTGGCCCAAAGTTCTAAAGGAGATCTGCGCCAAGAAAAATATCCATGTGCTGGACTAACGCGAGAAAATAGCGAGTGCGGGCAACCGGACGACAGCACTGACGGAGCCGGTTGCCCGCTGCTTTCGTTTTGAACCTAGTTTAGTGCCCGAGGAATTTCTCGATTTTGTCGAGTTCTTTGTCCGCCAAATCGAAATACTTTTGCGCAGTGGTGGCGTCATGAGCCTTCAAGGCGGCATCGCCTTTCGACAGGTACACCTGCATGCGCTCTTGCGAGGAGGCGATATCCGCACGCAGGTTATATCCGGCAGCGATCTGCTGCTTGCGCAAAGTGTCAACGCTTTGTGAAGCCGCTGCGGCACGAACATTCAGCTTGTCGGCTTCATCTTCCAACTTGGCCAGCTCTTCCGGCGAAGGTCCTGGTGGAGTGGCGGGCGCGACATCCTGCTGGGCCGCGCCATCGTGAGACGGCTTTGGATTCGCATTTGCCACGCCAGCCCCGGGCGTACGCGGCGGAAGCACGTTCGAGGATCCACTGCCAGGTGTTCGTGCCGGGAGCCCGTCTGGTGCGGCACCACCGGGCGTGCGTGATGGGAGCACGCCAAGCGATCCGTCCTGGCCGGACAGTTTCACCGAACCCGTACTCCCATCCACTTGGATGTTGCCCTTCGGTGAACTCATCGAGACACTTCCGTCCGATCCCACCTTGATGCTTCCCTGGTCGCTCTGGAGTGAAACGGCTGGCGCTTCCGGCGTGCCGGGAGCCGGTGTAGTAGCGTTGCTCGCATTGGCCCCGGAGTTGGCGGGGAACACTGCTTTGTTCGGGTCGGCATGCGTCCCCATGCGACGCGGGATATAAATTCCGGCGGCGATCAGAACGCCTACGCCCAACACAGCACCAAGAGCCAGCCACGCGCCGCGGCCGGAACCGGAAGGTCGCGCAGCAACGGGAGGAGGAACCTGCGAAGCTGTCGACAGCGGCGCGGCTGGCGTGGGCGTGGGCACGGGCGTGGGCGGCGGCGCGGCGACTGTGGAGATGCGCGGTGGCAACGGCGTTTCCACCAGAGTCGTGGCCGATGAAGGTTTCGGCGTGGCCGCCGGTTTGGGAGTTGGCGTCACCGTTGTGCCAGCCATGGGCAGCGGAGAAACGGGAACGGTTTTCAGTGCGGCGCGAAATGCATCCGCGGACTGGAATCGCTCCGCCGGATCTTTGGCCATCGCCATCATGATGATTTCGTTCAGCGAAGCGGGAAGATCGTCGCGCAACGTAATAGGAGGCGCGGGCACCTCGTTCAGATGCGCGGTCATCAGCGAGTACTGCGAATCGCTGTGGAACGGCAATTTGCCGGTGAGCAATTCGTAAAGCGAAATCCCGAACGAATAAATGTCCGATCGCGCGTCGGCCGATTCCCCGCGCACTTGTTCCGGTGGCATGTAGTTCAGTGACCCCAGCGTGGTTCCGGTGGAAGTCAGCGTGCCGTCCGTGGACGAGCGCGCGATGCCGAAGTCCATCAGCTTCACAACTCCTTGCGGCGTCAGCATCATGTTGGCCGGCTTGATGTCGCGATGGATGATGTTCTGTTTGTGCGCGTAGCTGAGCGCCGATAGAACCTGGTCGGCGTAATTCACCGCTTCGGAGGTGGAGATTGGCGCACGAGCGATACGATTGGACAGCGTTTCGCCTTCCACGAACTCCATGATCATCACCAATTGGTTTTCGTGCGTCAGCGCGGTGCGCAACGCCGCGATATTGGGATGGTTCAACGTGGCCAGCAGACGGATTTCGCGCAGGAAGCGATCGGCGAGACCCTGATTCGAGTGCAGGTCGGGCAACAAGATTTTCATCGCCTCGATGCGATCGGAAATCACATTGCGGACTTTGTAGACCTTTCCCATGCCGCCGGCACCGAGGATCGAAAGGATTTCATAATCTCCAATATGTTGTCCGGGAGTGAATTCAGCCGTCATGGAAACCTCCGGTGAATAGGTCGGTGAGGGAAGAATACACCAAATGGAGACCGCTAAAATAGAAACGAGCCCACAAACACATTGCTTGCGGGCTCGCGAAGTTATAGCAATTTGTTAAGACCTTAGTTAGGGGTTTTTCACCACGTCGCCGACCTTGGCTGGCCCGTTACCCGTGAACGTGACCGTGGCCGAGTCGTTGTCCGCTTCAGTGACCGTTGCTTCGCCAACTTTGTCTTCCACGGATTTGATGACTTTGCCCGTCGCGGGATCCTTGACGGTGCGCACCTGCCGCGAAACGATCAGCTTATCGCCCACGTGTACGCCGGATTTCTTGCCCACGTTGATGATCAGGGTGTTGCCGGAAACGTCAGCCACCAAGCCGCTGATTTCCATTTTAACGGTCGGAATTTTGTCAACGGAGGCGTCAAGCTGTGTGCCGGTGTCGTCGACCGCCTTGTGAACCGCTTCGCCAAGAATCGTGTTGGAGAAATTGCTGCTGCCCATGTCCAGGCCGCCGCCACCTCCTCCGGTCCAGCCACCGCCGGCGCCCAGAAGGGAAGTGCTGGAGCGCGTGGATTCGCCGGTACCCGTAACGGCAACCAGGATTTCTCCGGTCGAGGTGTTAATCATGCGCGCGCTCACGCCCACCACCGCTTTCGCTTTACTGGTGCCCACGCCGCCAAGCCCGAATCTGCCCAGGCCATAGCCGCCGCCGCCCACATTGGTGTGCTGATCGTCGCGGCCAAACTGCGTGATCGAGCCAATGATGATGCAGTCCACGCCGAGGATCTTCCCGATCTTTGCGGCGGTTGCCGAGTCGGCGCGGTCGCTATTGGAAAAATTCTGTTCGGCGAGAATCTTATCGAGCGCGTTCCGCTCAATCACCGAGTATTTGCCGTCCTGCACCAGTTTCTGGACCAGCAGATCGGAAATACCTTTGCCGACGTCCTGATCGGAGCCAAAGATTTGCGCCACCGTCGTCTTCACCGTGCCGTAATCAAAATTCATCACTGCAACACGCTTCCTCGGTCCTGCGGCCGCGCCAGGCGTGGGTGCCGTGGCGGCATCCTGGGACCAGCCGGAAGCACAAATCATGGCGGCAGCAAATAAAGTCAGAGCAATACGCGAAAACCGGCTGAGCATCATGAAGAACTCCTTGCAGCGGACGAGTGTCGCAGGCTGTCGAGGGACTCGAGCGAAACACTCCGCCTCAAACTGCCGCTATCTTAATGAAGGATTCCGCTCCCGGCAACGGGGAAAAACGCAAGCTTCCCGCAACGCCGTTTCACGCTAGTGATTTGGCGAGGGCACCTTTAGCAGGGGCGGACGGTATGGAGAATAAAGACAGCTCGCGACTTGAATAAAGGGAATTGTCCATATATCTTTTGTGCCCTAATTTCTCTGTATGCAAGGCTGGGCAGTGATTCTACGGCCTGCCACGGAGAAGCGTTTCCAGCGTGCGCGACGGCGCGGGTCCGTCGCAAGGAGGTTCGGTGCGAAAGTTAGGTGGAGGTGCGCGCTGCTCTTTTCCATGTTTCTCTTCACAGGCAATCTCCGGGCTGCGGCACAGATGCCCGCGCCATCTTCTTCCTCGATCGTTCACGCGCTGCCCGAGCCGCATGTGGACTACGAAAAGTACATTCTTCCGAACGGCCTGCAGGTTATTCTCGTCCGCAACTCGCGCGTTCTGAAAGTCCATGTGAACCTCTTGGATCACGTCGGTTCGAAGAACGAACCCCAGGACTGTACCGGGTTGTTTGCCCACCTGTTCGAGCACATGATGTTTGAGGGTTCTAAGAATGCAACCGGGCACTACGCCAACCTGATCGAAGCCGCAGGCGACGAAGCAGGGCTACACGTATGGGTTCCATACCTCGATGGGCGTCATGTCTTTCTACGGCGCCTGGACCGCGACCGGAGCCGTTCAGACCGACAAGACAAAAGAATCGGTCGCTGAAGTGGTCAGGCAGTTGCACCTCCTCCAGGAACAACCGATCTCGCAGGCCGAGATGATCGCAGCCAAGAGGGCTGATCTTCAGCAGTCTGCCTCCACGTTGGAAACATCTGCGGGGATTGCCTCGCAGATGGGGCTGCTCTGGAGTTGGCATCTCCCCATGACCGCCTTGCAGGGCGAATCCGAAGGAGTGCAGCAGACTGGCCTCCTCGCGGTCAGGGCCGCAGTCGCGCGCTATGCCGATCCGAGGAAGGCCTCGCTTCTGGTCGTCGGCGATAGACGCAAAATCGAGTCCGGTTTGCGCGAGCTTCATCTCGGTCCTGTCGTTGTGCTGGATTTGGATGGCAAGCCCCTGGAGGAAGACATTCACTAGCGACAGCTTGCAATCAACGCAACCGTCGCCACGCCGCGAACTTCGTTGACAAAACTCAGGGCAGCCCCTAGACTTAGATTTTGTCTTTACAGGGAAAGGTGTGACTGTTGCGATGAGGACGTACGTAGCCAAGGGAGCAGAAGCAGAAGCGCTGAAAGTGGGCGCGCAGTGGTTTGTTGTGGACGCAACCAATGTGGTGCTGGGACGGCTGGCCACCAAGGTGGCGCGTTTGCTGATCGGCAAGGATAAGGCCAGCTTTACGCCGTATCTCGATTCGGGCGATCACGTCGTGGTCATCAATGCCGACAAGATTCGCATGACCGGGAATAAGGTCGAGCAGAAGGTCTACTATTCGCACAGCGGATATCCGGGCGGTTTGAAGGAAGTTCCGGCCAAGCGCGTTCGTGAAGCGAAGCCCGAATGGGTTGTTCGCGAAGCGGTTTTGGGCATGCTGCCAAAGAACAAGCTGCGTGCGCGTCGCGCGAAGAAGTTGCGCGTGTATCGCGACGCCGCTGGTTTGGCCCGCCATGCCGGGCAAAAGCCCCAGTCCGTAGCGATTTAGGCGCAGTCTGGCTGGGGTCGGTGCATTTGATTTTTTCCGCACGTAGGCTGTTCCCCCCTAAGTAGTGTCTTAGCAGGGAGACACCCCGACGTGAAGTTCGATTAACGCGGGGCGAAGCCTCGCCAAACGGGTTTTTGAGGAGGAGCATTGAGCACTGTTGAGACGCCCGCAACGGGCAGTAAGACCTGGTTTCACGGCACGGGACGCCGCAAGGAATCCATTGCGCGCGTGTTCCTGCGTGCCGGCAGCGGCAAGTTCACGGTGAACGGCCGGACCACGAAAGAGTATTTCCCGAATCATGCCTGGGAGCATGATGCCACCGAGCCGTTGAAGTTCACCAGCTTGGTGGATCAGGTCGACGTCGTTTGCACTGCCAAGGGTGGTGGCGTGGGTGGTCAGTCCGGAGCGGTGCGCATGGGTCTTTCCCGCGCCATCAGCCGCTTCAACCCGGAACTGCGTCCCTCGCTTCGCAAAAACGGATTTTTGACGCGCGATTCCCGTATGAAGGAACGCAAGAAGTACGGTCAGAAGGGCGCGCGCAAGCGCTTTCAGTTCACCAAGCGGTAAAGAACTGGCAGTGGCAGGATTGGACGGAGTTTGCTCCGTCGTTTGGGCTCTGGTGGCGCAGCGCAAGCTGCGCCGCTAAGATCACGGCCGGCAAGATGCCGGCAAGAGGCTGTTGCGTTGCCGTTACAGGGTGGTTTGGTTTTCTTGCAAGCCAGGACACCGCACGGCGCGAAAAACAGCTATCTACTTAGGAGGAAAAGTGGCAGTAGAAATCACCATGAAGGAGCTGCTGGAGGCTGGCGTTCACTTCGGTCACCAGACGCGTCGTTGGAACCCCAAAATGAAGGAGTACATTTTCGGGGAACGCAACGGCATCCACATCATTGACCTGCAGAAGACCCTGAAGATGTTCCGCGAGGCGAGCCGCTTCGTGGGCGAAATTTCGTCGCACGGAAGAACAGTTTTGTTTGTCGGTACAAAGCGCCAGGCTCAGGAAGCCATCGCCGAAGAGGCGAAACGCTGCGGTGCTTATTTCGTGAATCACCGCTGGCTGGGCGGCACTTTAACCAATTGGACCACACTGCAGAAATCGATCAAGCGCCTGAAGTTGCTGAAGGCCATGGCGGAAGACGGCCGCATGCTGCAGCTCTCCAAGAAGGAGCGCGCGCGCTTGGATCGCGAGATGAAGGGATTGTTCCAAAACCTGGAAGGCATTGAAAACATGGCGCAGCTGCCCGATGCCATGTTCGTGGTCGATTCCAACGCCGAAGAAATTGCGGTGAAGGAAGCGCGCCGCATGGGCATTCCGGTCGTCAGCGTTGTGGATACGAATTGCGATCCGGACATGGTTGACTGGATTATCCCGGGCAATGATGACGCGTTGCGCGCCATTCGCCTGTTCACCACCAAGATTGCCGATGCTGTCGCCGAAGGCCGCTCCGCTTACGAGCAGTCTCAGGTGGCCGACGAGAAGTCCGCCGCGGACCAGGCGCACATCGATGGCGTCGAATACGTCGACACCAGCGCCTACGAGCAGTACGAGAAGCAAGAAGGCGACTTCGTTGAAGGTACCGAAGCAGCAGCTGCGGAAGCTGTGGAGCCTGCGGAAACCACCGTGCCGGCCGATGAGGAAAGCCGCTAACCAATCCGCGCAAGGGTACTAAATTTAAAAGGCCCGGCGCTGTGCGCAGAATCAACGCCGGGCCATTTTTGTAGGGCCCGCACAATCGAGAATAGGAACTAAGAGAGAAAAGGATGAGTACATCTAAACCAGTCATGGAAATTCCAGCCAAGCTCGTCAAGGAACTGAGAGAGAGAACCAATGCGGGGTTCAGCGACTGCCGCGCCGCGCTTGTCGAGACCCATGGCGACATCGAGAAAGCCATTGATGTGTTGCGCAAGAAGGGCCAGGCCGCGGCCGCCAAGAAAGCCACTCGCGAAGCCACCGAGGGTCTCATTGGCCACTACATTCACGCTGGAGGCAAGATCGGCGTGATCGTGGAAATCAACTGCGAGAGCGATTTCGTTGCGCGCACGGATGCCTTCAAACAGCTTTGCCATGACGTGGCTATGCATATCGCGGCCGTAGATCCGCGCTACGTGCGCCGCGAAGACGTGACCCCCGAAATGCTGGAAAAAGAGCGCGAGATTTACACCGCGCAGGCGCGCGCCACCGGCAAACCCGAACAGGTCATCCAGAAGATCGTCACCGGCAAAATGGAAAAGTTCTACGAAGAGTCTTGCCTCTACGAACAGCACTACATTAAGGACGAGACGCAAACCATCGGCGAGATGATCACCCAGGCGATCTCCAAGCTTGGCGAGAACATTGCTATCCGTCGCTTTGCGCGATTCAAGGTCGGCGAGGGCGGCGGTCCATCCGCTGCCGGAACCCCGGAGCCTGCGGCTCCGCCGGCGAATAGCTAAAACCGTTCCCAGATGAACTTTCCGGACCAACCAGCCTGCACATAACAGATAACGAAGCGCCTCGGGGATCCGGGGCGTTTCCCATTTTGGGCCCGAAAAAATGCAGGAAATAGGCGTTGCGCATAGGCCAGAGCGGGGTATGTTTGTTACAATCGGCAGGGTTTCGCTCCGGTTGAATGGAGACAAATGGCAAAGGGATCAAGCTTGGCGAAGAAGAGCGAAAAAAAGCGTCCAGCGTATCATCGAATTCTGCTAAAACTCTCCGGTGAATCGCTGCAAGGTCCGCAGGGATTTGGCATCGACGGAGAGACCATCCACGCCATCGCAAAAGAATTGCGCGACGTACACAAGTTGGGCGTGCAGATCGCCATTATGGTCGGCGGAGGAAACATTTTCCGGGGTGCACGGCAAAAAGGCTTCGAAATTGATCGCGCCACCGGCGATTACATGGGCATGCTGGCCACGGTGTTGAACGCGCTCGCTCTGCAAGACGCGCTGGAAAAAGTGGATGTGCACACGCGGGTACAAAGCGCCATCGAAATGCATCAGGTGTGCGAGCCGTTTATCCGCCGCCGTTCCACGCGCCATCTGGAAAAAGGGCGCGTGGTGATTTTCGCGGCGGGCACCGGCAATCCCTACTTTTCCACGGACACCGCGGCAGCTCTGCGCGCCATGGAGATCAAGGCCGACGTCATCCTGAAGGCCACGCGCGTCGATGGAATTTACGACGCGGATCCCGAAAAGGTAAGCGATGCGAAGTTTTTCGCGGCGATTACTTACCGCGAAGTGCTGCACCAGAACTTGAAAGTAATGGATGCGACCGCGATTTCCTTGTGCATGGACAATGGCATGCCCATTGTCATTTTCAACATGAACAAGCCGGGAAATATTCGTCGCGCGGTGTTAGGAGAGAGCGTCGGCTCAACGGTGACGCCGGCGTAGGGGATGACGGCAGTTCTCAGTTTTTTGAGGGTTCAGTTCCAAGTTTTCAGTTTTCAGACCTCACGGAAGCATGCGTGCGAATGCGGTTGGTTTTACTGACAACTGATAACCGATCACTGAAAACGCTATCCTGGAGGCGAGTTTTCGACTTACCCGGGACTTTCCCGGGATCAGGACATCGAGGCTAGAGCAATGACTACTACGATCGTTACGACAAAAGACGCCATGGCCGCGGCAAAAACGCGCATGGAGAAAGCGGTGGATGACTTCCGGAAGGAACTGGCCAGCGTGCGCACAGGTCGCGCCAACGCCGCGATTCTTGATCATGTGCGCGTGGATTATCACGGTACGCCGATGCCGGTGAATCAACTGGGCAGCGTCATGATTCCCGACGCATCGATGCTGCTGATCACGCCCTGGGATCCCAGCGCTGTGCCGCTGATTGATAAAGCGATTCGCTCTTCCGACTTGGGATTGAACCCAACCACGGACGGCAAAGTAGTTCGCGTCCCGATTCCTTCGCCTACCGAAGAGCGCCGCAAGGAACTGGTGAAGCACATCCACAAGGCGCTGGAAAATCACCGCACCGCCGTGCGCAATATCCGCCGCGACATTAAAGAAGCCATCGATAAACTAGAGAAAGACAAGAAGATCAGCCAGGACGAGCAGAAGCGCGCACTCGACGAACTCGAGAAACTCTCGCACTCAGAAACCAAAAAGATCGAAGAGCTCTCCGCCCTCAAGGAAAAAGAGGTAATGGAAATTAGGTGAAGTAGAGCGTCATCAGTTATCAGAGATCAGCGATCAGGAATCACGCTCAGCCCTGGCGAGAGGGCATGGCCCTTCGGAATGCGACGGCTTGCCAGCGCCTTTAGTTCCGTTATAGGGCCCCAAACGAGGATTTGGTTCTTATAGCGCGTGTTTTTTTTCAGGCGGCTTTGAGGCCGACAGCATCGACGAGATCATCCAGAGCCTGAATGACGGCAGTGTATCGAGAGTCCTTCAGGGATATCGAGGGCGAAGCCCTCGCCTAGTTAAGTTAAGTTAGCTCCATTCTAATCGCCATATGCGTGTCATCCCGAGCCCCGCGCATCACGCGAGGCGAAGGATCTCAAGCACCGTTCTGGACGCATTTTTACTTTGCGCTGGGAGTCTTCTCCCCAACCCCACGATCCAACACGAAATACTGCGCCTGATCATTCTGAACGGCATGCACGAAAGCGTTGTAGTCGACCGAGCGGTCGGCGGTGACCTGGCGCAATAAGAAGTTGATGTGACGCGACGCCGTCAGTGTCTCCGCGTTTACGGAATATTTCGAAACGTATGTAGCGTAATCTCGCGCAACGGAAGTTCCTGCCGGCGTCTGCAGCTTTGTTCCGAACGGAAGGTGCAGTGTCAGCTGTGTTTCCACATTCAGCGGAGTGCCCAATTCGATGTTTGAAGGCTTCCCGTCCTCAGTGAGCTTCGTCGACGGTTCTGGCAGTCCGATTTGCGGCAGTAACGCGGGAATGCGCACAGGCTTTTTCGACCAATCGACAAATTTGGGTTGGTAGAGTTCGTACTCGACGGTAAACGGTTCCTTTATGGCCGTCGGGTCCGAAGCACTGACGCTGGTCACCTGTCCGCGGAAGCCGTCCGAAATCGCCAGCAGGCTGGCCACGTCTTTCCACTTCTCCTTCGGCGTCTGATGAAACGCCATGCGCAACAGTAATTCGTTGTAACCACGAATTGTGTAGTTCACTTTTGCCGTCAGGCTCCCGCTTTCGGCGAGCTTCGCATTTACAGCAACCCGCTGGAACGCGGCGAACGGTGCAGTCTCTATAACGATTTGCAAAGGTTCGCGCACGGCCCAACCCACCAATAGCGCTCGTTTTCCCCGAAATTGCGACGGGATCATCAGGTAAGGCGCCACTTCCAGGTTTAGGTCCATCCAGAAGTTGATCGATGGATAGCCGGACATTGTCAGCAAGTGATCGAAAACAGAAGGTCTCGGCAGTTCGCTTTCTTCCAGTGGCCGTGTGGAGTTCGTGAGTCCGGCTCTCGCCGGGCCGCAATAGTTGTTGCCCAAGGCAGCGAACAACATGAATTTATCTTCCGGTGTAGCGTACCCGGAAGACAGGATTTCAACCACCGACCGTGTTTTGAAACCTGTGGCTCCCAAAGGAAGATCAACGGTCACAATCTTTTGAGAAACGAAATCATAAAATGACTCGAGCCACTCGTCCGGTGTCGATTTTCCGTGCACAATTTCTTTCGCCTTGGGAGATTGCTCGCGGACAGTCTCTTCACTGGGAATTATCCGTTCTCCGATCCGATCGGCCAGTTGCTTCCACGAGGCAAAAGAGGTCAGGACCACTTCGGGCTCCGCTTTTTCGGATTTTGAGCCACCGTCCTTAAAGTCTGTCGCAGAGAGGTCCCACCAATACCGTACACGCGCAGAGTCGCCTTCAGCGTACTGCTCTTTTTTCGTTGGCGGTGTCGAAGCGGCAATGGCGATTTGCACCGGACGCGAGGCTGGCAAATCCAGTGCGTATTGCTCTTCCAGGACCTGGCCGGAGCGGTCGAAGGTATGCTCGAGCCAGAAATCAGGCGCAAGAGGGTGATGGGTTGTCGTCGTAATGACGCGGTATTCGACGGCGTCGCCTTCTTGCAGGCCGAGGATACGCACCGATTTGACGCGCACATCCTGGTACGCGGGAAATTTTTCGACCGTGAGATTCGGTGCGTCGCTGATCGCGCTTGGCAAGACTTCCGATGTTCCGCCATTGGCGTGCGTGATTCGCACCTGCGGGATCTCCAGTTGCTGAAACGCGCGATTGTAATCGAAAGCGAGCCGGGCAAACTCTCGCGCACCAAGAATATTGTTCAGCTTCACGACGGTGTGGACTTCCTTGCGGGAATCCCCGTTTGCTTCAAAGCGCACGCGCGTTTCCAGCAGCTGAATCTGGAAGGGTAGCGCAGGTTTCTCCGCGATCTTTTCTTTCTCCGATGGTTTTTCCGTCGGTTTGACAGACAGTTCCTGCGCGGCAGTGGCCCAGAGACCCGTCTGCAGGAGGCAAAGCACCGCCAAAAATCTCTTAGTTCGCATGAAGAATGTCACGTTGAAAGTGTAGGGGCAGGAACCGGGAGGGTAAAGTTGCGAGTGTCTAGGCGTTTCGTCCTGAGCACGGCCCAGATCGTTCCGAGTCCTCGGTTTGCGGGCGTAGAGGCGGCTTCACGCCGGTCTCTGCCGAGACAAACCGGAGTAGAGAATGCAACGGTCGGGCGCTGGCTGACACCGCAAAGCGGCAGCAAGCGCCCGACTCCATGAAAGGCACAAGAAAGTGTTCCAACTAGCCCGTGGCCCAACTGGCGCGTCTAACCGGGCATGTTAAAGTTAAAGATTGCGCCTCGACTGAGAATCCAAGGAGACTGCAGGTATGAAGATTCGCGTGCTGGAGTTGGCGTTGCTGGTTCTGGCTGGGGCCTCTTCGGGTTGGGCCAACGACGTGATGAAGCCCAAAGGGCCGGAGGAGGATGGCACCAAGCCGGCTCTGGCTCGGATCGCGGGTGAAGGCATGATGGATTCGCACGCGTTCGAATACCTGACCGAATTGAGCGATCAGGTCGGCGCGCGCGTCACGGGCTCCCCGCAATCGCAGCAAGCCATCGATTGGGGTCTCGCGAAAATGAAAGCCATCGGGCTGCAAAATGTCCGTGACGAAAAATGGACCATGTGGAAGGGCTGGACCCGTGGGAGCGCCGCCGCCGAGATGATCTCGCCGCAGCATCGTACGCTTGGCATCGACGCCATGGGTTGGACAGGCTCAACGCCCGCCGGCGGCGTGGAAGCCGAGGTGGCCACCGCGAATCTTTTCGACCTCGACGAAGAGATCAAGCAGGTATCAAAATTCAAAGGCAAAATCGTTTTGATGTTACCTGAGGGCAATCCAAAGAAGAGCTTCTGGCTGATCTTCGCGCAGTACGGCGATTTTCTGAACGCCGCGCAAAAGGCCGGAGCGGTCGCCGTGATTGGCGGGCAGGGCGGCTTTAAAGCCGACGGCATGCACCTGACACACACCGGAATCCTTGGTTTTGCTGAGGATTTCGCGATCCCTGTCGTGGACATGACTCGCGAGGACCAGAGCCAGGTCGAGCGCTTCCTGGCGGCCGGCAAGCCCGTGCGACTGCGCATCAACGTGCAAAATTCCTTCAGCGGGCCGGTCGAGAGCGCCAATGTCGTCGGTGAAATTGTGGGCCACGAATTTCCAGAGCAAGTCGTCGTCGTGGGCGCGCATCTCGATTCCTGGGATTTAAGTGAAGGCACGACCGACAACGGAGTCGGCTCCGTCAGCGTGTTGGCAGCGGCCGACGCGATCATCAAGAGTGGCACGAAGCCGCGGCGCACCATCCGCTTCGTGCTGTTCATGGGAGAAGAGCAAGGACTGCTCGGCTCCTTGGCGTACGTGAAGCAGCACCAGGGCGAAATGAAGAATCATATTGGCGACATCGTGCTCGATTTCGGCCAAGGACCCATCAAAGAATTTCAACTCGGAGGACGCTCCGACCTGGTCGCCGCATTCGAACCCTTTGCGGATTCTCTCTCCAACATTCGTGAAATCAAGGTCAGCGAAAAAATCGAATTCGGCACCGACACCGGCCCGTTCATTCTGGCTGGACTTCCCGGCATCAATCTCGATCAGGATTCCCCGGACTACAAATACACGCATCACTCGGCGGCGGATTCGCTGGAAGAAGTGAAACCGGATGTGCTGGCGCAGAACGCGACCATCATGGCCCTGTCCGCTTTTTGGCTGGCCGACCGCCCGGAGAGGTTTGCGACTCCCTGGCCTGCGGAAAAAACGGCCAAAATGTTGCGGGACAAGGACCAGTATGACATGCTGAAGTCGTTCAACCTCTGGCCGTTCGGAGACTTGGGCGAAGGGAAGGGCGCGCCAAGTAATTGAAAAAAAACGACTAACTATAATAAGGTTATTCTAATTGATCGTCCAGATGGGAAAATGTTTGCGCAAGACTGGCTGGCCTAGGCAGACTTGTTGCCAAACCTTTCTTTTCCACAGTTTTTTCAACTCTCCTGTTTCGAAAGTTGTTTGACAGAACCGCCTTTCTTCTCTATACTTTGTGTTTTGTCAGGGGATTTTTCCCCAAGCAGTGCGGCCACCTCACAGTTCGGGGGTGGTTGGTTGGAAGGGAATTCTTCAGTCCCGGAACAAGATCGACGGAATGGGACCGAAGAGCGGCCGGAATGGGGCGCCAGCCCCGAAAAGCCGAGTAAGCCTCTCCGATTCGGAACCAAGAGCGGAACGTTTGCCTCTTGGAGTGCGTGCGGAGTCTCTTGCTGGTATCTCCGGAGTCGCAGGAAACCTTTCAGCACCTTTGTGTGCTCTCGCGCTTTTCTCTGCGCGCCGCGTGAGCCACGTCAATTTGTCGGCGCGCAATGTGCGGTGACTTCGCTGCGCTCTAGTTCGCGATACACCGAAGGAAAAAGAGGAATACTGTGCCGACGTTTTCGCAACTTGTACGCATGGGTCGAGAAGGGGTCCTGACGAAGACCAAGTCGCCTGCTTTGGCGGGCTGCCCGGAAAAGCGCGGCGTGTGCATTCGCGTGTACACCCAGACGCCGAAGAAGCCGAACTCCGCTTTGCGGAAGGTGGCGCGTGTTCGCTTGACGAACTCCGTCGAAGTCACCACCTACATTCCGGGAATCGGCCACAACTTGCAGGAGCACTCCATCGTGCTGGTGCGCGGCGGCCGTGTGAAGGATCTGCCTGGCGTGCGCTATCACATTGTTCGTGGAACCCTGGACGCGGCGGGCGTGGAGAATCGCAAGCAGGGACGTTCGAAGTACGGCGCGAAGCGGCCAAAAGCCGGCGCGGCGGCGAAGTAAACCGTTTTCCGTTGTCAGGAATAAGTTTTTAGGCAACGAGTTTTAAGTCGCGCAGAGAAGTTGAGCGGTTGACTTAGAACTTAGGACTGCGAACTTAAAACTCTTAGGAGCGATGAAAAGCAATGCCTCGTAAAGGAATAGTCAGCCGGCGCGTGCAAGCGACCGACCCGGTCTACGGTAGCGATCTGGTGGAGAAGTTTATCTGCTCGATGATGTGGGAAGGCAAGAAGAGCACTGCGCAGCGCGTGTTCTATGGCGCCATGGATCAGGTGGCCAAAAAGACCAGCGACGATGCTCTGAAGGTTTTCAAAAAGGCCCTAGAGAACGTGAAGCCCGTGCTGGAAGTAAAGACCCGGCGCGTGGGCGGCGCGAACTACCAGGTTCCTGTGGAAGTGAATCCGTTCCGCCGTCAGTCTCTGGCGATTCGCTGGTTGCTGCAGTATTCGCGTGAACGCGCCGGCAGGACCATGGTCGACAAGCTTGCCGATGAGCTGATTGACGCGGCGAATTCCCGCGGCGGGGCCATCAAGAAGAAGGAAGACGTTCACCGCATGGCGGAAGCGAACAAGGCCTTCGCACACTATCGTTGGTAGGACAGGGAGCAGGTTAACGTGACGGAAGCAGTTGCAACACGATCAGAGGAGAAGAGGGCTGTTCAAGGGAACATGAGCCGTACATTCAAACTCGAAGATACCCGCAACATCGGGATCATGGCGCACATCGACGCCGGCAAGACCACTTCGACCGAGCGCATCCTGTTTTACACCGGCGTGACGTACAAAATCGGTTCGGTGGACGAAGGCACCGCCACGATGGATTGGATGGAGCAGGAGCGCGAGCGCGGCATCACCATCACCAGCGCCGCGACCACCGCTTCCTGGACGCGCTTCGACAAGAAATATCGCGTCAATATTATCGACACCCCCGGGCACGTGGATTTTACCGTGGAGGTCGAGCGTTCCTTGCGTGTTCTGGACGGCGCCGTGTGCGTGTTTGATTCCGTCGCCGGGGTGCAGCCGCAATCCGAAACGGTGTGGCGCCAGGCCGACAAGTACCGCGTTCCGCGCATCTGTTTTGTGAACAAGATGGACCGCATGGGGGCGGATTTCGACCACGTGATTCGCACGATTCGCCAGCGTCTGGGCGCGCATCCGGTGCCGCTGCAGTTTCCGCTGGGCCGCGAAGACAATTTCATCGGCGTCATCGATTTCATCGAGCAGAAGGTAATTGTGTGGCTCGAAGAAACCTTGGGCGCCAAGTTCGAGATTTTTGACGTCGCAAAACTTTGGGACCAGGACTTCGTGGCTTCCCGGCCCGAAGTGGCCGCCGCGCTGAAGGGTTCTGCGATCGACAAGGCTTTCTACGACGAGCATCGCAACAAGATGGTCGAGTACATCGCCGAACACGATGACGCCGTTCTCGACAAGTACCTCACCGAAGGCACGCTAAGCATCGACGAAATGCGCAAGTCCATTCGCAAATCGACTCTGGCGCTCAAGATCGTTCCTGTGCTTGCCGGCTCCGCTTTCAAGAATAAGGGAATTCAGCCTTTGCTGGATGCCATCGTGGATTACTTGCCCTCGCCGATTGACGTTCCTCCCGTGGAAGGAATTAATCCCGAGAACGATGAACCGATTCTCCGGCGCGCCTCGGACGACCAGCCTTTTGCCGCATTGGCATTCAAGATCATGTCGGACCCGTTTGTCGGCCATGTCACGTACATCCGCGTTTATTCCGGCGTTTTGAAGTCTGGAAGTTATGTGCTGAACGCCGCGAAGGGTACGCGCGAGCGCATCAGCCGTTTGATGCAGATGCACGCGAACAAGCGCGAGGAAATTGAGGACGTTTGCGCCGGCGACATTTGCGCCTGCGTGGGCCTGAAGAGCGTCAATACCGGCGACACGCTTTGCGACGAAGCGAAGCCCATCATTCTGGAATCGATTGAATTTCCGACCCCGGTTATTTCCGTGGCCATCGAGCCGAAGACCAAAGCGGACCAGGACAAGCTCGGCGTGGCGCTGCAACGCCTGGCGCAAGAAGATCCAACGTTCCGCGTTTCGACCGAGCCGGATACGGGACAGACGTTGATTTCGGGCATGGGTGAATTGCACCTGGAAATCATTGTCGACCGCATGCTGCGGGAATATAACGTGCAGGCGAATGTGGGACGGCCTCAGGTGGCCTATCGCGAAACAATTCGCAAGAAGGCGCTTGCCGAAGGCAGGTACATCAAGCAGACCGGCGGCAAGGGTCAATACGGGCACTGCAAGATCGAACTGCATCCCCTTCCAAGTTCCGATCACGAAAACATGAAGGAATTGTCCACCGACGATCTGGATGCCTTGGCGAAGTCGGTCACCGGTAGCACGCCCGGCAAATGGAAGTTCGACAAGGAACACCGCTTCCTGTTCATCGACAAGATTGTTGGCGGCTCAATTCCGCGTGAATTCATTCCGCCAATCGAAGCGGGCATCCGCGAAGCGCTCGATAACGGCATTCTGGCGGGATTCACGATGGTGGATGTTGCCGCGGTGCTGGTTGATGGCAGCTATCACGACGTCGACAGCAACGAAATGGCTTTCAAGATCGCCGGGTCCATGGCTTTCAAGGAAGCCTGCGCCAAGGCCAAGCCGGTACTGCTGGAACCGATCATGAAAGTGGAAGTTGTGGTTCCCGAAGAATACATGGCCCAGGTGTTCGGCGATCTGAATTCACGGCGTTCCGCGATTCAGGGTACGGAGAACCGCGCCGGCAGTAACGTGATTCGTGTGGAAGTGCCGCTGGCCCAGATGTTCGGTTACGCCACGGATTTGCGCAGCCGTACACAGGGACGCGCGACGTTCACCATGCATTTCTCGCATTACGCGGAATTGCCGGTGGCGCTCGCGGAGGAAGTCATCAAGAAGTACCGCGGGGAAAAGTAACAAAACGGATTTTGTTTCTACTGGAACTCGAGTGAGGAGCTGAAGAAGCAAATGGCGAAGGAAAAATTTGAGCGCACCAAGCCGCACGTGAACATCGGAACGATTGGTCACATTGACCACGGCAAGACGACGTTGACGGCGGCGATTACCAAGGTGTTGGCGAAGCACAATCCCAAGGTGCAGTTTCGCGCGTTCGACACGATTGACAATGCTCCGGAAGAGCGCGAGCGCGGCATCACCATTGCCGTTTCGCACGTGGAGTACGAAACGCCGAACCGGCATTACGCGCACATGGATTGCCCGGGGCACGCCGACTACATCAAGAACATGATCACCGGCGCGGCGCAGATGGATGGCGCGATTCTGGTGGTGGCGGCGACCGACGGACCGATGCCGCAGACGCGGG
>Ga0074045_10000979_pt1 | contig 28017 bp, 26 predicted proteins | sample BogForMeECP23OM2_FD_94442 | JGI IMG/M metagenome (GOLD analysis project Ga0074045, IMG submission 94442) | Bog forest soil microbial communities from Calvert Island, British Columbia, Canada - Bog Forest MetaG ECP23OM2 | ecosystem: Environmental > Terrestrial > Soil > Wetlands ...
CTCAGCAGGCCGCGCCGCCGGCCTTGGCCCTCGATCCCAATCCGCTTATCGATCTCCGCCGCTGACCACATTCGGTCTGCTCGGTCGCTCGCCCCAGCCAATGTATTTGGTCCCACGCTTACGCTTACCCCGGTTTCTTCTTTGGGCCAATCCGCCCGCATCTTCGGGCTCGCTTTCCCAGCAGCCTATTTTCAGCAGATCAGTATAGGCGTTTTTACCAAGGGGCGGGATTTCAACAGCCTGCTTGTCAATTTCGCGGCGCTGGCAGGTTTCATCGCCGTCTATCTTGTCGCGAGCATCGCGCTGCTAAACAAGCAGGAGCCCTGAGATGCGCCGCATGCTCGAAAACATCTTTTGGCTCGGCATCAAAGAGCTTTTTAGCCTCAAGCGCGATGCGGTGCTGGTTTTTCTTATCATATTTTCCTTGACCTACTCGGTCTACGGTCCGGCCAAAAGCGTTTCAATGGACGTGGACCATGCCTCGATCGCTGTGGTCGATGAGGATCACTCGCTGGTTTCGGAGAGAATCCGCGAAGCGTTTCTGGCGCCCTACTTCGTCAGGGCCGCAGAAATATCGGTCGAGGCAATCGACGACGCGATGGATAGAGGCCAATACACCTTTGTGATTGATATTCCCCCGAACTTCGAGCGCGATGCTAAGTTTGGACGCCGTCCGACGATTCAAGTGAACGTCGACGCAACCGCCATGGCGCAAGCGGGTCGCGGCGCCGCTTACATACAAGACATTCTGGCTGAGGAAATTGCTGATGCTCTTTATCATGGTCAAAAAGAGCCGGCGCCGCCGCTCAACCTTGTCGTCCGGGCGAAATTCAATCCGAATCTCACCTTCTCGTGGTTCATTGGCCTAATGCAGATCGTCAACAACATCACTTTGCTTGCAATGTTCCTGTGCGGCGCCGCGGTCATCCGGGAGCGCGAGCATGGTACGCTCGAACATCTGCTGGCAATGCCGCTGCGGCCCTTGGAGATAATGCTGGCCAAGGCCTGGGCAAACGGACTCGTTATCGTCACCGCTGCAATGTTGTCATTAATATTTGTCGTCAAGGGTTTACTTAGTGTGCCGATTGCAGGTTCCTTGGCGCTGTTTGCGGGCGGCGTGGTCGTATACCTCTTTTCGGTAACTTCACTGGGAATCCTGATCGCCACGTTGGTTGGCTCCATGCCGCAGTTCGGACTTTTGGCGCTTCCGATCTTTATCATCATCAGCCTTCTGTCCGGTGGTACGACGCCTATGGAGAGCATGCCCGAGATATTACAACGAGCAATGCAGCTCTCACCGACGACCCATTTTGTCAGCTTCGCTCAGGCCGTGCTTTATCGTGGCGCCGGTTTCGATGTGGTCTGGCAGGACTGCAGTGTAATTGCGGTTCTCGGACTCGTCTTTTTCGGGGTAGCCTTGGTCCGCTTCCGCCGGATGGTCGCCCAGATGCAGGCATGATCGATAGCGGGCGGCGGCGGGTGGGCCGATTGTTCGATGCGATGGCGATCGTCGGAGGGACTCGCGTCCTTGGCGTCCTACGCCGATTGAATCGATCGTCGGCGGTACCGACGAGATTCAGCGCAACATCATCGCCGAACGCGTGCTTGACTTACCCAAGGAGCCACGGTTCGACACCGGCCCGTTCCGCAACGTGCGCAGGAACTAGCCCGTCAACGCGCGGTCTTCAGATACTCCAGGATTGCAGCTTCATCCTCGGGGGGCAGGTTCTCCAGCGTGCGCATGTGCATCATGATTTGGTCCCACTGATAAGGAGCAAACTCGGCGGGATTCCGCGCGTTGTGACAGTGATTACAATAAATCGGCCACAAGGCTTGTCCCTTGTGGAATAGCTCCAGATGCCGCTTTTGTTGTTCGGCAGTAGGGGCTCCGCTGGCCGCGCGCGCGCCGACGGCCCCGGCCAGCAGCAGGACCAAAATCACTCCGGCTTTAGCAATCCGTGATTTCATCGCTCGCCCGGCCTCCCTCAGAACCCAAGGGTGAATTGGGTCATCGCCGCAACATCGTTCGTGGTTGCACCCACCGGGCTCGCCGGCGCACCAATGGTAAAGTATGTCCCACCGGCCCGCGGCAGTTCAAAGTCAACCTCGTTCTGCCAGACAATATTCGGCTGAATCCAGTAATCGAGCCCAAGCGCGACCTCGCGCGCATGCGGGCTGAAGATTGACGGCGATCCGCTGAAGCCCTGGGTTGGCTCATTCATGATGTCGCTGGTGAGGATGGCGCGCTGATTCACGCCTGAGTAACGCACCAGGAGTTCCGTCTTGTCGAACCTCGGCTCGAGCCAGTCGCCAAGATTGGGATGGGGAATTCCGTAGAGGGAATAAGCCAGCATCGTATACCAGCCCTGCCGGTTCTCATGCCCGCAACAACCGGGATACGCAGCCGCTCCTGTAAGACTGGGCATTTGCCGGTAGGTCTGCGCCCACTCGCCCCGGGTGCGGAACGCTCCGACGCGATAGGCATAGCCCACCCCCCAGGAATTAAACCAGTTCCCATCCAGCCACTTGCCGTTGTAGGTCGACGCTTCCAGCTCCAGCCGCCCAAGATCCTTAGCGATCGGCAGTGGGAATACCCTGAAGCGCCCCCCGAAGCCTTTGCCGTTGGTGGCGATGTTAGTCCCGGTGAGCGTGTTCAGGCGTTCGCCGATTACCGGCGTACCGATGACACCCGTCGTCGATTCGAAACTCGGTCCCGAGTCACCCCAGACGGTATAGTCAACGTCTTGCCCGAGACCTCCCCATTGAATCCCGCCGCGAGCCTGCAATCCCAGCGCGGAGGGCGGCTCGATGGCTTCGGCACCGTACATCAGCGGCGGCGTCACGAACGGATTAACCCAAGGCGGGCTTTGGTTCTCGTAAAAGTCGCCAAAGGGTAGGTCGAACAGGCCGCCGACCAATTCCAGAGGAGCCTCCTGCCCAAGCGGAAAGATCTGCATATTGGCAAGGGTTGGAGCCATAGAGGAAATTCCGCCGGGGCCGGCGACCGCACCGAAAGCACCGTAAAACTGCAGCCAATCGTTGACTTTGAACATCGGATTGACTTCGAATTCCAGCACCGGGTCGCTGTTATTTCCTTGACGAGAGTAGTAATAGCCGACCGCAGCGTCGCCGGTCATCGTGAAGGTATGTTGGCCCAGGAAGGAATTTATGCGATCGCCAAAACCGAACGGCCCGAGTTGGGAATTGATAGTTTTCTGGACGCTCGCAACTTGCGTCTGGGCTGCGTTCGTTTGGGTTGCCAATTGCTGGTTGCTTGACTGGAGGGCCTTGACCTCCGTTTCGAGGTCCTCAATCCGCTTGTTCTCCGCTGCCTCCTCCTCCGCATGCTTGCGCTCGGTCTCCCTCATCTCCCGGCGCTCTGCTTCAAGTTCGTCGAGCACCCGTTTATAGGTAGACGTCTTGCTCTTGGCCGGATCGCCCGCGGAGCCTGGCGCAGGGTCGTCAGAAGAAGCGGCACCCGACTTTGAGACGGACGATTCATCCGCAAGTCCGCTTCGTAGCGGGATCATCGTCAGCACGGTCGAGAGCACGAACCCTGAGACCAGCAGATGATTCAGACACTTCATTCGCCCTTCCCCCCGGAAATGCCGCAAACCGGTCCTACGGCTTGTAGCCGCAGCCTATGACTTGACGACGAACCCACAACAGCGAATACGGGCTATTTCGCGACGTCGATTTCGCCTTTCATCCCTTCCTTTACGTGCGTGGTACAGAAGTAGTGGTAGACCCCGGGCGTCTTGAAGGTGTAGCTGAAGTCCTCCCCCCCATTGAGGTAACCGGAGTCGAAGGTCTCCGCTCCCGCCGGGACCGACGCCCAGCTCGCGTCAGGCGCCTGCGACGGGTCCGTGGTCGCCGTGTGGACAGTCTCGCCCTTGTTCACCCATTTTATGGTGTCGCCGACCTTAATCTTTACGGGGTCCGGAGAAAAACTCGCCGGCGTATCCGACATCTGGACTATCACGGTGTCCGCCACGGCCGGCATCGCGACGCCCAGCGTCAGCGCACCGGCAGCCACCAAAGCCGTACCCCATAGCTGCATCTTTTTCATATGATTATCCCCTCATCATCCCTTCAAGTTTTCCTGAGTCCCTCTGGAGCGACTACCAGTCTCACCTTCGAAAGCAGTTTGAATCGCCCCCGCCGCCTCTCGAGGTCCGGGTCGGTGTCAACCGTTTCTGTCTTTTGTGAGTACGTGCGGGCAACGTATAGCCACAGTCCCCCGATCACTGCCCAAGCGAGGCCGATCATGAAGAAGGCGCTCACGAGATAGGCACGCAAGACGCCGGGGGCCGAAGATCCGAAACAGAACGGGCAGCCATAGGCTGCGGGCGCCCCAGCAAAACCAACCGCGACTGCGGAGCTAAGCGAAGTAAACCAACGCATAAAGAATCGGCCAAAGAATCACCACGAACGACCAGTAGACCGAGCACGCCACGAGGCCGCGGACATCTGACTCATAGCGGCCCCGCCAAAGCCGCGCCGTCACCAACGACAGCAAAGCCAGCGCCACGACGAGATGAAGCGCATGGGCGCCCACGATCAGATAAAACATCCCTCCGTACAGGCTCGAGGTCATCGTCAGCCCGAAGTGGATGAGCCGTGCCCACTCGCTGCCTTGAACAGCAAGGAATATGGCGCCCAGCGCAGTGGTGAGTGTCATCCACCGCACCCCCCGCCTGCTGTCATGCCGACGCAGCAGCCGCACCACTCGCCACATCGTAAACCCGCTCAGGACAAGCAGGCCGGTGTTGAGTCCCGTCACCGCGACCGGCAGCCGGGGTTGACCTAGCGGCGGCCAAAAGGGCGCCGACGCGCGCGAGACCAGCAGCGCGCTGACCAATCCTGCGAACAGCATCACCTCGGAGCCGATGAAGATCAGCACGCCCAGCGTCGGATCGGGTCGCCCGGTTGATCCAACGGGACCGGAACCGCCACCATCGCCAAACGCCGCGCCGCGTTTGGGAGTCTGGACTGAGCGAAGCGGAATTGCCGCAGCCAAGTTATGATCCCCTCTCCCTGACTCTTAATGCTCGACGATGTCGGGCACCAGCACGAAGGCCAGCGCAACAACCAGCACTGCCGGAAACAGGACCAGAAGATAGATCAGCACGTCTTCGGAACGCAGGCGCATGTAGGAACGGCCGATAATACAGGCCTCCGCGATCGCGGCGGCGAAAATGACCGGCAGCGCGAGACCTCGAGGCAAGCCCAGCGCCACGGCCAGGACGCCAAACAGCAACAGCGCGACAAGCAATCCCCAGGTTTTCAGTGGGTCGGTGGCGGCGGAATCGGTTTGTTCCATCGAAATGCTCATCCTCATCCAACGTTGGGTATTAAATATACGAGGGCAAAAAGGAATATCCAAACCATTTCGACGAAATACCAATATAAGCACACGTATTTGAGCTTACGCTCAAGCCAGGCGTCTGTAGTGTGAGGACCAATCAACCACCGAAGGCCGAAGATGACTACCACGCCAGCCAACAAATGAAGCACGTGCAGCCCGGTCATTACGTAGTAAAAACTCCAGAAAAGACTCGTACCCGGCGTGAAACCCTCGCCGAAATCACTCGAGTATTCGAAGGCCTTGATCACCAGAAAAAACAAGCCGAGCAGCGCCGTGGCGCCGAGGTAGCGTCTGACACCCGCGGCATCACGGGCCCGGGCGGCGCCTTGTGCCAGCGCGGCGGTCAGACTGCTGGTGAACAGCACAAGCGTGTTGAGGCCACCCAGACGCCATGCCACGTGCGCGCCGTCGGCTCCCCAGCCACCCCGGGAAATCATCAGCAGCGTGTAGCAAACCATCAACCCGCCGAAGACCATCGTTTCGCCGGCAAGGAAGATCCACATTCCAAGCTTGCCGATCTCGAAGCTGCCTTCGAATACGTCAGGGGAGTGGACGAGTTCAACGTCGGAGTTTGACATGATGGTACTTTAGCCAGCCGCCGTCCTAAAGGTTATGCTGTAAAAGTGGCGCACGCCGCTTCAATTCCGCGCCGCCGCTGCCATTAGTTCTTCGTTCTGCGGCGCCCAATCCCGTTCCATCCCGGGCACACTGTAGTCATAGGGCCCGCGCGTGACGACGGGAATAGTGTGAAAGTTTTCGTGCGGCGGGGGCGAATCGGTCATCCATTCAAGCGTGTTGGCATGCCATGGATTCGCTTCAGCCTGTTGGCCGCGGAACATACTCACGAGAAAGTTCACGATGAAAGGAAGCTGCCCGATTATCAGGATAAGCAGGCCGATCGTCGCAATTACGTGCAGCGGCTGAAGCGGCTTGTAGTAGGTATAAACCGACGCTTGGTAAATTCGGCGCTGCCCGCCCCCCAGACCGATGAGAAAAAGCGGAATGAATATCAGGTTGAAACCGACCCAGGTGAAAATGAAGTGCAGCTTACCCAGGGTCTCATTCATCATCCGGCCGAACATCTTCGGGAACCAGTAGTAGATCCCGCCGAATCCACCGATGACCGCCGTCGGCACGAGAGTGTTGTGGAAATGCGCGATGACAAAATAGCTGTCATGCAGATAGATGTCTGACGCGTCCGTCCCCAAAGGAATGCCGGTAACCCCGCCGAGCAGGAAATTCGCCAACGCCCCCAGCGCGAACAGCATCGGCGTGGCGAACGTGATCTGAGCACGCCACAGCGTCGCGATCAGCGCGAACAGCATCACGGCGAACGGGACGGAAATCGCGATCGTGGTCGCGCTGAAAGGCGCCGCCAGGTTCGGGTTCATCCCGCTCACAAACATGTGGTGAGCCCACACTATGAAGCTGAGAGTGCCCGCAACCAGCGCGGACCATACGATGGCGCGATAGCCAAAGATCGGCTTGCGGCTGAAGACCGGGAGGATCTCCATCACGATCCCGAGTCCCGGCACTGCGACGACATAGACTTCCGGATGGCCGAAGAACCAGAACAGGTGTTGCCAAAGCAGTGGATCGGCGCCCCTTTGCGGCAGGAAAAAACCTGTGCCGACGATCCGGTCGAAAAGCAGCATCACCACGCCGGCGATGAGCGGTCCAACGCTCAGCATGAAGAGTACACTCGCCACCAGTTCCATCCATACCAGCAGCGGCATGCGCCAGACCGTCATCCCCGGGGCGCGCATCGCGATCGCGGTGGTAAGAAAGTTGATGCCGCCCATCAGGACTGAAGCAAAGTCGATCGCTACGGCGAGCAGCCAAAGGTTTCCGCCCCAGTAATTTCCCGGCAGGTAGAGCGTCGAGTCGGAGAGCGGAACGTATTGCGTCCAGCCCGCGCGCGACGCGCCGCCCGGCACGAAAAACGAGATCAGCAAGAGGACCGTGCCCACGAAAATCGTCCAGAACGACGCCATGTTGAGCCGCGGAAAGGCCATGTCACGCGCGCCGATCATCAGCGGGATGAGGAAATTGCCGAACGCGCCCAGCAGCACCGGCATCGCCACGAAGAAGACCATGATGGTTCCGTGCATCGTGACAAGTTCATAATACTGTGACGGCGTTACTTTTCCCCAGAGGGGCGCCGCAGTGCCGGGCCAGGCAAGCTGCCAGCGGAAGACATACGACAGGAACACGCCCACGTAGCCCATGAACAGGCCGAGAAACAGGTACTGCCGGGCGATGATCTTGTGATCGACCGAGAAGATGTACTGCTGCCAGAAGCCCATCTGCTCATGGGCCTCGGCTGGCGCGGGCTCGGATCTTGTCTCGGCCATGCCCTATCCCTCCGCTGCGTGCGCTGACGATCGCACACTTGATGCGCTTTTAGCTGCCCCTGCGCCAGACTTGGGCCACTTCTGGCTAACCCATTGCTGATACTCCGCGGGCGTCAGAACGCGCACGATACCCTTCATCGCGAAGTGCGAGACCCCGCAGAGCTGGGAGCATCCGATTTCGTATTTGCCGGGAACCGTCGCTTCGAACCACGCGGGAATCTCCCGGCCGGGAATGACGTCCTGCTTGAGACGCAACTGCGGCACGTAGAAACTGTGGATCACGTCCTTCGACGTCATGAGCAGGCGGACCACCTGGCCTGTGGGAACGGTTAAAGTCGTGGTTTGGACCAGTTCGTCGCGCGTGCCGAACTGGCCGTCAGGGCCCGGATACCTGAACAACCATCCGTACTGGAACGCCTCCAACTTCACCGTCAGGCCTGGAGCGGGACTTTGCAGTTTGACCAGATCCCAGACCGGCTTTGCCCGGGCGTCAATCGCGACATCGAAGCAGATGACGATGATGACGGGCGCCAGCACCCATGCAAACTGGCGCAGCGAGTCACCACGCACAAAGGCTGCGCGTCCGCCCTCGCGGCGACGATACAAGATCACAAAAACGAGAAGCGTGCCTTCGGCCAGGATGAACGCCGTGCCGACCACATAAAAGATCAGCCTGATCACCGCGTCGATGCTCGGACCGAAGGTCGAAACGTCCGCTGGAAGCCACCCAAGGATCATCGCGTATCACCCCCCGATCCAGCGTCACACGGAAGATCCGAATAACGCTCTGTGGTCGTTAGCGCGGAATATGAATAAGATCAAGCACCGCCATTAGTCCTAAGTGCGCGACAAAGAACGCATTTCATGGAAATCCGCAGCTCCCCATTTTCCCCGCGAATCAAAAAGTTTTATTTTCCTTCAAGCATCGAGTGTGCCACTACGCGACGGCTGATCAACCTGAACACCCCGGCGGGAAATAGCGCTCGGCGAACTCTCTTTGCCGCTCGGTACCGGCGCAAAAGGATGCGGCGAATCGTATCCGAAGGCGCCATCCCGCCCGACGCGATCTTTGCGGCTCTCGACTTTCCGGCCAGGACGGGTGAGGACACGCAGGATGCCCTGCTCTGCTACTCAGCTGACGCGCTGATGGCGAAACAGTAGACTCAAGCGGCTGGTAGCAAATCTCTCGCTGTCGGCACATACTGCCAGAGATCGTACGCAAAAACATTGAGCCCGCTCCGGCCAAGGCCCGAACTTCCTACGGAATTTTGGTGGAGGCAGGGGGAATTGAACCGCCCTCCGGATTGGGGAGTTGCTACCGAGAAAGTGCTTGATTCTATGCAAAATCAAGGCATTCCGGCGATTTCTCTGAAGATAAGGGCGGTCCCAAAAAGGCCGAAAAAGACCCCGCTAATCCCGAAAAAACCGGACCGGGCCCGGTCGGTCAAAAAGAAGCCGCGAGACTCATGACTCCAGGGTTTGCCATCTGAGACGTTGCGATTTTGGGGTGTGTGCTTGGTCAAAAATGCCACGGTCGACCCGATTGTGAGAGTTGGGCCGCACGAAATACTCGCCCCGTCGTTGAGTGTGTGATAAGCCCTGAGAACCAGATACCCTGTGCGCCACGGTTGGGCACTTTTTAACCAGGGGGGCATGCTATGGACCGGCTGAAAGATATCGAGAACCACGTTGCAGGGGCTACGGGGAGAACTTCGTTGGTCTACGTCCCTCCTCTCCAACTCACCAAAGGACAGCCGGCACCAATCGCCGCGAACGGCGGTCTATCCTATATGTCCCTCGACCGAAACGGTGATGCAGGGACTACCGCAGCGACCGAGGATGCGCTCCGCCAGATTGCTGAGGGCGCAGGGCAGGCGCTTATCGAGGCGCTCGACGAGGCCCCTCCCGGCCCGATCAAGACCAAGTGGGGTATGGGGTTTCGTATTTCCGCAGAGTGCTTGGATTATATTCGAGCGAATAAAATCGAAGCACCGGAAGGCGGCGTGGCGCTTCCGATGCGCTACAGCGTCGACGAGCAACCAACCTACTCGATCGTCCCGTCCAACGCGCTCTGGCGCGACCCGGCGCGCGAGGCCGACGCCAAAGCGTTGCGCAAGGAAGAGCAGAGCGTCGGGCGACGCTGCCTCTATTTTCCTATCGTTTTGCGCGACGCGCGACGAATCGGGGAGTACTACCCCGGTCTCTCGCCCAACAGCGCCGCGTGCATGGACAAGCTCGGTGTTTCGCTCGCGCAATGTGAGTCCAACTGCAAAAACTTTTACGACGCCGCCGAGGTGGAGCGCGTGTTCTACCCGGAGATGGAGAAGCTTCTGTTGGAGTTTTTCCCAGGCGCCACGGATGCCCTCGTGTACAACCACGATGTTTTCGACAAGGACTACAAGGGCGACCGCACCGAGGATCAGGCCAAGAAGAATCCGGGCGTTAACGCCAATTACGCCTACATCGTGCACAACGACCTGAACGACAACAGTGGGCGCGTGCGCTGCCGTGAACTGCTCACGACGAACTTGCGGAACTTCGGGCGCGAGGTGCACTACACCGACGAGCAGGCCGACGCGAAGATGTCGCGGCGGTTCATGTCGATCAACCTCGCCAAGCCGATGGAGACGATACGCCAGAACCCTTTCGTGCTCTGCGCCTGGCCCTCCTTCGCCGATCAGCCCTACATCACCAACTATCGCGTCTACGACGATCGCGTCGGCGAGACCACTCGTTTCACTTACCGCCCCAACCATGAGTGGTACTGGTTTCCCCAGCAGAAGCCGACTGAGGTCTCGATGCTCAAGTGCTACGACTCGGTCACCGACGGCTCCGTCTCGCGGTGGTCGTTCCACAGTGCCTGTATCGATCCGACAGCACCTGCCGATGCTCCCTGCCGCAGGAACGTCGTCGTTCGAGCCTTTGTCTTCTTCTAGGAAGACAAAAAGACGCATCGAGAGAGGGAGGAGCTGCGTCCCCGAAATATCTATGCTCTACGGAAGGACCTCGGCGATGCTAAGGGGCTGTTAGTTTATGGCTGTCCGTCAGGAGGGTCTTGGCTGATGGGAAAAAATCACGCCTCACGGCGCTGACCTGACCCCGCGGACTCGGCCACCCACCGTGCTTGGACAAGGAGAGGTTTTTTCAAGACGCCTGCATGCTCGATTGCCGCACACAAAGATTCGCTAAATCTCAGAAAAACGTTCTGAGTCGCCACCGCGTATGCGACGACAAAAAATTCACAAACTCTCAGCGTGAACTCTTACTTTGACGTCAGTGATTCCAGTTCAGCCCGAGCAGCGTCGAGGTTGTGCTGGGTCATCGCCCAGTCTTGCGGGAAGTCCCGCTCGGTGTATGCGCGCAGGGCGGCCTCGTAACAGATGATCGCGCGCCTGAGATTGTCGCCCCGGTCGCCCGTCGGGAGGTCCCCATAGGCAACGCCGAGGTTGTCGGAGCGTCCGGCTTCGAGGCGAGACCACTGGGCGGGGGGACGACGTCCATCGGTACGGGTAACCTGCTTGCCTTGAAGCCGTTGTGGCCAGCCGGTCGGCGAGTCCTCCCACACCGCCTGCCGCCCATAAACGGTCAAGCCGAGCAACCCCTTCGTGTTGTTACATCGGCGGCGCAGCCCGCTCATTTGACCGGGCGGAGCCTGCCCCCCGGGTTTCCGTCAGTCCGGCAACCGCCGGTCGTATTCCTTCCGCAGGCGGCTCAAGCCGTCCCAGTATGGCTCGGGCTGTGTGCCTGTCGCGCGGGCGACCAGAATGTCGAGGTGTATGTGCCAGCCGGCGCCGACGCCTAACAGGCTGCCGCGTTCGGGCAGGCGACGATGGATCAAGGTGAGCAGCACCTCATTGCCTTTGGGCTCCAGCTCAAAGGAAACGTCGCCGCTGCCGTCCCAGGCGATGGCGAGCTTGCGGGGCGGATCGAGCTCGGTGATACGGCTCTGCATCCGGCGCTCGCCGGAGAGGCCGGGGGGTCGCTGGCCGGGCGGGTTGGTCAGCTCGTTGTTGCGCCAGACGAGCTCGACGGGCGCGCCGACCTTCATCTCCATCTGGCCCGCCGCCAGCCACTGACGACGCAGGTCGTCCTCCGTGAGATACGCCCAGACGCGCTCGATGGGCCCAGGCAGAAGGCGCTGGATCTTCAACGTGGCAGGCTCGGTCAGCACGCCATAGGGGTCCAGGGTTGCGGGTTCGTTCATTGGTCATCTCCTTTCTTGGGAGTGGGCGGTTGACGTTCGTCCTCCTCGCGGAGGAGCCGTTCGAGCACGTCCAGTCTGCTTGCGGCCGCGCGCGCACTGGCAAGCTGAAAGTATTTAACCGCCTTGTCGTTGTCATTGGCGCGGCTGTAGTGATTCGCGAGCTTCGCCGCGATCTCCCCCGCCTGCTCGCCATAGGCCGTCTCTTCGCACTCCGCAATTCGGCGATGAGCTTCCGCCCGGCTCCCAACGGGGGCGCGATCGTAAAGCACTTCCTGATAGAGCGCATGGAGAAAGCCGTAGGCTGTGGTGACGGTCCCGTCGGGCCATCGGCTTTCACCCAGCGACGAGATGAATTGCTCGTTGCGCGAAAGCCGCGTGCAGCACGCCTCGACTTCGTTCACTGGCCGTTGAAGCGCCGCCGCCACCGCCGCCGCCGAGAACTCGACACCCGCCACGCTCGCGCTTTCGAGAACCGACTGCTCTTCGGGATCAAGCCGTCGGAGGTTGCGCTCGATCATCTGTCGGATGGTGCGTGGTGTCTCGAGTTTGCTCGCATCGAGCTGCGGTCCCTGCGCGACGAGATAATCCACAACGTTGACCATGAACAGCGGATTACCCTCACTGCGCTGATATATCGCTGGAGCGAGACCGCTGGATTGCGTTGCGCCATTATTCGCGAAGCGCAGGTTGAGGTAAGTCGCGATGTTCTCTTCGTTCAGCGGCTTGAGCCGCAGTTCCAGGCATTGCTGATGAAGTTCCAGCTCCTCCTTTATCGCCCGCAGCGGATGGTCTCTGGCGAGCATCTCGACCGGCCGATACGTCCCGAGGATCAGCAGCCGTGCGGGTTCCGTCCGCCGCGCGAGCGCCGCAATCAGGTCGAGCGTCGAGGCGTCGCTCCAGTGCAGGTCTTCGAGCAGTATTACCAGCGGCGCGTCGGCCGCCAGCGCAGCCAGCGTCTGCGCCATTTCGCGCAGCATCCGCTGTTGGGTGAGTCCGTGCGTCTCACCCTGTATGCGGGTGCGCTCTTCAGCAGTCAGCAACGCCGGCAACTGCGCCAGCCACGCCGGAGCCAGCCGATGCAGTAGCGCGAGTAGCTGCTGACTCTCCGGGCCTTGGCCAAGCTGGGTCAGCGCCTCGAGCATCGGCATGTAGGGCTCGCCCACCCCGTACTGCTCGACGCACTGTCCGCGTGCGACTCTAGCGGAGCGTGCTGCGCGCGCAGCGAGCAGGCGAGTCTGCGAGCTGCGTTCAGAAATAGAGACGCCCTCGCGTCGAAGAGAATCGATGAAGGCATTAACGAAGGTGGTCTTGCCGATCCCCGCCTCACCCGACACGAAGACCATGTGGCGCTCGCCGTTCGCCACGCTCACGTACCAATCACGGAGTTGCTTGAGCTCGCCCTCGCGCCCGACGATCAGCGTCGAGGCCGCGGTGCTGGATGCCGGTAGTGGCGGCATCTTCGCGCCTTTGCGGCCGCGCTCCTCGCCGATAAAACGCGGCGTTGCGTGTCGTCGATGCGCATGCTCGGCGAAGAGCGAAACAACCGCGAAGAACGCCAGCGCACCGCCGGTCCAATACCAATAACTGTAGAGGAAATCCGCGAGGCGACGGAGGTCAGGTACCGACTGCTTGCCCCACAGCCCGTAAAGATAGTTGACCGCGAGGCCCACCGTGATCGCCCCGCATGCCGTCCAGATCCGCTTGAAGTGCGGCCATAACCACCAGATCACGGTTAATCGGCAAGTCCTTCTTAGATCCTGAATTAGAATCGCACTCAGACTATTTGGTTTGCAAACGCAGGAGCGGCGCGCCACCCGCAAAAAGATGATTCGAAGGGCCTCTGGTTCAGGTGTCTGCTAAGCTGCGGGATCAAGCTGCGGAAGTTTTACTCGACGCGGCACACGTTTATTGCTTGGACGCTTTCCTAAGGAGCGAACTTGAAGGGCTTGACCGAACATTGCGGAATCTCGATTCAATCGAGCAAAGCTACGCCGGGTACATCCGCAAAGACTTCCTCGAGCCGCTTATCGGCGCAACGTCCGGAGACTCTCCGCGAAGCCGTTCTTGGAAGAAAAACCGGCCCCCCCAAAGGGGGTTGCGGGCAAAAAGTCCGAATTTCCTACAGAATTTTGGGTGAGGCGGGGGGAATTGAAACCCCGGACGCGGGAGCTCTCGGTAAGAAAAAGTAGTATCTTCAGGCGTTTTTCGCCTCAACATATCCCGCAAGATACCGTGATCTACCGCTGGTTGTCCCTCGGGGACGGTATCTTTCTGGTGCGTTGCCAGAGCTGCGATCAGAGACGCGAAGATGCCTAAGAGCAGGCATCTCTGATCTTGGGCCGTGGGTTCGAATCGAAGGGGGCGACAGATTTCCCCCGAATTGATTAGTTTTCAGAGCGATAGACTTTGGCTGCCAAGAAGCGCGCACCTCTACTTTGGCTGAACTTGGGCTGACGCCTGAAAGAAGCATCGCCGGAGCGGTATGTGATTAGCATAGAGACGGCCCGTCTCTCTTATGCGACTCGTGAACCTTTTAGCTTCGTACAAGCTCGACCATCGGAAGCCAGCACGGCCTTTCAGCTAAGCGGAGAGGACAATGTTTTTTTGTTGCGAGAGTTCCCGCCGTCCAATGATGTGAGATCGCGACACTCTTTTGTTTAGAACGTAGCGCCGGAGCACGTACCAGGAGGCATTATAAAAGGCTATGCCGAGAAGCCAGTCATCAAGCGGCACGACCGCTACGGCATCGGTTTGATTATCCTTGCTTGGACACTCGAAAGCTATTATGGCTGACTTTTAGCACTTACTGGACCGCTTGGGTTCGTGTGGCGAGAGCACACGCGTGTTCGGGTGGCAACCGTGACAACGGGCCTCTTTTCATCCGAAGTTAACCAGGAGATGAGTGTAGACAAACCCATAAACCGCTCGACTTCTGGTCCGTTTGTGGGTCGCGAGCGCGAGCTAAGTCAACTATCAGATGCCTTAGACGATATTGCTGCAGGCGTTGGCCGATTCTTCGTGGTGACAGGTGTACCAGGGATAGGCAAGACTCGCTTGCTGCTTGAGTTGGCTGGACGAGCGGCATCAAAGACGATCTCTGTGTTGCGAGCGGGATGCTGGGAAGGCAGTGGCGCTCCAGCCTACTGGCCGTTTATGCAATTGCTACGGTCGGCACTGAAAGGTCCCCAGCGTGAACGTCTAACGACCTGGCTAAGCTCTAACGAAACATTTAACAGAACTCACGATTTAGCGCAGCTGATACCAGAATTTGCGACGCATGGTCCCTCGATTCGTACGGCTGATGAATCGCCGGAACAGGCGCGCTTCAAATTATTCGACTCGGTGGCCATGGTATTCGCGCACCTTGCTACGGAAAAACCGCTGGTGCTGATTGTTGAAGATCTCCACGACGCCGATCAGCCCTCGATACACATGTTGCGATTCATCGTCAACCAGCTGAGAGACGCCTCAGTGCTGCTCATAGGTACATACCGGGATACCGAAGTTCACCCGTCCTCGGCGTTGTCGCAGTTAATTGGTACTCTTGCGCGAGAAAGCACTCACCTGCCGTTGTCTGGACTGAACAAGCAGGACACCGCACGAATCATCGGGGCGTATGGAGGGCGGCCGCCAAACCCAAGGTTCGCCTCCGATATTCATCGGGCAACGGCGGGCAACCCACTTTTCATTGACGCCCTCGTCAGGGTTATGGCGGCCGAAGGCAGACTGGCAAACGCGACCAAGCTGGATTTTGCAATCTTCAAAGTTCCTGAAGGTGTGAGGGAGACAATCCGACGCTGGCTGGCGCATCTTGCTGATAGAGCGCCCTTGATGGCTGCAGCTGCGATAGGGCACCGATTCGAGTTCCGATGTCTTCAGCTGGTGACCCAAATTCCCAATCACGAACTTCTAGATGTATTAGGCCGCTCCACTGCGATGGGTATCGTGGTTCAAGGAGGTCATGGAGAATATGAATTCTCTCACGCGTTGATCCGTAACGCACTTCTGGACGAATTTAAGCCGAAGGAACTCGCGCAGCTTCATCTGACAATTGGCGAGGTAACGGAGGAGCTTTGCAAGCTGGATATCGACGCCCACTTGAACGAGTTAGCCTACCATTTCGTCGCGGGCGGCGATGTCGCCAAAGCAATTGACTATTCAGTGCGAGCCGGAGCTGCTGCGCACGCCATGTTCGCGCACGAAGATGCGGCTGAACATTGGCAGACGGCATTAGAGCTGTTGCCCGAAATTCCCGCAAATCGTGAACGCCGGGCCAAGTTAACGGAACGTGCTGCGGAAGCTCTCGGCTTGGCGGCGATTGATGGTGATCGCCAGATCAAATATCTGGAAAGCGCTTTGAGCCTTTATCGTGAAATTGACGATTCTCAAGCCGCAGCTCGAGTACAGGCACGCATGGCCAATAGCATACTTGGGGAGGACCTACAGGTTGAGCTTGAACTGTCCTCCTCACAAAATTTGATGGAGAAACGGGCAACATCGGGAGATCGGCTGCTCTGGGGACGCGCAGCATGTGCTCACGCCTTTAATCTCTCCGCCAGAGGTTTACTTGCGCGATCCTTCGCGCTCGTTCGCGCTGTGTACGATGAAGCGGAACAGCTCAATGACAATCTTACGGCCTTTGGGATCACGTCAGTCTATGCCGAGATGCTGATGTGGTTGTCTGATCCGGTTGAAATATCAAACCATATGCGTCCTGAATTGGGGAAAGCTCGCGTTTCTGAAGCACCTATAATCAGGCAGATTTTGACGGAATGGCTTTTCATCTTTGAGCTCCCCAGAGGTAATCTGTCAAAGGCGCAATGGGAGCTCGCCCAAGCTTACGGCGAGCCTCTAATCGAAGCTGTGACAGCATTTTATCGTGGTGCCTGGGAACAGGCCGATCTGGCTGCGGTTCGCGCCTTCGAACAGGCACGGACAGGAGGATTAGGCAGACGGCTTAAACCATACAGTACTTGGCGCGCCAAGGTTTGGCATGTGAACGGACGATACGACTTGGCGGAAAAAAGCCTGCTCGAAAATATTGCAGTGGGACTGTCGGAGCCGCATCTTCCATATGAGTTGTACAATCGCCAGCAACTAGCCTTGCTTTATGTGCAGACTCACAGGACCGAAAAAGCGATTCCTCACCTCACGCGTTGCCGGGAGGTGCTTGCGGGCGGGGAAGATTGGAGAGGTCTAGCTGGTCACGTAGAGCGGGTAGGAGCTGCCGTTGCAGCGGCGAACGGCCAGGTTGAGTTGGCGAATCAACAATTCGCAACGGCGGTGAAAGTTCATCGCAACTATCAGGTACCATTCGAGGAGGCGGACACTCTTCGTTGCTGGGGCCGCGCACTGCTGAAGGCCGGGGAAAGGGCGGCAGCACGGGAAAAGTTCGACAATGCCATCGAGTTGTATCAGCGTCATGGTGCCGGCGAGCCCTGGCTGCAACGAGTGCGGATCGAAAGATCGCTAGCAAAAAGCGGTAGTCCCTCTTCGGATATGATTTCGGATACTGGACGGATGCGTTTGCCAATCAAGCCCCCACCTGGCACCAGCACCGCAGCGGCAGCGAAGCTAAGCTCAGCCGGAATATTTCGTAAGGAGGGCGATTACTGGACCTTATCAATGAGTGGGACTGAGTTTAGGATCAGGGACGTTAAAGGTCTACATTACATTGCCTATTTGCTGCGCAATCCGGAACAAGAGCTTGCGGTCCAGGACCTAGTGAGTGTAGTTTCCGGTCAAGAATTGCCCAAAACGATAGACCAGGGCGAAGGAGGTCTCATAGCATTTGGTCTCGGTGATGCCGGCGTAGCCCTGGATGCTAGGGCCAAAGCAGAATACCGAGGCCGCCTTGCTGACCTGCAAGACCAGTTGGAAGCAGCCGAGCGGAATAATGACATTGGCAGAGCAGCTACTACTCGCGCGGAGATCGAGTTTATTCGCGACCAAATCGCTGCTTCAGTTGGCTTTCGGGGACGCGATCGGAGAGTTGCCTCTCACGCGGAGAGGGCGCGCGTGGCGGTAACAAAAGCCATCAAGTCCGCTCTCGAGCGAATTCGGCAAAATGACCGCGAGATGGGCGATCATCTTAGCGCGAGCATCCATACCGGCTACTCCTGCAGTTACGTTCCACGGTCGCCCACCGTTTGGTCGGTCTGATAATTCCGGACCCAAATTGTTCCAACGATCGGCACATTTGTACCCTTCCGATTCACGCTATAGGCGTTAGTTCACGCTGTCGACGGCTGCGCACTCGTGAAGGCGAGAGAATGCTACAGCGTTTGCCTCGCTCGCTATGGCCCGAGTCTTCTTCTTGAATTTTGTCACCGCAAGCCAGTGACGAGCTGTGATTCCAAATATGGGGCAGTCGTCAACTAACAGACAGTACAATATCCTTGCGGAGTGCTGGATTAAGCTCGGCGTTTTACCGGCGGGCCGGTCGCATTATTGGATGTTCGACCTGTCACGGAAAGCATATGGCGCGGTTTTTCAAGCTACGGCCCATCCCGAAGCCTGCCCGTTTGAAAAAGGAAGGGCGGAAGCAACTCAACGCATCGAGGTGACCGAGCTTTTTGTCGCCGCGGCGGCGCCTACTGCCGTCTCAAAAGATCTAAGCCAGCTCAATATTACTGTTACCAACTGCGGTAACGATTGGGGAGCTTACTCATTGTGGGTCATCAGAATACCGCCAGCAGGACGACCGTCAATTGGCAAAATGGGAACCGAAGAATCTGCTTAACACTCAATATCTGGCGGAGCGCCTTCATGATCCTTTTTTTGCTCCATGACGAACACGGGAACGTTAAGTCGGCCGCTATCGGAGAACAGAGCATTCGTCTACGGCTTACTTTGCGGCCGGAGCGCGACGAAGCCATGACCGAAGTGCGAGTGTCGAGGGACGAAATAGCGGCGTTCCAGCGAAATCCCCGCGGTATCGTTGAGGATTTCATAGTGGAAACTGCGGCCCGGAATTTTTTAAGAAACACCGCTAGACCGATGCTCTCTTGTACCGTGCAATGGAACATTTATTCCAATCCTTTTCACGCAATTCTACAAGAGCCATCCAAATTCATCTGATTATTTAATCGGCCGGTCACATAATCTGTCCGATCTGTCTCGCAATCCAGGGAGGAACCGTATGCGAGATTCCCTTCAAGCACTCAGTTGGCGGACGACACCCAGCGTGGTGCACGTCCTCTGCAGCTTTTAGGTGTGAGCGGGACGAAAATCTCGTTGGGATGGCGTTCAAGTGAGCCAAGCGCCATTTTATCTGTGCAAGCGAGTTGAATCGAGTTTCAGCAATAGAGACTCAGATAAGAGGGTTATACGCAGAAAGTAACTACTTAGGAGGTATGGTTCCATGGCAAAGGGCAAGGCGCTCGGCGAGTATTCGGCAAAAAGCACCTCAGCGACGCTCACTCCAGGCCCAGGCGGCAGCACTGTCACCGCGATTAACTTCGAGGGTACAGCTGACCGTGCAGGGCTTGGCTCCGCCACCATTGTGGGTACGGCAACCTTCGTCGGCGGAAAGAGCGGAACCTTCAGCTATTGCGGAACGGCGTTCTTCGACAGCGGCGAGACTAGCAGCGCGGCGTCGACTGGAACTTATGAGAGTTGCGGGAAGCACCGCTGGCGTACAGTCGGGATTCTCCACTTCCAGGATGGCAGCTCGGTTATCAGCGAAGGTGAGTTGGATCTCGCTACGCGCTCATGGAAGGGCACGATATTCGAGAATGGCTGAGCTGCGATCGGCGCACCGAGGAGCGTTTCTCTACCGTGCAGGCTCTCTCATTCAAGATCAAAGGACCCGCGGCCAGTTGGAGCGCGATTGCGCGATCGCATCAGGAGCAGATTCGGGCCATGTCGGATTTTTAATGCAGGATGCCTAATCCTCCGAGGTCTAACTGTGCCGTGAGTATCTTAGGCGAGCAACAACAGGCGATTTTGTAGCCAGATTATTTTACGATAACCAGCTTAGTCGAAAGATAATTTAACGAACGAGGTTGATGGAAATACAGCTTCAACGGACCGAGATTTTTCGAATGTCCGGTTCGGTGAACAATTTGTTCATTAAAAGTGAACGGATAGCTGTTGATGATTTCTAACGGAGGGAAAGCGGAGGGAATATAACAATGGCAGCAATACGTTTGGTGGTGAATTTTCGCGTAAAGCCGGGCCGCTATACCGATCTTTTCGAGGCCGCGCGAGCGTTCAAGAAAATGGTCGAGCGATTTGGCGGTAACTATCTCGTCGGCCGCGTGACTACCGGCCCTGACACCGGAAATATCCTCGTCGTCCAAGTTTGGCCGAACTGGACCACTTTCGACAAGGCTCGATCGGATCCAGAGACGGAGAAACTTCTCGAAGCGACATATAACAATCCTAACCCGCCGTATGAATCCTTCACCACAACCGTTGTCGAGGCGGTTGAGCTTTAGCTTTAGACGGTTGGGGGCTTCAGCCAAGTTGGACGAGGAGCCATCTGCTCGGGGGAGACGAAGTTTGCCAGGTGAGCATACCAAGAGAACAGGAGGATTCATCATGGCGGTTGCGGTAATCACAGGGACGAGCACCGGGATCGGACTTGCGACCGCGGTGGCTTTCGGCCGCGCCGGGTATCAATCTTATGCAACGATGCGGCGGCCAGAGGCCTCGCCGGAACTCGCGGGCATCGCCCAAGCCGAGAACCTACCGATCAAAATCGTGACCATGGACGTTGACGATGATCAGTCGGTCAGCGGCGCTTTCAAGAAGATCCTTGCCGCGGCTGGACGTATCGACGTGCTCGTCAATAACGCCGGAATCCACGCTCACGGGGCGACTGAGGAGCTTCCCCTCGCTGACTTTCGGCGGGTGATGGAGACGAATTATTTCGGCTCCCTGAGATGCATCCAGGCCGTACTTCCCGGTATGCGCGGACAGAACAGCGGACACATAGTTAATGTCTCGACGGTAGGTGGGCGCATAACTGGCTTGTCACAAGGTCCATATAGCGGCTCCAAGTTCGCGCTCGAGGCGATTAGTGAAATTCTCGCAGGCGAGGTCAAGCGGTTCGGCATTCACGTGGCGATTGTCGAGCCTGGGGGGTTTGTAACCCCGATATTCGGGAAGATACGCGCGGTGCCGAAGAATACCCTTTACCCGCAGGAGCGGCGGATGAATGCCATATACGCAGCCCTCGTGAAGATGGGCCAGCCACCATCAATGCTGGCCGAGCGAATCGTTGAGATCGTGCGGAGCGGCACCTGGCAGTTGCGCCATCCGGTCGGAGCCGACGCGGAAGGTTTTCTTAAATATCGCGCGTCGATCTCCGACGAGCATTGGGTCGACCTGCACGCCATTGCGACTGACGAGGAGTTCGCTGCAGCCGCGAAGCGAGAATTCGGCCTCGAATTGGATTTATAGCCCGCTCCGTTTGCAAGTTTCTCCTCGTCGCCGAGGAGCGTAGGCGCGTTGATTGCGATGTCGATTCGCTCTCCGGGTGGTGATTCTACTTGGACTGCGACCGCAAAAAGTTGCCGTGAGGCAAGCCAAATGCAGAACGAAGAAGAGCTGCGCAAAGAGTTGCTGGCGGAGATCGAGTCGATTGCCCCGGTTGTTGCCGAACAAGCGGCCGTGTCGGAGTCCCTGGGCCGTCTGAGCGAACCCACTATGGCAGCTCTGCGGAGCACGCGCCTCTTACAATTCTTCGCGCCGCAGGAGCTGGGCGGACTCGAAGCCGATCCGGTGACCTTGGTCCTCGTGCTTGAAGCGCTGGCGCGGGTGGACGCCTCCACGAGTTGGACGATTGGTATTATAGGAGGGACTTCGAGAATAGCGGGAGCCTACCTGCCGGCCGCGACCACGCGGCGACTCTTCGCTGGCGGGGTGCCCCCCATGGCGGGTACGGTGCTGCCCAAGGGCGTCGCCGAACCGGTTCCGGGTGGCTATCGAGTCAAAGGACGATGGCCGTACGGAAGCGGTATTTATCACGCTGACTGGGTGGCCGCCGGAGCCATCATTCCCGGCATGCCGTTGCCGGCTGGTGCACGGCTCGTACTCCTGCCGCGCAATCAAGTCGTCGTCCATGACAACTGGCAAGTGGCAGGACTGCGGGGGTCGGGCAGTTCGGATTACAGCATCGAAGATCAATTTGTTTCGGAAGAGATGACTTTCTCTTTGCTGGACTTCATCGCCGGCAGTGCGGTGACTGGTGGCCCTACGTCTAGACTTGGCCGGCCTTCTATCGTCACGTCATTCCATATCGGGATAGCGCTCGGCATAGCGCGTCGTGCATTGGATGAGATTTCGACGCAGGCCGTGGAGAAAGGCCGCGGCTTTCCGCCCTCTCCTCTCCCGACCCAGCCACACGTCCAGTTCGCGCTCGGCAAGGCCGAAATTGAGCTCGCTTCGGCACGTGCCTACGGTCTCCAAATCATAGGGGCCCTGTATCAGGATTCGGTGGGGCGACGTGTGCCGCCACCAGCGCGTCAAGCGGAAGCCCGTGCCGCCGGTACCTACATCACCGAGGTGGCGCAACGCGTAACGATGACAGCGTTCCAGGCGGCGGGGGGAACCGCGCTTTTCGATACAAATTGGTTGCAGCGGTGCTTCCGCGATATCGCCGCCGCCGGCCAGCACTTCATGGTCAGTCAGAGCGCGTATCGTGCCGTGGGACAGTTCAAACTCAACCAGCCCGACGCCAACCCGATGCTGTAACTACCGCGCGGTGATTGGAATGACCGGAGTAGAAATTAGACGACTCTTCCCGACTACGATGGGTGAAGTTCCGAAAGAATCGAACGAAAAGGGACGACGCGCCCACTAGTCATAAACTTCTAAGTGAAATAATGAGTCCGCAAATTGAAATGCGGCGGGGAATAAGCTCGGAGGTTACAAAATGCAGAGGGAAGAAGAGCTTCGCAGAGAGTTACTGGCAGAACTCGAGTCGATTGCCCCGGTTGTTGCCGAACAAGCAGCAGAGTCGGAGTCGCTGGGCCGTCTGAGCGAACCCACGATGGCGGCTCTCCGGAGCACGCGGCTCTTAGAATTCTTCGCTCCTCGCGAGCTAGGCGGATTGGAAGCTGATCCGGTCACGCAACTCTTAGTTCTTGAGGCGCTTGCCCGAATCGATGCATCCACGAGTTGGACACTGGGGATTCTCGCGGGTGTCAGCGGATTCGCTGGAGCGTACTTGCCAGTTGCTACCACGAGACGGCTCTATGCTGAGGCTATTCCACCCATAGTAGGTTCGTTGATGCCCAAGGGCACTGCTGAGCGGGTTCCAGGCGGCTACCGAGTCAGCGGGCGCTGGCCCTATGGGAGCGGCATCCATCACGCCAAGTGGGTGGGCGCTGGAGCGGTGATTCCAGGCGAGCCGATCCCGCAAGGAGCGCGCTTGGTTTATCTGCCTCGCGAACAGGTCGTGATCCATGATAACTGGCAGGTATCCGGGTTGAGAGGGTCCGGAAGCTCCGACTACAGCATCGAAGACCAGTTCGTTCCCGAGGATATGACCGTCTCTTTTACGGACCTTTTCATGGGTCAGGCGGTAACAGGTGGGGCCGCTTTTAGGCTCGGCCTGCCGGCGTGGGTCGCCGCTTTCCATATCGGCATTGCGCTCGGAATTGCACGGCGTGCTTTGGACGAAATCTTTAAGCAGGCCATCGAGAAGGGTCGCGGCTTTCCGCCGTCCCCGCTCCCCACCCAGCCGCATGTCCAGTTCGCTCTGGGCAAGGCCGAGATAGAGCTTGCGGCATCCCGCGCATACGGACTTCAAGTGACGGCAAGCTTGTATGAAGAGGCGCAGGCCGGACAACTGCCCTCACCAGAGCATCAAGCCGAAGCCCGCGCGGCAAGTGCTTACATCACCGAGGTGGCTCAACGCGTGACGATGGCAGCCTTCCAAGCGGCAGGGGGAACCGCGCTCTTCGATACGAACCCGCTGCAGCGATGCTTTCGCGACATCACCGCCGCCGGCCAGCATTTTGTCGTGAGCCAGAGTGCGTATCGCGCGATGGGCCAGTTCAAACTCAATCAGCCCGATGCCAACCCGATGCTGTAGTTACCGCGCGGCGATTAGAGTGTCCGGAACCGCATGAAATCCGCCAAGGAGCCGACATGACGCAACCAACACCAAGTCGTGCCACCGATCCGGTTGCTATGGCCGCCGAGTTGCAACCCCTCCTGGAACGCAACGCGGCGCTTACGGCCGAGCATTGCTCAACGTCGAAGGCAGCATCTCCCCGCTCATATGATCGGAGGCTGAAATTAGGCACTCAGGGGCACGGCGTTTCGCAGTTAATCTTTGGCACGTTTATGGGTATCGACGAGAACCAGATCCGCCGCCTCCGCAAAGAGGTCATCACGCAAATTTGAGTTGGTAGGAGCTGATGGCCCTGTCGAATCATACTATTTTGGGCTTGGTGAATTTCTAGTATTGATTGTTTTTCGAAGTCCAATTCCACAGAGGAAAAATAATGAGTGCGGCAGAAAACAAGGAACTCATTCGCAACATGGTTGCGGAATTTTCCAAGGGCGACGCGCATGCCCTCGACAAACTGGCCGACAATGTCCGGTGGACAACTATCGGCAGTTAAAATTTTTCTGGCACTTTCAACAGTAAACAGGAATTCGTCAATAAGGCGCTGGCACCGGCAGTGGCGCAAGTCGACGGCGGCATCACGATCACCCTCGACAACCTCATAGCCGAGGGAGATTATGTGGTAACGCAAGGTCATGGCACTTCACGCCTCAAATCCGGCGGCAGCTACAACAATAGCTATTGCCACGTCTTTCGTATCGCCAATGGAAAAGTGCAGCAGGTTACCGAATATCTCGATACTGAACTCGCGACGAGGGCTTTTGGAAAGTGACGCCCAGTTGGTCGGAGGTTCTGATCTGCAAGCGAGCTGCTCAGGGCGAATGTTCGGGAAAACCTAGCGTAGTCCCAGTAATCAGTTCTACAAAGGCGTTGAGGCTTGTTGAGGACCGAATCGGGGGTAGAAGTTCAGACGAAGCGGTTGCTGCTACGATTGCGTTGAGATGCTCTTTCGAGAGGAAATAGTGGCTAGACCCGCTCGTAACGATGAGCTGGTTGCCGTACTAGGGCTATGGCACGCAGCCGGGGTCACACCGCCCAGTATCAGCGATTCAATCGAAGGACTGACTCGCTTGATCCGCGAACCGGTGGCCTTGCTCTTGGTCGCGACAATCGAAGGCCAAATCGTTGGCTCGGTGATCGGTGGGTGGGACGGCTGGCGTGGGAACATCTACCGACTTGCGGTGGCGCCCGAGCACCGGCGGCGGGGGATTGCACGCCGATTGGTGGTGGAGATAACCAAAGAACTGTTTGCCAGGGGCGCCACGAGAATCTCGGCGCTAGTGGAGCAGGAACATCAATGGGCCGTGGATTTTTGGGATTCGGTGAGCGACCTTGGTTATGAACGCGATCTAAAATTCGCGAGGTACCTAACAGATCGGAGCGATGGCAAGACGCGCTAGTCTGGCTCGCCTAAAAGAGGGGCGTGGGATTAGCGCAGATATCTCGTCTGGATCGCTGAAGATTTCGATACCGGTGCTGACGAAAGGCCACAGGCCGGCCCTGCTCGATGAGCCGGGCTGCCAGGAGGAATTGCCTTGGAGCAAAAAGGCAGAAGTGTAACGGCAGAGGTCGTCGCGATTCTGCAAGCACTACATCAGACGCTCGATGCATCGCCGAAGATTCTTGACGATCCGATCGCTCCTCTTTTGATCGATCCCACCGGCGAGATCTACCAGGCGACCATTGCCTTCCTCGATTCGGCGAGCCGCTCCGTCAAGTCTTCATTCAGAACCGTGTTCAACATGCGAAGCCGTTATACCGAAGACTGTTTAGCCGAGTCGGTCGTTCGCGGCGTGCGCCAATACGTTATTCTCGGCGCGGGGCTGGACACTTTCGCGTATCGTCAGCCGGCGTGGGCCAGTTCGATTCGCATCTACGAGGTCGATCACCCGGCCTCGCAGGAGTGGAAGCGCGGGCGACTCGAAGCCGCCAAGGTGCGCGTTCCTGAAAACCTGGTCTTTGCGCCAATCGATTTTGAAAAAACCTCCCTGCGCAAGGGACTGTCCGATGCCGGATTTGACTTTCGCGCGGTGACTTTTCTCTCGTTACTGGGGGTAACGCAGTATCTCACCGCCGAAGCGATAGACGCGCTGTTCCAGTTCGTGCGGGTGCTGCCGCAGGGTAGCGAAATAGTTTTTGAGATTATCGTGCCGGATGATCTCATGCCCGCCAACGAAGCAGCAGTTTTTGCCGCCGCCTCGTCCGGAGCGGCCGAACGAGGTGAGCCTTGGCTGACCATCTTACGCCCGACAGAGCTTCAGCCGAAGTTGATCGGAATGGGCTTTTCCCGGGTCACTCATTTATCACCAGAAGCTGCGGATGAACGCTACTTTCAGGGACGGCGTGATGATCTGGCGGCTTGGTCCGGCGCACAAATGATGCGTGCGGTCGTTTGATGCGTTGGGCGGAAAGCGCTGATACGGAACGCAGGGGTTCGGGCGAGATCCAATCAATTGCGACTGAGCGAAAGGTAAACGCTCCATGGAAGAAGGCAAACCTAGCGCAACGGCGGTGATCAGCGCGATGTTTCGCGCTAATCATCTCTTATGGGACCAGCCGCCGAAGATCTTAGAAGATACGTTCGCACTGCAGCTCTCCGGATGCGAGAGCGAAACCGCTCTCAAGGCCCAGATAGACCAGTTAGAGGCCGAATTTGCGCGGGCTACGAATCCCGGCCTCGCTGTGGCGCTTCGCCGGTCCGTTACGGCTGCGGTTGTCACTCGCAGCCGCTATCTTGAGGGCGAGGTTGACGAGGCGATCAAGCGTGGGGTTTCCCAGTATGTGATTCTTGGCGCCGGGCTCGATTCTTTCGCCTATCGCCGGCCGGACCTTGCCAAGGTCCTGCATGTCTGTCTTCGAAGTAGATCACCCGGCCACACAGGCGTGGAAGCGGACTCGTCTGAGCTTGGCAGGTATAGAGTTGCCGGGCAACCTGAGTCTGGTGCCGGTCGATTTCGAAAAGGACGCGCTGATTGACAACTTGCGGATGAGCGGCTACCGCGCCGACGCAAGCGCGCTTTTCTCGTGGCTCGGCGTTACCATGTACCTCTCTACTGACGCGATTTTCGGCACCTTGCGGGCCGTAGCCGGACTCGCATCGGGGACAGAAATCATCGTCGAATATAACGCCCCCAAGGATTCAGTTGATCAGGAGACACAGCAGGTCCTCGCCGCGATTATGAAAGCGTCGCAGGCTCGCGGCGAGCCGCAGCCAACCTCTTTTGAACCTATCGCGCTGGCTGATCAAGTGCGACAGATTGGCTTCGCGGAGGTTTCCGATTTTGGTCCCGATGACGCCGCGGCGCGCTATTTCAAAAACCGAGCGGATGGTCTTCGGCCTTTCGCCGTAACTCATTACTTGCGCGCGCAAGTTGGTCCGCGGTCCACCCAAGACAACGGTAATTAGCACTAATGCCAATTCAGAAAGGGCGGCGACTATGCTTCATTCAACAGAGCGAATTCTAACTACACATGCGGGCAGTCTGCCGCGTCCCCGTGAGCTCGCGGCGATGTTCGTGCGGCTGAGCCGGCACGAGCCGGTCAGTGACGCCGACCTCAACGCCTCCATCGACGAGGCCACGCGCGACGTCATCGGCAAGCAGCTCGACGCGGGTGTCGACATCGGTAACAACGGCGAGGAGCCGCGCGAGAGCTTTTTTACGTACGTGCAGCATCGCATGAGCGGCTTCGGCGGCCGTAGCGAGCGACCCGCGTTTACCGACCTGACGGCCTATCCGTCCTATCTCGCACGACTGCTTCCTATGCTTGGAGGTGAAGCCGTCGATCTTTTGCATGCGCCGAAGGCGATCGGTGCGGTCCTCTACGTCAACCGCGGCCCGCTCGATCGCGAGTGCGCCGACTACGTGCGCATCGCTAAAGACTTCCGCCCGGGTTTCAGCGAATCTTTCATGACGGCAGCGTCACCCGGGATTATCGCGGCTGCGATGCTCAACGAGCATTACCCAACTATCGAGGCTTACGTCGAGGCCTTGTCCGATGCTCTCAG
>Ga0074045_10000982_pt1 | contig 27963 bp, 23 predicted proteins | sample BogForMeECP23OM2_FD_94442 | JGI IMG/M metagenome (GOLD analysis project Ga0074045, IMG submission 94442) | Bog forest soil microbial communities from Calvert Island, British Columbia, Canada - Bog Forest MetaG ECP23OM2 | ecosystem: Environmental > Terrestrial > Soil > Wetlands ...
CGGATCGGTGCAAGGCGGAGGGTTGCTGGTGCAGCTGTTCTGCACAAACGGCAACTGCATGTTGGTCGCGCCAGTCAGGGAATTCACCAGGAACCCATTAAATGTTCCGGAAGAAAGGCTGGGAAAGTTGGGATTGGCGGCCCCAGCAATGGTGGGATAGCCACCGCTCCAACTGGCGTCGCCGGGCACGGTCGCGGCTCCGGGAAGAGCCAGGCAGTTTGGTCCCGTGGGCGGAAATACCAGGGCGCAGCCGCCGCTGGCTTTAGGAACCCAAATGGTCCCGCCGTACCCGCCTGCCGTGATAAAGCCGTTTTCCAGCTGATCGGTGATGATCTGTTGGAAGGCCGCGATCTTGTCGTTAAAAACCAGATTGCCGCCAGCGGCCAGGAACAGATTGCCGTTGGTGTGGACCCGGCCGCCAAAGCCGAAGTCCGGTCCAGGGAAGTAGCTGCAGTCGAAGCCGCAGAACACACCAAACTGAAATACCGGAATCAGGGCGACCTCTACCTTGCGGTTCATGTTCACGGACGCACCGGCCGGACGCGAGGCAATGACCTGCATGCTCATCGGGATAATCTCGGCGACCAGGCCCTGGTTTGCACCCGAGCTGACGGTGTTCCAGTTGCTCACGGGATTGCCATTGGCGTCCAAAGGGTAGGAGATGGTCTCGGTGTAGCTCATCCCGCCGACCATGGCCGCAGTCGGAGGAAAGTTGACGAGGTTTTGAATCTGGGCGTTGGTGGGGGTCATGGAGGTGGTGTACAGCGACGACAGGTCAGCCGTGAGTTTCTCCATGCCGGACTCGGCGCCGTAGTAGGCGAGATTGGACTCCAGTTCATTGCCGCCCATGTGGGATTCGTTGGTGACCAAAAAGAGAAGGCCAGCCGCCACACCCGACAGCAGCACCAGGATGAGAAGCGCCGCGATCAGCGTGAAACCCTGCGAACTATTTTTGCCCTGTCTCATGGTTGGACTCCTGCTCAATAAGCGTTACTGATAGCGATTACGAAAAGCCATATTGCGGGCGCTCACGGAAGTGGCCAGATACATGTTCTGGGACTTGTTTCCGTGGGTGATGATGCTTTGCCCCATGACCACGATGTTGATCTTTTGAATCAGGTTGGGGGATTCCCCGGCGTTGAGAGGGTTGGGCTGATTCGGATCGAGGACGGAGTTGGTGGAATTATAAACGTCAAACGCGAATTGTAAATTGATGATGTCATCGGCTACGGGCACCGGGGCGAGTCCGTTGACCTGACGCATGAGGCGCGGCGTCTGCCCGGCAGGCGGAACCGTCACGTAATAGGTCACCGCGAACAGGCGATAGGCGATCGTGTTGGCGCCGGTGGAGATGGCCTTGATATTGTTGAGGGCCGCGTTGCTCTGATTCATGTTGAGCGGATCCGCGTCCGCAAAGGCGATACCTGTCGGCCCCAGGCCCGTGACCTCGCCCACCGCCGTGCCCAGGCTGTTGCTGAGCATGATGAGGTCGCCAACCTGAATTCCGCCGGCCCCGGTAATCATTGGCGGAGCCGGCACATACGCGGCATCCGGCGCCAGCGCGATGTTTCCTCCGTCGCCCGGGACGGGAAAGGTTACGTCGTACTCCCACAAGGGAAAGTTGTAGTCGGCATAGATCACCGTGATGCTGTCGTTGATCATGGGCGGCGGCGCAGCGGCGATGACCGCATTGGCTTCGACGCCGTTGTTGAAGCCGGGGATGACGCCATACATGTAGTTGTTGTTGGGGTAGGTGAAGGCGGGGACGTGGCAGATTCCACCCTGGTCGCAAGCGAACTCGGATAGGGTCGCGCCGCCGCCGTTCGGCAACTGGATTCCTCCAGAAGGAAGGCCGGCGCCAGCCAGGCTGATGTCCTTCACCATAAGATCGATGGCAGCCCGCATGTTCTGCTGGGTTTCGGCGCGTTCAATGACCAACGTAGTGGAGTCCAGGGCGCTCTTGAACAGGCTGGACAAGGCGGCGAAGACGAGCACGCCCACCGCTATCGAAACGAGCAGTTCGACGAGCGAAAAGCCGTGTCCCGGATTTCGTTTTTGCATCTTCATGTTTCCTATCCCAGATCTTTCCTGTCCCAGGCCCTAGCGGAAGGCCGAAATCAAAGCGTTGACGCTATAAGTGCGCGGAACCGGAGTACCTCCCGTGGTGTACCCGACGGTCACCGTGATCTGCTTCAAATTGGGGTTGGGCGTGACGCCGTCGGCTTCCAAAACCGGGCTGATTTGAATCTGGCGAGTGAAATTGGCCAGGCTCATGGGCGTGTCGTCGGCCGTTCCCAGGATGCCATCGGGACCCGGAAGAGGGATGCACTCCGGTCCGGCGGGACAGACTCCGTTGGCCGGAAACGGAATGTCATCCAACGTGTTCACCAGTCCGTCGTTTCCGGCAGCAAGAAGTTGAGTCGCTCCGTCGCTAAAGATGCCGCCGCTGGAGACGTTGGCGATTTGCGAAAAGGTGATTTGCTGCGTGTTGCGGGCAGTAAAGATGCTTTCCAGGGTCTCTTCCGCCTTCTGCCGCGCAATAAGATTTTCTTGCGAATTCTGGGTAGAGGCGACGGCCGTCGCGAAGACGGCGACAAGAGTGAGGACGCCGACCATCAGGATCACGATCGCGATCATGGTTTCAATCAGCGTGAAGCCACGCTGCGCCGAGGAGCGAGATCGGGGTTGCGTCACTGTTGCACCCATGTGTTTACACCCTGGTTGTAGAGCCGCCAGCCGCGGACTCTTCCGGTGGTGCCGAATACCGTAACGGCCCGCGAACTATACAAGTCGCCGGGGCGGGTGAGGTACACGACTCCGCTGTTGTAGTTTCCCAGCGTGTCCTGCGAGGAACCATCGGGCATGAACATGATGTAGTTCTGGTTGCCGAGGACGCCCTGGTCGAAGTCAATCGCGACCGTGCCGGTCCCCAAGCTATCGGGAGCGGCGGCGGGAAATCCCGCCTGAACCGCAAACTGGATGTCGTTGGGCAGCGTATAAGTGGCCACGGTTACGGGAGCTGGCGAAACGGGCACGCCCACTCCCCAGTACTGCACCGTGATCGCCCCGGGAGCGGTGAAAGTGAGAATGTAGCGCTTGCTCTGAGTGATGGACTGGTTTCTGTAATTGCGGATGACCGACAGTGTGGTGTCGTAGGCCGCGTCCACATGGCTCTGCTTGAGCAAAGGCATCAGAAAGATGAGAGTGACGCCCGCCATGGTGAGGCCGATGGCGATCACGATCAGCATTTCCAGCAGCGAGAACCCGCGATTCTTTCTCGGTGTCATGAACCCGCTCTCAGGGGACGACGGCGATGTTGTCAAACCCATCACCGTAATGGAGCCCGTTTCTGAATCTGTGAGGACCATCCCGCACCCCTGCTGGCGAATAACTACCCCTGCTCATCCTAGGGACAAGTTGGGGTCGGGTCAAAGCACTGCGGTACAACACAGGACGTGACCTCTTGCCCATTCTGGAACGGGTGTGAGAGGTTACTGAGGTCACCGATCTTCAACACTCCGTTAGGGATGCGGGGTCCATGGGATCATGACTCGGGTAACAACACGACCTTACCGAGGAGAAATCGGCTTTCAGACGTCTCCGTGGCTCGCAACGGCACGGACGTGGCACCGGTCGGCTTAAGTACCAGGTTACGGGGGCGCGAGCCACGGTTACCTAAGTCATTGAATAGGCAGCAATAATATTGAGCGGAGCAATCGCACTCGCTCATAATTATTTCCGTTACCTAAGGGACTGACTATGCGAGTATGGATTCCGATCGGAGCGCTTTGGTGGTTGGGGTCGTATGCAGCCTTCGGCGTGTTCGCGCTCTGGTTGCTATGGAAGCGAAAGGGCGGGACGGGGCTCGCTAGCAGCCCGCGCAAGCTGTTCCAACGAGGAGAACTCGGACTGTTCGGACTCTTAGTGGCCGTCCCGGTGGTGCTCGACCTGCGCCGGTCCGACCTGCCGACTCAACTCATCCTAACTAACACCGTCATCCTGGTTTTCAGCGGCCTGATGGCGGCCTCAGCGTGGCTCGAGGACTATTCCAGGGTTTCACGAGGGCTGGCCAGCCCAGACCATCGGACTTGGGTGGACTCGAGCAAACTCCTGTTCCTCGTCCTCAGCGTCGCTTTCACGACCGAAGTACTGCTGGAACATTCCGCGGAAGTGTGGCAGCGATGAATCACACGATGAACTCACCCCGTTTGAACGCCGTAAAGGTCAGATTGAGCGATTCCGCGGTGTTAGCCGGAGCAGTCTCACTGCTTTATGCGCTCGCACTCATCGTTTGTCCTCGCGCTTTCCCGGAGCTGCTGCAGCGTGTTTTCGTGTGGGGGCATTTCTTTCCTGCGCTCACTGTGCTGCTGGTGATCACAAATGAAATTCTTCTTGTAGTTATCTCCAGGCGACGGGCGCAAAGGCTGGGCCTGTTCACGCCCGTGTGCCTCGCGATTCTGACCATTGCGGTGGTATTGGATTTCCGGTTGCTCGTATATGCTGCGGACGCGCAAGCGCAGCTTTCGCAGCTCTTTCTCCGAACCTCCAGCGGGGCTCGGAATGGAATCAGCTCCGATGACCTGCTTGTCTACACCCACCTGGCCATGGTGTCGGGAATTTTTCTGCCGTATCTCCTGGTGCGAGTGACGCAGAATTACGTGTCCGACGCGAACCCCGCACAGCATGATACGAAAGCGCGGACTGCGGTCGGCGCCCAGTAGATTTCCAGACTGACGCTGCGCGACGTAATTTCCTCTGAATGGTCAAGCTTTGCGATTCGAGGTCGTCGGCGAATCCCGTTTGCCACCAAGTACCTCACCCTAGCCAGGCTGTTTCGAATCTAAAGAGGAAGGCTCGCTTTTATTCCGTTCCGGCGCGATCATACTCTGGGTCGTACCGGATAGAGGTGTGTCCCAGGAGTGTGTCGCTGTGCTCTTCCCAACTTACGCTTCGAAATATCAATGCCGTGTTTCGCTCTTTGGTGTAGCTGCGTATCTTGGCTTCCTGTGGTTCGCACCACCGAGCCACGGCCAACAACTGGCTGTGCAAGCCCCGGCCGTCGCCCGTGGCGACGCGGCGAAAGCTGAAGCTGACCAAGCAAAAATGACAGGAACCCGGCCGGCAGAACCGCCAGCGGTGCTGCAGCAACTCAATTCCGCGATCGAACAGCTCACCGCCAGGATTTCCCCAGCGGTGGTTCAAGTTCTGGTCACCGGCTATGGAGCATTGGAGGAGAACAATCGTGGTCAAACGGCGCTCATAACCCGCGAGCAGGCGATCGGGTCCGGAGTGATCGTGGACGCGAACGGCTACATCATGACCAACGCCCATGTGGTGGAGGGGGCGCAGCGCATCCACGTTGCTCTCCCCATGCCTTCGGTGGAGTTTCCCGACAGGTTGGCGCCGGTGGGCAAACAGCGAGTGGTTGAGGCACGGCTCATCGGTCTCCACAAGGAGACTGATCTTGCCCTGCTCAAGATTGATCAGACTGGCCTACCCACTCTCTCGCTGGGCAGCCACCGGCCAGTCCATCAAGGAGAGTTAGTGTTTGCGCTGGGCAGTCCTGAAGGACTGGAGAACTCGGTGACGATGGGTGTCGTGAGTTCGGTTGCGAGACAAGCGGATCCCAGCCGTCCCATGGTCTACATTCAAACCGACGCTCCGATCAACCCAGGCAATAGCGGCGGCCCGTTGGTGGATACCGAAGGCTACGTGGTAGGGATTAACACTTTTATCCTCTCCGAAGCGGGCGGAAGCGAGGGACTGGGCTTTGCCATCCCCGCGCGCATCGTGCAATTCGTCTACGAGAGCCTGCGCAAGTATGGACACGTGCATCGCATCGAGGTCAAGGCGGGTGCTCAAACCATCACCGACAGTCTGGCGAAAGGTTTGGGGCTGGCGCAGAATTGGGGCGTCGTGATCGACGACGTGATCCCGGGAGGTCCGGCTGAGGCTGGTGGCCTGAAGATCGGCGATATTGTGGTAAGAGCTGATGACCGCCTCATCGGCACGCTGCCCGCGTTCACCGCGGCTCTCTATCTTCATCCGCTAGATCAGTCGCTGAAGCTGGAGGTTCTCCGTGGGACAGAACGAAAAACACTCTACATCGCCGCACTTGAGATGAAACACCCAATGGATGCGCTGCCGGATTTGGCCAATACGCGGGAGAACCTGGTCGCCCGGCTGGGAATACTAGCGCTCGATTTGAACGATGAGTTGCGTTCCGTGTTGGGCACTTTGCGCAACCCGTCCGGCGTGGTTGTGGTGGGACGAGTAGCGGATTTCATGAGCTCGACAACTGGCCTGGAGACGGGGGATGTTATCCACAGCGTAAACCAGACAGAGATCGACTCTTTGAGTTCCCTTCGTGCGGCTCTGAAGCAGATCAAGCCGCACGATTCCGTCGTACTCCAGGTGGAGCGCGGAGGAGGATTGCAGTGGCTGGCGTTTGAAATGGAGTAGTTGGTTAGTGGCTGCAAGAAAAGTTAGCTGCAGCGGCGCCTGACTTAACTCGACCATCGAACCCAGTCCCAGCTTGTATCGCGCCTGCTCCAGATCGAGCGCGAGATTGGCGCGCAATTGCTTCAGGTCTCCCTGACCGGTGTCGGCGCGTCACCTTGAGGCGTGACGCTAGTCACAGATATCAGTGACCAGGCGATGGTCTACTGGTTACCCAGGAGATCTGCCGTGTGCCTCGCGATACCGGGAAAAATCCTTGAAATTCAGGAGCAGGGCGCGATGCGGGTCGCCCGCGTCCAGTTTGGCGGAATTGTGCGCCAGGTCTCCCTGGACTTTGTACCGGAAGCTGGGTTGGACGACTATGTCATGGTCCATGTTGGCTTTGCCATAAGCCGTGTGGACGCGGCAGAGGCCGAGCGTACCTACAAACTACTGCAAGAGATGGGGATGCTCGAAGCAGAGTTGGCGGCTCCCGATTCGTAACGGCCCGACTGCGGAAAGCCGGACAGAGTGGCGCGATGAAATACCTCGATGAGTATCGCGATGAGCGCATCGCTCGGGCCCTAGCCGCTGAGATCGTGCAACGAACGACTCGGCCCTGGGTCTTGATGGAGATTTGCGGCGGCCAAACTCACACCATCATGCGCTACGGCATCGACGAACTGCTGCCCTGCGGTATCGAACTGGTGCACGGTCCCGGATGTCCAGTCTGCGTTACGCCGCTGGAAACGGTGGATAAAGCCATCGAGTTGTCGCTGCACCCCGAGGTGATCCTCGTCTCTTATGGAGACATGCTGCGGGTGCCGGGATCTCGTTCTGACCTGTTTCGCGCTAAGGCGCAAGGAGCAGACGTTCGCATCGCGTACTCCCCGACCGAGGCAGTGAAGATTGCCCGTGCGAATCCCGACCGCAAAGTTGTTTTTCTGGCGATTGGTTTCGAGACGACAGCCCCCGCGAACGCGATGGCGGCCTGGCAGGCGAAGCGCGAAGGTCTTAACAACTTTTCGATGCTGGTTTCCCACGTGCTGGTCCCGCCTGCGATTCGGGCCTTAATGGTTTCGCAGACAAACCGGGTGCAAGGTTTCATTGCGCCGGGGCATGTCTGCACGGTGATGGGCTGTAAAGAGTATGAATCGCTTGTCCGCGATTTTCGAGTTCCAATCGTGGTTGGAGGATTCGAACCGGTAGATATTCTGGAAGCAGTGCTCATGCTGATCCGCCAACTCGAGGCAGGAGAAGCACGGCTGGAAAACCAGTATGTGCGATCGGTGAGCTACCAGGGGAACGTGCCGGCACAGCAGATCATGAGCGACGTATTTGAGATCGCGGACCAGAAATGGCGCGGTATCGGCCCGATTCCGCAGAGCGGTTTGCGTCTGCGCGAGGAATACGCAGCGTTTGACGCCGACCGAGTCTTTGACTTGGGCGAAATTACCGTGGACGAACCGGCCGAGTGCATCAGCGCCCAGGTATTGCAGGGGCTGAAAAAGCCGCCGGACTGTCCCGTGTTTGGCATGCGCTGTACGCCGGAGAATCCGTTGGGGGCGCCCATGGTTTCTACCGAGGGCGCATGCGCAGCCTACTACCACTACCGCCGCCACATGGTCGCGAGTTAGGAGAGCCAGGTGTCAACGAAGACCGACGCCGAAATTAATTTCGAACTCAGTTGCCCGACGCCGCTCCCCGCCAAGGACACTGTCTTGCTCGGGCATGGCAGCGGCGGCAAGCTGAGCGCCGAGTTGATCCGCGACGTCTTCCTGCACACGTTGCAGAATCCGGTGCTGGCTCGTTTGGATGATCAGGCGATCGTGAACGTAAACGGCCAGCGCCTGGCCATTACCACTGATTCGTTCGTGGTCAAGCCATTGTTCTTTCCAGGCGGAGACATCGGTTCTCTCGCGGTCCACGGAACTGTAAACGACTTGGCGATGGGTGGCGCGACGCCACTGTTTCTAAGCGCCGCGTTCATTATCGAAGAAGGGTTCTCGATGGCTGAACTCCGGCGGGTGGTGAGTTCGATGCAGCAAGCCGCGGCAGCGGCGGGCGTTCAGATTGTCACCGGCGACACGAAAGTTGTCGAGCGAGGCAAGGGCGATGGGCTCTTTATTAATACGACCGGAATCGGACTGGTGCCAGACGGAGTCGACCTTTCTGCCGATCGCGCTCGCCCCGGCGACAAGGTACTGCTCAGCGGCTCCATTGGCGAGCATGGCATCGCCATCCTGGCGCAGCGCGAGGGTCTGGAATTCGAAACGCAAATCAAAAGTGACAGCGCCGCCTTGCACACGCTGGTGGCTGACATGCTTGGCGTAACGCGCGAGATTCGCTGCATGCGCGACCCAACCCGAGGCGGCGTCTCCAGCACGCTGAACGAAATCGCCGAGCGGTCCCGGGTGGGGATCGAAGTGGAAGAACGTGCCCTTCCGATCCACGAACAGGTGCGAGGTGCATGCGAATTGCTGGGGCTCGATCCTTTATATGTCGCCAACGAAGGAAAGCTGATTGCCATCGTGGCGCCCGAAGCCGCCGACGCGCTATTGCAGGTGATGAGACGTCATCCCCTGGGAGCGGAGGCGCAGATCATTGGGACAGTAAAGGAAGAAAACCCAGGACTGGTAACGATGCGAACGCCGTTCGGCACGACGCGCATTGTGGACATGCTCGCGGGCGATCAACTGCCGCGAATTTGCTAGGCCAAAAGATTATGCACGAGATGGGAATCGCAAATTCGGTGCTGGAAGCGGTGAGAAGCGAGATGGGCCTCCATCCGGGAACCTACCCGTGCAAAGTCGGCGTCCGGATTGGCGAAATGGCAGCCATCGATCAGGACGCATTGCGCTTTTGTTTTGAAGCAATCGTTCACGAGACCGATCTGGAGTCGCTGGAACTTGGGATCGAGGTCTGTCCGCGCCGACATCGGTGTCAGGTATGCGAACGCGAGTTCGTCGTTCGCGATTACGATTCCCGCTGTCCGCAATGTGCAAGCCTGGAAACTGCATGCATCAGTGGAGACGAGTTGGAGTTGGCTTATCTGGAGGTGGAAGAGTATGGAGCGAGTACCGCTGCAGCAAAAAGTCCTCAGTGAAAACGACCGCGTTGCGGGTGAATTGCGCGCCCGGTTTCAGAAGCACGGTGTTTTGTGCCTGAACCTCATCAGTTCGCCCGGCTCGGGCAAGACCAGCCTACTGGAGCGCACGCTGGAGACCCTGCCACGGCAGGATCGTGTGGCTGTGTTGACGGGCGATATTCAGACGGAAAACGATGCCAACCGGCTGAAGCGGTTCCATTTTCCGGTCAAGCAAATCACGACCGGAGGGACTTGCCACCTGGATGCTCGCATGATCGAACGTCATTTAGCGGATTGGGACCTCGACGATCTGGACCTTTTACTGATTGAAAACGTGGGCAACCTGGTTTGTCCCTCCAGCTACGACCTGGGCGAAGCGGCCAAGATCGTGGTGTTGAGCGTGGCCGAAGGTGAAGACAAGCCGCTGAAATATCCTTCCATATTCTTCAAGTCGGATTTGCTGGTGCTGAACAAAATCGACCTGCTCCCGTACGTTCCTTTTGACATCGAGGCGGCGGCGGAGAACGCGCGCAAGGTGCATCCGGGGATGGAGATCGTGAAGGTGTCTTGCCTGACCGGGAACGGTCTGCACGAATGGATGATGTGGCTGGAACAGCGGCGCATGGCGCATAAAGCCCTGGCGCAAGAGACAGTGAGCTAACGATGTATGGATGTGCGGCGCCAAATCGAGGTCTCGGGAATCGTGCAGGGAGTTGGATTCCGGCCTTACGTCTATCGTCTCGCCACCGGCAGACACCTTAGAGGAACGATTCGCAATACTTCCGCCGGAGTCACCATCGAAATCCAGGGGCCAGCGGAAACCGTTCAGGATTTCGTTGAGCACTTGCCTGCCGAGGCGCCGCCCCTGGCGCGGATCACGAACGTGGCTGTCCATGACGTGCCGTGCGTTGCTGAGCAGGTGGGCGACGTTCAAGACTTTTGCATTGTTCATAGTCGCGAGGGCGAAGAAGTTCGCACCCTGATTTCGCCGGACGTCGCGATCTGTCCGGATTGCCTGCGTGAGATGTTCGATCCGAAGGACCGGCGCTATCGCTATCCATTTATTAATTGCACCAACTGCGGGCCGCGCTTCACCATCATCCGCGATATTCCTTACGACCGGCCCAGCACATCGATGGCGATGTTCCCCATGTGTCCAGCATGTCTGGCGGAGTACGAGAATCCGCTGGACCGTCGCTTTCACGCCCAGCCTAATGCCTGCTGGACGTGTGGACCTGGGGTGGAACTCTGGGATAAGTCTGGAAAGCGGATCGGATGTCGCGATGCCATCGCCGAAGCGGTTTCCGGACTCGATACCGGACTGGTCGTCGCGGTAAAAGGTCTCGGCGGATTTCATCTGGCCGTAGATGCGACGAACCCGGCGGCGGTAGCTCTGCTGCGCCAGCGGAAACGCCGGGTGGAAAAGCCTTTTGCTGTGATGGTTCCGGATTTGCAGGCTGCCCGGGAAATTTGCGAATTAGATGGTGCGTTGGCGACGGTTCTGCAGTCGATACAGCGACCCATTGTTCTGGTCCCGAAAAGAACGCCCAGCGCGATTCCTGACTCGGTCGCGCCCTGCAACCGCTACCTGGGAATTTTTCTGCCCTACACACCGCTTCATTACCTGCTGCTCGCCGAAGGCGGGTTCAAGGCTTTGGTGATGACCAGCGGCAACCTGAGTGAAGAGCCGATCGCAATCGATAATCGGGAAGCGGTACAACGATTGGGCGGCCTCGCCGACTACTTCCTGGTGCATAACCGCGACATCCTGCTGCGCTGCGACGATTCCGTGGTGCGAGTTGCAGGCGGCATCCCGCGACAGTTACGGCGTTCCCGCGGTTTTGTTCCGGTGCCAGTGTTCTTGAAGGACGATCAGCCTTCAGTGCTGGCGGTGGGAGGCGAACTCAAGAACACGATCTGCCTGACCAAAGGAAAACACGCGTTCTTAAGCCAGCACGTTGGAGATTTGGAAAACGTCGAGAGTTATAGTTTTTTCCACGAAGCCATCCAGCACCTCGAGCGGATTCTCCAAATACGGCCAGAAATCATCGCCTATGACCTTCACCCAAACTATTTCTCCACTAAATGGGCGCTGCAACAGAGCGGAGCGAAGTTGGTTGGCGTGCAGCACCACCACGCCCACATTGCAAGTTGTATGGCGGAGAATCACCTTGAAGGTCGAGTGATCGGATTCGCCCTGGATGGGACTGGTTATGGCACCGACGGGAATATCTGGGGCGGAGAAGTGCTCATCGCCGGGTATGAAGACTTTGAACGCGCTGCTCATTTTGAATATGTCCCACTGCCGGGGGGAGAAGCGGCGATCCGCGAGCCGGGGCGCATGGCAGTGAGCTATCTGGCACATCACTTTGGGAGAGAGTTCCTGCGTTTATCGATTCCATTTGTACGGCAGCTGGACATGGCCAAGACAGAGTTGCTGCTGCGAATGGTTGAACGAAAAGTGAATTCGCCGCTGACTTCGAGCTGCGGACGATTGTTCGATGCGGTTGCCGCGCTGATCGGAATCCGCCAAGAGGTCAATTACGAAGCCCAGGCTGCCATCGAACTTGAGATGGCGATTCTGCCGTCGGAGGAAGAAACCGCCTATCCGCTGAATCTCTTGCCGCAAGGCGACCAATGGATCATCGGCACACGGCCTCTATTTGAAGCGCTGCTCGACGATCTCGGCCGGAATCTTCCGGCGGGGTCAATCAGCCGTCGTTTTCACAATGGGCTGGTTGAGGGGGTCGTCCAGTTGGCAACTCTCCTACGAAATAAAACTGATCTCCACCGCGTGTGCCTGAGTGGCGGAACCTTCCACAATGTCTACCTGTCGCAGCGGCTTGAGGCCCACCTATCCGAAGCTGGATTTGAAGTATTTACACAAAAAGAAGTGCCCCCCGGGGATGGCGGTTTGAGCCTGGGGCAGGCGTTGGTAGCGGCGGCAAAACTTCGCGCCTAGTTCAGCGCGACCGACCTTATCGTCCCTGCCAGACTGGCCGTTCGCAAGTGCGTACCAACCAAGGACTTCAAGAAAAACCAGCTCCCAGTCGGCGTGGCGCATTCGAGAGGCGCATTCCGGTCACTATCCAGGGTGATTTTGGTCACAGACAGGGGTGCTCGAATTGAACTAATAAACACTGCCTCAACCCGTGTGCCGCGAGCACGAGAACCTGAGCGGCAAGCGCAGTAGTCCGTAAACAGTGATCGCAGGAGACCAGAACGAGGGCACTAATAATTCAACTCCGGTAGGAGGTGCAGCATGGCAGCTCGACTTGCCGAAGAATGGTTTGCGATATGCGGAGGTTGCGAAGTAACCATCCTCGATATCGGTGAACCGCTCCTCGACGTACTAAAACACGTAGAAATCGTGCACATGCCAGTCCTGATGGACCACAAGCTCTATGGTCAGACGGGCGAAGGTACAGAGATGGAAATCCCCGCGGCGGATGTCGGGCTGATATCAGGAGGAATCCGCAGTGACGAACACAAGAAACTGGCGCTGGAGATGCGCAAGAAGTGCAAAATCCTGATTTCGCTAGGCTCTTGCGCCTGTTTTGGCGGTATACCGGCGCTGGCGAATCAATACTCTACAGCAGAAATGTTGGAGAAGGTCTACCGCGACAGCGTGACCACCGAGAAGAACGGCTTACCCCACGAGCAGATTCCCGAGCTCACCGACCGGGTCTACGCCGTCCACGAAGTTGTGAAGGTGGATGCCTACCTGCCCGGATGTCCAACCACGCCAGAAATGGTGGCCGGAGCGCTGATCGCTCTGGTGGAAGGCAAGCCCCTGCCGGTGCTGGCGGCGAAGAGCGTTTGCGACGAGTGTCCCACCAGGCGTGAAAAGAAGGCGGCGGTCTCCACGCTGAAAGGCCACCTGGATCCGCCGGAATTCAAGCCGGGAGCGCCACTGAGCGAAATGCGCTGTCTCATGGAACAGGGCATCCTGTGCCTGGGGCCAGCGACCCGTGCCGGCTGCGGTGGCAGCGATGGCAACCCGCGCTGCATCCGCGCCTACATGCCCTGCGAGGGCTGCTTTGGCCCGCTGTCGGACAAAGCCAATCCCATGGTGGACATGATGGGGGCGCTTTCTTCCGTCGGACTCGATCCCAAGCAGATTCCGGATCGGTCCGCAACCTTCAACCGTTTTGCTGGCGCTGGCCGTCTGCGGCCGCTGCCCCGGAGGTGAGCCATGGCAAAGACACTGGTTATTCAACCTGTCACCCGCATTGAGGGCCACGCCAAGGTGACCATTCAACTGAACGACGCGGGCAACGTGGACACCGCCCGGGTGAACGTCATTGAACTGCGCGGCTTCGAGAAATTCTGCCTCGGACGCCCGGTAGAAGACCTCCCACGCATCACGCCCCGCATTTGCGGTGTGTGTCCGTGGTCGCATCACCTGGCCTCGGCCAAGGCTTGCGACGCGGTCTTTGGAGTCGAGCCGCCTCCGGCGGGGAAGAAACTGCGCGAGCTGTGCAACAGCATCGCCTACATGGAAGAGCACATCTTGCACTTCTACTTCCTGGCGGGAGCCGATTTCCTGCTTGGTCCCGATGCCGACTACTCCATCCGCAATGTCATCGGCGTGCTCCAGGCAGCGCCCGACATTGCCCGAAAAGTGGTGAAAGTACGCCACATGTGCGCCCATATGCTGGAAGTCCTGGCGGGCAAGGCCATCCATCCTCAGGCCGCCGTTCCGGGCGGATTCAGCAAGCCACTGGCTCCTGCCGAGCGCGACCAGTTGCGCAAGAATGCAGATGACGCGCTCGAACTGGCCAAGTTCTCCATCGCGTTTGCCAAGGAGAACGTCTTCCCCAAGTACCTCGACGTGGTCAAGTCGCTGGGAGTGATCACTACCGGCTTCATCGGCACCGTCAAGGAAAACGGCGCGCTCAACCTCTACGACGGAAAACTCCGCCTGATGACCTCCAAAGGCGCATACCAGGATTTTCCGTATGATCGCTATACCGAGTTCATCTCCGAGCACATTGAATCGTGGAGCTACTTGAAGTTCCCCTACGCCAAACAGTGGGGCGAAGGTTTCTCCATGGATGTCGAAAATCCCAAGGGCGTTTATCGGGCCAACACGCTGGCGCGCATCAACGTCTGCGACTTTATCGACACGCCACTGGCGCAGGCCGAACTAGAAGAGTTTCGCGCGAAGTTTGGGCGGCCCGCTCAGCTTACGCTGCTTTATCACTGGGCGCGGCTGATCGAACTGCTCTACAACGCCGAAAACACCATCCGCTTGCTGGACGATCCCGAGATCACCAGCACCGAAACCCGGGTGAAGGTTACGCCGCGGGCAGCGCGGGGCGTAGGCTGCACCGAAGCGCCGCGCGGCACGCTCATCCACGACTACACCACCGATGCCAACGGCCTGATCACCAACGTCAACCTGATCGTCGGCACCACCCACAACAATGCTCCCATAAATATGTCGGTCACGCAGGCCGCCAAGAGTTTGATCCATGACGGCAAGTACGACCAGGGAGTGCTGAACACGGTTGAAATGTCAATCCGCGCCTACGATCCATGCTTCTCCTGCGCGACCCACCGACTGGATGGGAAGCTCTCGGTCAAGCTGGATATTCTTGACGCGGACGGCAAGTTGATGGGCACGCTTGCCAACTGACGCGCAGCAAGAAGGAGTCAGTATGCGGGAGATCGATCAATTCGATGAACTCGATCAATGCGATCTCCCCGACTTCTGTCGGAAGCCGACCGTGGTGCTGGGCGTTGGGAATATTCTGTTTGGAGATGACGGTTTCGGGTGCGCGGTAGTTGACTATGTAGAGGCACACTACCGCGTGCCCGAAGCCGTCTGCTTGCTGGACGCCGGCACGGGCGTGCGCAAGCTGTTATTCACTCTTTGCCTGAGCAGCGCGCGTCCCGAGCGCTTGCTCATCCTGGACGCGATTGACGCCGGACGCAGCCCCGGCGAGATATTCGAGATCAATCCCGCTGAGATTCCCCCGGTCAAACTTGACGATTTTTCCATGCACCAGTTGCCCACGTCGAACCTGCTGCGCGAGTTGCAGGAAACCTGTGGGGTCGAAGTGCGTGTACTCGCTTGCCAGACGGGACCGCTGCCCGAAGAGATATCGCAGGGATTGTCGCCTGCCGTCAGCAGCGCCGTGCCGCAAGCGGCGGAGTGGCTGGTCAAGGAGTATTTCCCCGGCGCTTTCCCCAGTACAACAGCACCGCGAGGTGACCTATGCCAAACCACGTGCTGAACGTTTTCGCAGCCCCGTGCGCGCGGGCTGGAGGCATCGTATGAGCCCGAATCTCGTAATGCTGAGCGATGGGAAGAAGTTCCTGTGGGATGGGCAACCCTACGACAGCAAAGAGGAAGCGGCACGTATAGCGGAGTCATATCAGAACGAGAATTTTCAGATTCAGATCGTGGAGGAAGACGGGAAGTTCCTGGTGTACTCCAGGAGGACCGTCAAGGAATGGGTGGCCGCTACGCAGTAGCGCGCACCCCTCGGTAGAGGTGGCAAATGGCCGTAGGCTCATTGCCGGTTCAAAGCGATCCAACCTTGCTGGCCGACATTCGGCAGTATGGGAAGTTCGACCCCACGGGCTGCTATCAGTGCGGAAGCTGCACGCTCTCCTGTGAACTGGCCTCGGACTTCGCAAACTTTCCCCGAAAGAGCATCCGCTATTCTCTCTTGGGGCTGAGAGCGCCGCTCCTGGGAAGCCTTGAGCCCTGGATCTGCCACGACTGCGGCGAATGCTCCACCGCGTGCCCGCGCCAGTCAGAGCCCAGGATTTCCATGAAAACCCTGCGGCGGTTCCTGAGCGCTCAGTACGAGTGGACGGGGTTAGGGGGCAAACTCCTCAGGTCGCGGGCGTGGCACCTGGGCGCGCTTGCCTTCGCTGCGGTGCTGGTCATACTGCTCATCCTCGGCTACCACCTGTGGTACGTGGGACTGCCCCTTTCAGGCCTTACCACACCGATGGGTTTGGAGCACATGTTCCCCATCATCACGTATTACACGCTGACGGTGATGCTCTTTCCGTTGCTTCTTCTGCTATCCCGCGTCCACCGCGTCTGGCTACTGACCATGCGCGGCGAGCAACAGCCAAGTATCCCGTTCTTCGTTTACGTCGAGGAGGCGTGGAGATACCTGTACCAATCGGTGTCGCACTCGGGGTTGAGGAAGTGTCCGGAGAAAGGGCGGTGGCTGGGGCATTGGATCCTCGCCCTGGGCACGACCATGATGCTGACCATCAAGGTGTTCGCGCTGCGATGGTTTCAAACCGACAACATTTATCCCTTCTATAACCCGCAGCGCTGGCTGGGATACCTCGCCACCGGCTTCATCTTCTACGGCATCGGCGAAATCCTCATTAGACGGGTGCAGGCGAACAAGGAAGTCTACAAGGAAACGCGGCTCGAGGATCTGATCTTCCCCATCCTGCTCCTGCTCACGGCGGTGAGCGGTCTGGGAGCACACATCCTCCGGTATTCAGGCTTGGCGTACGCAGCTCTTGTCACGTATGCCCTGCACGTCATCATCGCCACGCCGATGCTGCTGGTGGAGATGCCGTTCGGCAACTGGGCACACATGATCTATCGACCTCTGGCCTTGTATTTCCAGGCGGTCAAGGAGAGAGCCGCGCGGCAGGCGCCCGCGGCGGAGGTTGTTCCCCATGCGGCCTGAGGACTCTAAAACCCCACCGGTAGGTGCTGCCATGGTTGTGGGAGGCGGTATCGGCGGCATGCAGGCAGCCCTTGATCTGGCCAACGGCGGCATCAAGGTGTACCTGGCCGAGCGCAGCCCTGCCATTGGCGGGGTCATGGCGCAGCTCGACAAGACCTTTCCTACCAATGATTGCGCGATGTGCACCATGGCACCGCGTCTGGTCGAAATCGGCCGGCACAAAGACATCGACATTCTTACTTTGAGTGAGGTGGAACGCGTCGAGGGGCAGGCGGGGAATTTCACGGTCAGTATCAAGCAGCAGCCGCGTTTTGTGGACCCGACGAAATGTACGGGTTGTGGCGCCTGCACGACAGAGTGTCCAGTAGCGCTGCCCTCCGAGTTTGATCAGGGGCTGGGAGAGCGGAAAGCGATTTACCGGCCGTTCCCGCAGGCCGTCCCCAACATCTTCACCATCTCTCGCCGCGGGGTCGCTCCTTGCCAAGCTGCATGCCCGGTTCATCAGGACGGACAGGGTTATGTGACTTTGATCGCGCAACGGCGCTTTGAGGAAGCGCTCCAGGTCATTCTGCGCGACAACCCGCTGCCCTCCATCTGCGGCCGGGTTTGCACGCACCCCTGCACCGCTGCGTGCACGCGCGCGGGAGTGGACGATCCGGTGAATCTCCCCGCGTTGAAGCGCTTCATCACCGACCAATGTCCCGACTATAAGCTGCCGCAACCGAGCGTTCCCGACCGTGCGGAAAGAATTGCCATCGTGGGTTCGGGCCCGGCCGGACTTGCGTGCGCCTATCAGCTCCGGCAAAAGGGCTACCGTCCCACCATCTTCGAGGCACTCTCCACTGCGGGCGGCATGCTGGCCGTCGGAATCCCTTCGTTCCGCTTGCCGCGCCGATTGCTAAATGCGGAAGTGGACCGGATGCGCGCCATCGGCATCGAGATCCTGCTGGATACGGCCGTGGGCAAGAGCATCGCCTTCGACGATCTGCGAAAAAGCTTTTCCGCTGTCTTCCTCGCCATCGGCGCCCACGTCGAACGGAAACTTGCGGTTCCCGGAGAAACCCTGGTTGGTGTAACGGGGGGTGTGGAATTCCTGCGCCGGGTCAATCTGGAGAAGCCGGTCATCCCCGGCCGGCAAGTGCTCGTGATTGGCGGGGGAAACTCCGCTCTGGACGCGGCGCGCACCGCGCTTCGTTGCGGAGCCACCGACGTCACCATCGTGTATCGCCGCACCCGTGCGGAGATGCCTGCCGACCCGCGTGAGATCGAAGACGCACAGCGCGAAGGCATCAAGTTGATGTTCCTTGCTGCTCCGAAATCGTTCCAGGCCGACGCGAGCGGGCGTGTTGCCGGTTTGGAGTGCCTGAAGATGAAGCTCGGCAAGGCGGACGCCAGCGGGCGTCCCGCACCCGAACCCATTCCCGGCTCCGAATTTGTTTTGCCGTGCGACTCCGCCATCGTTTCCATCGGCCAGTTCCCCGATGTGGGTGCTTTAGGAGAACGCCTTGGACTGGACATCACAAAGTGGGGAACGCTCACCGCCGACCCGCTGACGCTCGAAACCGGGCTTTCCGGAATATTTGCGGGTGGGGACTGCGTAACCGGTCCCGATGTGGTGGTGAACGCCAAACTCGCGGGCAGGAAGGCGGCGAAATCAATCGATCGCTGGCTGAATCACGAGGACCTGCGCATCGGGCGCGAACTGGAAGGGCCGTATCGCACCGAATACGAAGTGGATACAACGGGCGTGCTGATGCAACGCCAGGTGCACATGCAAGCCCTCGACCCCGCGACCCGTGGAAGAACCTTTGCGGAGGTCCACGTTGGCTACACGGTGGAAGAAGCGGTGGCCGAGGCCAAGCGTTGTCTGGCTTGCGGGATCTGCTGTGATTGCCATCTCTGCGAGACCGCCTGCCAGGCCAACGCCATCGACTACACACAACGAGAGCAGAAGCTTGAGCTGAACGTAGGCGCCGTCGTCCTGGCCCCCGGATACGAGATCTACGATGCCCGATTGAAGAAAGACCTGGGTTATGGCCGCTTCCCGAATGTGCTCACGGCACTGGAGTTCGAGCGGGTTCTCTCCGCCTCCGGACCTTACTCCGGCCATGTGGTTCGGCCCTTCGACCGGCAGCAGCCGAAGCGGATTGCCTTTCTGCAGTGCGTTGGTTCGCGAGATTCCGAAAACGACTACTGCTCGTCGGTATGCTGCATGTATGCCACCAAGGAAGCCATCATCGCCAAAGAACATCTGGGCGAAGGCCTGCAATGCGACATCTTTTTCATGGACCTGCGCGCCTTCGGCAAGGGCTTCGAGCAGTATTACCACCGGGCAGAAGAACTGGGCGTGCGCTATATCCGTTCTCGCGTGCCGAAAATCGACGAAGTCCCGGGGACGCGGAACCTGATCGTCCAGTATCTTGGCGAAAACGACAGAAAGATCTTCGAGGAATACGACCTGGTCGTCCTGTCGGTGGGCATGCAGCCACCCAAAGACGTGAAGGTGATGGCCGAGCGATTCGGCGTGGCGCTGAATGAATTCAATTTCTGCGGAACCTCCGCCTTCAAGCCGGCGGAAACCTCTCGCGAAGGAATCTACGTCGCCGGACCGTTTGCCGAGCCCAAGGATATTCCGGAAACCGTGATGCAGGCTTCGGCGGCGGCGACGCAGGTGCTCTCGCTCTTGCGAGAAGCCCGCGGCACGTTGATCGCACCCAAAGTTTATCCGCCTGAAAAAGATGTGACGGGAGAAGAACCGCGCATTGGGGTCTTTGTCTGCCACTGTGGAACCAACATCGCCCGCGTGGTCAATGTTCCGGACGTGGTGGAATATGCGAAGACCCTGCCCAACGTGGTGTACGCGGAGAACAATCTTTATACCTGCTCCAACGATACCCAGGACCGGATCAAGGAGCAGATCGCCGAACACAATCTGAATCGGGTGGTGGTGGCCTCCTGTACCCCGCGAACCCACGAGCCGCTTTTCCGTAACACGCTGGCGGAGGCCGGACTCAATCCCTACCTGTTTGAGATGGCCAACATCCGCGACCAGTGTTCATGGGTGCACATGCACGAGCCGGAGCAGGCCACCCAAAAATCCAAGGATCTGGTTCGGATGGCGCTGGCCAAGTCGCGGATGTTGCAGCCGCTCCACCGGCAGACTGTCAAGGTGGAGAAGTCCGCGTTGGTGATTGGCGGAGGATTGTCGGGCATGACCGCCGCGCTGGCATTGGCACGCCAGGGCTTTGACGTGTATCTGGTGGAGAAGGAACATGAGCTTGGCGGAAGTCTGCGCCAGACCTACTACTTACTCAACGGAGAAAATCCCCAGGCCGAATTAGCGCTTCTGCGCGAGGAGATCGCACAGAACAGCAGAATCCATCTATTTACCGGCGCGGCCATCGAAAAGATCGACGGCACAATCGGCAACTTCAAGACAACGATCTCCGCCGATGGCGCCACTACCGAAGTCGGCCACGGGGTTGTAATCGTGGCGACGGGAGCGAAACAGTATCAGCCAAGAGAATACCTCTGTGGAGAGGACGATGGTGTCATCACGCAGCGTGACCTCGAAGCCTTTCTCGCTTCCGGCGAGGGTCTTCCGACGCGGGAAGGCAATCAAACTCCAGACACCGTCGTCATGATCCAATGCGTGGGATCACGCGATGCCGACCACCCCTACTGTTCTCGCGTGTGCTGCGCCGAGGCCGTCAAGAATGCTCTGAAGATCAAGGAACTCTCGCCGCAGACGCATGTGTACGTCCTGTATCGGGATATCAGAACATACGGCTTCAAGGAGAGTTATTACACCAAGGCGCGCCAGCAAGGCGTCGTGTTTGTGCGCTATGACGAAAGCCAGAAGCCCGAGGTGTCGCGAAATTCTGAAAGACTACACGTCGCTGTCTACGACCAGACCCTCGGGATGCCGATAACGATTTCTGCCGACCTGGTGGTTCTGTCCGCCGGTATTCATCCCCATGAAGGCAACAAGAAGATCGCGCAGTTCCTCAAGGTTCCGCTCAACAGCGAGGGATTTTTCCTCGAGGCGCACATGAAGCTGCGTCCTGTCGACTTCATGACCGACGGGGTCTTCCTGTGCGGGCTGGCGCACTCTCCCAAAACCATCGCGGAATGTATTCTCCAGGCTCAGGCAGCGTCCGCCCGAGCGTCATCCGTTCTCGTCCAAGACAGCCTCGAACTGGGGGCGAACATCTCGCAAGTGGTGGACGAGAGCTGCGACGGTTGCGCCTACTGCGTGGACACCTGTCCCTACAAAGCGATCACCCTGCTCGAGTACAAGTGGCAGGGATCGATCAAGAAGGTCGTTGAAACTGCCGACTCCACTTGCAAGGGCTGTGGCTGCTGCCAGGCTACATGTCCCAAGAACGGGATATTCATCCGTGGATTTACCCTCGGACAGATCGAGGCCCAGATCCATGCTGCTTTGGGAGTGGAGTAATGGAAGACAACTTTCAACCCCTGATCATCGCTTTGTGTTGCAACTGGTGTTCCTACGCCGGCGCAGACCTGGCAGGCGTTTCCCGGACCCAATATCCGCCGAGCATTCGCATCGTGCGCGTCATGTGTTCGGGCATGGTGCACCCCAACCTGGTGATTGATGCCTTCACCAAGGGGGCGGACGGCGTCCTTATCTGCGGCTGCCATCTGGGGGACTGTCACTATCAGGAAGGTAACTACAAGACCGAAAAACGGGCGGACGCGATCAAACTGATGCTCGCGGACTTCGGCATCGAGGAAGAACGCTTTCGCCTGGAATGGGTTTCGGCGGCCGAAGGGCCGAGATTTGGGCAAGTGGTGCGGGAGTTCACGGAGCAGGTAAAGAAGCTGGGGGTGAGCCCGTACCGAGCGTAAGAGATGCCGCTTGGCATCCTCTACTTTCCTACGTGCCGCTGAAGAACGGGGCATTGCCGCTCAAAGGGGGAGCAATCTATGTGGTGGGCAATAGGTGGGATGATCATTGTGCTGGCGTTGGTCTGGCTCGCCTCTCATCCGAGTGGTCTGCGGTCAACCGCGACCACAAAACAGCGATGAGATTGTATTCATGAGCCGCCATTCGCTTGTGCACTTTTTTCGAAGCGCACTCCGGCCCGAACGCGTTACGTCTACTTTGCGACACGGCTCGAAAGAGGCCAAGGAAGCACATCGTACAGTGGCTGCACGGGTTTTAGTTCCGGGTTCTCCTCGGCTACTGAAATTGCCAAAATGCGGATCTTGTCGTTGTCCGGCAACTGAATGGTTTTCGCGTCCGGCGGCAGGTCGATCGGATAGGCGAAGAGATACGAATAGCTGTACGCCACGTTTTCTCCCGCCGCATTGTGGTGATGCGAGCAGTACCAAGCCAGGTTCGCCCGTTTGATGTAGCCGGACTTAATTCCGGTCATCTCGGCATAATCGTCGTGCTCAGTTTTTCCAGGTAGCGCCGGGATCGGGATGTCCTTCGCGATCCACTGCCGGTCATCCCACTGGCCAATGAATCCGCCCCAATCCTGAATCGTCAAGTCAACGTTCTTGCTTCCAGTTTTGAAGCTTGCTTTCTGGTCGCCTGCGGCCGACGCCGCCAGCACATAGACGTGGTTGTAGTGGCCAGGGGGCAGTTCGATCGTTTGGCCTTTGGCTACTAAGGCGTTGGGTGTGGCCGTTGTCGCGGGCGCGAGGCGGAACTGCACATCATTGAAAGTAATTTGCGCGGGCAGCATCTCAGCCGGCAGCGCGTTGCCTTTGCCATCAAACCCGCTGGCCGAGTGGGTGCCATCATTGCTGGCGGCCGCAACGTCGTATTTCAGCGACACCGGTAGGGAACGCACGCTCAGAACTTTGGCTGGCGGCGCTGCCAGCTTCAGGGCAAACGATCTTGGCTGGTACGCGGTGAATGACGTCAACAGCACTCCGCCAGAAACCCTGGCGGCTCCGACCGGCTGCTCTTGTCCGTTGACCTCGCGAGCGGAAACGATCGGCGCCGCGAATGCAACTTTGACATCCGTCTGCGGCTTGCCATCGAGTTCCACCAGACGCACGATAATTTCATCGCTCTGCTCAGCCTTCTTCAGCGCCAAGACTCGAATCCTCGGACTGCTGACCTTCAGCAAAGAAAATTCACGGCCGAGCTCACCCGCATGCCGTAACGTTTGGAAGGCGATCAGTGGATCGTTCAAACGCTGGCCCTGCCAGTCGCTCCCGGCCTGGCTCCAGTCGCCGCTGTGCCCCGCGATGCCGTAGGCGAACTCGTGATGTCCAATATCCTGCGTGCCCTGGTCGGCATAACCGCCGCGAACGCCGGGCGTCCGGATTAAGGTTAGCCGGATCGTGTTGTCATTGGGCTTATCCGATCCATTCTTGCAGTCGGTCAGGATGGTCGCGCCGAAAACGCCGCTGATGTCGGTTAGGTCGATCCACTGGTGCGACGGGACTTCGAATTTCTGCGGTTCGGCCGTGGGGCGATCGATGTTGCCGATATCCCAGTTGTACGTAGCCATACGATTCGAGGCTGCCAGGGGGAACGTCGCCTTCAGATTCGACTCCCGGGTATTCCAATCGATTGCGTTTTCAAACTCTACTCGTTGGCCCGCGTCTCCCGCCGAAAGCCGGATGGTCTGCACAAAGCGCGAGCCTGCGGTTTCGCGTGCAACTTCCACGGCCACGCGCACCGGGCCGCTTTCCACAACCCGAATCTTGGCTGGGCCGCTGACGAATGCTTTCGGCGCTGCCTGCTCCTGGTCCCAGTCCATGTTCCAGGCTGGCCACTGCTCGGGATTGTCGTAGGAGATGGCAAGGCGCGCCGGGCCCGCGAGCAATTCGCGGCCGAGTGATTTATCGAAAATACTGGAAACGTCTCCGTCTTGATTGATCTGTACGCGGTAGTACTGATTCTCCAGCGAGTTCTCGGACGCCTGCAGAGCGGATGCCGGTGCGATCGCGGACCCGGGCTGCGCATCGTAAACGACATAGCCCACGGACGGAGCTTTTGCAACGAACAGCACTTTACTGTTTGATATCTGCGCTGGAGTATCTTTGCCGTCCGGCGAAATCACGTGAACCGCGCTGGGCATAGTGCCGGGGAATTCGATGCTGGCTTCGACCACCTCTTCACGAGCAATGTTCAAAGGGTTGAAAATGACGATGGGGACACCTTTGGCTTGAGTGTCGAGCGCCGCGGCGACCGCTTCGGACGCATTGTTCAACACGCCCGCGAACTGGTTCATCGCGATGACGTCGTCATTCCAGGCAAATTCATAGGCCTTGGGCGTGGCCGTCCCGGCAGCGATGTCGTGGAACTGGCCGCCCATGATCAGCGTCCAGGCATCGTTCAGCCGTTGCAGCGGATACGTTCTTGCTCCTAGCCATTCAGCGGCCACAGAACTTTTTTCGGCGGCGTCGGCGAGCAACTCTTCTTTCCTGAGCCAGCGCTTTTGGTAAGCCTGCGAAGTGAGCGAGCCGGCCGAATGATTGGTCAACTCCATTTCGCCGGTGTAGCGCGGAAGTCCAGCGGCTTCGGAGGGCGTGATGTCAAGAAACATCTGGTCCGCTTTCGCGGAGATCACATGCACCGGTCCATCTCCCGCCTTCACGGATGGCCAGTCCGGATGCGCTTGTCCCGCTATGTAAGATCCGTCTCCGTCCTGCGGCGCAAAGCTTGCTGACCCTTTGGTGACGATCGCTTCGAGCCGCTTTACGGAGTCCTCATCAGGAGCTCCGCCGATGTCGCCAGTGCCGTAATAATGATAGTCGGTGTACACACCACTGACTTTGCCGTTCTGCTCTACACGAGTTGCCCAATCTCCCTGGCATTGGGCGAGGTCCCGATCCGATTGCGCCCTGGCGAGGCTTCGCTCCTGGGCACGCAACGCATAATAGTCCTGGAGGTCTTTCGGATCGAGCGGCAGATTGGCGTTCTCGAGTTGGCGAATTTTCTGTTGCAGCGGCAGGAATTGTTTCCGAATCTCTTCGAGCGCGGTGTTGGGAGGAGCGGCCGGTAGCGGTTTGCTGAGATCGGTGCCAATCCCGCCGTCATAACTGCCCGGATTCAATCCGGCCAACACGCTTTCTCCATCGGGTCCTACCCAGACGCCCACGTTGAACGGTGTGCCTTCCGGCGTCTTCTCGCGCGATTCGGGACCACCGCCGTCGGCGGAGGATCCCCACACCAGCTTCTGGGTGGAGGAGCCTCTGACGCCGGAGTGCGCGAGAATCGTCGGCAGCGAGGATGGAAAGCCGAAGCAATCAGGCAGCATATATTCCGCGCTGGCTTTGCCGAATTCATGGCGAAACCAGTTATTGCCGTAAAGTACTTGCCGGGTGAGGGTCTCGGCGCTGGGCGTGTTCACGTCGCCTTCCTCCATGGAAGAGCCCGCTGGAAACCACCTGCCTTCATCCACGTACTTCTTCAGTTTGGCGAAATCCGCCGGATAATATTCCTTCATCAAACGGTAGCGGTTGGCGCCGCTGAAATTGAAAATATAGTGGGGATATTTTTCGAAGAGGGTGAAGTTGTCTTCCATCGTCTTGCGCAGGTATTCGTTGATGACCTGGGGATACTCCCATCGCCACTCCGTATCCAGGTGGGCATATCCGACCACGTAAAGTGTGGGCTGCTTAGTCAGATCGGGCGGGTTGGTGGTTTGCGCGTGTGCCGCGCACAACGGTACAACGCAGACAAGGAACACCCGAAGCCAACGTGGGCCACATCGTAGCATCGCAGATCTCCAAATATGCCGGCAGTGAATTACATGACATGGTACGCCCTCCGCCGCCGGGCAAGAATCGATTTAGCATAGAGATGTGAGGATGCAGAAACGAATTGGACTGGCGCGAGCGCTTTCCAAAATGGGCTATTGCTCGCGGTCGCAGGCGACGGTTTTGATTCGTGCTGGACGTGTCACTCGGAATGGGCGGATCGTACGGGATCCGGAAAGCCCGGTGCGAATGCCTCAGGACGACATTCAGGTCGATGGTTCGCCGATCGCAAGAACGCGGGCGATCTACCTCGTCATGAATAAGCCGCGCGGAGTAGTGACAACCGCGTCCGACGAGAAGGGGCGCGATACGGTTTACGACCTACTGCAGACGGGGTTGCCGTGGGTTGGTCCCGTAGGCCGGTTGGATAAGGCGAGCGAAGGGCTGCTGCTGTTGACCAATGATTCGGAGTGGGCGGCGAAGATCACCGAGCCCGCCAGTCATCTGGATAAGAAGTATCACGTGCAAGTGGACTGCGTTGCCGATGCCGATCTGTTGGCGGGAATCATGCGGGGGCACACGGTTGACGGCGAGCAGTTGTGCGCGAAGGGAGCAAAACTCTTGCGGCACGGCGATAAGAATAGCTGGCTGGAGATTACGCTCGACGAAGGCAAGAACCGGCAGATTCGGCGTCTGCTTGAAGCGCTGGGGGTTCGCGTGTTGCGTCTGGTGCGAGTGTCAGTCGGGCCGCTCGTTCTGGGCGATCTGAAGAAAGGCGCGGTGCGGCGATTGACGACGGAGGAAAAGCAGGCGATTGATTGCTCTCTGCCAGGGGTAACGTAGGGACAGCCGCCCTCGGCTGTCCAGCGGGGCGGAGCCCCGCGATGCTTGAGTGCAAGGATGGACAAACAGAAACCCCGGCGAGCTTCGCTCGCTTGGACAGCCGAGGGCGGCTGTCCTACGTGAGCTTTCCCAGATGCTCCTGTGCCTGGCGGAGCACCTTGCGCTCGTTGCTGTACGCAAGCTGGCGGGGCGCGTCGGCGAGAGGCACCCAGAGAGCTTGCTTGACTTCAATTCGCATGTCGGAAGTAAGGTTGTCGATTTCTCCGGACACATAGCGCATCAGGTAGAAGCTCACGATTTTGAAAACTCGTTTGCCGTCGCCCCAGCTGCGAACGTAGACATACTTGTTATCGGCAAGTTTGATGACCGGTTCGGCCACGATGCCGGTTTCTTCCCGCACTTCACGGACGGCGGCAGCCTGCGGTTTTTCACCCGGATCCACCAGACCTTTGGGGAGGCCTAACACGGCCCGGCTGCGCTTGCGTGGCGTCTTCGCGGTCTGGGGAGTTTCTTTCTGCGGCCCACTTTTCTGTGGTTCAATCAGGGCGACGTGCCAGATTCCCGAGATCTGCCGTAGAACCACGCCGCCTGCCGAAATTTCCCTTGGCATAGCACTTACTTTATCGCGAATCCAGAAGGTGCTGCGGTCCCTGCTTGCTGCCGAGCTTCGCTCGGCCTGGACGGCCGAGGGCGGCCGTCCCTACACGAGCTACAAAGGTATCAGGAATTCCCTAGCTTCTCGGCCTCCTGCTGGATTCGCTGCCAGGCGCGTTCCACATGGCGCGCCTGCGTGTTGGTCTGGCCTACGCACATCCGGAGCGTGAGCTTGCCATCGAGCTTGGTATGCGTTAGGAACAGGTCGCCGCTGGCGTTCAGCCGGTCCATCAAAAGTTGATTGGCTTGATCTCCCCCACGCAACCGGAAGCAGACAAGGTTGAGCTGGGTGGGGGCGGCGAGCTCGAAGCGCGAATCTTCGCTCACCCATGCCGCGAATTGCTGCGCCAGGCGGACGTGCTCGCGAATGTGATACTGCAGGCCTTCGATGCCGTAATGCCGGATCACGAACCACAGCTTGAGTGAACGAAAACGCCGTCCGAGCTGGATGTGCCAGTCGCGATAGTCGATGACGGCGCCGGTTTCTGTTGCCGGGTTGCGCAGGTACTCCCGCAGAATCGAGAGGGTTCGGATCAAGTGGTTGCGGTCGGCAACCCAGAAGCAGTTGCAATC
>Ga0074045_10000983_pt1 | contig 27932 bp, 25 predicted proteins | sample BogForMeECP23OM2_FD_94442 | JGI IMG/M metagenome (GOLD analysis project Ga0074045, IMG submission 94442) | Bog forest soil microbial communities from Calvert Island, British Columbia, Canada - Bog Forest MetaG ECP23OM2 | ecosystem: Environmental > Terrestrial > Soil > Wetlands ...
CAAAGACAACATGCTCGCTTGGCGGGACGCCATCCTGGCTTATGCGTTGTTTTACCCGGCGGTGGAATTCTTGAGTTTCGCAACGATTGCATTGATTTATTGGGCGGGGGGAAATCGCATCCTGCACAGCACGCTATCACTGGGCGTCCTAACGGCGTTTACCATGTACGCCCAGCGATTCTTCCGCCCCATCCAGGACCTGAGCGAGAAATTCAACATTCTGCAATCGGCGATGGCAGCATCCGAGCGTATTTTCAAGCTGCTGGACGAACCAATTAGCATCGATTCGAATCCCAATGCGAAAAAACTGGTTGCGCCCCGGGGCGAGATTGAGTTTCGGAATGTCTGGTTCAGTTATAAGAATGTGGCGGAGCCTGCCGACGAGGATTGGGTACTGCGCGACGTTTCCTTCCGTATTTCGCCGGGACAGACATTTGCGATCGTCGGGCACACTGGAGCGGGAAAGACCACGCTGATCTCGCTGCTATTGCGCTTCTACGACATTCAACGTGGGCAAATCCTCCTTGACGGAATTGATATCCGATTACTTGATCTGCAGGATCTGCGGCGGCAATTTGGAATCGTCTTGCAGGATCCGTTTCTGTTTTCGGGAACGATTGAGAGCAACGTGCGCTTAGGCACGCCGGGAATCACTCGCCAGGTTGTTGAGCGTGCCCTGGATGAAGTGGGCCTCGGCGATTACGTCCGGTCGCTGCCCGAGGCCGTAGCGACAGAAGTGAATGAGCGAGGTTCCACTCTTTCGGTTGGACAGCGCCAATTGATCAGTTTCGCGCGAGCGCTGGCACACAACCCGCGATTCTTGATTCTCGATGAAGCCACTTCCAGCGTCGATACGAAAACCGAGTTGTTGATTCGTGAGGCTTTGGGCCGCCTGTTGTCTGGCCGAACGGCGCTCGTGATCGCTCACCGGCTGAGCACCATTCAGCACGCCGATCAAATCCTGGTGTTTCATAAAGGCCGCTTACGCGAACAGGGCGCGCACCAGGAGCTGCTGGCGCAGCGCGGCATTTATTTCCGGCTGTATCAATTGCAATATAAAGAGCAGGAATTGCACAACGGCAACGGTATCCATCCGGTGGAAGGTTCTACGGCCTTACCGGCTCCTTTGCCCGCAAACGACTAAACAGCTCACTTTCGATGCCGCCCATTCCTCTACTTCTCTCTGCTGGTGAAGCTTCCGGCGACATGTACGCGGCGCACCTCGCGTCCGCACTAAAAGCGCGCATGAACGTGCAGATTTTTGGCATGGGCGGACCGCAAATGCAGGCCGCGGGCGTAGAAATTGTGACGAACTACGAGGAAGTGGCCGTCGTCGGCATCACCGAAATCCTGAAGCATCTACCTTCGCTGGTGAAGGCGATGGACCGCATCGTTGCTGAGGCCGAGAGGCGCAAGCCGGCATTGGCAATCCTGACCGATTTCCCGGGGTTTCACCTGCGACTGGCAAGAAAGCTGCAACCGAAGGGGATCCGCAACGTCTACTACATTTGCCCCCAATTCTGGGCGTGGCGGCCTTGGCGGGTGAACCTGATCCGCCGGCGCTTCGAAAAAGCCCTTTGCATTTTTGCATTTGAGAAAGATTTCTTCAGTAACGCGGGGGTTTCCACGGAATTCATCGGTCATCCTCTGGTGGGCGAGGTAAAAGCAACGAAAGACCGCAAGCAGTTTTGTGAAGCGCATGCGCTGGTACCGGGGCGGCCGGTGGTGACGGTGCTCCCGGGAAGCCGAAACGCCGAGTTGGCGCACCATTTGCCGGTGTTACAGGAGGCGTGTGCGCGGATCCACGCAAAGACGCCGGTGCAGTTTGTCGTAGCCGCAGCTCACCCACGCGACGTGCCGCTGCTAAAAACGGGTTGGCCAGCAACGCTGAAACCGAGCGTGGTCGAAGGAGAAACCTACAACGCGCTGGCGTCAGCCGACGCGTCCATTGTGTCGAGCGGGACAGCCACAGTGGAAGCAGCGCTGCTGGACGCACCCATGGTGGTGGTCTATCGCGTATCCCCGCTTACGGCAACATTGGCGAAGGCCCTGGTGCGGACGCCGTATTTTGCGATGGTCAATCTGATTGCGGAGAAAAAGGTGGTGCCGGAACTGGTTCAGAACGATTTCACCCCGGACCAGGTGTCAGCTGAAATACTGCAGCTTTTGCAGGATCCAAATACAAGAAGAACGATGAGAACGGGATTGGCTGAAGTGAGGAAACGGCTGGGCCCTCCGGGAGCGGTGGAACGCGCGGCGGACTGCATCGCGGCATTAATGGAGACAAGCGCTGGCAACGCTTCTTGAGCCCTTGTTATCCTATATAAGGTTTCCCGTGAACGAACCTGAAAGGACATCGATGACGCTTCGCCAAAGGACCTGGGCCCGACACGCGCCGGTCGTACTGCTTTTGTGTGCAATTTTCGGGGCTGCGGCACACGGCCAAGTGCAAGAGCCGCAAGTGCCGCAGGCCCCGGCGCAAGCAGTGCCGAGTTTCCTGGCAGACAAATATGAGGTATCGGCCTATGTGGACACGGTGGCGCAAGGAATAAACGCGGTGGCGAAGGTAGAATTTCGCGCGCAGGAAGTGTCGCAGAATTTGCGGGTGGAACTGCACGAAAACCTGGAAGTGCGGGAAGTGAAAGGGGCTGACGGAAAAACGTTGCCGTTTCAGCGGGAAGGCGGGAACCCTTTGTACCTGCTGGTCACGCTTCCCAGCCCTGTAGCCGTCGGGCAGGCAGTAACGCTGACGTTCAGCTACGGCGGGTTGCTCGCAAACATGGAGAATAGCCCGGTACCCAGTGTGCAGGTGGCCTCTATCACCAAGGACTGGTCATATTTGCTTTTGCCGGCGCGGTGGTTCCCGTTGACGAATTATCCTTCCAACCGTTACAGCGCAACATTCAAGTTGAATGTTCCAGACACTGTGGCGGCCGTCGGAACCGGAAGAGCGGACTCACCCCAGCCTATGCCGATGCGCTCACCGGCGGAGGGCAAGCGCTTGATGTACACGTTTCACGGAGAAAAGCCCGAGCCCTATGGGTCGTTTGTCATCGGGCCGCTGCAACTAAATCCGAAACAGGCGGAAGGGATTGACGTGGCGGTATACGCTCCTCCGGCCCAGTCCGGAAAGGCGCAGGAGTTTGCGAACGATATAGCGCACCAGGAAGTGATCTTCTCCGATATGTTTGGCGAGTTGCCGCAGCCGGATATGACCGTGGTGCAGTTGCCCGACGGCACTCTGCGGGATTTTGCGGGACCTGGCGTGGTGATGCTGTCGCACCGTATCTGGGATCCAAAATCGAGCGACCGCACATTGAGCCGGTTGGTGGCTTCGCAATGGTGGGGGAGCCAAGTTTTACCCGCCAGCACCGCGGACGTGTGGATCAGCGACGGACTGGCGCGTTATTCCGAAGAACTTTACGCCGAACAAGCCATTGGGAAAGAAGCAGGCCTGCGCGCCATCGACGAGTTTGCCGTGGGCGCGTTGATGTTCGACAATTCTGCGCCCGTGGCACAATCCGCACGGCTGACGCCCTACTCGCCGGAGTACCGCTCCGTAGTGATGAACAAAGGAGCAATGCTGTTTCACATGCTGAGAGCGCAAATGGGAGACGCCGCGTTCAAAACGCTGCTTCATCAGTTCTATGCCAAATACCAAGGCAAAACGGCCACTATCGCGGACTTTGAGAACATGGCGATTGCCCAGGCGAATGCCAGCGTCAAGCCGGGAACCGCGCCTCCGAACCTTCAAGGCTTTTTTACACAATGGCTGAACTCCACGGGCATTCCTGAATTCACGGTGGAGTATGTCGTCTACCGCACACGGAAGGGATTCCGCGTATTGGGCAAAGTGAAACAGCCGATCGACACGTTCAGCATGCCAGTGCAGATCCGCATCGATACAGAGGGAAATCCAGAGACTAAAACGCTGGACGTGGCGGGAACAGAATCGGAATTCATGGTGGAGACCTTCGGCAGACCAAAGCCGGGCGGGATTCACGTCGATCCTAACAATACGATCCTGAAAAGTACGCCGGGACTGCGCGCACGGGCGGCCATTGCGCGGGGTGAAGAATTGGCGGAGGTCGGCAAGTATTACGATGCCGTGCTGCAGTATCAGAAGGCCCTGAGCATTCAGCCCAACCGTTCTTTGGCGAATTTCCGAATGGGCGAGGCGTTTTTCTATCAGAAGAATTACCAGGCGTCGGCAAATGCGTTCCGCGAAGCCTTGGCGACAGTTCCAGAGCCTTCAGAGAAATGGACCGAAGTCTGGAGTCACATTTATCTGGGAAAGATTTTCGACCTGCTGGGCCAACGTGAACGAGCGCTGCACGAGTACGACAAAGCGCGGCAGACCAACGACAATACAGGTGGTGCACAGCAATATGTGGAAGCGTTGATCAAGAAGCCTTTCACCGAAGGTGCAACCGTGGCGGTCAGTAGCCCGACGACCAGTAGCGCTCCGGAACCTGCGAAGACCGGCAAACAGGCCGACATCCCCGAACCCAGTTCTGGCGACAAGCCGGTACTCAAGAAACCAAGCCCATAAGGGCTGGAACTAATTCCTTTCCAATGCGTAGTAGTGATTATGAACCGCAGAGGGGATTGGTGTGTCCCGTGACTGGCAGTTGCACTGTCGTCTAAGGGCAAGAGGGGCGAAAGATGAATAGATGGCGAAGATGGGCTTCGGCGATCATTTCGCTAGCGATGATATTCGTTCCATGCCGCTTACAGGCCGACACTCCCTCGGATGGAAAACCGCGGCCGCTGCGGAAACCCGACCAAGAAACTATTGCGTCACTACAAAAGGAAGTGCCGGAATTGTTGAAGGACGGTACTGTACCAGGTCTTTCCGTCGCCTTGATTCGCGATGGCAAGACCTTTTGGGTGCATGCTTTTGGCGTTAAAGACGCAAAAGCAGCACAGCCTGTCGACAGCGAAACTATTTTTGAGGCTGCTTCACTAAGCAAGCCTGTATTTGCCTACGGAGTGCTCAAACTCGTAGATGCGGGGAAGCTCGACCTGGACGCGCCCCTCTCCAAGTATTTGCCCAAGCCGTACATTGAGGGCGACACACGGCTGGATCAGATCACGGCGCGCTATGTGTTGAGCCACAGGACGGGCCTTCGGAACTGGAGAGGCAATGAAAACGCGCTGACCATTCACTTCACGCCGGGGGAACGCTTCAGCTACTCGGGCGAAGGGTTCGTGTACCTGCAGAAAGTGGTGGAGCAGATCACTGGCAAACCGTTGAACGAGTACATGACGGAGGCAGTCTTCGTTCCGCTCGGCATGACGAGCAGCAGCTATGTCCGGCGGCCAGATTTCGACGTGCGCACGGCCATGCCCCACGACGGGGCTGGACAGTCTGGCGAGAAGTTCAAGCCGAAAGAAGCGAATGCGGCATCGAGTCTGCATACAACTGCTGGGGATTACGCATCGTTCGTGGAAGCGGTGCTAAACGGAACCGGTTTGAAGCCAAAGACGCTTCGGGAAATGGAAAGGCCGCAGATTGCCGTGGACCCGGAGTGTACCAATTGCACAGAGCGTGTACCAAAGGAGGTTTCGAAGAGCGTGTTTTGGGGCCTGGGCGTGGGCATACAAGAGACGGCGCAAGGGGAATCGCTGTGGCACTGGGGCGACAATGGACAATTCAAGTGTTATGTGGTGGCCTATCCAAAACAGAAGATCGGCGTGGTGCTGTTCATGGATGGGGAGAACGGGCTTTCGATACTGCGCGAGCTCCTGAATACCGCGATTGGGGGCGAGCAGCCAGCCTTGCGCTGGATCAAATACGACAGTTATGACTCACCCGCCATGCAGTTCGCCAAAGCTGCTCGAGAAAAAGGTGCAAGCGCCGCAATCGAGGCATTTCGGCCGCCTCTGATGCGCGGTGACATTTCCGAGGACTCCGTTAATTCGACGGGATATCAATTGCTGTCGGCGAAGAAGTTGCCGGAAGCCATCCGGATTTTTCAGCTAAACGTAGAATTGCATCCACAATCCTCGAACGTCTACGACAGTCTGGGCGAGGCCTATATAGCTAACGGTGATAAGGAACTGGCGATCCAGAACTACAAGAAATCGCTGGAGCTGAATCCCAAAAACAACAATGCCACCGCAATGCTGAAGAAGTTGCAAGAAAACTAGCTGCGGAGGTGTGCCTCTCGGCCAATGTTAAGGAACCAGTTTGCCATCCGTATCGCGGATTTCCATTTTACCCAGATTCAATTGTTTCATTCCCGCCTCGATCTGAGAGCGGTCGCCAACTGCTAGAACGGCGATCTTATCCGGTTGGATGTATTTCTGTGCCGCCGCTTGTGCCTGTTCCGCAGTGACGGCGTAGAGCCGGCCAGGAAGCTGGGAATAGTAGTCCAGCGGAAGATCATAGACATAGATCTCCGCAAATGCGCCCACAGTCTCCGCGGCATGTTCGAATCGGGCGGGCAGCGCCTGCGCAATGGAATCCTTTGCCGACTTGAGTTCCTCGGGAGTCATGAGCGTGTCGCGCATGCGGCGCAACTCTTTAAACACCTCGGTAGTAGCGGGGGCGGTCGTGTCGGTGCGCACGTCGGAATACACGATGAACGGTCCCGGCGCAACGTGATAACTAAAGGCAGAACCGGCTCCGTAGGTGTAGCCGTGCGCTTCACGGAGGTTCATGTTGATGCGGCTGGAGAAAAGCCCTCCAAGCTCGGCATTCATGACTTCCAGTTGCGGATAATCTGGAGTCGAACGAGCAGGCCCTGGGGAGAAGAAGAGAAGTGTCGTTTGTGGAGCGCCGGGCCGATCCACCAGGATGAGCTTGGCATCCGAGGCTTGCGGCGTGCCCATATTGAGCGGGGGAGCAGTGCCACCTTTCCACTCCGCGAACTGCTTTTCCAGGAGCGGCTTGAGTTCTGCCAGCTTCATATTGCCGGTGACGATGAGCGCAGCGTCACTGGGCAAATAGTTCTGCTGCCAGAAGTGCAAGAGTTGATCGCGATTGACGGACTTCAACGATTCCCCGGTGCCAATGTCCGGATAGCCGTAGGTATATTTCGGCCCGTACAGCGCTGCGGAAGAAACCCGTGAGGCGACGGAAAACGGATCGTCTTTTTCCTGCACCAGGGCCGCCAGGCGTTCAGAGCGCACGCGGTCGATTTCCGCCTGCGGAAAAGCCGGATGAAGAACTACGTTCGACAGCAATTCCAGTAGATCCGGAAAGTTTCGCGTCAACGATTCTGTACCGATGCGCGAGGAATCCAGTGAAGCACGGGTTTCAATGGTGGTGCCGAGATCGGCGGCACGATCGGCAATCTGCAAGGCTGAACGCGTGTTGCTCCCTTGCTGGAGCATGCGCGCTGTGAAGCTGGCCAGGCCCGGATCATCGATCGGATTAGCACCGCTGCCGCGGCGGAACACCAGGCTGGCGGCAACCAGCGGCAGACCCGGGCGCTCGTTGTAAAGGACCGTCAATCCGTTCGAAAGCTTGAATTGCTCCGGAATGGGAAGATGCAGGGTGACAGCAGGCCCCGCCGCGGGTGGCTTTTCGCGCCAGAGGGCATCGGCGTTCACGGGTTCTCCACCCGCCTGCGCGGTGCCTTTGGCTTCCGCCTTGGGCGTGGGCACGTCCGGCCCAAGATCCTGTTTGCCAGGTACGGCGTAAACGACAACCCGTTGATTGGGGTTCAACTGGGTCTTAGCAAACAGTTGCACAGCTTCCGGCGTTGCATTCTCGTAACGCGCGATATCGGCGGCCAGAAAGTCCGGTGTGCCGAGATAGTGATTGTAGCTGCTGAGCAGATCAGCAACCCCATTAAGAATCTCGAGACCGGAAATGGTGCGAGTCTCTATCCCGTTTCTTGCGCGTTGCATTTCTTCGGCGGTCGGACCGGAAGCGCGAAACGATTCGAGTTCCTCGTTGATCGCCTTTTCCAAATCTTCAGGCTTCACGCCCGGACGTGCGGTCGCCGTGATCTGAAACACGGAGTCCAGCGTCAGAGATTGCTGGTCGGCCTCCACGTCCAACGCAAGTTGTTTTTCGTAGACTAGTTTCTTGTACAGACGACTGGATTTTCCTCCTCCCAAAGTATTGGCGGCGATATCCGCCTCCGCGTCGCCCGGCTTGAAGATCGGTGACGTCAACCAGGCGAGATAGACGCGAGGGAGTTGAATATTATCCGGAACCACATTGCGGCGCTCGGCTGTGATCGCGGGAGTGACGACCTTCACGCGGGGCACGTCCGGACCAGGTTTCAGTGGCCCAAAATATTTCTCGACCAACTGCTTGACCTTGGCGGGATCGAAATCGCCGACGATAGTCAGACTGGCATTGTTCGGGGCATAGTACAGCTTGAAGAAATTGCGGACATCTTCCAGTTTGGCGGCCTGAATATCCGCGTGCGAACCAATCACCATGGGGTAATAAGGGTGGTCCTTGGGGAAGAGTTGGTGGTAGACCGCTTCCTGAGCGATACCATAGGGCGCATTTTCGTAAGTCTGCCGGCGCTCGTTGCGCACCACGTCCTGTTGGTTTGAGAGATTGGCCTGGTCCAGCTTGTCCGGGAGATAGCCCATGCGGTCAGACTCCAGCCATAGCGCAAGTTCGAGTTGATTCGAGGGCAGTGTCTCGAAGTAGTTGGTGCGATCAAAGCTAGTCGTGCCGTTGAAATCGGAGGCGCCGGCGGATTCGAGATAATGCGCGTGAGAACTGCCCGGGACGTGTTCAGACCCTTCGAACATCATGTGCTCGAAGAGGTGGGCGAAACCGGTGTGGCCTGCGGTCTCGTTGGCAGCACCGACGTGATACCAAAGATCGACAGCGACGAGAGGGAGCCGGTGATCTTCGGAAAGAATCACCTCGAGGCCGTTGTCGAGTTTATATCGTTCGAATTTCAGTTCGGGAACCTGCAGCGGCGCGGGCTTGGCGGCGGGCGTTTGGGCAATTAGCGGAGTGATTGAGATCAGGACTGCCAAGCTCACTGAAGCAAAAAAACGAATGGCCATTTTCATGGAAGAAATTATCTCAAAAACAGCGATGGGAGGGTAATTGCGGAACAAGCCGCGTAGGGTTGAAAAGAAACCAACCTAGAAGGCCTTAAGGCCCGTCAGTTCCACCGGATCTGCGCCCTTCTGTTGAAGCAGAACCTGGAAGCGTTCGCCCATGCCTTCGGGGAGAATCAGGGTTTTGAGCTGGAGGCGTGCGCGGACACGCGCGGTTTCGTCCATGCCCCCGTCGTATAAGTCCGCAAACTCATTTCCTTGGCCCAGAGCGAGCAAAAACGCGGTTTGCGAGACCAGTCCGAGTGTAGCGAGGCCTGAACGCTCTCCCCAAACGCGCAGCGCGGTGAAATTCACGTGAGCTGTGAGGTCCTGCTGGCCTGGAGCCAAATAGAAATCTTCACTGGTGCGGTGGTTGACATAGGCAAGGACGGTGCCGGCCATGTGACGGGCATCAAAGAGATGAGGCGCTTCGTGGCCATAGTCAATCGTGAGAACCAAACCACGCTCGAGGCGGCGGCCAATCTCACCGATCCAGTCGCACGCTTCAAGCGCCACTTCGGCGTGCTGGCCCTCGAGTAAGGTAATTCCTTGTGCGGCAAAATATTCGGCGATAGCACAAGTGGAGAGAGGCATCCGCAGTTCGGAAAATGTCGCGCCATCGCTGGCAACAAAAATTTCCTTAAGCGTACCATCTTGCTGAATAACGCGATGAACCGGGAGCGCGTCCAGAAGCTCATTCGAAAAAACGCAGCCAACGGGAATCTTTGCTGGTATTTCCATGGTGGATTGGCAGCGTCCTCGGCCGGTGTGCGAAGAAAGGCGGGCAGCCAGTTGGTCGCAACGCGCCGGTGATCTTTCCACTGCAGCATAGTGAAGTGCTTGATAAAATTCCGGCAGCTTTGCTTGGGCAAAATCCAGAATGTGGGTGGCGAGCCGGCCGGTGCCCGCAGCAACTTCCACGAGCTGAAAATCGCAAGGGCGTCCGAGTTGCTCCCACATTTGCGCAAACTGACGAGCCAGCAAGCGGCCAAAAATCGGATGGACATCGACGCTGGTGTAATAATCCGCGAATCGGCGCGCTTCGGGCTGACTATAGTAGCCGTGCACCGGGTGGTACAGGCATTCGCGCATATATTCCGCGAAGGTCATGGGGCCGAACCGACGGATGCGCTCGGCCAGCAGCGCGGCGAGTGGGGTCACGCGCCGGCAACTCCGGCCGCAAGATCCTTTTGCAGCTTGTCCCAAGTGCGCTGGAATGTGTCGCGAGCGGGCCCGTCGAATAGGACGAAATAAACCGTTTCGAGCGAGGTGTCACCTTTGAGATGCTGCACGGCTTCCGAAAGCATGATTTGGGCGCATTCATCCATGGGGAAGCCAGAAACGCCTGTTCCGACGGCGGGAAACGCAAGGCTTTTCAGCTTGCGCTCGGCTGCCAGGCGCAGAGAGTGCGCCGTCGAAGTGCGAAGCGATTTTGCGGTTGTGCGCGCATCGCCCAGTCCCATGCTTGCAGCGTGAATGACGAAGCGAGCTTTGAGCTTTCCTGCGCCGGTGATCGCAGCATAGCCAATAGGAATGCTGCCGATTTCGTTGCACTCCTTTTGGATGGAATCTCCGCCCTTGCGAAGGATCGCACCCGCCACGCCGGCACCAAGCATTAGGTCGTTGTTGGCGGCATTCACGATGGCGTCAACGTCCATGTCCGTGATGTCACCTTGCTGAATGACAATGCGTTCGCTGAGAGATTTCATGATTCGCTTTCCGGCCGGAGCGGACTAGGATTTTCCGTGGTGCGGGTCGTGATGAGTGTAATCATACACGCCACGGCCCGTTTTGCGTCCTAAGCGGCCTTCCTGAACGTATTGCGTGAGCAGCGGGTTGGGCCGAAATTTTTCGCCAAGCATCCCGTGCAGGTATTCCAGAATCTTCAGCCGAACATCGAGCCCCACGAGATCCACCATTTCGAAGGGACCCATCGGATGATTCAGCCCCAGCTTGACAGCCTTGTCGATGTCGGCCGCTGAGGCGACACCCGCTTCGAGCATGGCAAATGCTTCGTTCCCGATCAGGGCGTTAATCCGTGAGGTAATGAAGCCGGGAGCCTCGTTCACTATGACAGTTTCCTTGTGCATTCTGTGCGCAACCGCAACACAGGTCGCTACGGTTTCGTCGGAAGTTTGCGCGGTGCGGACGATCTCCACGAGGCGCATTTTGGGCACGGGATTGAAGAAATGCATTCCAATGCAGCGCTCCCGGCCAGCAACCGTGCCCGTGAAATCGCTAATGGAGAGTGAGGAAGTATTGCTGGCGAGAATGGCGTTGGGCTTGGCAAGCCTATCGATGAGAGTAAAAACCTGAAGCTTCATTTCCAGTTCTTCGGGCACGGCTTCGATGATGAGCTCGGCATCGCGAATGGCTTCCTCGACTGCGCCACAGGTGGTAATGCGCACCATTGCTGCATCGCGGACAGCTGGTTCCACCTTGCCGCGCTTGACGCCTTCTTCAAAAGCGTCGTGGACCCAGGCGATTGCCTTCGCCAGGACGGAATCATTCACGTCCTCGAGAATTGTCTGGAATCCGCCAATCGCAGCGGCGTAGGCAATGCCGCGGCCCATGGTGCCCGCGCCGATGACGGCGATGGTTTTCACTTCCACGTAATTCTCCTGACCGGGGAAATATTAGCTGGCTAATTTGCGGTAAGCCGCCTCATCGAAGCCGATAATACTTTGGGAGCCGGAAATGAGAAGAGGCCGACGAATCAGGTTAGGCTCTTTGGCCATGAGTTTCAGTGTTTCCGGGCGAGTGGGTGGGTGTTCAGCCATATTGCGTGTGCGATATAGCTCGTTGCGGGTATTGAGAAAGCCCTTATAGTCACGGCTTCCGATCAGTTGATCCAATTCGGATTCACTGAGGCGCTCTTTGGCCAGATCGCGCGATATAAAATCGATTTTAAGGGCCTGCAAAAGAGCTTTCGCTTTGCGGCAGGTTGTACATGTGGGCTTTTGATAGAACGTGATTTTACGCGTGGCCATTTTCTTCTCTCAATTCATGGAGTCAGTATCGGGGAACCTTGGGATCGATTTCAACAGACCAGCGATCGATGCCGCCAGCCATGGACTTGGCGGAATTTATGCCCTGGGCGCGGAGCCAATTAGCAACGTCCATGCTGCGCATACCATGGTGACAAAAACAGATTACGTCTTCATCGGTGTCCAGTTTCTGAAGATTCGCGGGAATCGTGCCCATGGGGATTAGCACTGCACCCTCGATCTGGCAGAGCGCGTGTTCGTGTGGCTCGCGCACATCCACAAGCAGGAGCTTTTCGCCGCGGTCCAGTCGTTGTTTCACATCGCGCGGCAAGATTTCAAGATCGTTCATTGCGTTCCCTCAGATAACAAAGCGTCGTAGCAGTGTGGACATTGAAAACGAAAAACGCCCGTCTACCGAAAGCGGCCGCTACAGGATCTTCCCTGCCTATCACTGCTCGTTGGACAACAGACCGCTGAGAACCGCGACCATCATGAACAGCATAACTGCAACGACCAGACAACCAAGTATCAGACCAGCGAGCTTGCCTGCGCTACGTTTTGCCATGTGCTCGCCCTTTTGAGTGCTTACTTATTGGGCCTAGGCCGTGGTTCGAAACCCTATTTCCATCGACGATTACTGAATGGAACCCTTGGGCGAAATCCACTGTTTCTCGACGAACTGAATTTCATTAACCAGTGCGAGATCCTCGGCTTGGGGAAGCATTTCCTTCAGGTGCTCCTCGAAGGCCTTCTCGCCCAGCAATTCGCCCGTGACACTATAAGGCTTATGCGCGTACTCACCGATGTGACGCTTGAACTTCACGTCGGGAACATAAAGCTTTGGTTGACCCGCCGGGACATTCCTGTTGATCATCTCCACCAGCTTCACGCATTCCTGGCGGTAGAGCTCCCGGCTATGTTCGTTCATGCGCTCCAGGTTCGCTTCGGCCTGTGCCGTGGGTTCGTCGTAGCGTCCCTTCAGACCCCACACATAAAACCAATGCGCGGAACTGGAACGGTCCACACCGAATAAATCCAGGCTCACCGGAATCCATTTGTTGATGTACTTCTGGATGATTTGCTGCGGAATTACGCCGGCTTTGACGATGCGCTTGATACCGTCCTGCCCGGTGCCAAGGTGGAAAGATTCTTCCTTGAGCATGGGAATCATGGACTGCGCCAGTGGCGCAAATCCGGAAAAACTCAACATGGTGAGCTGGTATTTTCCGTCGCGATCGACAAAGTCCGTGTACACGAAAAAGTCCAGCCAATTGTTGACGTCCTGGTTGAAGGCACCAAGCAATCGCTTCTGATCGAAGGCGCGGCGCTCCAGCATTTTCTGCGCCTCCACGCGGCCGCTATAGCCGAAGTGATTCATCAGCAGGTAGCACATCTGCCAGCCATGGCGCATTTCTTCGGTCACCACGCGGCAGAGAGATTGCCGGTCATGTTCGCTGGGGGAGGTTTCGAACAAACGGCGCTGCTGCTCTACGGAGGCAAATTCTGTGTCGCCTTGATAGACGATCAGGTTCAGCAAGGCATCACGCATGCGCTGATCCGGAATCTGCATCACTTTTTCCCATTTGGGGCGGCCCTTGTAGGCGCCGAATTCAATCTCATTCGAACGCGTGGGGCCAAACTTGGCCTCAAACTGGTAGTTGGTAATTTCGGGGTACGCTACCCCAATATCTTTCTGCCACACCCTGAACAGATCGACCCAATCATCAAACGTGGATAAGCGAGTTGCCGGCATACTGCAACCTCCTGGGAGCGAAATTTCTGCCGCGTAGACGTGCCGCGCGGCACAGCAGGTAGCGTTCCTCTACTAATGCCCGCGAAAACTCGGCGGACGTTTTTCGAGAAACGCACGAATCCCCTCCATGCAATCATGCGAATGGAAACATTTGAGCTGGTGTTCGACTTCTCTTTCGAGGGCTTCGGTGAGGGCTTCCCTATCGCGCGCGAAAATCGCTTGTTTCACCGCGCGAATAGCTACTTGTGGCCCGGTGGCGATTTTTGCGGCCAGACTCTGGACCTCCGCTTGAAAACGATCCACGGCATAAACATGATTCAGGATGCCGAGGCGCAGGGCGGTCTTGGCATCGATCATGTCTCCCGTATAGAACAATTCCGCGGCTTTCCCAGGGCCTACGAGTTGCGGCAAGAAGTATGTGCCACCGTAATCTGGAAAGAGACCAACCTTCGAGAAATTCTGTCCAAACACCGCTTCTTCGACCGCGACGCGAATATCCGCCGCAAGCGCCAGATTCATTCCAGCACCAGCGGCTGGACCGTTCACAGCAGCAATTACCGGTTGTGGCATAGTGCGCATTTTTAGGACTGCTTGCATACCCGAGCGCAGGATAGGTGCAAGTTCCGACTCGCTTCCGCTCGCGCGGCCTTTGCCTATCACAGCCAGATCACCGCCCGCACAAAAGGCACGACCCGCGCCCGTCAGAATCACAACATGCACCGTATGATCCGCGGCAATCCGCGTTAGCGTCTCATTGAGCGCGGTCGACAAGGAGTTGTCGAGCGCATTGAGACGGTCCGGCCGGTTCATCTCTAAAGTTAAAATGGACCCCGCTCGCGATTCCAAAAGAACCGGCGCCGCGGCCGCGGAATGGCTAGCTTGACTCATGTTGCTCTCTTCCTTTCGTTTGAGGGTGCTTAGACCCGCTGCGCCTCTTTGGCTTTCGTTGCTTTCTCCACGAGACGAGCCAGTCCACGAAAGAATTTCAAGCGATCCGCATGACCTGGCGCATGCTGCGAATTCGTGGATGGCAAAACGTAGACTTGGGCGCCATACAGCAATTCCTTTTGCAGGCCGAACTTGCATTTGCGCTGAGCAAACTGTTCGTAGGTCATCTTGCCGTTGAAGGCCACAACGCGAGGACCAAATTCCTCCAGTTTCTGGGAGAGCACGATGCGTCCCTCGGCGAAGTCCTCACGCTTCAGTTCCTCAACTCCTTTGGTCGGGCGCTTCACCAGGTCCGTCAGGCCAATGCCAAATTCGATGATTCGCCGGTCGTCAGGATAATCAAACGGTTCCGGCACCACGCCGCTCTCAAACAGGGTTGGCCAGAACAGATTATTACGGCCCGCGTAATAGTGGCCTGCTCGCACCGAAGACTCCGTGGGGTTACAGCCCACGATGATGAGCTTCATTCCTTTTCGAAGGTAGTCCGGCAGCGTTTTCATTCGCGCGACTCGATATTAGACCTTAGCAGCAAATCACCACCGTCAGGAGTTTACTTCCCTTTGAAGTTCGCTGCGCGTTTTTCGACGTAGGCCGCCAAGCCTTCCTTGGCGTCTTCACTCGTAAACAGGAGCTGCTGCAATTCACGCTCAAGCCCAAGAGCTTCGGCAAATGGTATCTCCATTCCGGTGACTACGGAGCGCTTAATGCGTCCCACAGCGCGCGAAGCTTTGTTGGGGGGACAGAACTGCCTGGCGTAGGCTATCACGTCCTCCCAGTAGGATTCTTTTTCATAGATGTAATGGATCAGGCCCATCTCTAAGGCCTCTTCAAAGCTGAAAGTACGGCCAGTGGCCATCAGTTCAATGGCGTGCGCCCGGCCAACGGCGCGGGCAAATCGCTGCGTACCGCCGGTACCAGGCAAGACACCGAGGTTAACTTCAGGCAGGCCGATCTTCCCGCCCTCTTTTTTCGCAATGCGGATGTCGCAGGCCAAAGCAATTTCCAGGCCGCCCCCAACCGTGTGGCCATTCAGAGCCGCGATCACCAGCTTCGGTGTCTGCTCCAGCCGACAGAGCGTTTCGTTGGCATGCAGACAGAAGTAGTATTTGAATTGCGGATCAACCTTCGCCAGCATCGGGATGCTCGCGCCAGCGGAAAAGAACTTCTCGCCACCACCCCGGATCACAATGACATGGACGGATTCATCCATGCGCGCATTCAGAATGGCTGCATCGAGCTGCTGCATCATCCCGTAGGTGTAGGTGTTGGCCGGCGGATCATCCATCTCGAAGATCGCTACACCTTCTTCCACGCGGTATTTCACGAGCTCTTTTGTCGCTATGCTGCTGGTTGCCATGCGCTACTCTCCTCGTCTATCGATCAGAATTTTGTCAGTTCCCTGCGGCGCTCAATCCGAATTGATGGCAGGCGAGCCCGCCGTGGATAGTGCGCGCTCTTCCGCCCCTGGCTTCCTAATACCATGAAGAAATATGCACACGATGGCGTCCGTCAGCTCTTCGGCGTTGGGGTCAACCTTGGGGTTATGCCATTTATAGACCCAGTTCATCATCCCGAAGAGGCTCAGGACGGCGATGCGAGGGCTGAGGCCTTCGACCATGCCTTCCGCAGCCAGCCCATCGAAGATCTGACGAGCCAAGGCGTAATAGCGCCGCTTGATCGCGTCAACCTGACCCGAATAAGGCGGGTCTAATGCGTCCTCCTCATGCCATAGGACCCTCATTTCGTTTGGGTGCGAAAGAAAATACTCAATATGGTTCTGAACCAGCAGCCGCAAGCGAGATTCCGGCTCATGGACGAGACGAAGACGTGCTTGGAGCTGCTCGAGAATGTAAGTAAACGACGTACTTTGAATCAGATACAGGAGTTTCTGTTTGCTTTCGAAGTAGTAGTAAAGTCCAGAAAGGGACACGCCTGTGGCGCGACTAATATCTCGAACGGAGGCGCCTTCGAAGCCTCGCTCAGCGAAGATCTGGGCCGAATGCCGGAGGATGTGCTGGAGTTTACCTTCCGAGTCGCGGGGAGTGGGGCGCGAGGTGTCCATGGCGTTCTCGAACGTTCGTTCAACAACTTTATGTGCCCGCCCTTTTCCTGTCAAGAACCTTCCTTCTGCGGGCCCATCGGGCGACCAGGGAGGAAATCCCTCAGGAGCATCGAAAATGTCAGCGACATGCCCTCATACAAACCAATGATGAGGATAATGACTGACAGGCCCTGTCCCAGAGTCTTGAGGAATGTCCTTGGAGTGGCCATGCTGGTGTCATAGCGGTGATCTTGATATTTGAGAAAGGCTTCGCGGCCACGCCTATTCCAACGGACATAATCGAAGTGCACAACCGCACCGAGAAGAACGGCAAGGACTGCGGCGGAAATTAGGCGACTGAGGAGGCGGCGGATCATTTGGAAGGCTCAGGGAGCTTGCGTATATAGCGGTAGCTCTCGTCCGAGTCCCTTTTCCTTGGCGAGGGCATAGACTTTCTCGGCGACCGCCAAGTCCCAGGCGGCAATCCCATTCGATTTGAAGAGCGTAATTTGGGCGTCGTTAGCGCGGCCTGGCGTTTTCCCGGCAACCAAATCCGATAATTCGCGAACGCTGGTCCACCGCTGGGGCTGTTTACTGAATGGGATAATCAAGTCTCCGGCTTCCTGCTGGGATTGTGCCAGGGAATCCACAAAGATCAGGTTGGCTTTCGCGACCGCGGCTTCGTCCAACTCCTGTTTATGGGCGTGATTAGCCCCGATGGCATTGATGTGAACACCCTGAGCCAGGTCCTCACCATGAAGCACTGGATGGGAGGAAGTGGTGGCCGTGCAGATGATTTCCGCGCTGCGCACGGCAGCCGCGGCAGACTCCACAGGGTAAACATTAATCCCCAGGCGTTCGGACATTTCCTCACTGAAATGGTTTCTGCGCTGCGCATCGCGCCCGTAAACGAACACCGACTCGAGCATACGCACGCTATGAATTGCTTCAAGTTGTGTGCGCGCCTGGCCGCCCGTTCCCAAGATGCCGGCCACCTTCGCTAGTTTTCGTGCCAGATATTTGGTGGCCACGCCGGAAGCGGCACCGGTGCGCAATTGGCCCATGTAGTCGGCCTCAATCAGGGCGAGCAATTCGCCGGTGGTCGCCGAATAGAGTGGCACAAGAAAGCAAAGCTTCCCTTTTACGTAAGTGTATTGCTTCATGCCTACGTAGCCCGCCGCACTGTCGAGCGCGGCCATGTAGTGGAAATAGCCATGTTCCGGCAACTCAAAGCGGCGGCGTGGGTGCACAACTACGCTGCCCTCGGCTTGCTTGCGCGAAATGTCCTCGACAGCCGCGATGGCCATCGGCATGGTCAGGAGTTGGCGCACTTCCGCTTCATTGATGTGCAGCGTCATGGGTTGTGTCCTTGAACATCGGTGCTTTCTGGTGCGGGGTGAAATTCCACAAGCTGCAACTCCGTATCCGCCACCGTCCCGTGGTGATGATAGTGGTAACCCAGCACGCCCACTCCTTGCACCAGTTCGATTTTCTGATCGTCGGGAAGAGTCGAATATTCCATACGAAATATGAACTGCTCGTCCGGTGGCGCGCCGCTCACGCCTTGGAGCTTCTTCTTAGTGGTCTCCGCGACATTCCAGCAATAGTTTCCGTCTTCACGCTTTTTTGCTTGCTCATCGCAGAATTTCGCGCCTTCGCTCACCGGCCATTGGAAAAAGAGATTGTCATCGACCATAAACTTATCGAACACATGGTCGTCGCCATTCAGTTTCGATAAGTCAAACTCTGGTCCGAGATTCTCGAAGAATACCCTGTGCTTTTCGTCTTCGATAAACAACCAGGGCTTCGGCTCGGTTGTTCCCGCCGACCAATCCAGATCCGCGGGAAAGCCAGTTACCACCGCTGCAACAATGCCCTGCTTTCGAATCACGCGATCCACCGTCATCTTCCACGTAACGTCCGCGCTGCCCGGCTTCTCGCTTTCGGGGTCGTCCCAACGGACTGTGCCCTTGTAGACCCAATAGGTCCCCACGTTCAGGGGAAAGAATGCACTGGGGCTGGCGGGTTTCTGCGCGCGCAATGCCACGAATCCCGTGATGCACAGCACCATCGCAAGAATGATCTTTTTCATGGCGAGAACACTACCCCAAGCGATTCTTCAATGTTTACCCCGGGCTGCATTTCGCGTGCCCGCGGAACCCCTGGAGGATTCTTCGCGGATACGCCGCACGACTGTTTGAACTAAATGATAGACCCGTTCTTCCTTGGCTCCATCCATTTGATGGAAGCGGAACTCCGGCTCACCCTTGGGACCTTTGGCGATCAGGACGGGCAAGGCGCCACAAAGATCGTTTTCGATATAGGCCGTTTCGTAGCGGGATTTCTTGGGGTTCCACGTATACACACGCAGCGTGGTGAAGTCGCAGGGCTGGCCTTCAGGGCTGCGGGTACCGGCAACCAGGTATTGCGGATGGTCGCCATTGTCGTCCGTCACTCGATTCAATTCAAACCACGCAACCGTGCGCACATTGGCGGCGCTGGTCCCGTCCCGCACGGGATCCGGCAGGTCGAGCGAAATAAATCGGGCCACTACCCAACCCGCAATCGGAATCGTTTGATCGCCTGGCTGTGTCGTGGTCATGATCGCGGAATTTCGAATGGCGCCCTCGCCAGGCGGCCGGGTGGCAATTCCGCGCACCAAATACCAATCTTCCTTCTTGTTGACTTCGCCTTCCGCAGCCTCTTTTTCATCCGTGACTTGAACCCAATCGGCTACGGTGCGCCCAAGAATCTCCACCTCGGTAGCACGTCCGAACTGATACAGACGCGGCTCGGTCCTCCCCGGCGCGATGCGAAGATTCGTTGTGGTCTTGGTGCGGCCATGGCCTTGCACCGTCATGGCCTTGGACTGCTCGAGGAGTTTCTCGCTGCGCTGCCACAGCGCGGGATCCATCAGGTACCGGCCATCGACCCATCCCTCGGTGCCTGCGGCGGTGCGCACCTTGGCATAGTCGTTCCGGTGCGCCAGAACGTCCACGTGTTCGCCGTAGTACAGGACGCCAACCTGCTCGCGAACCTGAGCCATGCTGCTGAACAGCGTAACGCTTCGCTCGCTGATGTAGGCGGATCCTACGGTTTCGTGTTTGGGCCGGAAGAACCAGGCCACCAGTGCCACCAAGCATAACAGTGGCACGGCGACCAGCAGTTTTCGCTTCATGCAGAGTCCCCGAAGGTGGCTCCAACGGCACGCGCGGCGTGCACGATTTCGCTGCTGGGGTCGATGTACTTCATCTTTTCAAGGGCTTCGTCGAGTGACACCGACTCCATTTTGCCAGCTTTCAGGCATACCATACGACCAAATTGCTGTTTCGCAACCAAGTCGGTAGCGGCAACTCCGAAGCGCGTACCAAGTATACGGTCAAACGGCGTGGGAGAGCCGCCTCGCTGCACGTGGCCCAGCACCGTGACGCGAACCTCTTTCTGTAGGATTTCACGAAGGATAAAGCCGATAGTACTGGCGACCTCCCCAGGATGGGCGGGCGGTATTTGCTTGCCGTTGGAGTCGGTCGCGGGCAGCTTTACGCCTTCCGCCACCACGATCAAACTGAAATGCTTCCCGCGGAGTTCGCGGGCACGAATGGCATCGCACACAGCTTCACAAGTGAAAGGAATCTCCGGAATCAGAATGATATGCGCCCCTCCAGCAATTCCCGAATGCAGCGCGATCCAGCCTGCATCGCGGCCCATCACCTCGATGAGCATCACTCGATGATGGCTCTCCGCCGTGGTGTGCAGGCGGTCGATCGCTTCCGTAGCGATCACCAAGGCGGTGTCAAAGCCGAACGTAACCTCCGTGGCATCCAGATCGTTGTCGATGGTCTTCGGTACTCCCACGATGTTGGCGCCTTTACGGAAAAAATCACGAGCGATGTGCTGGGTGCCATCTCCGCCGATCACGATCATGGCATCGATGCCGAGCCGCCGCGCGTTGTCCATGCACAGCGAAGAGTAGTCATGGACGACTTCTTTCCCATTTTCTGTGGACTTGTACGCGAACGGGTTGCCGCGATTCGTGGTGCCTAAGATAGTTCCGCCGCGCGGAAGGATGCCGCTAACGGTTTCCTCGGTCATCTCTTTGGCCCCTTCGGGCCAGATCAGGCCGTCGAAGCCATTACGAATGCCGACAACGCGCATGCCGTGCTCATTGATTGCAGCGCGGACGATGGCGCGGATCACAGGATTCAGGCCGGGCGCATCGCCTCCGCCGTTCACGATTCCAATGGTGCGAATAGGTTTCATAAGGACCTCGGATGCAATTCAAGAGATTGTAACCGATTCCCGACTTTGTCCGACGTGACACAGGACACTCGCGTATAACTGGAATCACAATAAAATCAAACGTAAGGTGACTGAGGGAGTCCACCAATGAAATTCATGAAGAGCTTGGAACCGCTGGCCTTGTTGGAGTTGCGGATCGTCTTAGGGCTAGTTTTTCTGGTCCACGGCTACCCAAAATTGGTACACCCTACCGACCTCATGCGCGAGTTCTTCGTTTCTCACGGGCTTCCCGGCTATTTTCTGTCCGTCGCGGGTGTGTTGGAGTGCTTTGGCGCGGTTTTGCTGTTTCTGGGGCTGTTTACGCGCCCTGCCGCTCTGCTGCTGACCATTGAGATGGGTGTGGCGATTTGGAAGGTCCATAGCGCGCACGGGCTTCTCGCTGTGAAGGACTACGAATTCCCGTTGGCTCTGGCCGCAGGGTGTTTCGTCCTGGCAACAATCGGAGCGGGCTTGGTTTCGACGGATCATCTCGTCTTCGGAGAAGACGGCAAGAGGCGTCGCACGGCCAAAAGCACCAGAGAATAGCGTCTGGCGGATCAGACTCGCGCGGTGGTGGTTGGCACGGTCACGGGCGAAACCGTCGGCGCCAGCGGCAGCGCAATCCACAGTATGAGATACAACAGAAAACCAGTTCCGCCCAAGAAAATCGCCAGCAACCAAACGACGCGCACGATGGTTGGGTCCAGATCGAAATAGTCTGCAAGACCGGCGCAAACGCCTCCGATTTTCTTGTCCGTGCTTGAGCGCACCAGGCGCTTTGCCGGTGGTGGTGCAACAGGAGTTGGCGCGGGCGCACCGGGAGCAACTTGGGCGCCACAGTTGTAACAAAACTTCGAACCGTCTGCGATTTCCTTCTGGCAGTTCGGACAGAGCATCGAAGCACCTCCGCAAATCACGTCCTATTGGATTCTAAACGGATGTACGAAAGAAGGAACAGAAAAGTTTCTGAGGAAAGGCCGCATACCCTCATCCGCATAATTCTGACCCTTTTCCAGCCGCAACATAGCAGTCCGCCATAAATCTGGACTCAAAGGTCGTTTTACGAAAGCCATCAGTATTCGAGGAGACGGTGGACCGCCGCGGTGATGTCGTCGGTTTGCGGCAGAATCGCGTCCTCGAGCTTTGGCTGGTAAGCGCAGAACGTGTCCTGGGCGGCAACGCGCTTCACCGGTGCATCCAGTTCTTCGAAGAGTTCTTCTGCGATACGCGCCGCGATTTCCGAGCCATATCCCCAGCTCATCATATCTTCATAAGCCACGATCACGCGGTGGGTTTTGCGCACGGTCGCGGCGATTGCTTCCCAATCATAAGGAGAGAGGGAGCGCAGATCGATGATTTCGACGGACAAGCCGTCGCGTTCAAGCGCAGCCGCGGCCACTTCTGCGCGGTGCACAACGGCACCATAGGTGATGATGCTGACCTGATTGCCTTCCCTGACAACTCGTGCCTTGCCGAACGGAATCGTAAAATCAGCACCTGGGTATTCCGAGCGATTGTAAGGCTGACGGTAAAGATGCTTGTGCTCGAGGAACATCACGGGATCGTCGCAGCGTATGGCGGTTCGCAACAGTCCAGCGACGTCCAGCGCCGTGGAAGGCATAACCACGCGGAGCCCGGGACAATGCGTAAAGATCGATTCGCCGCTCTGGCTGTGATACACCGCGCCGCCCGTGAGATAGCCGCCGATCGCCACGCGCAGCACCGCGGGGGATTTGAACACTCCATTCGAACGCCAGCGCATCACGCAAAGTTCGTCGCGAATCTGCATCATGGCCGGCCAGATGTAGTCGAAGAACTGAATTTCCGCCACCGGTTTCAGCCCACGCGTGGCCATTCCGATTGCGCGTCCGACGATACTGGCCTCCGCCAAAGGAGTGTTGAACACGCGATCCGCGCCATATTTGCGCTGCAATCCAGCGGTCGCCTTGAAAACGCCGCCTTTTCCTTTTACCTCGCGGAGATTCTCTTCGCGGCTGGCATCGGCCACATCCTCACCGAACACGGTGATTCGTTCGTCGCGACCCATTTCGTCGAAAAGCGTTGTAGCTACCATTTCCACCATGGTCTTCGGGGTACCGTGCGGTTGTGGCTGCGTTGCGAATACCGGCGAGGTGGCGTCGATGTCCGGCGAATAAACATTGGTGTGGATGGAGGAAACTTCCGGTGGCTCAGCCGCCAAGGCCTGGTCCGCGGCATCCCGCACTTCACGATCGACCTCGCCTTCCAGCGTCTCGATTTCTTTCTGGTCCATCAGGCCTTCACGAACGAGGAACAAAGAAAACTTTGAGAGTGGATCGCGGCGTGCTTCCGCTTCGCGTTCTTCCGGCGTCTTGTACAGCTTTTCGTCATCCGACAACGAGTGCGAATACGGCCGCGTTACATGCGCATGCACCAGCGCGGGACCGCGGCGCTCGCGCACATACCGGATTGCCTCCTTACAAGTCGCGTAGCTTTCCAGCGGATCCGTGCCATCGCATTCAGCCACGTGCAACCCGGGGAAGCCTTTCACCAGCCGCGAAATGCTGGCGCCAGCGGTTTGCACTTCGATGGGAACGGAAATCGCGTAGCCGTTGTCCTCCACCAAATAGAACATGGGGAGCTTTTTCGCGCATGCTACGTTTAACGATTCCCAGAATTCGCCCTCGCTGGTAGCCCCGTCGCCAGAGGACACGTACACAATTTCTTCGGGCTCGTGGTTCACAAATTGGCCCAACGGTGCTTCCTTTGCCTCTGCCAGCGCTTTGGGATGGTGCTCGTAATAAAGTGTCGCCTCCGCCGCGCCTACGGCTTGGACAAATTGCGTCCCGGTGCAGGAAGACTTGCTGACGATATTCCATTTCGCGTGACCCCAATGGGAGGGCATCTGCCGTCCGCCAGAACTAGGATCATCTTTGGCGCCGACGGCCTGAAGAAGAGCCTCCAGCGGGGTCACGCCCAGCATCAAACACAACGCCCGATCGCGGTAATAAGGGTAGACCCAGTCCACTCCGGGACGTAGAAGCAATCCCGCAGCCGCCGTGACCGCCTCGTGGCCGGCACTCGAAATCTGAAAGTAGATCTTATTTTGGCGCTTGAGTTGGATCTCGCGGTCGTCCAGCCGCCGGGAGAGATACATGGTGCGGTACAAACGGAGCAAGGTGTCGCGGTCGAGACCTTGGTATTTCTGCGATTCTGCCTTAGCCGTCTTCACGCGAGTTTGCACTGCCATTCAGTCTGACCTCATCCGAGAAATGGGAGTGAATCCGGGCCGCGAACCTGAATTATACCGGAGCCGGTTCCGGTGGGAGAACAGGACTTCCCTGTACTTTCGCAAAAACGGAAGTACTAGTCCAGCTCCTCAAACTGTTTTTCTGTAGCTTCAAACTCATCCTCCCCCGGCTTGACCACCACCGGTGAAGCATCACGAAAAGGCTCCTCCGAGGGGATGCGCTGCAACCAACGTTCTTCGGATAGCTTTTCATGGCCCGAAAAACCCAGTCGCACCAGGAGCCTGATGTCCTCGTTGGAGGCCGGCGTGGCTGATTCCTGTTCCTTGACTGCGGCTTTACTTTTCCCCTCCGCCTTCTCCGCCTTGGCTGGTTTTGCTTCACCTTCAGTGCCGGCCGCTTCCGTGCGCTCCAATTTGTAAAGGAGTTTCTTGTCCAAACGAAACGCTTGCTTCCATGTTTCTAATTTGTGGCGAGCCTGCTGTGCCTTTTCTTCATCCTTGGCAAACGCAAACAACAAATAAATGTGGGCCATGGATTCAGTGTGCGACGGGGCTGCCAGCCAAGTCAAGAAACCAGCGTGACATGTGGCATAGCCAAATTGGCGGGGCACGATGCGGCCAATCCTCGAAGGTTCTGGCGAAGGTAGCGCCAGCTGGTGTAGAATTTCGTCTGCACCACATGAGTGAATCGCGCCGATTTCCTATCGCTCCGGGAAGAAAAACTGGCGCTTGGGTGTGCCTGACTGCGCTAATGTTGCTTTGGTCTCCGGTGTGGGCGGCGGCATGGCAGTCAACGAGAATGAGCTGTTGTGACGGGGGAATGTGCGCAGCGCGGGGACACACAAAGCACATCTATGACTCTGAGCCAGCCACGTCTCGGCACTCGCCTATAACCTGCGAGCACCGCGGTGGAAGTGACATTGACCAATGCTCCATGTCCTGCTGCAGAAGCGAATCGCCCTCCTTGGTCGCTGCCATAGTGTTTGTTTTGCCGCCGGCTCTGCTACTCTCGCGGTCACCTGACTTTGTAATTCCGGTCGTGCCTGGCGCGAAACGCGAAATTCTTCCGGCAACTAAGCCGCCCGATCTCCCTCCTCGATTGCTTCCCTCCTAATCGCAGCTACTCTGCCAATTTCAGATCTGCGCGGATCATCGCATCCGCCGCGGCGCCTTTGCCGCCGCCTTACAGGAGGATTAAGTGTTTTACAGGATTCTGCTTTATCTGGCGATCGCCGCGCTTTCTGCAGGCTTGGCGCTCGCCACCGTGTTCGGGACGGTCCGTGGCGTAGTGCACGACCCGCAGCACAGGCCGGTGGCCAACGCTTCAGTAAAGATCAAGTCAGCGACTTCCGAGTGGACCGAGTCCGTGCAATCGGACCAGGATGGCACGTTCTCATTCACAACCGTACCTCTGGGAGATTATTTCGTGTCGGTCACAAAGAGCGGCTTTGCCGACGAGCAGCAAGCCGTCACCGTGATTTCGGGGTCCTCCCCTACTCTCCACTTTCAACTCAAAATCACCACGGTAAATCAGACCACCACCGTCGTTGCTGCGCCACCCGGCGAAGTCGAAAACATCGATTCCGTGACGCCCACGACGCTCGTGAACCGCGCGGACATCGCACAGAGTCCGGGCGCCGACCGCTCCAACAGCCTCGCCATGATCACCGATTACGTGCCAGCCGCCTATGTGACCCACGATATGTTGCACATGCGTGGAGGCCACCAGGTCGACTGGCTGATCGACGGAGTGCCCATCCCAAATACCAATATCGCCACTAACCTCGGCCCTCAAATTGACCCGAAGGACATCGACTACCTCGAAATTCAACGGGGCAGTTACGAATCCGAGTACGGAGACCGTACCTACGGAATCTTCAACCTGGTGCCACGCACGGGCTTCGAGCGGGACGACCAGGCGGAACTCGTGCTCAGTTTTGGGAATTGGTATCAGACCAACGCCCAAATTAATCTCGGCGGTCACACCGAGCGTTTTGCCTACTACGCAAGCCTAAACGGCAATCGCAGCAACTACGGCCTGCAAACCCCGATTGGACAAGTTTTTCACGATGCGGAAAACGGTTACGGGGGATTCGCCTCCTTCATCTTCAACCCCAATGCCCAGAACCAAATTCGTCTGGTCACGTCTTTGCGCCAGGACTACTACCAGATTCCCTACGATCCAGATCCAAATTCGCCTGGGAACCAGGTCTATAACACGAGTCAACTTCGTGACGGCCAGCATGAAACCGATGGCTACGTCGCCTTCTCCTGGATCCACACGTTCAATCCAAACCTGCTGCTGACGATTTCCCCTTTTTATCACTACAACCGCGCGAATTACCAAGGCGCGGATACCGATTATCCCGTCATCACAAACGCGGACCAGACTTCCAACTACGGAGGCTTACAGGCCAGCCTGAACGCAACCGTGAAGAGAAACGAGATTCAGGTCGGCGTATATGGTTTCGGGCAGACCCAGAACAACTACTTCAGTAACGTGTTCACAGACGGCAGCCAGAACTTTCCGGCTTCTTCGGCTTCGGTCACGGGAGGACTCGAGGAACTCTTTGTCAGCGACAAGTTCAAGCCCACTTCATGGTTGACGTTCATCGCCGGCTCTCGTCAATCGCACTTTACCGCGGACATCGTGGAAAATGAGGTCGACCCCCGCTTGGGCATTGCCGCAAAAGTCCCTCGTCTGAACTGGGTGTTACACGCCTTTTATGGCCATTTTTACCAGCCACCTCCGCTCTTGACCGCTACAGGCCCGCTGCTCGGTTTGGCTAATAGTCAGAATCTGACGTTCGCCCCCTTGCACGGCGAACGGGATGAAGAGTACCAGTTCGGCATAACCATTCCTTTTCGCGGCTGGGCACTTGATGCCGATCATTTTCAGACCAAGGCGCAGAACTGGCTGGATCACAGCAATATCGGGGAATCAAATCTCTTCTGGCCCCTCACCTGGTACCAGGCTCTAATTCAAACCTGGGAACTCACTTTGCGGTCTCCCCGTCTCTGGCACCGTGGTCAGTTCCATCTGGCCTACGCGAATCAAATCGCGCAGGCAGAGGGTCCCTTCACCGGTGGCTTGATTTGCCCCACTCCCGCACCGCCGGGATGCGAACCTCCGCCGGGGTACGCCCCCGTTGACCACGACCAAAGAAACACGCTGAACCTGGGCTTCAATGCCAACCTACCCTGGCAATCGTTCGCATCGTTCAACATGTATTACGGCTCGGGTTTCACCAACGGAAACCCCGACGCGCAATATCCCGGGAGCTATCTGCCTGGGCACACCACATTCGATCTTGCTCTCGGGAAGAGCTTCGGAGAGAAGTATAGTATTTCCGTGACTGCGTTGAATGTGGGGAATCGCAGCGTCCTCCTGGACAACAGTCTGACGTTCGGGGGGTTTCACTACAACGAGCCGCGGCAAATCTACGCCGAAGTCCGCTACCGTTTTCACTATTGAGGACAACCCATGAAGCGATTGGTCTTGCTCGTAAGCTTGGCGACGGCCGGCATCGTAGCCGGTTGCCAATCCGTACCAGAGAAACACTATCCTCTGCAAGCCGAAGTGATTTCCGTGGACGCGCCAAAAGGGCTGATTATCGTGAAACATGGAGAAATTCCGGGCCTGATGCCGGCGATGACCATGCAATACTC
>Ga0074045_10000984_pt1 | contig 27908 bp, 25 predicted proteins | sample BogForMeECP23OM2_FD_94442 | JGI IMG/M metagenome (GOLD analysis project Ga0074045, IMG submission 94442) | Bog forest soil microbial communities from Calvert Island, British Columbia, Canada - Bog Forest MetaG ECP23OM2 | ecosystem: Environmental > Terrestrial > Soil > Wetlands ...
TTCACTTCGCCTGAAAAACGGCTCCGTTCAGGATGACGCCTTATTTTAAGCAGCCAAGCTAGACCTACTGCCCCCGCGGTAGTGATGCAGTTTGGCTTACGCCGCAGGCTGGTGCAGCGGGAGATCCTTCACTTCGCCTGAAAAACGGCTCCGTTCAGGATGACGCCTTATTTTAAGCAGCCAAGCTACACCTACTGCCTATTACCCAGGCGAAAGCGTGGTAGAAACACGATCTACCCGTTCTGCAAGCTCAGGGCAGGCTCTTGCAAGAAACGCAAGGAGGGGGCAGCCTCATTTGTGGCGATCGATGGAAAAACAGCGCGCCGCAAGGGGGGCTAGCCCCCGATTCTGCAATGTGACGGGCGGCACACACGCGCAGCGTTAGCGGCTATGATGTCTGCATGTCGAAGAAAGTTCGCTGGGGAATTCTTAGCACCGCTGCAATTGGCGTAAAGAAAGTCATACCGGGAATGCAGAAGGGCGAGTGGAGTGAGGTCACGGCGATTGCTTCACGCGACCCTCGCAAGGCAGACGACGCTGCCCGCAAACTGGGCATCGCCAGGGCCTATGGGTCGTATGAAGAGCTGCTGGCAGACCCGCAGATTGAAGCGATTTATAATCCGCTTCCGAACCAGCTGCACGTCGAGTGGTCCATCAAAGCGGCGGAAGCCGGCAAGCACGTCTTGTGCGAGAAGCCGCTGAGTATGACGGCTGCCGAAGCCAAAAAGCTTTTGGCGGTGCGCGACCGCACGGGCGTGAAGATCGGGGAGGCGTTTATGGTGCGCACTCACCCGCATTGGTTGAGGGCGCGCGAACTGGTCGCCTCAGGACGGATTGGCCAACTGCGTTCTGCTAGTGGTTTCTTCAGCTATTTCAATAACGACCCATCGAACATCCGCAACATTCCGGAATGCGGCGGGGGCGCGGTCATGGACATCGGATGCTACCCCATCACCACGTCGCGGTTCATGTTTGGCGAGGAGCCTTCGCGGGTCTTGGCACTGGTGGAGAGAGATCCACAGATGAAAATTGACCGGCTGACCTCCGCCATTCTCGATTTTCCATCAGGCCACTCGACGTTTACCTGCGGCACGCAACTTGTGCCCTACCAGCGAAGCCACTTTCTGGGAACCAAGGGCCGCATCGAAATTGAAATTCCCTTTAACGCCCCCATTGACCGGCCGTGCCGCATCCTTATAGACGACGGGCAGGACGTGTTTGGTGGAGGCGTCACTACCGAGGATTTTCCCATCTGCGACCAGTACACGATTCAGGGCGACGTTTTCTCCAGGGCAGTCCGTGGACAAGGTGAAGTGCCGGTTTCGCTTGAGGACGCAATCAAGAACATGGCAGTGATCGATGCGATTTTCCGCTCTGGGAATTCGGGCAAGTGGGAAGCGCCAATCGCCGGGTAGCTTGATCGAAGCCCCGAACCGCCGGGCAGTCTTCAGTTTGCCGCAGTGTGCAAAGCCCGCTATTATGCGGGACATGACATGGCTGCGATTGCTGCTCGGCGTTTCCCTGACCGCGGTGGTGTGGGCTCAAACTTCGGCATCGAAAGAAGTGGAAGCAGTGTATCCCGATGCGCACACGCTGTATCTGGACCTGCATCAGAGCCCGGAGCTCTCCACACACGAGACCCAAACTGCCGCGAAGCTGGCTGGCCGGTTGCGCGGACTCGGTTATGAAGTCACCGAACATGTTGGAGGCACCGGGGTGGTTGCCATCCTGAAAAACGGCGCGGGCCCGACCGTGATGCTGCGAACGGAGCTGGATGCGCTGCCTGTGGAGGAAAAGACGGGGCTTCCTTACGCAAGCAAAGTTCGCACTAAAGATGACGCCGGTCGCGAAGTTGCAGTGATGCACGCCTGCGGACACGATCTGCATATGGCATCGATTGTGGGCACGGCAGCGATCATGGTCCATAGCGAGGACAGCTGGCACGGGACACTCATGCTGATCGGCCAGCCGGCCGAGGAGGCCGTCGGCGGTGCGAAGGCCATGCTTGACGATGGCTTGCTCACGCGTTTTCCCCGGCCAGATGTGGCCGTGGCCCTGCACGTTGGCAACGTTCTTCCCGCGGGACAGGTGGGAATCACGCCGGGCGTTTACAACACCAACGCCGACTCGATACGCATCACGATTTATGGCAAGGGCGGGCATGGATCGGCGCCGCATACGACGATCGATCCGATCGTGATTGCCGCCCGCACCATTCTTGCTCTGCAGACTATTGCCTCGCGTGAAGTGAAGCCGGGAGAAATGGCGGTGGTCACGGTGGGCTACATTCAGGCGGGCACCAAGAACAACATTATTCCGGATCAGGCGGAGTTGGGCCTGACCGTGCGCACCAATAAAACAGAGGTGCGCAAGCAAGTGCTCGCGGCCATCGCGCGCATTACCAAGGCCGAAGCGGAAGCAGCGGGCGCGCCGCGTCCACCTTCGGTCGATGCCTACGAAGGCGCGGACCTGGTGTACAACGACCCCGCGCTGGCGCAGCGGCTGCGGGTCGCACTGGAGTCGGCGCTGGGAAAGAAGAATGTCGTAATTGCCGATCCGATCACCTCTTCGGAAGATTTTTCTTATTTCGTGGAACAGGGGATTCCGGGCTTCTACTTCAGTCTTGGGGGCGCGGATCCGGACAAGCTGGCGCAGGCGAAAGCTGCGGGGACGATGCTGCCGTCGAATCACTCTCCGCTTTTCGCGCCCGACGTAGATCCGGCGCTGCACACCGGAATCGCAGCCGAGGTCGCAGTGCTGCGCAATCTTCTGAGTGGATCGGCGGCGGATTTACGCACGATGATTGCCGCGGGATCGGCAACCGCACCGTAGCGGTTCTACGATCTCGAAAAATTCTACAGTCGGATAAGGTAGAAACATATTCCACTGGCGAAAATAATATGGGCGGAACAGAAGTTTAATTTCACCCCATCCACATCTCGGACGACAAACGCCGAAGTCTTTGATCACACTTCGTGCCTCCCACACAAGCGTCTTGTCGGGGCTCTTGGATTTTACCTTCTGTCCTTGAAACTTCGTCCGATCGCCCGGCGTCACGCCCGCGGTATTGCCAGACAGTACGTAGACTCGCTGGTCCCTCTCATCCGTGATAGTCATCCCGTTCGCCCCGGAATCGACACAACCAGTAATCGTGCGCTTCTTTGAATAGTGGATGACGACAATGGTCACGACCACGGCTATGGCCGCGGTTACCGCAACGATCCCGATCACGATGTTCCTTGCGTCGGAATTCAGATCTGCTCGAGCGGGGGTGGCCAGGGACACGCAGATAACGGCGATCAGAACTGAACGCTAAAAACTCTTCTGGGGCACATGTCCTCCTTATGCAACTGGAACTGATTGGTGCAGGGGCCGGTGCCACTTTTTAGCAGCAGTCTTGGGATCGATTTTCTTGTTGATTTTGGGAAACGCAGACATGGTACGCTCGCCGCGCGTTTTCACGAGAACTATTTTCTAGGAGCTGATTTGCCTGAGGATGGCCCTGGCTGCGGCGGCTGGCTCCGCCGCTGCGGTGATGGGACGACCCACCACGATGTAGCTTGCCCCAGCCGCAATCGCCTCTGCCGGAGTAAGCACTCGCGCCTGATCACCGTGGTCGCCGCCGGCAGGACGCACGCCCGGAGTCACGATGGCGAAATCGTTCCCGAATTCGGCGCGCAAGGCAGGAGCCTCGCGTGCCGAAGCGACGATGCCCTGGCATCCGTTCCCCAGGGCTAGCTTCGACAAGCGTAGAACTTCTTCGAGGACCGTCCCCGGAACCCCGATTTTTTCCAGATCGTTCTCGTCGAAGCTGGTTAGCACGGTGACGCCCAGCACCAGCAGGGAAGGGTTGACGGCCCGCGCCGCGTCCACGGCCGCGCGCAGCATCTTAGTGCTGCCGGTAGTGTGCACCGTCAACATGCTCACGCCGAGCAGGGCGGCTTGGCGCACCGCTGCGGCCACGGTGTTCGGAATGTCGTGATACTTGAGGTCGAGAAATACACGCCGCCCTGAGTCTACGAGATCGCGCACAACCTGCGGTCCCTCAGCCGTGTAGAGCTGCATGCCGACTTTGAAGGTTAGTGCAGAGTCTCCGACGGCCGCCACGATTTTGTGCGCGGCAGCCGCCGTGGAAACGTCCAGGGCAACGATCAGTCTCTCCCGCGGGTCGTTATTTTGAAGAACGCCGCCGCGGGGCTGGGTAAGAGGGATGCGGTTGGGCAGAGCAGCCTGCATCCCTGTCAGTGTAGAGTTTTTAGCGGAGTTCCGCCAGTGGATGGTTATAGGCCACGGTTTGGTAAACCGGACGGCGCTCGGTCCGCGGTTTAACCAGGTCGAGCCGCACTTTCTGCAGGCCACGCTGGTCGAACTGCAGGACCTTGGCGGCGCCGTAGGACAAGTCGATGATGCGGCCGGGTACGACCGGTCCGCGGTCGTTCACTTTGACCACTACTACCCGTCCGTTGCGCAAGTTCGTCACCCGAACGTAACTTCCCAAGGGAAGGGTGGGATGCGCAGCGGTCATGTCATACATGTCGTAGTCTTCGCCGCTGGCGGTGGGTTTTCCGACGAAATCCTCGCCATACCATGAAGCTGTCCCAATTTGATACGCCGGGGCTTTCCCGGTCGGTTTCTGAAGTTTCGGCTTAGTTTTGGCTGGGCTACCAGGGTTTGAAGTGGCCTCCGAGTTGTTCGGACCCTGAGCAGCTCCCAGCCCGATGACCAATAAACCGATCATCAGTCCTTGAGCCATACGTCTTCGCATTCAGTTCTCCTCGCATCTCAAAAGTCTTCCTAGTCTAGGTGATTTGGTTAAGCGTTCTGTAAATCGTAGTGGGCGGAAGAGGCCTTGTCAATCCGAAAGTGAATGGCCTATGGTGACGTGGTAGTAATCGATATCGCACGTAACTTGTTGTTTATCATGAGTAATGTCTTGCATGTAGTTTAAAACAATGAGATTGAGTGTTCACTTATAAGTAAATACTCAGCGTAATGTGGGCGGCAAATAATTTACATCATCAATAAATTCAACAACTTACGGGCGATATATTCGTAAGTCGTTTACCGTGAGCGTGTTAGGCAAATGGTTGCCGCGAGAAATGGATTATTTCTCTTCCACCATCGTCCTTTGGTTGCCTTGCACAGAGGGTGAATCCCGCTCCTCAAGGTTGTGCCTTTGGTCATTGATCCTAGACGCGGGCTGTATTCTTCTGGGATAGTTCAGAAGAGAGCAGTTGACATCGAGGTCAGAAAACCATGGCTGACAGACCGCCGGTCGTGCTGACGATAGCCGGGTTTGATCCCTCGTCGGGGGCCGGGGTTACGGCGGACGTAAAGACGATCGCTGCCCACGGCTGCTATGGGGTGGCCTGCATTACGGCTATGACGGTGCAGTCGACCGCCGGCGTTCGCCGGGTCGAGGCGGTTGATCCAGCCCTGGTGACTGATACCCTGCAGGAACTTGCATCCGACATCTCTATTGCTGCTGTCCATATCGGGATGCTCGGGTCGGCGAAAGTAGTCAGAGCTGTGGCGGAATTCCTTGCTCAGGCGGGCAAGAACAAGGCGCCTAATGTGGTTCTGGACCCGATCCTAATGTCGTCTTCTGGGACAGAACTGCTGGACCCTCCCGGAATAAAGCTGCTGATCGAGAGACTGATCCCTCTCGCCGACGTGATGACGCCGAACGTCGACGAAGCAGCCGCCCTCACCGGCGTGAAGGTTGCAGATCTGGACGGGATGAGAACAGCAGCGGCGGCTTTGCACCAGATGGGTTCAGGCGCCGTGGTGATCACCGGCGGTCACTTGGACAAAGCGATTGACCTGTTGAGTTTCAAAACCAAGCGTGGAGTTGAGCAGGAAGTCTTCAAAGCGGAACGGCAACGGTCGAATTCGACTCATGGCACTGGCTGTGCCTTCGCTACTGCGATTGCCTGTCACTTAGCGCTTGACCGCGGATTAGCCGAAGCTACGTTACTCGCCAAGACTTACGTGACGGCCGCGATCGCCGCCGGCCATCCCCTGGGACGTGGTACCGATCCCGTGCATCATTTGTACCGAATGAACCAGCAACGGCGCGCCGCTGTATCAGGAAATGAATCCTAGACGAGTGAATGCTAGAACGGCTTAGTCGCTTTTGGGCGTCTTCAGCAGAATCCCGGCCACAAACGATGCCGTAGCGGCCAACAGCCATTCGATCCGCCACATCTGGATCGCCTGAAACTCGGCCAGATTCGATGCCTTGTAGAAAAGGCTGACGCAAAGGGCTCCAGCGACGCAACCCAAGCCAATCATGAAGGCTATCAGAGCCGCCGTAGGCAGACCTACCCAGCGCTTGATTTCGTGGAAATGCAAATAGTGCAGCCGGCCGGGAAGGGAACTCTTGCGCCAGGCGACCGCAAGATTACCTGCCTGTATCCCGAGCCAAGCCGCACTCCGGGCCCAGAGGCTCGAAATAACCGCAGCCTCCGCGCCAACCGCAGCCAGCAAAGGACGGCGCCGGCCGCAGGTGTGGCAAAACTGCGCTGCGATCATGAACTCACTGCCACAGTCCACACAAGCTTCAGCCCGGCTCGGTGCCGCAGTGGGCGGAGGAGTTTCCGCTACCGGTTCGCGAAGGGTCGGGGACTGCCAAAATTCCTGCTGGGCATCTTGAATGACATCGGCCATACGGTTGAAGTCTGTCTCCAGCAACGCAAGCCAACAGCCAAATCTTGCTTCTCACTAAGGCATTTTCAACTCAAATACTTGCAACTTTCCGCACATTTTGTTTCCAGATGTCCCACGCAATTATTACTCGTTGATTCAGGTAAAGATGGCCCGGTTACGGTGGTGCCTCAGCCCTCGGTAACTGCGCGGATTATAGGTCAATCGTTGCATGCGTTAAGAAATTTCTTACTGACCGACCCATAACGTCTTTGGTTCCTCCCGTGCTCGATCAAAGATGGGTTAGACTGAAAGTCAACGCCAACAGAACACCGAAATTAAGAGAGTTGAAGACTCAGGAGTGATGCAGCGGGTTCCGAAATGCTTGAGACATAAGACGGGCAACTTGATGCTCGCCGGCCTCGTGATTCTCTGCCTGATGTTGCAGCAGGCCATCGCTCAAACCCGCCCGGCGGGGGAAAGTAGCGCTCCCGTTAGCGCGGTCCCCTCGAACGCTGCTGCTCCCGCGCATGATCCGCAGGTAGATGCCGCCTTCGACCACTTCTACAACATGGATTATGACCGCTCGATCCAGGATTTCGAAAAGGTGGTGGATCGCCGGCCCAACGATGCTTCCGGGGTTAATCACCTGCTGAGCACGGTACTGTTGCGCGAACTCTATCGCATGGGCGCAATGAATACTGGTGAATACTCCAATGACAGCTTCATCGGGCAGGCGCATCGGCCTGCCGACCCGAAAGTGAAGGAGCGGATCAAGCAGTTGGTGGAGCGGGCCGAGGGCCTAGAGGAGCGGCAACTCAAAGCCAATCCCAACAACGTGGATGCGCTCTACGCCCGAGGCGTGACCCGGGCGCAGTTCTCGCTCTATACCGCACTGGTGGAGAGGGCCTGGTTTTCCGCCCTGCGCAACGCAGTGGGTGCGCGCAAGGACCACGAACATGTGCTCGAACTTGATCCCAACTATGTCGACGCGAAGCTGGTGGTGGGTACGCACAATTACGTAATGGGCAGCTTGCCCTGGAGCGTGAAGGTCGCCGTCGCTCTTGTCGGCCTCAGCGGAACCAAGGAGAAGGGACTCGAATACCTGCGCGAGGTAGCCGATAGCAGCGGAGAAAACAGCGTTGATGCCCGGGTTGTGCTCAGCTTATTCCTGCGCCGCGAGCACCGCTACGACGAGGCTCGCGCCCTCATGCACGATCTCGGCACGCGTTATCCCAGGAACTATCTGTTCCCGCTGGAGGAAGCCAATCTGCTGCGCTCTGGCGGCCACGCACCCGAGGCCGCGGCAGCCTATCGCAAAGTGTGGCAGAGCGGCCGGGAAGGGAAGTTCGGCAACCTGCACTACGAAATATCCGCATGGGGTCTGGGCGAATTATTGCGCAGCCAGAAAGATTATGCGGGAGCTGCGGCGGCATACGAACTGGTGAGCAGCGCCCCGGATCCCGATCCCGAGACGCTGCAAAAGGCAAACCTTGCGGCCGGCGAAATGTATGACGTGCTGCAAAAGCGTGACTTGGCAATGAAGAAGTATGAGACCGTCCTCGCCGAAAATAGCAGCACTCCCCCCGCCGAACAGGCTCGTAAACACATCCGGGAAGCCTACCGGGAGTAGCGCCAGGAATGCGGACGTCGTGTCGATGATGACCACCGCCGGTCTACCCCCGAACTCGCGTCAGGCGCGACTGGCTGAGGTCGCCGTCCCATTCCACTTTGCCCCGCAGGCTGCGGATCGATCCCTGGGCATGGGTCTCCGCCAATAACCGCAACCCCGCTTCCACCGCAGCCTTTTTCGTGCGGGCTCCGCTGTGCTTCATAGCTTGGCGCATTAAGCGGTCGTCGATATCGATGTTTGTACGCAATCCACCTACTCCTCCGATGTGTAAGTGTTTCACATTTGCGGCGACTTTCGGGTCCCACAATCAGGGCTGCGCGATATTGAAGCTGCACAACGCTGAACTTTTCCCGCTACAATTACGTACTGTCTAGTGGAGGGGCCAAGGCATGTATTGCAACTATTGCGGCAAAGTGATTCAAGACGATGCAGCGGTCTGCGCCTACTGCGGCGTTCGCGTGGGAGCGTCGGTAGCCCGGAAGCGCCTGGTGCGGCCCCGGCAGGGACGCAAGATCGCCGGCGTCTGCCTCGGCTTCGCGGAATACTTTGATATCGACGTGACCGTCGTCCGGTTGGTCTGGCTGATCGCATCCTTTATGACGGGGATTGGGTTGATTTCCTATCCCATCGCCTGGATCGTGATGCCGGAGGAGCCTATGCTGCTGACGGCACCGTCGGGCGCGCAGCGCCTGACAAACCCGTAGCCCGGCGGGCACGACGCTAAGGTGGTTGCTCCTCATGCTAGCATCGGGCGTCATGAAAAAATCCTTCGTAGTCTTTGCCCTCGGGATGTTCGCAGTCTGCGCCCACTCGGAAACCTCCGCTGTCAAAAGACCCCGCATTACGGGGATCGATCACGTCTCGTTCTACACCACTGATGCCGAAGGAGTGAAGCAGCTTTACAGCGGCACGCTTGGGCTGGTTTCGGCTGCGCCGGTGGAGTCCGGCGAAATTGTCAGATACCTCGTGGGGAAGCAGTGGGTCGGCTATAGTGCCGCGCCCGATGCCAACGCTAGCGACCGCATGGATCACGTCGCCTTCACCACCGACAACATCACGGCGCTGCGCAAGTACCTGATCACGAATGGAGTGAAAACCCCTGCCATCGAAGGCCACGCCGATCACAGTCTAAGCCTTGCCCTGGCCGACCCCGATGGCCATCGCATTGAGTTCGTCGAGCGTGGCAAAGGTGAAGCTCCTGCCCCGCCCGAGTCTGCGGTGTCGCGCCACATGATTCACACCGGATTTCTGGTCTCGAACCGCGACGCCGAAGATCATTTCTATCGCGACCTGCTGGGATTTCGGCTCTACTGGCACGGGGGAATGAAGACTGATGAGACCGATTGGGTTGCCATGCAGGTTCCCGACGGTACCGACTGGCTGGAATATATGCTGAACCAACCCGCGCATCCTGACCTCCGACTGATGGGCGTTTTGAATCACATCTCGCTGGGTGTGGGGGACATGAAGAAGGCGCAGGCAATTCTCGAATCCCATGGCTGGAAGCCGCACGGCAGCGAAAAGGCGCAGATGGGCAAAGATGGCAAGTGGCAGCTCAACCTCTTCGATCCCGACCTGACGCGGATTGAACTGATGGAATTCAAGCCGGTCGAGAAAGCTTGCTGCTCGGACTTCACCGGCCCGCACCCATCCGAGTGAAACTGGTCAAACCTTCAGGAAGATTCGCTTCCGCCAGAGGAACCATAACAGAATCCAGCAGAACAAAACCGCCGCCAGGGAGTAGATCAGGGAAGCGTTAGCCGGGCTGGCTCCTAGAGACACCAACTTTGCCTGCGCCGCGTCATGCCACATCACCGGCCCATTCGGGCCTTTTATCGTGAAAGAGTAGCCGGGGCCGTATACGAACGAGTCGGCGACGAATGCGGCAATCGCATTCATCCCGAGCACAAGAATCGGCATCGTCCAGGTGCCGCGCCACTTCTTGATTTCCAATGCCCAATAAAGACAAGCGAGAAAGACCAGCGCGAAACCGCCGCTGAACAGCACGAACGAACTGGTCCAGAGGTTCTTGTTAATCGGAAACCAGAGACTCCAAACCTCTCCCGCTCCCAGGCCGAGAACTCCGACCCACAGCATACGGATCGCTTTCGTAGCGGGACTTCTTTCGGAGCGCAGCCAGTAACCGGTCAGCACTCCGATCAAGGTGGTGCCAATCGCCGGAATCGTGCTGAGGATTCCCTCTGGATCGCGGGTTCCGTTAAACAGATGACCCATGAACAATTTGCGGTCGAGCCACGCGACAAGGTTGCGATCAGGATCCATGAAGGGGATGTCGTGTCCCGGCCTTCCGAAACCGGGAACTGGGGCGAAACGCAGCAGGGCCCAGTAGCCGACCAAGCATGCGCACATGGCAACGACCGTCCCGCGCCGGCCTGACCACAGAACAAGAATCGCCGCCGCGAAATAGCACAGCGCAATACGCTGGGTTACGCCCTCAAAGCGCCACGTGTGCAGGTCGAGGCCGATGATGGGTGAGGCATTCACAAAAAGCCCGATGGCGATCAGGATCAGGCTGCGCTTGAAGGCGTGAAACAAGATCTGCGACCGTGATTCGCCGCGCTGCAGCCGGGCCGCGAACGAGAACACCATCGAGATCCCAACCAGAAACAGGAAAGATGGGAAGATGAAGTCAGCGCACGTCCAGCCATTCCAGTCGGCGTGCTTGATCGGCCCATAGGCCAGGTCGTCGCTGCCGGGGTTGTCGACCAGAATCATGCCGGCGACGGCGAGTCCACGAAAGACATCAAGGCAGAGCAGGCGTTCCGATGCCTTGGCAGGTTCAAATGCCGACGATGGTGTGCTCTCAAGGGTCTGCGTGGCTGACATATCGGGCACAAGTATACCGCCTGTATACGCCACGATTTGTTACAATCCCGGCCATGATCGAAACGGCCCTGGTTGCAAACAAGACTGTGGTTAGCGCGAAGGGTGACGGCCCCATTCTGGATTTGAGCGGCGCCGCCGGCCACGTGTTTCTGCTGACTCTTGAGATCACAAACATCATCGAGCAGGAATCGCTCGAGGTCAGCGTCTACGGTTCCGGGGACGGCGCGGCGTGGGGCGCAAGGGCAATTGCGACGTTTCCGCAGAAGTTTTATCGGGGCGAATCTCCGCTATTGCTCGACCTGACGGCGCACCCCGATGTGAGGTTTGTGCGCGCGCACTGGGAAGTTGCGCGCTGGGGGCGCGGCACGGAAACGCCAATGTTCGAGTTTGGAGTTATCCTCAGAGAGATTCCGCCGGAGATCTTGCGCGAAACTGCCGCCCAGGCCAAGGTGCTGGCTTGAGGAATTGCCGACTCTGATTGAATACTTTGCTTCAAGTGCCAGAGCTTGCTCCGGCTTTTCTAAACGGTGGTCAGAAATCAACAGCAATTCTCCCCGTTGCTTCCGCTATATTGATCTCAGATCTCATGAAAAGCGAGTCTCAGGTAATCGTGCGCCCAGCGCGCAATTTGCGCGGCAGCGTGAATCTTCCCGGCGACAAATCAATTTCGCACCGCTACGCCATGCTGGCGGCGATCGCCGAAGGACCGTCACGCCTGGAAAACTATTCGACCGGAGCGGACTGCGCCAGCACGCTCGGCTGCCTGCAATCGCTGGGTGCGAAATGGGCGCGCACTGATGGGTCAAGCAATGTGATCGAGGTGCAGGGCAGTGGACCATCGTTAGCTGCACCGAGTGAATCGCTGGATTGCGGCAATTCCGGCTCGACCATCCGCATGTTAAGCGGTATTGTCGCGGCGCAGAAATTCACAACCGAGATGGCGGGCGACGAATCGCTTTCGCGCCGCCCGATGGAGCGCGTGATTGCTCCGCTCACCGCGATGGGGGCGCAAATCACGTCGCAGGACGGCCGTCCGCCGCTGTGCATTCAGGGTACAGACCTGAAGGGAATTGACTACCAGATGCCTGTGGCCAGCGCGCAGGTGAAGACCTGCCTCCTGTTTGCCGGGCTGCTGGCCGAAGGCGAAACGCGCATTGAAGAACCGCTGCGCACGCGAGATCACGGAGAGGTTGCACTGCGGGCCTTTGGCGCACATCTCGATCGTAAGAAAAATGAGGTAACGATTCGCGGCGGCCAGCGCTTGCAGGGCATCGAAGCGCGAATCCCCGGCGATCTCTCGAGCGCTGCGTTCTTTCTCTGCGCTGCCGCTCTTTTTCCCGACTCACAATTAACCATCCCGGCTTTGCTGATGAATCCGACTCGGGCGCGGCTGCTCGATATTCTCACGCAAATGGGGGTGCGTATCTCGGTAACGCAACTGGAAGAAATGCACGGGGAGCCGGTGGGCACGCTGCAAGTCGCAGGCGGAAGATTGAAAGGCGCGACTATCGCCGGAGCCGATGCCGCTGCGCTGATCGACGAGATCCCGGTGCTGGCTGCGATCGCTCCTTATACCGAGCAGGGAATCGAGATCCGCGATGCGAAAGAGTTACGCGTGAAGGAATCGGACCGCATCGCATCCATCGCCACCAACCTTCGCGCCATGGGCGCGCAGGTGGAAGAGCGCGAGGACGGTCTGAAGATCCCAGGCCAACAGACGATGCAGGGCGCGGAAGTGGAATCGTTCGGAGATCACCGCATCGCCATGGCCTTCAGCATCGCTGCGCTGCGAGCGCAGGGCGACACCTTGATTCGAGGCAGCGAGTCGGCAGCGATTTCCTATCCGGTGTTTTTCTCCACGCTCGAAGGACTGCTGGAGCGTTAACTTTTCTCAGCCAGCGAGCGGACTTCGCGTCCATGGCCTCCACAGGTTACCCCCGGTCGATGACCGATGTGATCTAACCATTACTCGCCAAATTAGAAACAATTCATTTTGAGACCATGGTCGCCGTTTGATCTTGAGCCGCTTGAGCGGGAAATCCGGCAAGGTTCTTACAGGAGAATTACATGGGTAACAAATCATTCGTGCTGGCTTTGATTTTGTTGGGGGCAACGGCGTACGCGAAGGAGCCGAAGGCTTACCAGACTGCCAGGTTACTGCAGATGGATTCCGTGCAATGCAGGGTTGATCAGAAAAACGCCAAGAACGGCGAGAACAGCGAACTCTTGTGCCAGGAATACACAATGCAAACCGACCGCGTAATCTACCACATCCGTCCGCGCGATGAAAAACACCCGGTGCTTTTGCCGGTGGGCGAAGCGGCGCAGTTCCGCCTCGACAAAGACAAGATGCTGGTGCGCGTGGAAAGTCTGGACAATAATGAGCGCGAGTACGTTGTAGTGTCGATGACGCCGCTTAGCGAGAGCACCGCCGACGCGAACCCAGTCCGGCTGAATCACTTGCAGTAAGTTGGCCTCGCCAGCATCGGACTGCGGTTCTGCTCCCGGAAAAATGCAGCCCTTTCGCCCCGGCGGCCTCTTTGACGGCAGCCATTCTCTTAGGTCACAGTGATCGCGGGTTGGACTTGTTCGAAAGCGTTGGTTGGCCTTTTACCGCCATGTCGCTGTGGTAAAGTAAATGCCGCCCACGAATCGGCCGGGCTGTGGGGGCCCGGGCCGCTGGTTCAGCGCCGCCACCTCGAATCCTAAAAGGGAGATGGTTATGTCAACCCTCCGCGAGCTTGTAAGAGACCGCAAAGTTTACTCGATCGACGCCACGCGTACCGTGCTGGATGCGGCGCGTTTCATGACGGAGCACAACATCGGGGCCCTGCCCGTGGTCCGCAATGGAGAATTGGCCGGCATTTTTTCCGAGCGTGACGTCATGAACCGCGTGGTCGCCGCCGGGCGTACGCCCGGGCATACTACCGTCTCCGAAGTGATGACCGCCAACCCGCGCACGGTCCACCTGGATGAAAGCATCGAGGAATGCCTGTTCATCATGCACGAGTTTGGTTTCCGGCACTTGTGCATTATCGAAGGCAAAGAACTGAGGGGACTGGTTTCGCTGCGCGACATCCTGATGGGACAAGCCGGCGAAATTAAACGTCAGAACCGCCGAGCCGCCTCGTAAAGGCGGTTTGCGGCCTTCACTCCCGCTTCCGCAGCAGCAGTTCCCCTTTTCTGGGGGGCAGCCGGAAGGGGAATTCGAAAACTTTGCCTCCCAGCGGCAGGCGCAAGACAAACTCCTCCTGCGCCTTCCATCCCCCGAGCCACTTATTATTCGTGTTGAAGAAGACCCACCCTCTGGCCTCAGGATTTCCGGCATCCAGATGCGCCGGCCGCAAACCGCTCCTGGTTAGAAACTCGATCAGTTCGCTGACGGATTTCTCATACGCCGCCAGCCTCGCCTCACGAACCTGCTTCTCTTCGGGATGCTTGGCTATCTCGCGCCGGGCCTCGTCGTCGAGTGCGTCGGCATCGTTCTGAATCTTCTGTGCATAATTGTCGGGATCGAGAGAGCTCTGCACCACCTTGAAGTGCTTCATGAACTGCAGTGTGATGTTCTCCGGGGTCTCGTCCACACTGCCCGCCCCGCGGTAACGGATGGTGAGCAGCACACTGAAGACGGGCTCGATGCGGTGGTGGATGATCTGCACCTCCCGCGCGTCCACTGCAAGGGTGATGCCCAGATCGCCGGACCAAAGCCCGTAACGGTACTTTCCGTCGTCAGTAGTCTCAAAGGTGCAGCCGGGCTGGGCTTCGTTCCAGCGGACGACGAGCGGCCGGGTTTTGTTTTTGTTGTTGCCGGGCGCGGCCAGCACCGTCGGCGCGCAGAATATCGATAGGCTGCAAACCAAGGCAGCGTGGAAGAGCTGCTGCATTCGACGACGCCAAACAGAATTCCGCAGACGCCACATGAGTCGAGGGACTATCTTAGTCCACCGTAAGGCTGACGGTCACCGCCGTCGTGGTGCCGTTGCTGGGCGACGCGCCGTTTTGATCTACCCCGGTTAGCGTGAACGTATAAGTATTTTTCGGGGTGATCTGGCCGGTGGGCGATGTGGGGCTGCTGGTGGAGGAGGTTGCGTTGCACGCCGGCAGCAGCAGCAACATTCCGGCAATCGTCATCAGCCCTATCATCCCCAGCACGTTTTTCCTGCATTTTCCGGCTGCACCCGCCACCAGCAACAGGCCCGGGACCGCCAGCCAAAGGCCATAGAACATCTTCGGACTCCACGTCTTTGATACGGTGTTCGCCGTTCCGAAAGTTGTCATGGTCAGCATCGCGGTGCCGGGATTACCGTCGGCTAACTTCACGGGAGAGGGGCTGAACGAGCACACGGGCGAGGCTAGCACCACCGGGGTGATCGAGAGGCAGGACAACGTGATACTTCCGGTGTAGCTGCCGATCGGGGTGACGGTAACCGTGGCCTGCGACTGATGACCCGCAGTAACGCTGGTGGGATCGGCGGTTGTGGTCACGCTCAACGTGTAGTCCGAGGTTACTGGTACTACGTTTAAATTCAGAGAGACCGTGTGCACGAACGAGCCGCTGGTTCCAGTCACGGTAATGGTGTATAGCCCGGCGGCTGTGGCCGACGCAGTCATGACCGTAAGCGAGGGACCGTCAGCCGGTGGGGTCGCCACGTCGGGGCTCACCACACAGGTCGGCAGATTTTCCGTAGTCTGAGTCGAGCTCACGCTGCAAGCAAGCGTCACTGGAGTATCTTGCCCGCTAACCGCCGGTTTCAGGTCGAGGATGGCGGTGGCAACCCCGTTGGGTACCACTACTGACGGGTTCAGCTGGTTTGGAGCGGTGAGGGTAAAGTCGTCCTGCCCGAAGGCGAGGGAGACCGACGCCGCCGAAAACACCGTCAGCAACGAAAAGAAGATAAGCGCCCGTACCAACTGCTTAAGATTCAACATGCGGGGATGAGAACTCACTACCTTCGATTCCTCCAAGGGCACAAAAGCTGCCCGCGGCGGCACGAAACCGCGCCACCTTCAGATCAGCCGCAAAGTGATGTTATACGACAGAGTCTCGGTGAGTGCGCCGACGCAGAATCTGGTAGTGGGGCAGTTTGGCTTACGCGCCAAGCCGATTAAGCGGGAGATCCTTCGCTCCGCCTGAAAAACGGCTACGCTCAGGATGACGCCGCGATCAGAAGCCAACATGCACCAGGACCCAGATTCTCAGCAGTAATTCCAAATAAGAATCTTAGACTACCGCGGTCGATCGCGCCAATGGGACGGCAGAAAAGCCGGCGACGGTTACAAAAACTAGGGCCGCTTCCGGTGAGAAGCGGCCCTCGGTGGCTGAGTGCGTAATCAGTTGACGGTCAGAGTTACGGTGGTGGCGTGCTTCGTCGTGTTGGTGTCGGTTCCAGTCCCGGTGATGGTGACGGTGTAAGAGCCCGCCGGGGTGCAACCGGTGCAGGTGACCGGGGGCGGCGTGCTGCTGCTTCCACCACCGCAAGCCGGCATCAGGAACAGGGCAGTCATAACCATCCCGATCATCAAGAAGCCCAGCAGCCTCTTGCGACGCGAGCGGGCGGAACTGAACCCCATCCCGGCCAGCGACAGACCCGCGATCGGCAGCCACATGGCATAAAAGAATTGCCGCGGACGGAAGAGAGCGCCGCTGGCGCCAGTCGTCGTGATGGTGAGGGCCGAGGTCGCTCCGCTTGCAGTTGGAGTGATTGGGCTGGCGGGAGAGAAGCTGGTCGCGCTGCACGACGGAAGCGGCGACCCTGATCCGGTCACGCTGCACGTCAGGTTCACCTTAGATGTGTAGTTGTTGGTCGACGTTAGAATGACCGTTGAACTGCCTGACGACCCCGGGGACACCGCAGCTGGAGTTGATGCGGAGATGGTGAAGTCGGGCGGAACGATGGCGGCAAAGGCATCAAACGGAGCTCCGCCAAACGTTGTCTGCAAGGCGCCGGATGTAACTGGGAAGCCGGTTGCGGAGGTGGTTCCCGCGATGAAAAGCTGGTTGGAGGGGGCGGGGCCGAATGCGACTTCGCCACCCAGGAAGGCGCTGTTCATCGAATCGAAATTCTCGTCGCCTGGACCTCCCAGATAGCTGGAGTACGCCAGCGATGCGCCACCGGCGGCCACCTCAGTTACAAATGCGTCGGAATTTCCGTTGAGCGAGGTCTGAAATCCGCCGCCGCTGGGAAAATCGGTGGAAAGAGTGCTGCCGGTGACATAGGCATTTCCCACTGAGTCAACGGCGATTCCCAGACCTACGTCCGCCGTGCTTCCGCCCAGATACGAAGAGTAGAGCAGGTCAGAAGTACCATTGCCCAGAGGCGCCAACTCGCTGACAAACGCGTTACTGCTTGCGGTATTGTTGTTGTTCCCATACATGGTCTCGAACCCACCGACAATCGGAAAGTCCCCGACATTTGTGTTGTCATCGGTGGTTTGGCCGGTAACGTAGATGTTGCCGGAGCCGTCGAGGGCAATCGCGAGACCTTCGTCGTCGGAGCTACCCCCCAGGTACGTGGAATAGCTGAGCGAGCCACCGCCCGCGGCCAACTCGGTTACGAAAACATCCGAGAAGATTAGCCCGGAGCCCGCGTTGCAGAGGCCGTCCGTGCCGCAAGCTGTCTGGTAGGCGCCGGTCGTGAACGGAAAGTCAACGGAGGCCGTGCTACCGGTTACGAATGCATTGCCTGAACTGTCCACCGCGATGCCGGAACCGAAATCATCGTTCTCGCCGCCCAGATAGGTTGAGTAAACCAACGCCGTGCCCGTCGGGTTTACCTCGGCGACGAAGGCATCTCCAAAAGGCGGGCTCGAAAGGACGTTGTTGTTGAGAATGGCATACAGCGCGCTCTGCAACGGGAAGTTGGAGGAATAGGTGAAGCCGGTGACGTAAGCGTTTCCCGATCCGTCCAGCGCAACGGCGAAAGCGCCGTCGTCGTTGTTGCCACCCAAATAGGTGACATAGACCACGGCACCCGTAGGACTAAGCTCGAACACGAAGGCGTCGGTGCACGGCGCAGGCGTAGTGCTGTTTCCGGTGACGCAATCCATTCCCGCCGGCGAGCCGCTGGTCGATTGTGGTGCTCCGGTGGTGGTAGGAAGATCAGTTGAGGTGGTGATGCCGCCAACGTACACGGCTCCCGTGGTTCCATTCACTGCGATCCCGGATCCAAGGTCGTCACCCGAGCCACCGACAAAAGTTGTATATCCCAGGGTGCCGTCGGCCTTGATCTTGACGACAAAGGAGTCGTAGTCGGCGCCCGCGCTGGGCGGATTGCCTCCGGGGAAGCCACTAGCCGAGTCGCTTTCTCCCGTGACGTAAGAGTTGCCAGCATTATCCACGGCGATCCCGTAACCCTCGTCGTCAGTGTCGCCGCCGATATAAGTTGCGTAGCTGAGTGAGGGATCAATTACGAGTTCACGGCTCCGATCATAGGCTCCGATCTCGAAGCCGACCTGATTTCTGGCCTTCAAGACAAATCGAGCATCGACCGGTTGACGGACACCATCCCGCTGCTGGTAGGCGACTGGCTTATGCAGGGTAAGGTTGCCAACCGGCAACGCCAGCACCAGGTTGCCAGAGTCGTCAGTGGTCATATGCTGGCATCCGGCAAAGCTTAGGCCGATCGGGGCGAGGCTGGCATTCGGCGCGACGATAAAGTCAAATTCCAACTGCTCGTGCTGACCGTGGTAAGTCATATCCACGCCCGGATAAACATTCCGATACGACACGCGGGCAAACTCGTTCACGCCGACATGCCAGCGACGCGGGTCGTTGCCGATGAAGTAGTTGACTTTGGCGGATAGCGGATCTTGCCCTTCTATTTTCGCTTTGGGGTCGCTGTTCAGAAGGTGCATGCGAAGGGAAGCGACCGCGGGAGAAATCGCGCGATTCTGCGCGGCGTGCCTGCGGATCAATCGCTTCGTTTTGCGTGAGTAGCCGAGCACCCTCTGCTCCATGATTTGTCTCGGCCGCGATACGCCCTTGATCGAATGCGATGCGAACGAGAGGACCGCATCGCCCGAAGTGAGATAAAGCTTGTAGCCGTTGCCTCGCGCCACGTACTTCACCTGCGGGTCGACTTGCCCTTGATTGGCCTCAAAAGCCAGGGGAAGCGCTGCGAACGCGGCGTTCAGGCGGGCATGCGTAGCGGGATTTGCTGCCTCCGATTTTGCCGGCGCCGCGGCCATGACGGCATTGCCAACACGGCCAGACTTGGCCGGCACCACGGCCATCAGGGCCGCAACCGCGATGACCATAACCACAACAATCCAGAGAGCGGGGAAGAATGTTTTACCAGCATCCGGTTTCAACAAGACGATCCTCCTGTGAAGTGCACCCAGTGAAGTACTCCGTGATAGCACCGTGATCACACGGTGAAACCCGACTCGGGGGAGAAATACTCGACAACGGCATAGATTAAGGTGAGAAATTTTGCGCGCTTGCCAAAAAACACGCCAGTTTACAATTTCCTGCAGCTTACCCGCGAGTATGGTCTGGAACAATGGGCTTGTCAACGGACTCCAAGATAGCAACTTGGATACCGCCCGGCGCAAGTTACGGGAGTTTCAGTGGCTGTTTGGACAGTCGACCGCGCGGGATTGTTCTGGTCGATGGTGAAAGCTCAGTCATTGCTCGCCCTGCGGCTGACCACGAGGACGCGGCCCAGGCTTGCGCTTGACACGATTCCCGCTCTCTGCTGTAGTGTCCGCCAGCCCCCGCTTGGGGCGCAAAGCGTGTAGCCGGGAAGGGCAACCCTGCGCGATGGAGTATTTCAGGAAAGCGTTGTGATGGTCACGATTCGTGATGTAGCGAAGCAGAGCGGCTTTTCTTCAACGACGGTGTCGATCGTTCTCAACGACGCCCCCCTGGCGCGCTACATTCCGCCGGTCACGAAAAAGCGCATCGAGCGCGCCGCCGAAAAACTCGGCTATCGTCCTAACCAGTTTGCCCGCTCGCTGCGCAGCAAGCGCAGCCACACGGTCGGGGTCATGGTGTTTGACATGACCGATCCCTATTGCACGCTGGTCCTGCGCGGCATTGAAAACACGCTCTACCAAGCCTCATACCTGCCCATCCTCACCGACGTGCACAACGAGCGCAGCCGCTTCGAACGCTATCTTGAGATGCTGCTCGACCGGCGTGTCGAAGGCCTAGTCGTCCTCGCCAACTGGCTGTTTCTCGATATCAATCTACTCGCCGACCTGGAGAAAAGCAGCATTCCCACGGCTCTGATCGCCTGCGAACTGAAAGGCGACGCGATGAGCTCGGTGGTTGTCGACAACGAAGTCGGGGGCTATGCGGCCCTTGAGCATCTGCACTCGCTCGGTCATCGAAAGATCGCCTTCATCCGCGGGCCCAAGACTTTGGCGGACAGTTCTCCGCGCTGGCGTGGAATCCGTAAGTACGCCAAGAGTAGCGGCCTCGAAATCGACCCCCGCCTTATCGTCGACTTGCCCGAGTCCCGCCACCCGCTCTCCAGTTTTGAAGCGGGACAAAAGCTCACCGAGGATTTGCTCACGCAGAAGCGCCAGTTCACTGCTCTGCTGGCCTTCGATGACATGACCGCGTTCGGCGCCATACGAGCCTTGACCAGGAGCGGCCTGCGCGTACCGGAGCATTGTTCGGTGATTGGCTTCGACGATGTGGCGGCCGCGGCGTTGTGCACTCCGTCTCTGACCACCGTTCGGCAGCCTATGGAAGCGATGGGCGCGGACGCCGTGGGCATCGTGCTCGAGGGCATTCAGTCCGTGCTCGAAAAACGCGAGGTCGCCGCCAACCATCGCAAAGTTGCGCCCCAGCTGGTGGTGCGCGAATCCACTCGCAGCATTCTGTAGGCGGCCTTACTTAAACACTTCGTTGTCGTATTTCCCGGGACTCCTGTTTCAAAATAACTTGAGGACGAATCCGTCCGGCTGGACGCCGTTACCCCACCTGCACTTGCTGTGGCGCCGCAACGGCTTCCAGCGCGCCTTCCAAATCGGCGAGCAGATCGCCAGCATTCTCGATGCCCACCGAGAGCCGCAGCATCTGCTCGGTAACGCCCATCTTGGCGCGATCTTCAGCCGGAATCATGGCATGGGAGGTCAGTACCGGGATCGATACCAGCGACTCGGCTCCGCCCAAGCTGGGGGCCAGCGTGAACAGGCGCATGGCTTCGCTGACGCTTCGGGCATCTTCGCCGGTGCCTTCTACCTCAAAGCTCACCATGCCACCGCCGCCGTTCATCTGCTCGCGCGCCAGCGCATATTGCGGATGGCTCTGCAGAAATGGATAATGCACGCTCCGTACCTTCGCGTGTTGCGACAAGAATTCGGCTACGCGCTGCGCGTTTTCGTTCTGTCGCGCGACGCGAAGCGCCAGCGTCTTCAAGCCGCGCACCAGCATCCACGACGCGTGCGGATCCATGCAATTGCCCAGAGTCGTCCGCGTCTCCCAGAGTCTTTCGATTAGCTCGCGGCGTCCTGAGACTGCTCCGCAAATCAGGTCGGTATGTCCGCCCAGATATTTCGTTCCGGAGTGCATTACGAGGTCGATGCCGAACTCCGCCGGATGCTGATTAATCGGCGTGCCAAACGTGGCGTCAATCATGCTGAGGAGCTTGTGCTGCCTGGCCAGAGCCGCCACTTTCTTGAAATCGACGATGCGTAGCGTGGGATTGGTCGGCGACTCAAGATACAGGAGCCTGGTGTTGGGGCGGATCGCTCGCGCGTGCTGGTCGTATGCCGTGGTGTCGACGAAGGTGGTCTCGATACCCATCTTGGGCAGCCACTGCGCGAGAAACTTGCTGGCGCCGCCGTAGATATCACGCTGCGCGACCACGTGATCGCCGCTCTTGAGCAGCGCCATGACGGTGGTCGTGATTGCGCCCATGCCTGAAGCGAACGTCAGAGCCGCTTCCGTCCCCTCCAGTTCGGCGATCGTCGTTTCGGCAACGGTGTTGGTAGGATTTCCGTAGCGCGTATAGAAATGATCGGTGTGGGTGGCGCGCAGCTGCTCGTCGTTGTCGGTGACCTCGAAAGTGGAGGTCTGATAAATCGGAGTGCCCAGAGGCCCGTTCTTCTTCTCCAGATCCGCCGCGCCGCGCACTGCTTTGGTTTCGGAATGATGTGGTTGCCGCTTCATGGACACCTCGTTGCATTACAGACTAAATGTGTGAGGGTGCCTCCGCAAGCCGAACCGGCGCGGCGCGCACCATTTATAATGCCCGCTCTATGGATCTCGGTATCAAGGACCGCGTTGCCCTGGTGGCCGCGTCCAGTCAGGGGATTGGCCGGGCCACGGCGGAGGCCTTTGCCGCCGAAGGCTGCCGCGTCGCCATGTGTGCCCGCAACCCGCAAATCCTGCAGGCAGCTGCCGAGGGCATCAGAAAGCAATACAACGCGGATGTTCTTGCGCATGTCCTCGATGTAACCGAGGCTGCTGCCGTCCACCGCTTCGTAACCGCAGTGGTTGAAAAGTTCGGCAGCGTCGACATTTGTGTCACTAACGCAGGTGGACCACCAGCCAAAGATTTTCTCGCTGCCACACTTGAAGAATGGCAACGCGCCGTCGAACTCAATTTTCTCAGTGCAGTTTACTTCGCGCGCGAGGTCGTCCCTTTCATGCAACGAAAACGCTGGGGCCGGATCATCACCCTCACTTCGATCGCGACAAAACAGCCGGTGACCGATCTCGTGCTCTCGAATGCCGTGCGGGGCGCGGTAGTCGGCCTGGTGAAGAGCCTGGCCAACGAATTTGGTAAGGATGGGATCCTGGTCAATAACGTCGGCCCAGGTTTCACGGCTACCGACCGCCTGAAGGAATTAGCGAAGGCCCGTGCATCGGCGTCCGGAAGAAGCGAGCAGGAAGTTTTCGAGGGATGGGCGGCCGAGGCTCCGCTCCGGCGTTTGGGCGAGCCCCGCGAAGTCGCCGAGACCATAGTCTGGCTGGCCTCCGAGCGCGCTTCCTACATCACTGGTCAAACTGTGCTGGTCGACGGCGGCATGTATAAAGGATTATGAATTTTCGAAGCAGCCAAGGTTTCATCTCGGGAGCGATTGCTTCTCGTACAATGGTGAAGGTTCACTAAGCGACGATTCGCTGCAAACCGCAATGGTGAAAAGAGTGAAGTCCAAGGTTTCCGCGCGAAAAACGAAGGTCTCGAGGTCTCGCCAACGAGCGAAGGGCGCTACGGCCCGACGCCCGTCCGGTAAGCCGAAACTCCAATATATTCCCTGGCAAACGATTCCTCTTGAAGATCTAAACCCGCTGCTGCAACGGCAGTTTGTGGTTGGTCAGGAAATCATGCTGGCGCGGGTGCTCTTGAAAAAAGGCTGCATCGTTCCCGAGCACAGCCACCACAACGAACAACTCACTTACATTCTGGAAGGGGCGCTGAAATTCTGGATCGACGGCCAGGAAATCGTTGTCCACGCCGGCGAAGTTCTCTGCATCCCCGCGCATATGCCGCACAAGGCCGAAGCCCTGGAAGACACAGTGGACCTCGACATTTTCAATCCTCCTCGCGCCGACTGGATCGATAAGACCGATCAATATTTGCGAGGCCAGAAATAATCTCCGACAACATGCCTCCTTCCGCCACTTCTGAACTCGGCATGCCGCGCCCGACCTTTCATTTCCGCTGCATCGAGTGCGGATTCGTCACCTTGTCCGCCGCTCAAGATTTTCGCTGCGCGGAGTGCGGCAACCTGCTGGAGATTACCGACCCGGGTTGGAAATCCCACAGCCTCGGTGCCGCCGGCTTGAAGTCCATCTGGCGAGAACGCCGTTCTTCCAACTTACCTCTCGACCTCAGTGGGGTGTGGCGATTCCGCGAACTTCTCCCTGCGCCTGCGTCTGAGCGGCACGTTATCACCCTGCGCGAAGGCAACACTCCACTCTATGAACTTCCGCAATCCTCCCGCAGCACGGGAGTTTTGCGCCTCTATGCCAAACATCAAGGAATGAACCCTACTGGATCGTTCAAAGACGCCGGCATGACCGTGGCCGCCACCTTCGCGCGCCAGGCGGGATATTCCTGGGTTGCGTGTGCGTCCACCGGCAACACGTCAGCATCCATGGCCGCTTATGCCGCAAGAGGTGGCATGAGAAGTTTGGTGCTTGTGCCAGAAGGAAAAATTTCGTGGAGCAAACTTTCCCAGGCGCTCGATTACGGCGCGCTCACCTGCCAACTCCGCACCGATTTCGACGGCTGCCTGCGGCTGCTCCAGGAACTCGTTCGGCGCGCGCCAGTTTACCAGTTGAACTCCATCAACCCGTTCCGCCTGGAAGGTCAGAAAACTCTCGCGCTTGAGTTGCTGGAGCAACTCGACTGGCAGCCCCCCGACCACATCATCGTGCCCGGCGGCAATCTCGGGAATAGTTCCGCCATCGGCAAGGCGTTGCTGGAGATGCGCGATCTCGGTTTGATCCCGCATCTGCCAAAGTTATCTGTGATTCAAGCGGGAGGCGCCAACGCTCTAGTACGCACTTTGCGCGAAGCTGGGGGCAAGCATCTGGTCAGCGTGCAAGCCGAAACTCGTGCCACCGCGATCCGCATCGGCAACCCTGCCTCGTGGCAAAAGGCTGTAAACGTGATCCGGTCCACGGGCGGTGCCTGTGAACAGGTCAGCGAACTCGAGATCGCCCAGGCCAAGGCTGAAATTGGCGCGGAAGGCATCGGCTGTGAGCCCGCCTCAGCTGTTACGCTTGCCGGCCTGAAAAAATTGCTGCAACAAGGCTTCGTGAAGCCGGATGAAACCGTGGTGCTGGTCCTCACCGGAAACCTGCTTAAAGATCCCGACTTCACCATGGAATTCCATCGCGGCGATCTGTTTAAGGGAACGATCCACGAACGAGAGAGCTCATCTTTGAACCCGTTCCGCCACACTCCCATCGTCCTCGATGCGAACCTGGATGCGGTGATTCAAACTCTGGAGCAGGCAGAGAAATCGAGCCCGATAACTTGAATGGCTAAGAGCGAGAAAAAACGCAGCAAGAAAAAACTCGGGAGCCCGCAATCGCTGCACCTGGAATTACCGGCCACATCCGCTAACCTGGGCCCGGCGTTCGATGCCGCAGCTTTGGCGATGGATCTCTACATCAAAATCGATGCCCGCCTGGCCTCCGACTTTGCCATCACCGCGACCGGGCGCGACCCCGGAATTTGCGGTTCCGTGGAGAATCACCTCATCCTAACCACTTACCGCGAAATCCTGGAAACCCATGGGGCTGAAATTGTTCCTCTGGCTCTGCGCATCAAGAACGACATTCCCATCGGCAAAGGCTGTGGCTCTTCCGCGGCGGCGCGTCTGGCTGGCGTTGCCCTGGCTAACCACTTCGGGCGCTTGGGCTGGACCGATGCCCAAATCATCGGTGAGGCTTCCCGGCGCGAGCACCATCCCGATAACGCCTCCGCCTGTTGGATGGGCGGCCTCACCGTTGCCCGCATGTCCGGCCCGGCGGAAGCCCTGGTGGTTTGCATTCGCCCAAAGGGTGACTGGCCCCTGCTGCTGGCTATCCCTGAACAGCCTTTGTCCACCGACGAAGCCCGTCGCGTTCTCCCGGCCGCCTATCCCCGTGCCGATGTCGTAGTCAACATCCAGAACTCAATGCTATTGCTGGCGGCCTTTACCCAGGGGCGTCCCATGCTGCTTTCCGCCGCGCTTGAGGACCGCATCCACCAGCCTTACCGCTCCGCTCTTTGCCCTCTGCTCCCCCGCCTACTGGAGTTGACGGGCAAACCGGGCGTCCTGGGCGCAGCCCTCAGCGGCGCTGGGCCATCGGTGATCGTTTTTCTCGACCCCCGTTGCTTGGTCCGGAAGACCCGGGAAACCGTAGCCCTTCATCTCGCCAGCAGTGGACTCCGCGCCGAACTGCTGCTCACTTCGGTGGCTCCACGAGGCGCCTGTCGCTGACCTTTCAGGGCCACCCGGAAAATCCTTGCATTCGACCGTGCCTGTGGTAGAGTTCCTCTAAAGTTCCCCCAAGAGTTTTGTTCCCGGGCCGACGTCCCGGGTAATTTCGGTCCGCCCCCGAACCGCTCACTCGTTCCGGCACGTATTGAAGAGACCGAAGATGCAGCGCAGCAGCCAGCCTTGTGAGAGCGCTCCGCCGACCCCTCAGCAGGTGCGGGAGGAGATACAGAATTTTCTGCGAGCCGTCGATTCCTATCCCGATCGTGTCAAGAAAGAACCCACCGTCAGTTTTCGCCAGCATCTTTGCAGCTTCATTGCGGCCACCGGCCAACCCCGCCAGAGCGATCGGAGCCACGGTCGAGCGCAGGGATGATCGTCCGCAGAATTGCCCCGAAAGGATGATCGTCGCGCATTCGTGGCCCGGAAACTACCGGCTGGCTGGGGGGACGATGCCGTTCATCCTCAGGTATTCCACCATCTGTCCGTAGTGGTCGAAGCCATGCGCCGACACGCTCGTGGCCAGTCCGAGTCTGGTCACCGATCCTTCTCCAAACGGGCTCTTCACGGGTTCGACCAGGTTCTTTTCGTTGATGGTTTGAACCGCCTTGTGCACATAAACCATCGACTCTTTCAGGTAACTTAGAATCTCAGCTTTCGACTTCACCGACGCCGGCCCCGATTCGTCGCCCACGTCCACCGGAACCTTTTCGCCCAGTATCGCCGCGCCAAAAATGTAGTTCACGGCGGCCACGTGCTTTATTTGCTCGCCGTAGGTTCGGACACCTTTGAACTCGCCTCCGGCCGGAGCGAATCCGAACTTGTCTTCCGGCATCGCTTCTGCCGCCGGAACAAACTCGTGTTCCATGTTCGTAACCGTCCGGTCCAGGACCTGCGACACCGTCCGGTGTTCGTCCTTCATCTTATTGTCCTGAGCGGCTGTCAACGCGGCCAGCGCCAGCAAGCAGAATGCAACACAGCTAAATTTGCTCATGATGATTCCTCCGTTTCGTGATCGAACATACGAAAGATGATCCCTTACATTCGCCCCAGCGTCCTCTGGCGGGTTCTGCGACACTAGCCGGAAGACTCCACCCTCCCAAACGGCCATTCGCGGCCGCTCCACGCGCGGATCATATAAATCAGCAGACCCGCCAACAATATCACCACCGCGTATCGTACTTCCTTCAGCGCGTTCTCCCGATTGAACAGGATGAAAAGAAATCCCGCAATCGCCACCAGCGCGGGCAGAGGATACAGCCACATCCGAAATGGACGCGCCACTTCTGGCCGAGTCACCCGGAAGACAATCAGACCGACTGCCTGCACCAGAAATTGCAGAACCAGGCGGATCACCACCAGAGCCGCGATTGCGTCTTTTAGCCGCAGAACGCAGAACGCCGCCGCCACAATACCCAGTGACAGCAGTGAAACATGAGGAAAGCGGTACACCGGATGCACTTTGGCAAATGCCCGGAAATAGTTCCCGTCCAGGGCAGCCGCATAAGGAACGCGCGAATATCCCAGCGTCAGTGAAAAGACCGACGCAAACGCGGTCACGATTACCAGTCCCGTCACTAACCTTGCTGCCCACGCCCCATATATCCTCCGCATGAATACCGACACAACATACAACCCGCTGTTGTTCTGCCCCGCCTGCAGCATCTCCCGCCAAGGGATCACGGCCAGAATGCACAGGTTCATCAATAGATATAGACAGGCCACCAGCAGAATGGAGAGCAGCAGAGCCCGAGGAATATTCCGCGCCGGATCCTTTATCTCGTCGCCCAGATAGCAAACATTGTAGTAACCCCAGTAGTCGTAGGTGGACACCAGAAGAGCTCCGCCCAGACCGGTGAAGAAGCCGCGTGACAGCGTAAACGCACCGGAA
>Ga0074045_10000985_pt1 | contig 27825 bp, 15 predicted proteins | sample BogForMeECP23OM2_FD_94442 | JGI IMG/M metagenome (GOLD analysis project Ga0074045, IMG submission 94442) | Bog forest soil microbial communities from Calvert Island, British Columbia, Canada - Bog Forest MetaG ECP23OM2 | ecosystem: Environmental > Terrestrial > Soil > Wetlands ...
AGAACGTGAAGGCATGAAAACACTCCTGCGCATTTTACTGACGATTGTGGCAGTCGGGATTGTCCCCGGCTGGACGATGGCGGCGGATTTTTCAGCCCAATTTGACGCCGCCAACAAAATGTATGCGGAAGGCAAATTCGCCGCGGCCGCCGGCGCCTACGAAAAAATCCTTCAGGCCAGTGCGGTTTCCCCGGCGCTTTGCTTCAATTACGGCAATGCCGAATTCAAATGCGGCAATCTGGGCCGCGCGATTGCCGCGTATCGTCGCGCGGCGCAACTGGCCCCGCGCGACGCGGAAGTGCGGGCCAACCTGGAATTCGCGCGCAACCAGGTGCAGGGCCCGGCGCTCCGCGAAACCCGCTGGCAGGATTGGCTGGGTACTCTGGCCTTGAACGAATGGACGGTCCTGGCCGCGGTCGCCTTCTGGGTGATGTTTGCCATGCTGGCGGCCATGCAAATCCGCCCGGCGCTTAAAACGACACTGCGTGGTTTCGCCCTGGGCACGGTGGCCGTCACACTTTTGTCGTGCGTGTGTCTCGGCGCGGATGCCGCCATCCATTTTTCCAAGCCCGTCGTCGTGGTCATCACGCCGGACGCCACGGCACGCAGCGGACCGTTTGACGAAGCCCAGAGCGCATTCGTTGCCCATGACGGCGCGGAACTGACGGTGCTGGACCGCCGCAACGACTGGCTGCAAGTCACCGATGGTTCCGGCCGCATCGGCTGGCTCCCGCAAAAACAGGTGGAAATTCTGCCCGGCAGTTGAATTGGGGAAATGGCTGCCAGAGGCAGAGCCCGGGTACAAGACCATCGATTTATGGGGCATTTTTTAAACAGTTTCCCCAACGGTTCAATACTATTCTTGAACCATCCCTCCACTATCCAGAACTATCCTCGCACTATTTTTACGGCACACTTTACTGCACACTTCAATCGGGCTGATTTGAGAAATTGGGGTCGAAACGGCGTGAGTCCGAGGGACAGATGAAGCGTATCCGTCTGAGCCGATACATCCAGACTTCAGGCGCCAGACAGTCTTGTCCTTGAATAAAAACTCCTCACGTCGTCTCCTGCGCTGATTGGTTGCAGAACATTTCAGCGCGCCGAATCGGAGTTCGGCGCTCCGCTCACCAACGGAAAAAGCGGTAGGGGTCGTCCCATTCCTCCGGCTGGTCCGAGTAAAGAGCGGCAAGCCAGCGTTGTTCGGATTGGCTCTTCACTGGAGTGCGGAAGCGCTCCAGCAACGGCACGGGCGCGGCGACGCCCATGTTCGCCAGCAAGCGCGAGACGAGGAACGCCGCACGCCGATGCGTCCGCCGGAAATTGCCCGGCTTGTCGGGACCGAATTGCCAGGGTTCGAGCTGGCAGAAAACCACGTTTGCGTTTTCCACCGACGCCAGCACGCCGTCGCCAAGACTCCTGGCCCCGCTTTCAATGAGCGGCAGTTCGCGCGGGTCGCGGTTGTGGACATCAGCGGGACCGATTCCCGCGAATGGTGAGTTCAGACCGGGGGCCTCAAAGCAGGACGAAATGTGCTCCGCTTTTTTCAGGCCGACTTTGAAGGGCAGGAGCGCGTCGCTGTCGGTTTGGTCGAAGCCAAGGGCCAGCAGATTCCCACCGGATTTGAGCCAGTCCGCAATGACGGTGGTGCCACTGGTCAATACCCGGCCCGCACCGGGACCGGCGATCAACACCTGGTTGGGCGACAAGGGGCCGCCATTGTAATCGGCCAATTTCATGCCGGTGGATTCAAGATAGCCCTTGCCCGCAGGGTCACCTCCATAGACAGCTTCACGGCGAGGCGCGGGTTTCCAGGACGATACGTATTGCAAAAGATTGCGCGCCAAAATTTCCGCCGCCGGCTCGGACTCCGTGCGGCCGGTCACATCCAGCTGGCAGAACAGCACCAGTCCCATGCCCTCGCGATATTCCAGCAGGGGGCTGTATTGGAGGCTGAAGCCGCCGTCCACGATGGGCAGGAAATCGCCGAACGCGGGCTTCTCAATGAGCACGGAGGCGACGTCGCCCTGGTTACCGCAACGCCACAAGTGCGGAACGGACAGGCCGGCCCATTCAATGAGCGGACCATAGCGGGGCTTGGTTTCGTATTTTTCCAGCCGCGGCGGCAGGAGCGTCGCCGCGCCGCGCCAGTCGTGCAAATAATTGGTCGTGATTCCCGCCAGCGCCGGATGGTTCGGGATGCGTGGAAACACCTGGCGCAAACCATACTCCTGCACGCGGAAACCGAATCGTTTTGCCAACACGTCCGAACCTTGCTCGAAGACGATTACCTTCAATCCTTCAGGCACCCGGCCGACATCCGGCGCGGGGCCGTCCGCGGTCAACGCAGACTTGCCGACCACCAGAATGTCGTAGCCTGACAAATCGGTTCCGGCTTCGACAGTTGTGCTTTGAATTCCCAATTGCTTCAGCATCGTTCCGGTTTCGCCTTTGGGATCGAACAAGGCAATTTTTGCGTTCACTTCCTTTTTCACCGAAGTTGGCAAAACGTCCAGTAACACGCTGTCCGCCTGCGTTTCGCCGTTGCTGAACTTCATGGTGGCGCTCAGTTCATACGCGCCCGGCGGGAGCGCCGCGGGAAGTTTGCAACGCAACAGAATGCGCTCCTGCTGTCCCGCGCCCACCGTGACGGTTTGACGGCCCGTCACGGCTTCAGGCAGGCCGAACGACCATTGACACTTGCACTTCACGGTTTCGCGCGAGTCGTTGATGACGATGATTTGTTTCTCGACGGTTTCGCCAGGCAGAAAATCATGGTGCTTGCTCGTGAACCGGGCGGGCTGGCCGGCGATGTAGGCGAGCAGCGGACGGTTGTTGCGCAGCAGCGCCTCGGCGGCGGGCGTGGGAATCCAGTCGGAACGTTCGTAGGCCAGGTCCATGCGCTCGTAACGCTGGTCCTCGTAGTCGGGGCTGAAGCCGGGGCGCTGGAGATTGTCCCAGTCCACCTTGAAATCGCGGCGGCCGCGGTCCACGTCCGGACGCAATTGCCAGAAATGCTCGTGTTCCCACGGGGAATTGCCGGAGATGCCCCAGGTGCGGAAGGCGCGCCAGTTGTCGGTGATATATTGCGCGAAAATCGGATAGCGTTCGTCGAAACGCTTCGAGTCGAGGTCGGCGGGATAATCCCAGCGGTGCCAGACCTGGCCGTTCCGGACCTTCGCGGCGGCCCAGCGCAAATCCTGCTTTTCGGCTTCGCTGATTTGGAAGGCGCGGTCGCCGTAAAATTGCGCGTTCCACTCGGCGATGCACAATTCCCAGGGAACGACGGCGCTGCCCCATTCGCGCTGGCCCTTGTACCAGCCGCGATACATGGCCCAGTCCCAGGTGCAGGGCGCGCCGTATTCACAGGTGAACACCGGCTTCACGCCGTTCGTGGCCCAGTGCTCGAACCAATCGGAGAGTTCCTGCACGGGAACCCAGTTGGGATAGAAATTGATGTCGTGCATGGAGCCGAGATTGCCGGAGGCGTGATGATAAACGATGCGGCTGGGGTCGAATTTTTTGACGATGGCCTCGGCGCGGAGGGCCAGTTTGGCGTTGCGCTCGCCCCACTGGTCGCGGGGGGCATGAATGCCGTCGATCATATCCGGGTTCATGTCCTCGTCATAGCCCGTGCCGTTGTGGCTCATGGAGTACATGACGACGGAAGGATGATTTTGGACGGCGCGGACGAAATATTCGGCGTGGCGGGCATAGCCGTTGGTTTGGTCGGCGTCCGGCGATTTCCATTCGTAATGGCTGAAATGCGGCATGGAAAAGCCGACCAGCATACCGGTATCGTCGGCGGCGCGGAGGATTTCCTCGAAGTCGAGGTAGGAGCCGGGTTCGCAGCCGTAATTGTGGGCGTAAACATAGTTGATGCCAAAACCTTTCAGGCGCTCGAAACTTTCGCGCGCGGCATCGTAAGTGGCGGTGGCGGCGCTGAGGGCGCAGTTGTCCAGCGGCACGGCGGAGAGGAAGATGCGCGTGCCGTTCAGATAGAAATCCCGGCCAGCGATCCAAAATTCGCGAAAGCCCAGACGCGTCGGCCAAGTTGTATCCAATACCTGACCCTGCGCATCCAGCAACGAGAGTTGGACCTGATAAATGTTCTGCGGCGTGTCAGTGTCCCAAAGGTCCTTGGGCAGCCATTTTCCGGTGAAGGACACGCGGCCCGTTCTGAGATCGGCGGCCGTGAAAGGATGGCTGGTGAATTGTCTCAAACCAGAGCTGTGTCCCTTGACCTGCGCCGAGAATGTGTAATTCGCGCCCGGCGCCAGGCCTTCGACCGCGACGTCAAACGTGCATTCCTTTTTGCGGACGGAGGTGTCGATCCGCACGTCACCCATACGCGGCCCTTGCGGCATGCTGACAAGATACACGTCACCGCACAAACCCCGCCGCTCCACGGAACCCTTGACCTCGCGGGCATGGGCGCTGTCGATGTAGGAGAGCATGACGGCCTTGAGCGGCAGGGCGGCGACGAGCAGGCTGAGCGTGTGTGCGCCCGAAGGACACGCGTCGGTGATGTCCAACTCACCGCCGGGAAAACGGACTTCACCGGCCCGCTTGCCATCCACCCAGACGGCGGCGTAGGAATTCAGGTAATCGAGGCGCAGCGTGATGCGGCGGCCCGCCCAAGTGGCGGGCACGGTCAGGTCACGCCGATACCAGGCGGCGGTGACCTCGCCAAGGTTTTGACCCGCCCAACTGGAGTGCGCGAATACCGTCTGGGATTGCTTATGGTCGTAATCGGTTATTCCCGGCCAATCGCCCGGGACTTTGAAATAACCCCAGTTTTCGGCGGGCGGCGCATCGAACTGCGTCCCGGCGGGCTGCCATTGCCACAGGCCGTTGAGGCAGATGCGCTCGCGCGTGGGGGTGGTTTCGCGATACGCCTTGTCCGCATCCCAAACCGCCTTGACGCCCGCCGGCAATGGCGCGGTGGATTGATCCCCACCGCGAACAGGGTCGGCGGCCAGCAGACCGCACAGCACGGCTGCCGCTAAAATAAGACGCGCGAAAATTTTCACTTCAGGGTGGTGATTCCAAGCGTCCTCACAATTGGTTCGGCCCCGACTCTATGGGACAGGACGAGGAGAAATCAAGCGGGATTGATGACGTAGTCCGTCCCGCCATGCGCATCCGCGTCAACTTAAGGGGTTAACGTCTCATTGTTATCTAGGATAGTAAATCGGATAAACCAGGCAATCTTTTCAGGCGGACTTGCCTTATAGGGTTTGGCGGAAATCACAGAAACGAGGTTTTTCCTATGGCAAAAATTGGCTCCAGAGGCAGGGCTCGGCTAGCAGACTATCGATTTATTGGGCATTTTTAGAGCACTTTTCCCAATGATTCAACACTTTTCTGGAACCATCCTTCCACTATCCGGAACTATCCCTGCACTATTTTTACGGCACACTTTACTGCACACCCCAATTCGGCCGATCGCGTTAGATAGTAATTTGTCTCGGCTTAAAAGGGACTGACCCAATTGGTCATGGTGGTGTAAGCGAAAGTCATTTCACCTGCGTTGTAGGCTTTATACCATTGGGAGTGGCCGTCGGCTAACATGATGTTCTGGCCTTTGCTATGGATCTGCCAGAATTCAGTGACCGTGTCGCTGGCCGCACCACCGACGCAATTCTGCGTGTAATCGTCCTTGTCCGCATCCAGCGGATCGAATTGCAATCCCGCGCCATTGCTTTTGGTTCCTGCCGTGTCGCCGCCCAGGACATAATCTGAGGGTAACATAATCCGCGAGCCTTTGACTGCGGCAAAGCCGCCAGCGGCCAAATACGCGGCGTTGCAACCATTGAAATAGTCGAACGGCCCCTGAAGCTTTGCCGGCAATTGCACATTGCCCGGACAATTATACACATTGGTATTGCCGACGTAGGGGAAAATCTGCTCCAGCCAACCGGGTTTTCCGGTCGTGGGGTCGGTGGCACCCCAGTAAATCGTCGCGCCGGATTCGGGATAAAACTCGGTGTTGTCATCGGGAAACATTCTCATCGCCAGGCCGATTTGATGCAGGTTGGAATTGCAACTCGTGGTCCATGCCTTCTGCTTGGCCAACGACAACGCCGGCAACAGCATGGCCGCCAGAATGGCGATGATGGCAATGACAACGAGCAGTTCAACCAAAGTGAAGGCCCGCGGGCCTTTTTTGCCTTGGAACAAAACATTCATGCTGAATTGTTTGTTTCTTCAATGAATTACCGCGGTCATGATGGAATGCGCCGGGCTGCTGGTTCTGGCGGCCTTGCCGCCCAACCACAGGCTTACAGCCTGCGCTTGATCGGAAGTATTGAGAACCACGACCGCAATTTTTCCATCCCGATTCAAAAATGCAGTGGTCAGCAATTTGTCGGTTGTGGATGAACTGATGATTCGCCTTGCCCCCGGACGGATGAATTTTGAAAAATGGCCGATGTAGTAATAGGCATTCTGGTAAAGCAACTCCCCGGTTCTGGTGTCGGCATGAACCGGCGCAAAGCAGAAGTTCTGAACGTGATTGGGGCCGCCCTTTTCGTCCAGCAATACATTCCAATCCGTCCAGCCTTCGGCGCCGTTGTTAAAATCGTGGATCATTGATTTGGCATAGAGTTCGCCCCACTGCCAGTCGTTGATTTTACTGAGATCAAAAGGCCCGTTGCACCCCTCGGTGAACAAAAGGTGTGTTTGCGGGTAGGCTTCCTTGAGACGTTTGACATTTTCGAAATTATCCCCCACGTACCAATGAAAGCCGACACCCCAAACATATCTGGCCGCTGCCGGATCATCCAAAACCACCGCCGCGCGCTCATACATCAAACTGCGGTTGTGATCCCAAATGATGATTTTCTTGTCCTGCAAGCCGGCCTTGAGCAAGGCCGGGCCCAGATAATTTTTGACAAAATCCCGTTCTTCTTCGGCAGTATAAATGCAGGATTCCCAAGTTTGACTGGCCAGCGGTTCGTTCTGCACCGTCAATCCCCAGATGGGTATGCCGGCCTTTTCATAGGCCTGAATAAACTTGCCGTAATAGCGCGCCCACGACTCATAATATTCCGGCTTCAACTTGCCTCCGTGCAGCATGCTGCCGTTGTCCTTCATCCAGCCGGGCGGACTCCAAGGGCTGGCGAAAAGCGTGAAATTATGCCCCGCTTTTGCCATCGCCGCTTTGATGAAAGGGATGCGATACTTCAAATCATGGGCAATGTCGAAGCTGTCCAGTTGCTGGTCGCCTTCCTTGACATAGGTGTAACTCTCGCTTGAAAAGTCGCAGCTGTGGATGGAGGTTCGCCCGAGGGTATAACCGATGCCATCCTGTGGATCAAAATAGGCCCGCAACACTTCCTGCTGTTTGTCTGGTGGCAGTTTATAGAAAGTCTCCGCGGCGGCATCGGTCAAAGCGCCGCCGATGCCAAGGACGGTTTGAAAGGTCTTGGAAGGATCAACAAAAACGTATTCTTCCTTCTCAACCGCCGGCAAGCTGGCTACCAGCTCCGCTTCACCGGCTTTTGCCAGCCTTTGCCCCGTATCCTTGGCGGTAAGATATACTTCAACGGTTTTGGGGGAATTCCCCGAAGCGCCGGGAGCAGGCACGGCTATGAACAGGGTCAGTAAAATGGGGAGAATAATTGCATGCTTCATGTCATTATTAAGTTTTGGGAGCCGCTTTTTCCAACCGAAGCGCCCAACCCAGGCGCCTACCTCTAAAATGATGACATGCTCATGGGCTTTTAACGCAACTGCCGCTACACCGACCAATCCCGTGTCGCCCGCCTTCATCGTCATTGCAGGGTAACGCACTTTGTGGCGACGGCAGATCAAGTCTTTGGCGCGTGATGCGCCGCGATGCGCCGATGCAGGATTAAAATCCAGAGCAGCGCCGCCAGAATAATCACGACCAGAAAACCGACAATGTGCAAGATGTCCCATCGCATCCAAACCGGCGGGGTTTTCTGAACCACCACATCCCCCAACGAACGCAGCAACAGACGGAACGACTTGGCCCGCCAACCTTGCCCGGCGCGCCAGCTGCTGCCACGCTCAATCAAACAGATGCCCGTGACCAAAACTTCGCTGCCGTTTTGCAGCGGGGCAAAACCCGTGCCGCTGGCATCCTGCCCGAGATAGGCATCAAAAATGAAACCATTCTTTTCGAGCACGAGGAATTGTTCCCGACCGCGCTGGGTACGTTCCAGCAATCTGGCACTGGTCTGAATCAACCGGCAGTCGTACGTTCCGGTTAGAATTTCGTCCAGGTCCAATGTCGCCGGCACGGGGGCCGCGCCATCGCCGATTTTGCGATAAATGGCATCCTGCAGGACGGGGGTGTATTCGCCCTTGGCCGGGAAGCCGAGCACCTCAACCCGGTCGCCCGCCTGCACCGGCGTGCGCTGCCGCGTCTGGCAATACACGCCTTCGTTCTCATCCTGAATAAACACGGCGCTGCCGGATTCATAGTAGGCAACGGTGCCGTTGAGTTTGACGCGATGACCAAAAGTTCCTTGCGGCGTGAATTGCAGCAGGCTGTTGATGCTCTGGGTCGGAATATCAAAGGGGCTGGCCAGTGCAGGTTTCTCGACCGCCAAATCTGCCGCCCGCGGCATGAGCAATCGAAAACCAAACAACTGCCGCTGGCGGTTGAAGAGCGTGGAACAAACGCCGCTGGCTTTGACAATGCTGTCCACGAGGTCTTCGGTGTTCGTCACGGGCAACTGGCTGGCGTAGGCGGTAAATCGTTCACCGCTCATGACGAGATCAATCAAGTACTGCTTGGTCTCTTCTTCAAATTTGACGGACCGGACGATGCCGCTGACTTCGACGAACTGGCTGTCCTCCTGACCGCTGACCAACTGTTCCGCTGATACCGGGTTCGCGGCGGGCAGGGTTCCTTCGCCGACCACTTTTACGGAACTGGGAACAATGATCGGCGCGTATTCGCCTGGACTGGAGTAGCCCTCCACCTCCACCAACTGACCGGGGGACAAGGCGGGAAGATTGGTGTCGAGCAGATAAATTCCTGCGGTCTCATCCTGGATGAAGTGGGAAAACAACGTGGCATCGGAAAACGTCACCACCCCCTTCAACCTCACGGGCAGGTGCTGGCCGGCCTGCTGCGGGGTCAGGCTTCGCACCTGCGCCGCCGTGCGCAATTCCTCCGCCGGCGGATTCTGGGCCGCCGCAGGTCGCACCGAAGCAAGGAGCAGGAACAGAACCATGATGCCGGCATGGACCACGGTCACGGGCATAATCACCGTTCTTGGAGAATGAACATGCATTTGTATACTTTTCATAAAGTTGCCTGATTTATTCATAAACTACCTGGTAAAACCGACCCCAAGCCCTCAGCATCATCTGCCGGCCCCCACTTGGGCTTAATTGTATTTATTACAAATACTGTCTTTGGCCCAAACAATTTTTGCCCTTCGCCACAAATATTCTCAATAACCCTGCAGCGGCATTTCAAAATATAACTACACTTTTTTAGGATGAATGGTACTGTATGATTACACTTTTTATTACACTAAATGTCAAGCGTAAATATTTCTATTACATTCTTTTGCCAGTTGCTTGTTCTCTGAATGATACTCCTGTTTTTTTGGTTAATTGGCCCGTTACCGTACATCTAATCTGTTCGGCAAATGTTTGCACAGGCCATTGTAACGCTATAAATCTAATGGGACGGCCAGCCCCCGCGTCAAATTGATATTTCAGGCGCCCTTTCGCGTCCATTGGATGGCGTGCATCACCAATTCGGCAGAGTTTTTCAGGTCAAGCTTTTCTTTGATCCGGTTTCTAAAGGAATTAATGGTGGCTATCGACAAATCCAGCTCCTCCGCAATCTGGCGCGTCATCTTCCCCTGTCCCAGCATCCGGAAAACCTCCAATTCACGATCGCTCAACTTTTCGATGGGCGAAACCGGGGGACCTGTCTGGCCCCCACTCATGAATTTACCCAGCATGGAGGCTGTCATCTTTTCACTCAGATGCATGTCGCCGCCCAGCACCTTACGGATGGCCACCTTGACCGTCTTGGCCGGCTCCTGTTTCATCACATAGCCGTTGGCTCCGGCATGCAAGGCGCGTTCGGCGTAAAGTGATTCCTCATGCATGGAAACCACCAGAACCGGCAGGTCCACATATTTATTTCTAAGGGTTTTAATCAGATCAATCCCCGTGCCGCCGGACAACGAAAGATCAACGATGACGAGATCCGGCTTTGATTCCTCAATATTCTTCAACGCCTCGTCGGCGCCGGCAACATCGCCGCAAACGGTCAGGTCCGCCTCACGTTCAATGAGCTGCCGCAGCCCTTCGCGGAACATCGTGTGATCGTCCACGATAAAAATCCGGCTCTTCGTGGGGGCTGTGGCCGCGGGCGGGCGGGGGGCGATGGGATGAGCAGCGTTCTTAGTCATTTTGGAAGTGCGGATGAGGTTTCGAATTGCTGGTTGAATTGCACGGTGATTTGGGTGCCCTGATTGGGCTGACTTTTCAAGTCTAATGTGGCTCCGATCACGCGCGCGCGGTAGCGCATGATGCGTATGCCCATGCCCGCAGAACCGATTAGAGGCGATTGAAAGCCGGCGCCGTTGTCCTGAATATTCAAAAAAAGGCGGTCCCGGCCGCCCGTGATGGAAATCACCACATCGGTGGCCTTGCCATGCCTGACCGCGTTCAAGACAGCCTCCTGCGCGATGTAATACAAATGCAGCGAAGCCGTGCTGTCCAAAACGGGAAACGGCTTCTCGCCGGAAAACCGGCACTGGATATTGAAGACGCTGCTGGTGTTGGCGGCCAGTTCTTCCAGGGCCGACTCCAATCCGCTTTCGTCCAACTTGACCGGAAACAGACCGCGGGCCACCCCGCGCGTCAGTTGGATGGTCTCGTTCAACAGCGCTCCAATCCGTTCCGCCTCGGACGACTCGGCCACGCCCTTCTCCTGAAGTTGGTCGCCTAAAATATCCATCCGGTAGGCGATGGCGGCCAGTTGCTGACAAACCCCGTCATGCAAATCATGCCCAATCCGCCGCTGTTCCCGATTGCTGATTTCCAAAATCTCGCGCTCCAGCCGTTTTCGTTCAGTGATGTCCCGGGCGACGCTTTCCACCTCGGGAGTACTGCCGGCCTGTTCAACCAAAAGGGCGCTGATTTCCAGCCGCAAGCGTTGTCCGGAAGCGCTGATGACATCCCACTCGGCGGTTGACAACTCCACACCCTTGGAAACCTGTTCGAGCCATTGTTTGACGGCTTCGCGCTGATCTTCAGCCACAAACGCAACCAGATTTTGACCCAGGATTTCTTCGCGGCGGCGGCGCAACAGTTGTTCGCCGGCCTTGTTGATGGACGTGATGTATCCGTCGGGCTCGTGGGTAAAAACCATGTCGTTGGCGTTCTCAAAAAGATTTTCATAGCGTTCCTTCAAGGCGGCCTCCGTCTGCAATTGCCGGCGGATGATGGCGGTTTGCTTTTGAACCCGGCGGCGTAAAATCCCGACCCAAGCCAACGCGGTGAGCACCACCAGGCCCAAAATGCTGATGGCCCATAACATCTTTTGAAAATTCCACCAGGGTGGTTGCTTCAGAACAAAGATGTCGCCGGGAGAGCGCATCAAAATGCTGAAGGATTTGGCACGCCAGTCAGCTCCCACATGCCATTCATTACCCATTTCAATCCGGCAAACCCCGGTGACCGCCACTTTGGTGCCATTTTGCAAATAGGCAAAATCCACACCATTGGTTCTGCCCTCCAGATAGGCTTGAAAGATGAAACCGCCGGTCTGCAGCACCAGGAACTGTTCGCGACTATGCCGGGCCCGATCCAATACGGTTGCCTCAATCCGCACGAGCCGGCATTCATACGTTCCTTTTAAAGCCTCGTCGGCGGAAATCAAAAACGGCGCTGGCAGCGGTCCCGATCCGGTTTTCCGGTAAATGGCGTCCTGCAACATGGGCGTGTATTCACCCTTGGCGGGAAAACCCAGAACATCAACCCGATCTCCGACCAGCAGGGAATCCGGCTGCCGGGTTTGCACATATAACCCCTCCTTTTCATCCTGAATGTAAAGGTCGGTATCCCGGCGATAAATGACGGTCCCGTTGACCTTGACCCGATGACCGTAGGATCCGTGGGGCGAGAATTGCAGGAGTTGCTCGATCGGGCGCTGTTGAATGGCAAACGGATTGTCCGGCGCGGGAGATTCCAACATCAAATCCTCCGGATGCGGCACCAAAAGACGGATGTCAAACAACTGTCGTTGGGAATTGAAACGGCTGACGCACACCCCGCGAATCTGGACCGTGCTGTCCACCAGAACTTCGCGCTGTTCCACGGGTAATTGCGCCGCCTGTACTGTCAAACGCCCGCCACCGGCCTCCATTTCGATGGAGTAGCTTTTTGTCTTTTCATCAAAATCAACGGCGCGAACAATGCCCTGGATTTCGACAAACTGGCTGTCTTCCTCGCCGCTGATCAACTGGGCATAGGAAACGGGTTTCGCCCGGGGGAAAGTTCCTTGACCGAGAATTTTTATGCTGGAGGGCATCACCACCGGCGCGTATTCGCCGGAGCTGGTTACGCCTTCAACCTCCACGAGCTGACCCGCTACCAAGGGCGGCAGATTGGTTGATTGCAGATAAATACCGGCGGTTTCGTCCTGAACGATGTGGCTGAAAAGACTCTCTTCGAAAAAAGTCACCACCCCGCGCAATTTTACCGGGTAATGACGATCCGCCTGCTCGGCGGTCAGGCTGCGAACCGCCTCCGCCGTTAGAATCTCGTTGGTCGGGGAGAGGTTGTCAGCCGCGAACAGCCGCGCACCCAAACAACAAACCAGGAAAAGCAAACCCCTGTCCCAACGGCTGCTTCTGGGTGATAACAGTGACATGCTTGGTACTAGATAGCAGGTTTCCGCGTAAAAGTAAAAGCCGACCTGAATCCATGCTGCATTCGTGCCGCGTTGCTGCGCCTCACTTTTATCCCTTTCGACGGTGGGAATTCACTCGCTGAACGCCTGCTGCGGATTGTCGCCACAGGCCGGCACGCCAATAACACGCACGGCGACGAGCATCAGCGATTTGAGCCTTGATGCATATTCTGCCATTCGCATTTCAAGGAAGCTCCACCACGCGGTAGAAACGGGAGAGGTTCGTGGAAATCACGTCTGAAACCGTGTTCGTGCTGCCATTGCCGGCCACCGAGGAAACCAGATTCGACCAGTTGTTGCCACCCGAACTTCCCGTCCATTGGACACCATAAAGGTTTCCGCTTGTCGAGGGCCAACTCACTTGGACGGCGGTTTGCACGACGGGGGAAAGCACGTTGGTCTGACCTGAAGTGGCGTAAGACAAAGAAACGTCGTCGATCAGCACATCGCCGTAGCCTTGGGCAACCGAGCCAGTGGTGGCGTAGATGGTGATCTGAGCGTTGACGGCGTTGGCCGGGGCGACCAGGTTGTTGGTGCTGATTTGCGTCCAGGATCCATTGCCACCGGTGAAGCCAATCCAGCCGGTATCCCCGATGTCGCTGCCGCTGCTGTTGAGCCACATGACCCGGTAGTTCTGCACGAGACTGACGCCGGAGCTCACCTGCCGGGCCCAGAAGGAGAAACTGTAGGTCCGACCCGGAACCGCCGGAGAACCGCCCTGGTTCACCACGTTTTGGTCGATCTCCGAATTGTTCGGGGACGAGGCGGGATTGGTAACCGCCAGCGACAGGCTGAACTGTCCGCCATGGGAACTGGTGCTGATACGCACAGGAGGCTGGCTGCCGCTGGTTGACCAATTGCTGACGCTCAAACCGCTGCCGGTTTCAAATCCGGGGTTCGCGACGATGTTGCCTGTGCCGGAGGAGACCTGCAAAACCTGGTATTTCGCGTGTTGCGCCGGCCACAGCGGATCGAACAAGGTGTTCGTCGTGCCATCGCCCGCCGTCGGACCGAGCAGGTTTGACCAGGCATTGCCGCTTGAGGCGGATTGCAAGGTCCAGATCGTTCCGGCCGTCGTGGGCCAACTGACTTGTGCCCCCGGCTGAATGGCCACCGCAATCGGACTCGGCGCGGCGGCCACATAACTGTAAACCCGGACATAATCCACCAGCATTTGTTGGGGAAACACCGTGGTTCCATCCGGATAGCCGGGCCAGTTGCCGCCGACGGCGACGTTGAGCACCAAGAATTGTGGCTGCGTGAAGACCCAGGTTGCGCCACCGGGCAGCCTGGACGGCGTGGCCGTGAAATACAGGTTCGTATCCACGAACCATTGGATCTGGTTGGTCGTCCACTCCACGGCGTAAATGTGAAAGTCGTCGGCGAGAGCCGCTCCGCCCGGCAACGTATAGGTCCCGCCCACCCCGGCACCACCGTTGTAATCCCCGCCGGACTGCGGGCCGTGAATCGTGCCGTGAGCGGTGCCCTGATCGCTGGTTTTGCCGATGTTCTCCATGATGTCAATCTCGCCGCAGGTGGGCCAGCCAACCGAATTGATGTTTGTGCCCAGCATCCAGAACGCGGGCCAGATTCCCTGGCCGCGCGGGATTTTGATGCGCGCCTCCATGCGGCCGTAGGCCCACGACCATTTGCCCTGGGTCAGCAGCCGGGCCGAGGTGTAGCTGCTGCCGCCGTAGCTCTCCTGGTCGGCTTCGATGACCAGTTGTCCTCCCACGATGCGGGCGTTGTTGGTGCGCGAGGTGTAATACTCCAGTTCGTTGTTACCCCAGCCGCCGTTGCCGATGTCGTAACCCCACTTGGTGGGATCAGGCGAACTGCCGTCCGGCTGGTTGAATTCGTCCGACCATACCAGTTGCCAGGCGGCATCACACAACACTGGAGTTGACAGAACCAGTGACAGCAGCAAATGCTGAACTACCCGCTTTAGGTTGTTCTGCCAATTTGGTTTCATATGTGAATCACTACGGAGCCAGCGGCAAACGGCACGCCCCAGTCGCTCCGTGGGTCCAACGAATTATTGCCCATACCGGCACCAGGCAGGCGCCACGGAGCTGGCCGTCTGTCATGTGAAGATCGGCTCCCCAAAACATCTGACCCGGGTTGCGGCTGGGTTGCATGAAGAGAATTTTTTAATCAACTGCTGAACCACTCGCTTACAAATCAAAAGGCCATCTGACTTTTGGTACAGATGGCCTTGTGGAATCTGCAAAAGAGTCAGCCATTAATTCCGCCGGCGGATGAGCCTGAGCGCGAGCGCGCCGCCCAAACCTGCCAAGGCAAGGGTCGAGGGTTCTGGGACTGGGGTTATGATCACAGATTCCAAAGCCGCAGGGGATAAGGGGTTTGTATTCGGACCATAGGTCTCGAACCCGTATTGGATATGGTCGGCTGCGTTGGCGGAAGTCGAAAGGCTTATACTTCCCACACCCGGGGTCAAAGCCACGGTCGATTCTGTAAAGGACGAATAATCAGGGGCAAAATCCTTGATAAAAGCAATAGAGCTATAAGGACCGGTCAGCGTATTGGCCAACACATCAAAGGTAAACGTGAGGGTTGTATTGACATATGTTCCGGTAGTTTCATTATATATATTGGCGTCCATGAGGTTTGCTCCACTCCCATCGGCGTTCACCCAGTAATTATCTCCGATCCCGTCATAGGTGTTGACATTGGGGTTAAGCGTCAACGTGGTGCCGGAAAAGTTTGCCTGCAAAGCGGATAGGCCCCAAGGACTGGCACCGTAGCCACCATATCCAACGGCATTGCCCGGCATGGGCGACCAGTTCATGTAGCCAAGGGTTAGTTGGGTGGGATCCACAGTGACGGTTTGGGCGGTGAGGTTGATGGTTGCGCCAAGCACGGCGCAGACGGCAATGGTTCTGATTAGGTATTTCATAATACTGGTTTTTGTTGATTTTTCTGATGTTTACTTAGGCGTCGTCATTTTTACTACATAAGTTTCTGCATGTAAAGAAAAAAATTCAAGCTTGCCCAATGACGGGTCCCTCGAAATGGGTTTTCGCTGATGCCACCGAAGGTTTTGGTCAAATTCATGCTTTTTGCGTTGTGTTTTGGTTGAAAAAGCCGGAGATGGTCTCCTATTGCTTTTGTGTGGCTCTCTGCTGCAACCAAGTCAAGTCGCCGGTGCTGTTATCTGACGGCGTCTGGTTGTTGTTAATCCCCGTAACCTTGTAGTTCAACACGTTTCCGTCATGCCATCTGTGTTCTTCCGCGTGTCCGTCGGCGAATGAAAAGTCGCACGCTCCGTTGTGATAACTGGCGGGAATATCAAACCAATAATGTATGTTGGCGAGGTCGGTGACAAAAAAACCGTCGTTGATACTGTAGGGGTTTTCATCCAGAAGAACCCAGCGGTCACTGGGAGTAAGAATGGCCCCCAGCTTGCGATATACGACCTGCAGTCGCGGCGGGCCGGTGTAGTTTTCGGTCGTGTTCCAGCATTCATCCGGGGTCTGACCGGGATTCATCCAGCAGTTCATGGAATAACTGCGAACCGTGTCCAGGCCTTGCAACTGCGGCTTTACACTGGTATTGTCACCGGGACATTTATAGACGCGCAGGTTATTGATGTAAGTATAGATTAATCCCGCCTGGAGCAATGCGGAGTTCGTCCCTGACGCCAGGGTATCCACGGTTCCCAAAACCCATGAACTCTTCGGGCCTCCCGGTTGTGCGCTTGGATCAGTAGGATCCGTCACCAGCGCTTGAGCTCCGGTCACATGCACCAGATTATCCTGATTATCATTGGCATACATCGTCCACCCCATCTGGAATTGCTTGAGATTGGTCCTGCAACCGATGCCTTGGGCCTTGGCCTTGGCACCGGCCAGTGCGGGAAGCAGCATGGCCGCAAGAATCGCAATGATGGCGATGACCACCAGAAGCTCGATCAATGTGAACCCACTGTCGGCTTTGACGGGAAGACCTGAACGGGTGTCGGGTTTTTGGCCACCACCCTGGCATTGATTGAAATGCAATTGCCTTTTCATTCGCTTAATTTGTCCTGAAGGCCGGTTGCCGACTAAAACGCCGGCCTTCAGGACGCAGTCGAGCACCCAATTATTGCGTATTGACGATATAAAACCGGCTGGCCAACGACGTTGGATCGGACACGGTTTCCACCGTGCCATTGCCGGTGACCGTGTTGAGCAATATCCAATTGGCGTCGGTCAGATTGTTTTTCCGATAAACATTATAGGTCAAGCCATACACCGTCGCAAACGACAGGTTGATATTGGACCCGCTTACTGTCGCTGTGACTGCCGGCGCCAGCAATTTCACAACCACACCGTCAACATACATGTTGCCACCGCTGATGAGGTCGTTCGGGGTGTGATAGCCCGGCTGAATTCGCATCGAGGCGGTGCCCGGCGGCGCAACGATGTTGGTAGCGGTGCTGAGCAAAGTGACATAGTCAGCAGCATACTTGTTGGTGACCGGGAAATTGATCCAAGTGCCGGGAGGATAGCTTGTATCAAACGGGGTTGATTCATAATCACAAATAAGATTCCCTCCCGCATCTTTGAATTGCACCTGGAGATTACAGGTGGTATTCCCATAAATCGAATCGCCTGTATACGTGGGCGGTGTCAGAAACCAGGCACTGGCGGAATAGATTTGTCCTGGCAATGCAGGCCGATCTTGAAATACGCCCGTGTAACTGTTTTGGCCGCCGCTGGCAATTTCGAGACAGTTGGTGCCGTCAACGACGGTTACATCGGGAACAAGACTGGGCGAATCAAAGTAATAATCATTGGTGCTGGCGAGGCTTGCATTACCGTAGTTGTACCAGCCCGTGGTCGGATCGGCTACAAACATATTGTTTTCAAAACCGGGATCGATGACCAGATTGGTCTGGGCCTGCGCCAACGGGATCAAAACCAACTGCGCACTCGCCGAACCTGAGGCAGCTTCACTGTTTGTCACATTTACAGCATACGTGCCGACATCTGCCAATGACACATTATTAATCGTCAAAACACCGGTCTTGGCGCCGGAAATGTGGCCGCTATTGACAAGATTAACACCGTTTAACGTCCATTGATATGTAAACGGCGCGCCGCCCGTGGGCGTTTCAGTAAATGTAACGTTTTGTCCAACAATCGCTGCCTGACCGCTTAGCGGGGAAAGCAGTATGGCTGGATACTGTACTTGATAAACGGCATCACCCAAACTATAGACGGTGGCTGGCTTTGCATCGGGACCAATCGTTTCAAACCCATACTGAATGTGAGTCCCGGCATCGGTTGCCAAACTGATGCTAAAAGGCTGGCCACTGACAGCAGTCGCAAACGCGTATTTGAGCAAGCTGTAACTTTGGCTGAATTCCTTGATAAAAACAGTCGATGTATAGGGACTCACGAATGAGTTGTTCACACAATTGCCGCTAAAAGTCAATGTTTGCCCGGCCAGGGTGTCGTTTTGCACATAGTAGCTGGCATCCACAGTTTTGTTGCCGCTGCCATCCGGGTTGACCCAGTAAGAATCGCCTGGAGCGTAAGTGTTTGTGTTCGCAATGAGTGTAACCGTGTTGTAGGGCGGAGAGGCTACATCGTAGTATGCGGTCAGCGCGCCTATGCCCCATGGGCTGCCGAACTCATAACCTCCGCCGTTTGAGGGAAGGTCGAACACGTTCACGAAGCCAATCCAATTTTGCGTGGGATCAACCAGGAGTGAAACTTGTGAATTGCCCTGAACAACTCCGCTCAGAAGAGCGAAAAGGGTCAGGCTTGTCAGGACTAGGTTTTTGCTGAGTGACTTCATAATTTTAGCTGGTTCCAATTATTTTTTTAACTGACTTTTCATCGTATTTTGTAATATATTTATTGACGTTAACAACTTTATGCGATAAAAAGTGCTGAATTGTTCACACTTATATTACATGTAAAATGACATGTCAACAAATATATTACACTTTTGTTACAAGTTCTTTATTCCCTAGCGAATACTGGCGTTTAATTCCCGGTTTTCGCGTGTTTTTTTGGACTTTTTGTGTGTCTTTTTTCACTACAACACAGGGTTTTCCCAAAAGTAGCATAAAAGTGGAGACGTTGCCTTTGAAAATGACTTTGGATGAAAAAATCGGCCGGATGGTGATTGAAATTTGCCGGCTTCCGCCCGCCCGGCAAAATTGCAACGGCGTCAAAAGTCAGGGTGCCAGAGGAATTATTTAAAAATGAAAAATGGCAGATTTTTCACCGTGTCCGTGGCCCTGATTGTGGCGGTGGGCGGATTTCTTCTGGGATTTGACGCCACGGTGATTTCCGGGGCCGTGTCGTTCATCAAAAACTATTTCACGCTCACCGGCACCAGCGGCGACCTGAAACTCGGCTGGGCGGTGAGCTGCCTGGGCTGGGGCGCGCTGGGCGGGAACGCGCTGGCCGGTTTTTTGAGCGACGCCTTTGGCCGGAAAAAAATCTTGATGCTGACGGCGCTGTTTTTCACCGTTTCGGCCCTGCTTTCGGCGACCACGACGAATTTCACCGTCTTCGTGCTGTCGCGGATTCTCGGCGGCATCGCGGTCGGCGGCGCCATCCTCATCGCGCCGGTTTACATCGCGGAAATCTCGCCGTCCGCCCTGCGCGGCAGCCTGGTTTCGTTCAACCAGTTGATGATCGTCATTGGCATCTCGGCCTCGTTCTTTTCCAACTACTTCCTGCTGGGCCTCGGGGAAAACTGCTGGCGCTGGATGCTGGGGGTGGAGGCCATTCCGGCGGCGTTGTATTTTGTCCTGCTGTTTTTCGTCCCCGAAAGTCCGCGCTGGCTGTTTGTCAAAGGACGCGAAGGCGAGGCGCTGGACATTTTCACGAAGGTGGCCGGCGCGGCACACGCGGCTGAGGAATTGCGCCGCATCCGCCAAAACGCGGCGGAACACGTCGCCGGCGTCGGCGCGAGCGCGCTGTTCAGCCGGAAGATGCGGTTCGTGATGTTGATCGCCCTGACAATCGCGTTTTTCCAGCAGATCACGGGCATCAATGCGATTTTCTATTATCTCCCGACGATTTTTTCGCAGGCGGGCGGCGGCACGAACGCGGCGTTCAAGCAGGCCGTGATCGTGGGGCTGGTCAACCTGGGCATGACGTTCGTGGCCATCAAGTGGATTGACCGGCTGGGACGCAAGCCGCTGCTGGTGATCGGTGCCGCCGGCATGGCGGCGGCATTGCTGACCTGCGCCGGGGCCTTCCACAATTCCAACTATCAGCTGACAGAAAAATCCTTTGCCGTTCTCCGCTCCAGCCAGGTGCCGGACGACCTGATCCGCGACCTGCAAAAAGTGGAGCAACATGCTTTCGCCACCGACAAGGAGTTTCTCGCCGATCTGGACGGCAGGCTGGGCGCAGGACGGCTGGCTCCCTTCCACGACACGCTGGCCACCGCCGCGTTGAACATCCACGCTTCGCTCGTCCTTTTCGCCATCATCGGATTTGTCGCATCGTTCGCCATTTCATTGGGGCCGGTGATGTGGGTGTTGCTGTCAGAGATTTTCCCCAACGCCTACCGCGGCGCGGCGATCTCCGTGGTCGGCTTCTGGAACTCGGTCGTGAGCGCAACCGTCACGATGATTTTTCCCTGGGAACTGTCGAACTTCGGAGTGTCCGGCACGTTTCTCGGCTACGGCCTGCTGGCGCTGGCAGCGCTGGCTTTTGTGATTTTCGCGATCCCTGAAACCAAGGGAAAATCGCTGGAAGAACTGGAACACATTCTGGTGCGCCAGGAACGGCTGCCAAACAAATAAAAGTTATGGATCAGCACAAGAAATTCTCAATGATATGGCCGCTGACGATTTTGGCCGGCACCCTCGCTGCCGGCAGTTGCCTGGCTCAAGAACCGGGCAAGGTCATCGGCCCCGCCAGGGTGGAGGTCCGCCAGGTGGACGGCCGCTGGCAGCTTTATGTGAATCACCAGCCGTTTTACATCAAGGGCGCGGGCATTGAATTTGGTTCGCCGGAGAAACTCAAGGAACACGGCGGCAATTCCTTTCGTACCTGGAGCACCGAAAATGGCCGTGACACCGGCCAGCAGGTTTTGGATCGGGCCCTCAGCAACGGCCTGTATGTCGCGATGGGACTGGACGTGGATCACGAACGTCGCGGCTTTGACTACGACAACACCAACGCCGTGGCAAAACAGTTTGAATTGCTGAAATCCCAGGTTCTGCAATACCGAAACCATCCTGCGCTGCTCCTCTGGGTCATCGGCAATGAACTGAATATGGAGAAGAACCCGAAGGTGTGGGACGCCGTCAATGACCTCTCCAGGATGATCCACGAACTGGATCCCAACCACCCGACCACCACAACGCTGGCCGGCTTCAAGCCGGAGACGGTAAACCTGGTCAAAACCCGCGCGCCCGACCTGGATTTCATCTCCTTCCAGATGTATAGCGACATCATCAACCTTCCGAAATACCTGCGCGCAGCGTCCTGGGACAAGCCTTACCTCGTCACGGAATGGGGTGCGACGGGCCACTGGGAGTGCGGCAAGACGGCGTGGGGCGCGCCAATTGAAAATGACAGCACCACGAAGGCGGACCTTTATGAAAAGCGCTTCCGGGCCGTCATCGAGCCGGACCAGAAATTCTGTCTCGGCTCCTTTGTGTTCCTCTGGGGCAACAAGCAGGAACGCACGCCCACCTGGTATGGCATGTTCCTGAGTTCCGGGGAGGAAACGGCACCGGTGGACGTCATGCATTATCTCTGGACGGGCGTCTGGCCCACCAACCGCAGTCCCCGCCTGGAAGGAGCGTGGCTGGACGGGAAAACCGCCTCGCAAAACGTCCGGCTGCATGCCGGGCAAACTTACGCCGCCAAAGTGGCGGCCAGTGATCCCGACCCCGACGCGCTCACCTACCGTTGGGAGGTGATGGCTGAAAGCGCCGAAACCAAGGTTGGCGGCGACGCCGAGTCGAAGCCGGCACCGGTCCCGGGTTTGATTGCCGCGCCCGGGCGCAGCGAGATTTTCCTGCAAGCCCCGAATCAGGCCGGGGCCTACCGCCTGTTTGTTTATGTTTTTGATGGCCAAGGGCACGCGGCCCATGCAAACATTCCGTTCCATGTGGACGATTCGGCCATGAATCCGCAAGCTGCCGCCAACATTGGCCAACCTTTAACCGGCTCGGCCCATTAAATGAACTCTATTGAACAAGCTTCTCCCGTTGCAGACCTGTCTGCCGCCGCCAGGGTGTACAAACACAAAGAAATTCCCGGCCTGCTGACCTTCAAGGAGAAGCTCGGTTACGGCCTGGGCGACACGGCTTCGCATTTTGTCTGGGACATGGTGGGTTTCTGGCTGCTTATTTTTTACACTGACGTTTACAAGATCCCTGCGGCAGTGGCCGGCACCATCATGCTGATCGCCCGCTTCTGGGACATGGGGATTGACCCGGTCATCGGCATCATCTCGGACCGCACCCAAACCCGGTGGGGCAAATTCCGGCCTTATATTTTGTTTGGGGCCATTCCCTATGCCGTCCTGGCGGTTCTAACCTTTACCACCCCTGATTTTGGGGTGACGGGCAAAATTATTTACGCCTGCGCCACCTACATGCTGCTCATGACCGCCTACGCGGCGGTTAATATACCCTATTCTTCCCTGGCGGCGGTGATGACCTCGGACACCTATGAGCGCGTGGGTGTCAACCAGTATCGGTTCATTTGCGCCTTTGTCGGCCAACTTGTGGCGACCGGATTGCCGTTGACGCTCGCAAAATATTTTGGAGGCGGCAATGAGGCGATGGGCTATCAACACACCTTGATCCTGTTTGGCTGCCTGAGCGTGGTCTTCTTCTTCATCACCTTCATGACGACCAAAGAAAGGGTGCAGCCGCTAAAATCACTGGAAGGCTCGATAAAAGGGGACATTAAGGGTCTGTTCAAGAACCCGCCCTGGATCATCCTGGCCATTGTGGGCATTGTTTCCTTCGTGATGTTTGCCATCCAGAACGCGGCGATTGTCTATTATTTCAAGTACTACATCGGCAAGGAAGACAGTGTTCAATTGTTCAACGTCATCGGCACGATTGCGCTGATTGTTGCGCTGCCGCTGGCCAAGCCCCTGGCCAAGGCCTTCGGCAACCGAAACGTTTTCATCGCCAGTTCGCTCGTTTCGGGCCTCTTTTTCATCAGCTTGTACCTTCCCGGCGAGAAAAACATCGTCACCATCTACGTGCTGAACATTCTGGCCAAAATGGCTTATGCCCCGGCGGTGCCGCTGCTGTGGACGATGATCGCCGACTCCTCGGATTATTCGGAATGGAAGACGGGCCGGCGCGCGACGGGTTTGTATTTTTCCGCCGCGACTTTTGCGCAGAAGGCCGGGTGGGGCATTGGCGCCGCGATCGCTGGCTGGATTCTGACGGTTTACAACTACGTCCCCAACGCCGCCCAGACCGAAACCTCCATCCACGGCATCAAGCTGCTGGTCTCGGTCATTCCCGGAGTGCTCTACATGTCCTGCGCGGTGTTCATGTTCTTCTACACGATCGATTCGAAGGTCACTGACCGGATGAAATCGGATCTCGATGCCCGCCGGGAGCAAGGCCGTTGAGGAGCGAACGCATCACCATCCGCATGGAACCGCAATTGTACCTGGGTAAAAACCCGCTCCGCACCAACCGCAGTCCCGTGCAGGGACAGCAGGTCATGCTGGACGGCGAGGACTTCTACCAGATTGCCAACTATGACCGGATGCGGCCGTTTTTTATGACGGTCGTCAGCGACGCGGACCATTGGCTGTTCATTTCCAGTCATGGCGGCCTGACCGCCGGGCGCCGGGACGCCAATCTCGCGCTCTTTCCCTACTACACGGACGACAAGCTTCGCGACATGGCGGATGTCACCGGGAGCAAGACGTTGCTGCGCGTCCGCAGCCGGGGCCGGAATTTCCTTTGGGAGCCTTTCTCCAGCCGGGGCAATGGAATTTACCGTGTCCGCCGGAACCTCTACAAAAACTTCTGGGGCAACCAGTTGATTTTTGAGGAAATCAATGAAGACCTCGCGTTGAACTTCCGTTATGGATGGTTCAACAGCCAGCAATTCGGCTTCGTCCGCCGCGCCTGGCTGGGCTATTCGGGCCCGGCGAGTACCAGGATTGAGTTGCTGGACGGAATCCAGAATGTGATGCCCTGCGGCGTCAGCAGCCAGTTCAACCTCGAATATAGCACGCTGCTCGATGCCTACAAAAAGAGCGAACTCATCCCCGGCACCGGGCTCAGCCTCTTCCGTCTCAGCGCCATCCCGGTTGACCGCCCCGAGCCAGCCGAAGCCCTGCGAACCACGGTCGCGTGGTCCATCGGTCTCCAGCGCCAGATCATCCTGCTTTCCGCGCTGCAGTTGGATTGCTTCCGCGCCGGCCAACCCCTGCGCCCGGAAACGGAGGTTCGCGCCGAGCGCGGAGCCTATTTCGTGCAGGCCGAAGTGCAATTGCGCCGCGGACAAACCGCAGACTGGCTGGTTGTGGCCGATGTCAACCAGGGCCCGTCGGACGTCGCCCGGCTCAATCAATTGCTCCGGAAGCCGGCCCGCCTGCGGCACTTGGTCCTGAACGACGTGCAACACGGCACCGAAGAATTGCGGCGCATCGTGGCGCGGGTGGATGGTCTGCAGCAAACCGCCCGTCCATTGGGCTGTGCCCGCCACTACAGCAATACGCTGTTCAACATCATGCGAGGCGGCGTGTTCAACGACGGCTACACGTTGGATGCCCACGATCTGCTGGCCTTCGTGCAAAACGCGAACCGGGAAATCGCCGCGCGTCAGGCTGCGTTTTTTCGTCGCCTGCCCCGGAAGGTTCTTTATGGACGCATGGTGGCGGCGGCGGGCGAAGCCGGCGATCCACAACTCGAACGCGTTTGCCGCGAATATCTCCCCCTCACCTTCAGCCGCCGGCACGGCGACCCCAGCCGGCCTTGGAACCGGTTTTCCATCACGACGCGCAATGCGGACGGGACCCGCAGCCTCAATTATGAGGGCAATTGGCGCGACATTTTCCAGAATTGGGAGGCGCTCACGCTGTCTTTCCCCGGCTATACGGCCGGCATGATCTGCCGGTTTCTCAACGCCTCGACCGCCGATGGCTACAACCCTTACCGGATTACGCGCAATGGCATTGACTGGGAGGTGGTTGAAGCCCACAACCCGTGGTCCCATATTGGCTATTGGGGCGACCACCAGATCATCTACCTGTTGAAACTCCTGGAACATCTCGATTGCCACGAGCCGGATGAATTGCGCCGCTTCCTCAAGCGGGAGATTTTTGCCTACGCGAACGTCCCCTACCGCATCAAGCCCTACGAAAGCCTGCTCGCCAATACCAAGGACACGGTCGTCTTCGACCCGCACCTGGAGGAGCTCGTGCACCGGCGCGTCCGGGCTAAAGGCGCGGACGGAAAACTCGTCTGGGACAAGCACGGCCACGTGCGGCTGGTGAACCTGACCGAGAAACTGCTCGTACCCTTGCTGGCCAAATTGTCCAATTTCATACCCGGCGCGGGCATCTGGCTGAACACGCAGCGACCGGAGTGGAACGATGCGAACAATGCCCTCGTCGGCAACGGCACGTCTATGGTTACGCTCTATTACCTGCGACGCTACCTGACCTTTGGCCACGAATTGTTCCGCTCGAGCGCCGACCACGAATTCAGCGTCTCCACCGAGGTCGCCGCCTTCCTGAATGTGGTGAACCAGACGTTCCAGCGGCATAAACGGGTGCTCGCGGGGAAGATCACAGACGTCCGGCGCCGGCGTATTGTTGACGACCTTGGGCGTGCGGGGAGTGATTACCGCCAGCGCCTCTACACCAAGGGATTCTCCGGACGTAAAACCCCGGTCAACAGACGGCAACTGCTCGATTTCCTCGCCTCAGCGCTGGACTGGACGAATCATTCCATTCACGCCAATCGGCGGCCTGACGGGCTTTATCATGCCTACAACCTGATCCGGCTGGATGACCGGAAGAAACTTTCCATCCGCCGGCTTTACGAGATGCTCGAAGGTCAGGTCGCGGTGCTGAGTTCCGGCCATCTCTCCCCGGAGGAATCGCTCAAACTGCTCGCCGCGCTCAAACATGGCGCGATGTATCGCGCCGACCAGCACAGTTACCTGCTTTATCCCGACCGCCGCCTGCCGCGCTTTGTTGAAAAAAACAACCTCCCGGCGAAGGAACTGCGCCGCTCAGCGCTGCTGCGGAAGCTCCTGACCGACGGCAACCGGCAGCTCGTCGAACGCGATGTTGCCGGGCGCGTTCACTTCAACCCCGCGGTGACGAATGCACGCGACATCCGCCGCATCCTCGACCAGCTTCCGGGCCCGCGTTATGCGCGCCTCGCCCGACGCGAGGCTCCGCTGGTGCTGGAAATCTTTGAGCGGTTGTTTGACCACGAGTCCTTCACCGGCCGCTCCGGCACCTTCTTCGGCTACGAAGGGCTGGGATGCATTTACTGGCACATGGTTTCAAAACTGTTGCTCGCCGTGCAGGAAACGTTTTTCCGGGCGGTGGAATCCGGCACACCGGGACAGGTCGTGAAGGGCCTTGCGGATTGTTATTACGACATCCGCGCCGGCATCGGCGATTACAAGACGCCGGAGGTTTACGGCGCGTTTCCGATGGATCCCTATTCGCACACGCCGGGTCATGCGGGGGCGCGCCAGCCGGGGCTCACGGGCCAGGTCAAGGAAGATGTGATCTGCCGCTTTGGCGAGCTGGGCGTTACGGTCAAGGACGGGGAAATCCATTTCTCGCCTGTTCTTCTGCGACGGGATGAGTTTGTGACCCGGCGGACTGAATTCGCCTACCATGATGCGGCCAATATCAAATCGCGGCTGTCGCTCAAGCCCGGTGAACTCGCCTTCACTTACTGCCAGGTGCCGGTGGTTTATCGGCTGGCGAAGGAAAGCTCTCTGACTGTGGTGTTGGCAAACGGCGCAAAGCAGCACGCCGGAAAGCCGCGCCTGGATTCCACCACCAGCCGTGAGATTTTTGAGCGAACCGGCAAAGTGGCTCGGATCGAGGTTTGCCTGAACCTTTAACCTGGGCGCGAACCCGTGGTCCAAACCATCTCGAATCGAATAAAGAATCAATCCATGAAACAAAAACTCCCCTCAAATACATTTACCGGCGTTTCCGCCCTGCTCCTTTTGTTATCTGCCTCGCTCGCGATCGTGGCATCTGGCAACGGAGCGGAGACAAACATATCCGGCTCCGCCATCGTGCCCATTGAGCAGAAACCCGGCGATTTGCTCGGCGGGTTCAAGCGTGGGGTCTGCTATTCGGGGTTCCGCCACGGGCAACATCCTGACCGGGGGGACGGCGCGGTCAACCCCAGCGACAAGGAAATCCTGGAGGATCTCCAGACCTTGAGCCGGCAGGGCAATTTCGGTTTGATCCGGCTGTATGATGCGCAGGCTGATTCGGAAGCGGTGCTGCGACTGATCAAAACCAACCAGCTGAACCTGAAAGTCATGCTCGGTGCCTGGCTGGCCGCCGAGGTGAGCAATCCCAACTGCCCCTGGCACAAGGAGCCTTACCCCAGCGAAGTTCTGGAAGCGAACAAGCTCAAGAATGCCAGGGAAATCGACAGCGCAATCCACCTGGCGAATCAATACTCAAACATCGTCGTGGCCGTGGCCGTCGGCAACGAGGCGCTGGTGGACTGGAACGACCACCTGGTGCCGTTGGATTCCGTCATCCGTTATGTCCGGAAGGTGAAGAAGTCCATTCCCCAACCGGTGACCGTCGCGGACAATTACAATTGGTGGGCGCACAACGGAGCCGGGCTGGCCAGGGAATTGGATTTCGTGTCCGTTCATACTTATCCAGCCTGGGAGGGCAAGGACATTGATGAGGCCATGCCCTTTAGCATCGCCAAC
>Ga0074045_10000986_pt1 | contig 27796 bp, 17 predicted proteins | sample BogForMeECP23OM2_FD_94442 | JGI IMG/M metagenome (GOLD analysis project Ga0074045, IMG submission 94442) | Bog forest soil microbial communities from Calvert Island, British Columbia, Canada - Bog Forest MetaG ECP23OM2 | ecosystem: Environmental > Terrestrial > Soil > Wetlands ...
CACCGTGTACGTCTCGCTTTACGGGACGGGCATTCGGGGCGCCGGAACGGTTCAGGTGTACATCGCGGGTCAGCTTGTGCCGTGGCAATATGCCGGGGCGCAGAATCAATATCAAGGCCTCGACCAGGTGAACGTGGCGCTTCCCAGGAGCCTGACTGGCGCGGGCGAGGTGAGCGTCTACCTGGTGGCGGATGGCGAGGTATCGAATATGACCACTGTCAATGTCCAGTGAAAGCCCTCGGCTATCGCGACCTACTTCAAGTTAATGACGACACCCGGAGGAGTCTGCGCGCCGCCAACCGTAGCCTGTAGGGAAACGTCCCCTGTGCCGAGCCCCGCCGGAACCGTCAGGTTGATTTGATCCAGTCCGGCGCCCGACAAGCCCGCGAACGAAGGTGTCACACTCGCGTTATTGATATGGAGCGCGACCGGGCTTGTGGTCGCCGCCGCACTCGAAAACGCCTGTCCCGGCAGCACCGCTGGGTTGGTCGGCCCGAACCCAGTGCCGAACAGTTCGACGATGTCGCCCGCCTTCGCCGCCACTGTCCGGTATCCTAATGACGATCCCGTCGGTCCGAGAATGTCGTAACTCCCTCCGCCATAAGCTCCCGATCCATCCGACCGCAGGATGATCCCCGCCACGTGCTTCGCATCGAGCAGCAAGAACGAAGGCGCAACTGGAGCCAGCGTCACGTTCGACGTCGCCGTGCCGAACGCGGTCGTCACCACCACCGCCACGCTGCCGGTTGCCGAATCGCCGGGCGCCTGCAAGTTGATCTGCGCCGGACTCACATACGAGAGATAACCCAGTTTGCCGTCAATCGTCACAGTCGTCCCCGCTAGCGTGGTCGGAAAATTTCCCGTCCAGATTGCCGTTCCACTGGCCAGACTATCCCCGTAAATCGAAACCCATTCGCCCGCTTGAATAATTCCCACCGGACTAGCTGCCGGCACCACCCCGCCCGGCGCAATCGACGGCGAGGGCTCGCCGATCGTGAACAGCTCCGCGCTCGCCAGGTTCAGTAGAGCCTGCGCCGTGGTCGAGACAGTCGCATTCCCCTCCACCACCTGCGCCGGCGCATTGACGTTCGACTCCGAGTACTGAATGTCATCGGGGTAGACCTGCAGGTAGTTGAGGGGCGTGGTACCCTGGGACGCGCCGAAGGACGAAGCGCCCGGCGTTCCATCGAAGTAGACATTCAGCAGGTTGTAAAGTGCCTGCTCCGGCGGAATCAATTCCGTGTTAGGGACATTGCCAACCGTTTTGAAGCTCGCAATACTCGCCGGAGTAACCCCTGGAGCCAGGCAAGCCTGCGGGATGCACTCCACCGGAACGCAATTATTGGTATTGCAACTCGCTGGAATGCTGCATCCTACGGGCTTGTCGCTCGAGTTGGGAGGAAACACGCTGGTGCAGCCTTCGGTCAACGTCGCCTTCGAAAACGTCGTGCTGAATTGCGACCCGCCAAGGACCTGCGCCGCAGGCGGCGCCAATTGCGCCGTCATCTGCGACAGTTGTTTCACGCCGGGCACGCCCAGGTTGCTCGCCTCGCGCGCTGCCGCAAACCCGCTATCCTGCGTGGCTTTCGCATTGGCCCCTCCCACGGTTGGCTGCATGAAGTACTGGAGAATCGTGGTCGCCGCGGCGCAAGCCAGGTCCGGATGGCTCGCGCAGTCCGCCAGGAACGCGGGCGGCACTGTGAACGTGGCGCCGGCGAAGTCAGGAAACCCGTTCCCGGTGGTAACCACCAGCGTGATGCCACTGAAGATCTGGCCGAACGTGTCGATCGCATTATTCCACTCATCGATGAACGCCTGGTCCGTTCCCTGGTACGCAGCCTGACCCGCATAGTGAAACGCCTGGAGCTGAATCCACATATTGCCTGGTGTGAAGGGGGTACCGAACTGCGTCTGCGGGTTACTCGAGTTCCCGTCGTTCGGCATGTTCATCTCCGCGGACGCCGCGGTCGGTCCCGTCACCGCGATCGACACAAACAGCGGGTTCGATCCGTACCGCGCTTGAAGCGCCGTCACGAACGACTGCCATGCACTCTTATAGGTAGGATTCCATGGCAACGGGAGCACGTTGCCGTCGGTCGCCTCCGAAAACCCCGTAAATGTCGCCTTACCGCAAGTGCTCGGAGGCGTCACCGCCGGCGTCTGAAACAGTCCGTCGCAACTCGGAATCTGGTCGAGGAGCCACTGCGGCGACTGAAACCCTGGCGTCACGATCAGTTGAATCGTCTTCGGCGCCTGCGCCGGATTTTGTGCGTTCCACGCCGCCGCCTGGTCGAACGCGTCGTCCACCAGATTCCAGTAATAGGCGTTCACCGCTCCCGGCGGATTCGGATTGAGCGTAGCCCAGTACGGCCGGATCGCCAGCCCCGCTACCGCCGAGTTGCTCAGCAGGCCCTGATAGAAACTGTTGAAGCCGGCGTCCAGTTGCGCGGTCGTGATCGAGGGAGTGGCACTCTGGAGCGCGGCGATTTCATTCTCTACGTTGACCACCGCATAAATTCCCCGCGGCCCGCGTGGCGCCGGTTGCGCCATGAGAGCGGGTGCGAGAAGAAGAAAAAGCAGCACAAGAGCGTGCCTCAGCGAACTACCCATGTCTCCCTCCACTATCCCGTGAGTCAATCCTAGCACGGAGGCCTTAATTAGGGCACCCAAAAAGTCGCACCCAAAAAGTCGCGAGGGCGAACCGCGGGAACGCGAAAGTCGGGAATCCTAGGTGGCAGAGGGGATAGCTCTGAGTTCCGGGAGCCAAGGGCACGGATTCTGGAGCGGAGACCCTAGCCCACGCTTGTCAATGAGCCGGCGGCCGGAGATGCATCCGGCTGACAAGGGTCAACGGCAAGCAGGGGAAACACAACCTCAAAAACAGAACCCGCGTTCTCTTTGCTGTCGGCCGAAAGAGATGCCTGATGGACGTTCGCGATCCACGTGGCGATGGAGAGACCCAGCCCGGAACCTTCCACCTGGCTCCTGGACGGGTCAGCACGATAGAAACGCCCAAAGATATGCGGCAGGTCGGCGGCCGAGATCCCCATGCCGTTATCCTCGACCGTGACCGTTACCTTCTCCCCACCTGCAGCCAGTGTCACCTGGATTGTGCCTGGCGCCGGCGTATACTTCGCGGCGTTGTCCAAGAGTATCCACAGTAATCGGTTGAGACTGGAGTAATCTCCCCACACGGTTGCGTGGCAACTGTTCTCGACATGGATCGTTAGGGTGTGTCCGCGTTCATCGATGAGCGAACGAGCTTTACGGCAAACCACTTTCACCAGTTCAACCAGATCGACTGGTTCGAAGGCGAGCCGGGAATTGTCGGCGTCGGCGCGCGCCAACGTCAGCATGTCTTTCAGCAGACGGCTGGCTTTCCGGCACTCCGCGACAATCTCTTCGAAAGCGCGCTGGCTGGTGGCATCGATCTGTTGGTTCCGCAGCGCAAGCTCCGCGGTGGTCAGCACGAACGACACGGGATTGCGAAGCTCATGCGAGGCGTCGCCGGTGAATCGCTTGATTTCGTTCACTGCCGATTCCAGGCGCGCGAGCATCGCATTGTAGGTTTCCGAAAGCCGCTGTAACTCGTCCCTCGTCTCCGCGACCGGCAGCCTCTCGGACAGATTCGAGACACTGATCGAGCGGGTCGCAGCGGTGATCTGGTCAACCGGCTTGAGTGCTCTTCGGCTGAGCAAATATCCGCCGAGTGCCGAAATCGCCAGCAGCGCCGGAATGGCCCACAGCAGGCCGGCGGAGAAGGCATGCAAAACGGTCCGGTTGCCCTCCAGCGGAGCGGCGGCGCACAGAACAAGCGGTTCCGAACCCGAAGCGTAGGGATGCGCCAAAACGCGATACGGCTGCCCCAGGAAAGTGACCTCGGCGAATCGGTCATGATCGATCGGTGTGACGGGGGGCCACGGGAATGCCTGCGCGGCTGCGGTCGGAGAAGGGAGATCGCGACTCCCATTCGCTTGGAAAACCTCGATCAGCCCCCCGCCTGTCGCATCCGCGAATGCCTGAAACTTCCTCGCGCGCAGTCCGGGGGAATCCGCCTGAGTCTCGCGCAGCAAGTCGCCCAATCGATCGGCACGCCTCTCCAGGGTCCGGGATCGCCCGGATGTGAGAGTGTCTTTCAAGTCGAGCCACATGACCGCGCCGAACAGAGCCAGTCCCGCGAAGAACACTGAGGAGAACCAGATCGTGAGCCGGAGTGAAGTGGAACGATAGGCCATCAACAGTCTTCACTCCGGATGGAGTAGCCCACGCCACGGACCGTGTGCAGAAGTTCGGCTTCTCCGGGCTGCGTGATCTTCGACCGCAAAGAACGCACAAAGAAGTACAGGTTCGCGTCGCTAACGTCGGACTCCATTCCCCAGCCTTCTTCGATCAGCACCTCTCTCGGGACGACCATGCCAGCGCGCCGTATCAATGTTTCCAAGAGGGCATACTCGGTGCGCGTCAGGGACACGGTCCGGTCGCCGCGTTGCATTTGGTAGGTGCCTGGATTCAGTCTCAAATCCCCGAATTTCAGATTCGTGGGCTGCGGCGCCTGAGCACGGCGGGCAACGGCTCTAACCCGTGCGAGAAGAATGTCCAGCTCGAATGGCTTGGTGAGATAGTCGTCAGCGCCGCAGTCCAGACCGTGTACGATGTCGAGCCCAGCGTCGCGCGCCGAAACGATTATGACGGGTGTGCGAAGCCGGGCCTCTCGCAGTTTTCTCAGGACACTGAGACCATCCAGGCGGGGAAGCATGACATCGAGCAGAATCACGTCGATGTCGGCCGTCATGCCCAGCTTGAGAGCTCGATCTCCATCGTAGGCAAGCTGGACGGAATGCCCCTCAGTCTCAAGTGCTCTGCGCAACAGATCGGCGGTTTTCGGTCTGTCTTCGGCTATTAGGATTCGTATGTCCCAATTTTGAATCGACCATGTTAATATCCGATGACGATACCGTAAAATTCCCGCGTCCGGGCCGCTTCCTCAGACTGCCCTCAGACTCGCTTGTTCTAATACCGCTGTGGCACTCTCGCTTGTGCCGCGAAAGAAAAGGAATCGCAACGGGAGGACTGTTATGCGCAGGTTCATGAGTTTTGTACCGGGCACCGTATGGTACGTTGTTGCAGCCCTTATTCTCACGGCCTATGTTTCGTCCGCCGCTGGGGTAGACACAAAGGGCGTGATCGCCGGACGAGTGGTCGACAGCTCCGGCGCAATTCTCCACGGAGCTCAGGTGCAGTTGCAGTCCAAGGGCTTGGCAGTGGCGTCCGATGAGCGCGGGGAATTCTCTCTTGCCGATCTCGCCCCTGGAAGCTATAAAATCCAGGTTTCCTACGTGGGTTTCAAGGCATTCGAAACCGACGTCACCGTGGCAGCCGGCGAACTCAAGCGCGTGGATGTCCGTTTGGAAGTCGCTTCGCGGGCCGACGAGGTCCTTGTGACTGCCGAACGGCCGCGCGGCGAGGACGAAGCCATCAACCGCACCCGCATGGCCGACAACCTTCTGCAGGTACTGCCAGCGGAAGTAATCACCTCATTACCCAACGCCAACGTGGCCGACGCTCTGGGCAGGCTCCCGTCCATCACTCTGGAACGGATCGAAGGCGAAGGAGTCTACGTGATGGTGCGCGGTACCGAAGCGCGCCTCACCAACGTCACCATCGATGGCATCACTGTTCCTTCGCCCGAACCCACCGTGCGCCAGGTGAGGCTCGATGTGATGCCCGCCGATCTGGTGGAATCCGTCGAAGTGAACAAAACGCTGGCGCCCAACATGGATGGCGACGGCATTGGCGGATCGGTCAATATGAAAACTAAAACTGCCGGCGAGTTCCCCACAATTAACCTCTTTGGCCTCGGCGGCTATAACCCTATCCTCGGCGGCCGCGAAAATACCGAAGACGGCGGGACCATCGGCCATCGCTTCGGACGCGATCGGAAGCTCGGCATCCTCTTCGGAGGATCGTTCGACTATAACGGCCGCGGCATCGACAACTGGCAGCCAGCTATCGATCCAAAATCCACGTTCGCCCAGCCGATCTATGACGACAATACCATCCGCGAGTATCGTTACTATCGCAATCGTTGGGGCTATGCAGGCGCGACCGATTACAAGTTTAACGATTCAACTGGTATCTACTTCAGAGGCCTCTATTCGAATCTTAAGGACTACGGTGATAAGTGGTATTACGAACCGCAGTTAAGCGGCAGTCCTAAATTCTACACGTCCAGCAAGCGACCGGACGCATCCATCAGTAGTTTTACGTTTGGCGGCCACACGCAGTTCGGGCCTTCGACGCTCACTTGGGCAGTCTCTGCGTCCAACTCCTATGAACTCGATTCAGCGGGCAACCCCAAGGCAGACTTCTCCTGGCTCGGCTCCTCACTAAGCTGCGGCTACGACCCCACGGCGCAGACCAACGCTAATGTCCCCCACTTTGGCAACAATTGCGACGGGCCCAATTCTCCGCTTCAGGTGGCTTCCAATTGGGGCTTCAAGGACATCACCATTTCCACCGGAAAAACCGCGCAGATGAACCTCACCGCCTCGGCTTCCTATGCCACCCTGTACCACATCGGGTCCCACTTTGGCGTCTTTGAGTTTGGCGGTAAGATTCGCAACGGACACAAATACCAGAACTCCACGGAAGACGTCTACGATGGCTGGAAGGCCGCCAGCTATCCGATGACCCAGTTCTTGAGCACCTTCAGCAGCAATAACTACCTAAGCGGTGACTATTTCGGAGGGCACTTCGGACCAGTTTCCGCTTTCACTCAGATCGAGAGCTATACGCTTGCCAATCTGACGAGTCACCTGGATGGTTACAAGACCGCCGCTGACGGGTACCCCAACGTGTTCGATATTATCGAGCGCATTTCCGCGGGCTATCTCATGAACACGATGGATTTCGGCAAGCTGCACGTGGTAGCGGGCGTCCGCTTCGAAGGCACGCAGATGGATACGCTCGGCTACAACGTGACGCTGTATCCGGCTGGCAGTCCGAATTGCGTCCTCGCCACGGGTTGCGGAGTCCCCGTTCCCACCCGCAACATTCCCTCTTACGTCGACGCGTTGCCCAGCCTCTCGGCTCGCTACGCTCTAGACGCCCAGTCCGGCTTACGTCTGGTCTACGCCCGCGGCGTGGCGCGTCCCGACGCCTACCAGTTGGTCCCCTACGTCACGGAAGACGATTCCACCAATCCCGCCACGGTCGGGCTGGGTAATCCCGCGCTCAAGCCCGAGCACGCCAATGACTACGATCTACTCTACGAGCGTTATCTCAATCCCGCCGGAATTCTCCAGGCCGGCTTCTTCGCAAAGCAGCTCTCGGGCACGCTGATCAGTACCTCCTACACGTCTAATAGCGGCCCCTACTCGGGCGACCTGGTTTCGCAGTGGCTCAACGTGAGCAATGCCGACCTATACGGCTTCGAGATCTCTTACCAGCAGCGTCTTTCCAGGCTGCCCGGCCTGCTGAATGGCCTCGGCATGATGGCCAACTATAGTTGGACAGCCTCCAAGGTCTTCCATATTCCGGGCCGTCTCGATAGCCCGGCGTTGCAGCAACAATCGCCCAATACGTGGAACATCAGCCCCACCTACGACAAAGGCCGCTTTTCAATGCGCGTGGGCCTCTCTTACAACGGACCGTGCATCTTCCAGTACGAGTACCAGAACTCGTCGGATGTGAGCAAACTGGGCCCGAGCGGTCCCAGCGGGGATGTCTACACCTTGCCTCACTTGCAACTCGACGCCCAGGCCAGCTTCCGGATCGGCAAGGGACTCTCCGCGGTGGTTTACGGCCTGAACCTCACCAACGAGGTGTTCGGTTATTACCAGGGCAGCCCGATCTTCGTCAATCAACGCGAGTTCTACAAGACCGACTATGCTGGCGGCTTCCGGTACACTTTCAATCGTGAGAGGTAACCGGCTCTTCGCAATCGTCCTTTGTGCGCTGATAGCAGCCTGGCCGCTGGCCGCCGCGCCACGGCTTGTGTACGTGGTGATCGTCAGCCGCCACGGGGTCCGTGCTCCCACTTGGGATACCGCGCGCCTGAACCAATACTCGGCCGAGCCATGGCCCGAATGGGGCGTTCCTCCCGGCAATCTCACGCCGCACGGGCGGGAACTCATCGGCCTCATGGGCGCCTACTACCGCGACTGGCTCATTGGCGAACACCTGATCCGCCGGGATGGGTGCCAGGACACGCCGCACATTTACATTCGGGCAGACAAGGATCAACGGACCCTCGAAACCGGCCGCGCCCTCGCCGAATCGATCGAGCCCGGTTGCGGAGTCGGCGTCCACGCGCAGCCGGACGGCGAGAGCGATTCCCTGTTTTCCGGCGCCGGCACTCCCGACCCGGAACGTTCGCTCGCCGCAGTGCGCGACCGCCTCGGCACCGATCCGCAACATCTGATCGCCGATCACCGCGCCGCCCTCGACACCTTGCAGTACATACTCCGCGGCCGTGCAGATGTACGGGACGACATTAGCGTCTGCCTTAAGGGCAAGTCAGTCGAGCTGACGGGCCCCTTCGCTACCGGTTCAACTTTCAGCGAGAACCTGCTGCTGGAATACGCCAACGGAATCGCGGGTGCGGCGCTCGGCTGGGGCCGGCTGACGCGCGAAAACCTGAACCGCGTTCTGGAGCTGCATGCGGTGTATACCGACTTGATGCGCCGCACGCTATACCTCGCACGCGCCCGCGGGTCGAACCTTTTGGCGCACGTGTTACGCTCGATGGAGCAGGCTGCGTCTGGCAAGCCCACCGCGGGCGCTTTGGGTCAGCCGGGTGACGTTCTCCTGGTCCTCTCTGGGCACGACACCAATCTATCCAATCTTTCGGGAATGCTCGGCCTCTCCTGGAATCTGCCGGGATACCAGCCGGACGATACGCCGCCTGGCGGGGCGCTGATTTTCTCCTTGTGGCGCGACTCGGGCACCGGACAATTCTCGGTGAAGTTGCGTTATCTCGCACAGACGCTCGACCAAATGCGCCACGCAAGCCCCCTGCCCATCGCCGCTCCGCCGGCGAGCCAGGATGTGCTGATTCCCGGATGTGAGCCGGCACAGGGGAATAGAGGCTGCCCCTGGGAGACCGCCCGCCGAGCGATGCAGAGGGCGATTGACCCACAGTTTATTACATTGACGGAGCCAATCCCGCCACCTCTTGACGCGCGCTGACACGTCGTTACAGGGCACCTGCGGTCGCAGTTGCACGCTCCAGGCTGGGCCACGAAGCGAGAAATCATCCGCGCCCTTGTTCAGCGCATTGAGATCGGGCCAAAAACAACTGTGGTTGTCATTCGCTTACCGACGGAGGCGAGCGCCCAATCCTTGGAGCCGATTATGGTGACATTGTCCCGAGACTCCCGTCCGTGGGCAATGGTGGGCAATGCGCAATGGAAGTGATGGCACAAATGGCAGTGGTGGCAACGAAGAATCTGCAACGTGCAGATCCTGAATGGGGCCGGAGCGTTCGAATCCCACCTTCACCGCCATAGTTAAGTGATTTGTTTTCAGTATATTAGATGCAATATTGGCCAACCATCACCGCCACTGGCAATAAGCTCTTAGATTCAATCACTTACTGGCTTTGCCACAATTTGCCGTGGGCAATGGTGTCGATTCGGGCGATGGCATCGGAGTGTTGCGCCAGTTCGGGCGGCTCGTGTCTCCAGAGGGCCGGATATTCATCGTTTTCACTCGTGGCTATGACGCGGCTCATTTAGGCACGCTGGCGGGGCGGTCGGCTTCCTCCGGGCCAGGATGCCGACGGCGACGTCGTCCGCTGACGCTCTTTGCCCGAGCCCTCGGCTCAGGCGCAACACCCGTAGCGAATATCGCTTACACATGCCCAAGCATTCAAAAGCTAACAGCGCATGGCCGGCCATCAAATCGGTACGTGGTACCCCAGCAGTACCCAAGCGGTACCCAAGCGGTACCTCTGCCTTTGCGGGGTATCAGTTATCTTTGTGTGGGTGTCAGCTCCAATCGGGTCTCAAATGTAAATGGGTAGGCATAACTCATTCAAAAGTCAGGCCCGAAGCGCGGCGGGTTCTAGGTGATCACCGAGGAGCGGAGTACGCGGCCATCGCTCGGCGTATCTCGTCGCAGAGTTCTTGAACGCGGTTCAGCCGAGCCGCGATGAGCGATGCCTCCTGAAGGCCGCACGCATTCTCGAGGTCTTGGCAGGCTTCGCCCACCTCCTCAGCTCCCATCTGCCTGGCGCAGCCCTTAATCGAGTGGGCCTCAGTACGGATGCGCGGCAAGTTGGAGGCTGCCAGAGCTCGACGCATTTGCTCAATTCGAGCATCAGTTTCTTTGCCAAAAGCGTCGATCAGCCTAGCTATGATGGTATCATCTCCGGCAGCCGCTTCCAGAAGCACAGGCGGTGGAGACCAGGCTTGCCGGGTTGAGTCGCTGGACTTTGTGGTCAGGCCACTCGACGGTCGGGGAGGGGTCATCAACCTTCCTCCTAACTCCAGAGTTACACCTAAAGAACCTCGGAACTCAAGTGTCACACCGGCACCACCATAGTATTAACTTTGGTTGACCGGCAACCTATCCCGGCTAACAGCCTAGGTATTCCTTATCGCGCTGAATGTGAGCATTGACGAGGAGATCCGACCGAGATGTATGCTTAGGGCGTTGAATTGCACCGTTCTGCGCCGCCGGAACTGGCGCCGCCGAGCGGAAGTACTGGAGGTCGGTGACGATCATGAACTTGCGTGCATTGTTGCCAACAGCGGCATGTCCCGCGAGCGTGCGGGTTGAGTGGGACCAAGCGTCGAAAAGGAAACAGTGTCTGTATGCGGGTCTGATTGCTGTTGCCGCGGGCCTGATCGCTGTCGCCATGCTAGCTGGCAGTTCTTGCGTCGGCCACCGCAGCGCCGACTCCTTGGAGCATATCGAACAGGTCGCGGCCTTGCCGTTTCAAGTCGCGGACAACCGAGTGCCGGTACACCTGAAGGGCTGGGTGACTCTCGCGGATCCCACCACCAATCTAGTGTTCCTGGAAGACGGTACTGGAGCAGCCCGTGTAGCGCTTCCTTTCGTCCACCTTGACCTGAGGCCGGGCAACCTAGTGGAGGTGCTCGGCGAAGTAACCGAAGGAGGTTCGGCGCCCACGATTGTCGCCAGCGAAGCCAAGGTTCTGGAAGGCGCCCACGAACCGCGCGCTCTGCCCATCCGGGTCGCGGACCTTACCGCTGGCGGCACCGGCTTCCGCTATGTGGCGGTGGAAGGCGTACTTCGCAGCCGTCACCAGGACCGCGCGGGCGACGCCGTCATCAGAGTGGGCTCGGGCGCAACGGTGTTCGAGGCGCACTTCGCCGCCGACGATCTGCCAAGTCTCGCCGGCAGAATCGGCGCCCGCATCCGAGTGCGCGCGGTGGCCAATTTGAGCCGTGATGTTTACGGCCGGACGGCCCGTGTCCGCGTGTCGATCCCCCGCAGCACCGATGTCGAAGTCCTCACGCCAGCTCCCCAAACCGTCCCCGTTCGAACCATTCGCGAGGCGGTTGGGTTGCCGCGAGACTCGCTGGCCGAGCGAATGCTCCAGCTCCATGGCAGCATTCGCTCCGATGGCGTTCGCGAGGGGTTGCGATTAGAGGATGGTACCGGCTCCATCCGCATCCGCGAAAACTCCAACGCAGGGTTGCCGATCGGAGAGGTGGTCGACGTAGTCGGTTTTGCCGAACTCGATGGCGGCGAACTCGAGATTACCGATGCCAGACAGGCGCAGGCGAAGCCCCCGTCCCAGGCCGCCGGCCGCGGCCGAATCATCACCTCCCTGGCCGAAGTTCACGCCCTCAGCCCGGAGGAGGCGGCCAACGCCATTCCCGTTCACGTGCGGGCCACTGTGACCTACATAAACCCCGCAAGCTACACGCTGTTCGTGCAGGATCAGACCGGCCCGAGTTACGTCAACGTTCCGAGGATTAGCGCACTCAAAGTGCAAGCTGGCGATCTGGTGGATGTGACCGGCGTCACGGCGCCAGGACAGTTCGCGCCTATCGTTTCCGGCGCTTGGGTGGAACGCGTCTCCTCGTCCTCGATGCCGGCGCCGGCGCCAGGCGACTTCGAATATCTTTATTCCGGAAAGATGGATAGCGCATGGGTTCAAACCGAAGGCATCGTGCAAAGCATAGAACACCATGTCGGCAACTTCGAAGACGCCGTTTCGCTCCAACTCGGATCGCACCAGTACGTGCTGCTCGTCGACAATCCAAAGGCGCGCCCCCTACCGCCGCCGGACAGCCGCGTACGCGTCCAGGGTGTTTGCGCGTCGTTGTTCAACGCGAGACGGCAGATTGTCGGCATCCATATCTACGTGCCCTCGCCCGAGTTCGTCAGCCTGCTGGAACCCGGTCCGAATCCAGCCACACTGCGGCCACACCCGATTGATGAGCTCCTCCGGTTCTCATTCTCCAGTTCGCCGGGACACCGCACGCGAATCCGCGGCGTGGTTACTCTGGCCAGCTCCTCCGGCCCCTCATACGTCGAAGACAGCGGGGCGGGCGTCAAGATCGTCAATCATGCGCGAATGGATCTTCGTCCGGGCGACATCGTGGATGCACTTGGCTTCGCGCACCCTGGCTCCTTCAGCCCGGAAATGCATGACGCGCAGATCTCGCTCGTCGAACGGGGTTCCGCCCCTTTGCCGCCTTCCATAACCGTGGATGAAGCCCTGGAAGGTGGCTTCGATTCCAAGTTGGTCACCATCGATGCCGCCATTGTGGACCAGCTCAGAAGTACCGGCCAGAGCACGGTGATGCTTCAGGCGGGGGGCAAGTTGTTCAACGCTACGCTGGATCACGGGCGATTTCCGGCCCTGGACCGGGGCAGCATCGTCCGTGTGACCGGCGTGTGTTCTGTTGCAGCCGAAGCCAATCTCGCCTACAGCATCCCAAAGTCGTTCAGCCTCGCGCTGCGCAGCGCCGGCGACATAGCCGTGGTCAAGTCCGCACCCTGGTGGACCCAGGGCCGCCTGCTAGCCGGCCTCGGCTACATGGCGAGTTTGCTGCTCGCCGTTCTATCCTGGGTGGCCATACTGCGGCGCAAGGTCGCGTTGCAAACCGCGGTCATCCGGAAGGAACTGGAACAGGAAGAACTACTCAAGCACGCAGCTGAAGAGGCCAACCGGGCCAAGAGCGAGTTTCTGGCCAACATGAGTCACGAGATCCGGACGCCCCTGAACGGCATCCTGGGGTTCGCGGAGCTGATGGCGGACAGCGGGCTTACCGGCAACCAGCGGAAGCATAACGAAGCTGTGCGCGCGTCGGCCGAGAGCCTGCTGGCAGTGATCAACAACATTCTCGATTTCTCTCGCGTGGAAGCGGGCCGGATCGAGCTGGAATCGTTGGATTTCTCGATTCGCCGGTGCGTCAACGCCGCGGTGATTTCGGTCGGGCCGCTGCTCGGCGAAAAGGGTCTTGCAACCTCGATTCAGATCGACTACGACGTGCCGGACTGGGTCCGGGGCGACCCACACCGGCTTCGCCAAGTCCTTCTCAATCTGTTAGGCAACGCAGTAAAGTTCACGGTGGTTGGCGGCATCACGGTGCGCGTGTCCCTGGCTTCGAGACAGGACGCAGCTACGGCTGGATCCAACGGCAACGGCCGCCCGAAGCCGCGGCAGATTCAGTTCGCCGTTTCCGACACGGGCATTGGCGTTCCCGAATCACAACGGGAACTGATCTTCCAGCCTTTCCGGCAGGCCGACGGGTCGGTCACCCGGCGCTTTGGCGGCACCGGCCTCGGCTTGGCCATCTCCCGGAAGCTGGTCGAGATGATGGGTGGAAAAATGTGGCTGGAAAGCGCCGAGGGCCAGGGCAGCACCCTCTTCTTCACGGCGCCGCTTGAGCCGGGGAGGAACCCGGCTGAAAACGTACAAAACGGCGTCGCGCACGGGAGCCCCTCGCAAGCAGATCAGCCGGCGCGCCAACCCCTGTCCATCCTGGTCGCGGAAGACAACGTGGTTAATCAGCTCCTCATGCGGAGCCTCCTCGAGAAGCGTGGGCATCAGGTGACGGTGGTCGGGAACGGAGCCGACGCGCTCGTGGCATGGCACGAGGAACGTTTCGACTGCATTCTGATGGATATTCAGATGCCGGAGATGGACGGATACGAAGCCACGCGCCGCATCCGGACCGAGGAGTCGGTGATCGGAGCGCACATCCCCATCATCGCACTGACCGCTTACGCGATGAAGGGAGATCGCGAGAAGTGCCTGCAGGCCGGGCTGGACTCGTACATCTCCAAGCCAATTCAAACGGCGGCGCTTGACGCTGCACTGGCGGTAGTCCCAGCCCAACTGGAGTTGACCGCCGTGTGAACGCCCGCGCGCGGGCACTGGATCAAAGGTCGCCACACAGGCGCGCGGCCGTCAAGCTGGAGTTTCCGAGCCAATGCAAAGGGCGGCCCTCGACGAAACGGACCGGCTTCGAGGAACCGCGTCGGCCGCAACAGCATTGGCACATCAACGCGAACAGTATCGACAACATGTAACGCCGCGAACATTGCACCGGCCAGGGTGAGAGAAATTGGCGGAATGAGAATTCCTACACCACTTTGCGGTCAGCCCCCGTGGTACCCGCGTGGTACGCCCTCGCCGCCCGTAGAGGTATCAGCCCTCCTTGTGTTGATCTAAGCTCTAATTGTGGCCTCTCTGCTATGGGTCGGTATGACTCATTCAATGGTGAGGCGCGGGGGATCCACCGTGCGAATCCTGGTGGCGGAAGACAACTTGGTTTTTCAAACCGTGCTGCAGTCCATGCTGACGCAATGGGGCTACGACGTGGTCGTGGCGAGCGATGGAGAGGAAGCATGGTGCCGACTGCAACACGAAGACGGCCCTTGGCTGGCGATCCTCGATTGGGTGATGCCGGGTATGGACGGCATCGAGGTGTGCCGGCGCGTCCGCGCCAGTAAGCGCCTTCCGTATACCTATGTCCTGATTCTCACTGCGAAGACGGGAAGCAAAGACCTCGTCACTGCCATGGAGGCTGGGGCAGACGATTACGTCACCAAGCCGTTCAAGTCTGCTGAACTGAGGGCCCGCGTACGCGTGGGCTGCCGGATTCTCGAGCTGCTGGAGAGACTCCAGCTCGGTTGTCAGCCTCTGGTTCTCGCCCCTGGCTTTCAACGCCATGAAGGTGTGTTCGCCTGATTACCGTAGCGGCAGTTCGCGCCGCTGTCTCGGCCCAGCACGAGGACCGGATTCGCGATAGGTCCGACTACGATGGGCGCGCCGCCCGCCCGTCCACATGAGAGGCGGCTTTCGAAAGCAACCTTGCTGCGGCATGACGGTCCGCACCACTGCCGCTCGGTTAACACCGCCGCGGGGCAAGCTCGCCGACACGTGGGGATAGGGCGGATGAGCCGGCCATGTCCACTGATAGCAGTCGCTGGCTAACGACCGTCAGTATGGTAAGCCGAAGAAGTCCGGCGGAAGCTTAATAACGTAATGGCTTCTTACAGTTGATCGGACTTCTTAATCGATCCTGAAACCCGAGAGTGGGCACAGGCGGATGCGATACGATGAACCCTACACCACCATCGAGTAGCCAGCCGGCGCACCGCCAAGCGTGTCACTTGGAATGGGCACCCCCGGCATGGCTTCTTGAAGTCGCGTCCAGCGATGATAGCTTGATAGCGGATGTGATCGACGTCTTCAAGACGTCGACTGAAACCAGTCTCCAGCAAATGCGTAACGCCCTCGTGACAGTCGATGTTCCGAAACTCCGCGTCGAAGCTCATAAAATCAAGGGGAGTGCCAAACAGGTTGGGGCTGACGCTCTTGCCGAGATTAGCCAAACACTTGAGCTTGCGTCCAGCCTGACCCCCATGTCGCGCCTCGGTGAACTGGTGGATCGCTGTCAAGAGCTGTTCCTCAAAACACAGAGTGCGATGATCTCGTATTCCAACGATGATCAAGCTGGGGACCATACAGCTTCGCTGAGGCGGAGGCGTGAATAAGTGTCACCTGGCGCCGTCCTCCGTTTGAATCGGCGTTGATACGATATGCTTGCAGCATCAATGATCGTGCGTCTTCTGGTGGCGATGGTCGCCCTTCTGCTCTCCGGAGGACTTTGGCTCATTATCCTGTGGCGGCACGCCGAGGGTCGAAGACGGGTGCTGCGTGCGACGCTGGATTCGGTGGCGGATGGACTCGCCGCCGTCGATACGAGCGGACGGATTCTTGCCTATAACAACAAGTTCGCCCAATTGTGGTCCATTCCCGATTCCATTGCGCTTCCGCGGGATGCAGAAAAAGCGCTGGATCATGTTCTGCTCCAGCTCAAGGATCCAGACGCCTTCCTCTCGCTCGTTAAGCGGCGCGACCAAGACGCGAATTTAGACAGAGACGAAGAACTCGAACTGAGGAACGGCCGTGTGGTCAATCGACGCTCTGAGGCGCGGCTAGACCAAGGGAAGATTGTCGGATGGGCATTGACATTTCGGGACGTCACGGCGAGCAACAAGGTGCGAATCCAGCTTGACGAGCAACGGCACGGTCTGGACGCCCTGATGAATCAGTTGCCGCACCCCATCTACTTCAAGGATTGCGAAGGGCACTTCATTCTGAGCAATAAAGCGCACGCCGAGCTTTTCGGGCGCAGCGATCCCTCGCAGATCGTCGGCAAGACCGATTTCGACTTTTTTAGCTCGGAACATGCGCAACAAGCCTACGACGATGAGCAAGACCTGACACATGGGCGCTTACCGGTGGTCTGCAAAGAGGAGAAGGAAACCTGGCCGGACGGCCACGAGACCTGGGTGCTCACCACCAAGCTGCCGTTCCGCAACCTGGACGGCGTAATTGTCGGTACGTTTGGTATCTCGCGGGATATCTCCGACCGGAAGCGCATGGAACGGGAACTCCTTGCCGCGAGGGACAACGCGGACAAGGCGACGCAGGCCAAGAGCGAGTTTCTGGCCAACATGAGCCACGAGATCCGCACACCGATGAACGGCGTGATCGGCATGACCGGGCTCCTGCTGGATACGGAACTGACGCCGGAGCAACGTGAGTACGCGGAGACCGTGCGCCGGTCAGGCGAGTGCCTGCTGAGCGTGATCAACGACGTTTTGGACTTCTCGAAGATCGAAGCGGGGCGGTTGGTATTCGAATCGATCGCGTTCGACCTGCGGCTTGTGATCGAAGAAGTCAATGAAATGCTGGCGCCGAGGATCGAAGACCGCCAGCTCGACGTGGTGCTGGAGTATCCGCCGGATCTTCCGCGGCATTTCATTGGAGACGCGGGGCGAATCCGTCAGGTGGTGACTAACCTGGTGGGCAATGCCGTGAAGTTCACGCAGGACGGCCATGTGCTGATCACGGTGAGCTGTGAATCGCAAGACGGGGAGAAGGCACAGATCCGGGTTGTGGTTGAGGATACAGGTCCGGGAATTCCGGTGGAAAAGATGGGTGCCCTGTTCGAGAAGTTCAGCCAAGTGGACGCCTCGACCACGCGGAAGTCTGGGGGCACGGGGCTGGGGCTGGCGATTTCCAAACAACTGGTGAACCTGATGGGCGGCGAGGTGGGAGTGACCAGCCAGTTAGGCAAGGGCTCCACTTTTTGGTTCCGGTTGCCTTTGCAGATGGATGCGCAGGCGCACGTGGAACCCGCTCCGGCGGCCGATCTGCAGGGCTTGCGTGTGCTGATCGTGGACGACAACGACGTGAACCGGCGCATGCTGCACGAGCAGGTCAGCAGTTGGAAAATGCGCAACGGCAGCTTTGCGAGGGCAAAGCAAGCGCTTCAGGCGCTGCGCGAGGCGAGGGCGGCGGGAGATCCGTACCAGGTTGTATTGCTCGATTACCAGATGCCTGAGATGGATGGAGCGACGCTGGCGGCGGCGATCAGGGCGGACCCGTTGTTGAGCGATACGTTGCTGATCATGCTCACATCACTGGGCCACTGGAGGGAAGTACGGCACATGCAGGGAGCCAGCATCGATGCTTGCCTGGTGAAGCCGGTGCGGCAATCACAGTTGCAGAACACGCTGGCGACGGCGTGGTCGAAGAAACTGCAGAGTGGACTTTCGACGCGAACGAAGGCGTTACAGGAGATCGAGGCGCTGAAATCGCAGTTCGCAGGAACATTCGCCGGGGCGCCGGTGCGTGTACTAGTGGCGGAAGACAACGCGGTGAACCAGAAGGTAGCGGTGCGCATGCTTGAGCGACTGGGACTCCGTCCGGACGTAGCCGGCAACGGGCGCGAGGCGGTGGAACTGTGCGGGATGCTTCCGTACGCCTTGATCTTCATGGATTGCGAGATGCCGGAGATGGACGGCTACGAGGCGACGGCAGAGATTCGGAAGCTGCAAGGCTCAGACGGTCGAGTGGCGATTGTCGCGATGACGGCGGACGCGATGGAGGGATCGCGGGAGCGCTGCATCGCGGCGGGTATGGATGACTACATCGCGAAGCCCGTGCGGCTGAGCGAAATGGTCGAAGCTCTGAAGAAGTGGGTGCCGACCGCGCGTCCTTCTTCGAGAGTCCGTCCGCGGCCAGGTCACGCGCCGGTGGCTACATGATATCGATGGTGCCGCCAATCGGAATTGGCGGTCCGATACAGAAGGTCCAATCCGTGGCGAGCCGGATGTTGCAACAGGCGGCTCCTATCATCAACCTACGCTGTGCCGCGCGGGATTCATTGAGCCGCCAGCAGCCGCTTTAACCTAGCCACCAGTTCCATCGGGCTGAACGGCTTCACGACGTAGTCGTCCGCGCCCAGCGAGAACCCCCGCACCACATCGTGGTCCTGGTCCCGCGCCGTCAGCATGATGACGCGGACTGGAATCTTCTCTTCACGAATGGCGACCAGGACCTCGAAGCCGTCCATCACTGGCATATTGACGTCCAGCACTACGGCAGGCGGCCGGTGCATCCGGATCTCCTCCAGCGCCTCCGGCCCGGTGGCCGCCAGCCGGCATTCAATGCCAACCTTCCGCAGCGCAGAGCGAACTACCGTCCGCACCGTTAGATCGTCGTCCGCGACGAGTATCTCGGCAGGGCCTGTCAAGGTGGGTCCTTGTGATGCGACCGGAGTCGCAGTATCGCTTGCCGCTGCGGCAATAGGTCCGGTCGCGGCCGGGCGCGACAGAACGAAGCTTAACCGCATGAGCGCTTCTTCCGGCTGCCAGCCATCAATCAGAAAGTCACGCGCCCGCGCCTGCACACCCGGACTGAGGGCGAACAGCCGCTCCCGTGCTCCGATGAACACCACCGGGAGCCCCGGCGGCTGCATGAACTCAGGTGCCAGCCATTTCGATTCCATCGTCTCCGTTCTCACATGCAGCAGCACCACGTTGCATTCGAGGACGACCTCGGCGTCGGGCGGATAGTCCGCCGAGAACGCCCGGGGCTTCGCTCCGACGCGCTCCAGCGCGCCGCACAATCGTTCCGCCTCCACGTCCCCCATTCCGACCAGCGCCACTCGTTTGCCATCGAGTTCGTGCGCGATGGAATCCGGAATCTGCAATTCCAACACGGCCGCCGCCGGCTCGGCAAATGCGTGCGCCAGGTTCTTCAGCGCAACACGCATCCGTACGGTAGTCCAAGGCGGCGTTCGTAAAATGACGTCCAGCTCGCGGGCTCGGTCTGAGATTCTCGGAAATCCCAGGAGCCCTCCGGTCCCCGCCCATCGGTGAGCCAGCAGGGCCGCACGTTTTTCATCGAATTTCTCGTCCAGGCTTGCGAGCAACTCCCGGCTCTGCAAGGCTCCGTCCGCTAGAAATGTGCGCCGCAGATCTTCCATCTCCGATTCGGGAATCGCCAGCGTGACCGGTAGCGGAGGTGCCTCCGGCTTCCACCCGGGGCGTGGCTCGACCGCTCGGGTGGGAGGCTCGATCGCTTTACCTCCAAAATCCAGGTATTGGCGGACCTCCGTCAGGGTCTGCTTGTCGACAGGTTTCGTCAGGTAGCCGTCACAGCCTGCGTCGTGTGCCCGCTCTTCATCGCCTTCCATGTCGCAGGCGGTTAACGCGAGCACCGTCACGTCGCGCAGCCGGTTGTCCTGCTTGATGCGCCTGGTGAATTCCAGCCCGTCCATGCCGGGCAGCATGATATCCACCAGGATCAGATCCGGCTTCCAGGATCGGAGCGAGGACAGCGCTTGTTCCGCCGTCGATGCCACCTGCACCTTGTAACCTTCCGCCCGGAGTGCCGCAGCCGTTACCTTCAGGGTAACTGCGGAATCCTCCACGATAAGGATGGTTTCACCCGGCATAGAAAGAACCAGGGCGAGAATTCACTCTCGCACTAGCGCGATTGTAGCATCAACATATAATAGATGCTCATCCGCGGTGCTGCCTCGGCCGCCGTCGCACAAATCCTAAGCTGTCGATCTCTCACCTCACAGAGGCCATGTCACGCTCAAACCAACAAACCGTCTTGCATCCGATTACAGGGGCCGTGCCGCTGGCGTCCGTGCCGATCAGGTTGCCAACAATGGAGTTTTACCCCATCGCAATGCCGGCGCCTAAGCCGGATGTGCTGATGCCCCACGCGGACCACTCCGGCGCGAGGACGCGGGGGCACTGACGAAACGATCTTCAAGGAAGGGGCTTGCAGCGACGACCCAACCCATCGCTCTGGGCCGGGAAACCGCCGCACTACACTGGAACCTTGATAACGTTGGTGGGCTATCGGTGGTAGTTCTAAGAGCAATGTTGCAACCGATCGGGATCAGCCATATTGTTGGGCCAGTCCCCTGCACCTGCATGGGTCTATTGTGCCGCCTGGTTCCCGGTTGCGACCATGGCCAGGTTTTGCCGCCGAGCTGGAGTTTTCGAACGCTTCACGGAGGCGGAGGAACGTCGGTTTCGTTCTCCGCATCGGGCACGATGCAACAAAAGAGGGAGGTTGCATTTGGCCATGGCCGGGCGAGAGGATCAGCCGCGACTGCCATGGAGGGCCTTGGACCCTGGCATGCGTTCCTCCTCCCTCGTCTCCGAAAGGGCCCGGGCTGTTATTTCTCTGCGTTCCGCCCGACTAGGCCGGGCACCACGTTTACGGTGGCTGCCTGTGAATGTAACCGCCGCTATCATCGTAATTCTGGCGAGTAGCGGGCCCTCGGGCCTTTGCAAAGCACCCGAGCAGGGAACGCTGCCGGTTCTCACCCAGGCCGCTCAAATCCGCGGGCTCACATCGAGCGAGGCCCAGCGTCAGTATCCGATCCATTTGCAGGGTGTACTGACGTTCTGTATGCCGGATTTACGTCTGACATTCTTTCAGGACTCCACGGCGGGCATTTACATCAACTTTCTGGATACGCCTCCAAAGGCGCGCGCCGGAGATTTGGTCGAGGTCCGTGGGGTTTCCGGTGCTGGTTTTTTTGCGCCGGAGGTCGAACACCCCGAGATACGCGTCGTCGGCAAAGCGTCGCTACCGCCTGCTCGTCGTTTTGCATTGGAAGACCTACTCAGCGGCGAGCAGGACAGTCAGTTTGTCGAAGTTCGTGGCATCGTACACTCAGCCCGAATTGAAAGCATGCTATTGGCCCACAGGCAAGAAGGCCTTCCGGCTCTGGCGCTGATCGTCGCGAGTCACAGGAACAAGTTCAAGGCATGGATCACCGGCTTTGACCGCACTGCCGACTACGCGTCTCTAGTTGACGCGCGCGTCGCCATACGTGGGGCCTGTGGAGCGCTATTCAATGAGAAGCGGCAACTGGTCGGAATCCAGCTGTTCGTTCCAAGCATGGAACAGGTGCAAATTGAAGAAGACGTGCGTGTGGACCCGTATACACTCCGGGTTCTCCCAACCAGCCATCTGATGCAATTCGCGCCGGAGACGATTTCGGGTCACAGAATCCGGGTGCAGGGAGCCGTGACTCTCGACAGACCGGGGCGGTTCCTCTACATCCAGGATGCATCCGGTGGCGTCAGAGTGGTGAGCCCGCAAGACGAAGCAGTGGGGATTGGCGACAGTGTTGATGCAATTGGGTTCCCCGCCGCCGGGCAGTACGCACCGGTCCTGGAAGATGGTGCCTTTCGGCGCCTCGGCACCGCCGCTATGGCGCCCGCCCCAGTGGATTTGACTCACGCCACCAACTTAGCCGGCGACCACGACGCCGAACTGATCCGGATACAGGGCACGTTGTTGGGCCGCTCGATGCAGGATGATGATTTCGTGCTTGCAATGGAGACGAACGGAGCGACCTTTACCGCGCTGTTGAGCAATAATCGATCGAACATCCGAGTGCAGTCGATCCCGGTTGGCAGCCGCCTGAACCTTACGGGCGTGTGGTCCGTCGAAACCGATGAATTGCGCAGAGCAACGTCCTTTCGTGTGTTGCTTCGCTCCGCAGCGGACGTCGTCGTGCTCGAGCTGCCATCGTGGTGGAACGCTACCCGAGTTCTGGTGTTGCTGGGAGCCCTTGCGACTATCATTGCCCTAAGCGCAGCGTGGGTAATCGGTTTGCGCCGCCGTGTGCGCGCTCAAACCGCCGAACTGCGCTCACAGGCCACCGAATTGTCCCGCTCAAATGCCGAACTGGAGCAGTTCGCGTACGTGACTTCCCACGATCTGCAGGAGCCCTTGCGCATGGTCGCGAGCTACACCCAATTGCTCGCCCGGCGCTACCAGGGCAAATTGGACCGCGATGCCGACGAGTTCATTGCGTTTGCCGTTGACGGAGCGAAGCGCATGCAAAGTCTGATTAACGACCTGCTGGCGTATTCACGCGTAGGGACGAAGGGCGGTGAATTGCGGCCCACCGATGCGGAGGCGGCGCTCTCCAGCGCCCTGGTAAATGTGCAGGGGGCCATCGAAGACAGTGGCGCGGTGATTCGGCACTCCCCGCTGCCTACCGTCTACGCCGATCCGGTCCAACTCGTTCAGGTTTTCCAGAACCTGCTGGGAAATGCCATCAAGTTTCGCAACAACAAACCGCCCGAAATCGATGTTGCCTGCGAAGAAACTTCCCAAGAGTGGTCTTTCTCCGTTCGCGACAACGGTATCGGGATTGACCCGAAGTATGCCGATCGGATATTTCAGGTCTTCCAGCGCCTGCACAACAAGAAAGACTACCCGGGCACCGGAATTGGCCTGGCGATCTGCAAAAAGATCGCGGAGCGTCACGGAGGCCGGATATGGGTGGTGTCGCAGTCCGGTCAAGGCGCGACATTCCAATTCACGATTCACAAGAACGGAGAACAGATACGGTGAACACCCAGACGGCGAGACCCATTGAGGTCCTGTTGGTGGAAGACAACCCGGGCGATGTTCGTTTGACGATGGAGGCTATGCGGGAGAGCAAGGTACTCGTCAATCTCAGCGTTGCGCCAGACGGGGAAGAGGCGCTCGCCTTTCTCCGGAAAGAGGGAGCACACCAAGGGGCACCGCGCCCCGATCTGATTCTCTTAGACCTCAATCTCCCAAAAAAGGACGGGCGTGAAGTGCTGGCCGAGATCAAGGTCGATGTTGACCTTCGGCGTATACCAGTGGTGGTCCTGACAACATCGCGCGCCGAGGAAGACATTTTGCGCACGTACAACTTGCACGCGAACTGTTTCATCACGAAGCCCGTCGATTTAGACCAGTTCATCACGGTGGTGGGATCGATCGGCGAGTTCTGGTTTTCTGTTGTGCGGCTGCCGACGTAACAGAGAAGGATCAGGTGGCTTATGCAGGAATACAGTGTTCTGCTCATAGAAGATAATCCCGGCGACGCCCGATTGGTGCACGAAATGCTGTCGGACGCCGCAACCGATTCGTTTCGGCTTCACACCGCCGACTGTCTTGTGGCCGCATTAGACGCGCTGGCGCAAGGCAAATTTGACGCGGCGCTGGTCGATCTCTCGTTGCCGGACTCCAATGGGCTGGAGACGCTGTTGACCGTCCAGCGGCACGCACCCGGGCTGCCCATGGTGGCACTCACGGGACTTAACAGCGAATCAATGGCCCTCGCTGCCATGGAGCGGGGCGCTCAGGACTATCTTGTGAAGGGTACACTGACGACCGAATCGCTGGTGCGCGCCATCAAATACGCCATGGTGAGGGGGCACAAAGCTGCCGATCCGGCAGAGGTGAAACCGGCCATTGTCGTGGGTGTTCTCGGCGCTAAAGGCGGCGTAGGCGCAACCACACTCGCGTGCCATTGTGCGCTCGAACTGCAGCGACAAACCAAAAAGAAAGTGTTACTAATGGATTTGGATACCAGTTCCGCGTCGGTTTCGTTTTTGATGGACGTGCACGCCGAGTATACGATCGCAGATGCGACCATGAACCTGCACCGCTTGGACCCCTCTTTCTGGAATGGCTTGGTGTGCGGCGCGTCCGATGGGGTTGACCTCCTGCGGTCGCCCGGCGCGATGCGGCTTCACGATCCGCTCAACGGCGAGCGCGTTCGTCACGTTCTGCGATTTGCGCGCTCTCTCTACGGCTATATTGTGGTGGATCTCGGACGTCTCAACGCGTTCTCGTTAAACTTGATCGAAGAAGTGAGCGAGCTGTTAGTCGTCACAACACCGGAAGTACCATCCCTGTACGAGGCCGGCTATGTCTTAAAGAAGCTTCTCGAGCCGGGGGTAACGGGCGCACGGCCCCAGTTGATTCTCAACCGGCTGCTGAAAGGGGCATCCTCTTCCACCAGCGATTTCGAGCGGGCCTTGGGTCACCCGATCTGCGCAACGCTTGGCGATTACTCGATAGAATTGCAAGAGGCGTGCGGGAAACGCCAGTTTCTCGATGAGCGACTGCCGCTACGCAAGCTAATGGGGCAAGTCGTCGCCAAACTCCTCGGTGTCGCCGAGGAACCCAAGGCGCCGACGCGCGCCGGGCGGCGGCTTTTCCGGTTTGCCTGAGCCATGGCCAGCCCGAACTAGACACTAGGCAACTGCCGTCCATTGCCGCCCCGGCAACCCTCGCTGCCAGTGTGAGCACGCTGAACAGATCGCGGTCTTGAAGTAAGCGTGGGGCGAAGGCCGTATTGACTGTTCGGGATTCTGTTGGGGGCGGTTCGTTAGGTGTCGACTTGGGAAGTTAAGCGGACACCTGCTTTCAGGCGGGGAGGTGCTCCGGCTTTGCGGCCTGACCGGCGTTCCACGGCAGGAGATCGGCGATGCGGCTGATCGGGTGGCCGGCGATGCGCGTCAGCACGCCGCGCAGGTATGCCTCCGGATCCAGGGTATGCAGCGCTGCGCGCACCTGGCCTGCGTTTCCGGAAAAGTCGACCACCATCTGGTTCGCGGGAACGTTGTTGACGGTGAATCCGTGCGATTCGAGCCAGCGCGAAACAGTCGCAATGTCCTCGGGCGCGGCGCCAAACCGCTGTCCGTACTCCGCGGCGGTAATCCACTTGTGGAAGTTCGGAGAGGTTTTGTCGGTAAGCGATTCTACAAATCGTTGAGCGGCGAGATCCCGCTGTGGCGAACGCTTTAGCTGAAGGTACATATCCAGATGCAGATCGTCCGCGACCGGCCCCAAGTCGTTTGGCGGTTCGCTTCGGGGCGCGTGTTGCCCGCGAGCGTAACCAGCCTGTGTTCGTCGGTCGCCTGCGTGATCAAGGCGCGGCCCCTCCGTCTGCGCTTGGCCGCTTGCCAGGAACGCCAACATCAGGCTGGCCAGCGCCAGCGCCTGCAAAAAGGATCTCCGTAGCATTCTTGTACCCTTCTCCTTCCGGTTCCTGCGCGGCGACGATTCCGCTGGCCGGACCGGCCCCGGAAACGTCGCTGCTGTCGACCGTGTGGTGGCTCCATTCTGTCCTGCGTGAAATCGCCGGCACGGGCCGGCTAGACGCTGGGCACCGGCAGGCCGTAAAGAAAGTTCAGGCGGCTGAAGCCGGCGCGAATGTCGTTCACCTTGTTGGCCGAGATCACCTGCGAAAAACCGATTGCCACGTTGCGCGGATCGGCATCGTCCAGATTGGCGCGGTTGGGCAGCGCCACGGGCAACGACGCGTTTTCCACCGCGCCGGAGTAGCGCGCAAACAGTTTCAGACTATCCGACAAAAGGTAATCCACCCGGCCCGACCCGTTGTCGTTGTTTTGCCGCAGCACGTCGGTGGAGTTAATTTAGAGGCCGCCCGGCAGATTGGGCAGAGGCAACACCTGCATCGCGGCCGAGACCGACGCGTCTAAGCGGTTCTGCGGGATGATGTTGCCCGGAAACGGCGTGCGCGTGCCGTTCCCCACCGAAGAGGCGGGATCGTGGACCACCCTTGTGGCGATCTCTTCGGAGAAGTTACCCGTACGCTGCAGACCGTCGGGCACGGCGATGGTAGTTAGGTTAGCCGCCGCCTGCCGCGTGCGCAGCCCTTCATACGCGGCGGGTAACGCTAGTACGACACGCCAGACTTGCAAGGACCTCATCAACCTCATTCACCCTATCGCGCCTTAGCGGCGGTACTCCGCGGGCGCCACGGCGCCGGCAGCCGCGTGGTGGGATCAGCGCGTGCGAAACCCGGACCGGAGTGATCTCCCAGATCGGGACTTCGGGATAATTTGCGGGATACACCTGTGCAAGTTGGGCGTTTACGGCAAGCTGAGGTCATGCCGACTTCGTCAATTGGAATCAGCACTGCCGGATCGATCCCTATCGATATTGCAGCACTTCAAGACTGAAAATCGCGCTCTTTGGCCATTGCGCGGCGCCGATCATGATTTTCGCGTGCCTCGCATCCGCGACGAGCGGGTCGACCGCCGTTCCCGTTTCCGATACTGTCCGATTGCGGGCATTCGAGTGCCAGAATCGCGAAGGTCAGGTGCGGCGCATGCCCGTTAAAGAGGTTTTCAGCTCCTAAGCTGGGCATATTGAGCACTTGGCGGAATGGTGGGGTAATTGCTACGTCAACTCACTAGGAACAGTCCTCCATGCTGATGCCCCTCCACCACGCCCTCAGAGTGCTGCGCAAGGATCCCGGATTCACCGCGGTCGCGGTTTGCTCGCTGGCCCTTGGCATCGGAGCAACCTCGGCCATGTTTACCTTCGCGGATGCGGTCTTGCTGCGGCCGCTGCCGGTCCGGGAGCCGGACGGCGTGGTGGCCCTCAGCGTCAAGAACGCTTCGTCGGCGCCAGTCGGCCTCAGCACAACCATTTCATACCCCGATTACGCCGATTACCGCGACCAGAATCGCAGCTTCGAAGGGCTGGTGGCGACCTCTCCCGCAACGTTTGGTTTCAGCCCCGATTCGGGCACGCTGCCGCGCATTAAGTCCGGCCAATATGTTTCCGGTAACTATTTCCGGGTGTTGGGCGTGAAACCGGCGCTGGGCCGGGACTTCCGCCCGGATGAGGATCGGGCAGAAGGCCGCGATCCGGTCGTCATCCTTAGTCACAGTTTCTGGGCCGGTCAGTTCGGCCGAAACCGATCGGTTCTCGGCTCCCGAATCCGGCTAAATGCGATCGACTTCTCGGTCGTCGGCGTGGCGCCCGAATCCTTCACGGGCATCGATGTGGCGCCGGCGGTGTACATTCCGTTGGCCATGTCGCCGCGCCTGGGGCACGGGGATCTTCATAGCCGCGATGCCGGCTGGCTGTCCGTCAGGGGCCGGCTGCGGCCGGGCGTCAGCGTGGAGCAGGCACGAGCCGACATCGGCGCCATCGCGGCCGGACTCGATAAGGTGTATCCACTGACCGATCGCGTCCGTCGGATCGAGGTGCAGACCGAGCTGCAACTTCGCGTCGAACAATCGCCGGCGACTGCGGCGATGATGATCATGCTGGCTCTGCTGGCGCTCTCGGTTTTACTGGTGGCCTGCGCTAACGTGGCGGGCCTGCTGCTGAGCCGTGCCCGCGCGCGATCGCGCGAGATCGCGTTGCGCCTGGCTATTGGCG
>Ga0074045_10000988_pt1 | contig 27772 bp, 14 predicted proteins | sample BogForMeECP23OM2_FD_94442 | JGI IMG/M metagenome (GOLD analysis project Ga0074045, IMG submission 94442) | Bog forest soil microbial communities from Calvert Island, British Columbia, Canada - Bog Forest MetaG ECP23OM2 | ecosystem: Environmental > Terrestrial > Soil > Wetlands ...
ACTTGCCATCAACCGCACCGGCCGAAAATTGAGACGGAGGTGAAGAAATAATGGACATCACTCGCCGTCGATTGCTGGGGCTGATGCCTGCCGCCGCGGTGGCCTGGAAGTACGTTCTCGCCGGAACGCCGGAGGCCTCGCCCAACTATAGGCTGACGGATCACTGGTGGGGCATGTTGATGGATATCACCAAGTGCATCGGCTGTGGCACTTGTGTCCGCGCCTGTGCGGAGGAGAATGATGTTCCGGACGGCTACTACCGCACCTGGGTGGAGCGCTACCATCGGGACGAGTGGAAGATTGAAAGGCCAGAGGTGGAATCGCCCGATGGCGGTAAGCACGGCTACCTGCACGAGCCCGCCGAAGGCGGCAAGAACTTCTTCGTGCCCAAGCTGTGCAATCACTGTGCGGAGTCTCCCTGCACGCAGGTGTGTCCTGTGGGTGCGACGTTCGACGCTCCGGATGGAGTTGTGCTGATAGACAAAAAGTACTGCCTGGGCTGCCGCTATTGCATCCAGGCGTGCCCCTACGGGTGCCGCTTCCTCAATCCCAAAACCAACACGGCCGAGAAATGCACGCTGTGCTATCACCGGATCACCAAGGGACTGACCACCGCGTGCTGCGAAGTCTGCCCCACGGGTGCGCGCCAGTTAGCCGACTTGAAGAATCCCAAAGATCCGATTCACGAGTTTTTGAGGACGCACTCGGTTCAGGTTTTGAAGCCGCATATGGCTACCGGGGCGAAGGTTTTTTACAACGGCATGGACGGTTCGGTGCGATAAGGAGGCTCGTGCAAATACCCGTCGAAGGCTTCATGTACCCGAACGAAGTGGAGCTCCAATGGAGCATCCTGATCGTTCTTTATCCGTTCATCACGGGACTGGTGGCCGGGGCATTTATTCTGGCATCGCTCGAACGGGTGTTCCAAGTGCAGGCAGTGAAGCCGACGTATCGGCTAGCCCTGCTCACGGCACTGGCTTTTTTGTTGGTTGCCCCCCTGCCGCTGCAACTGCACCTGGGACATCCGGAGCGTTCCCTGGAAATGTATCTGACGCCGCACAGTTCCTCGGCCATGGCGATGTTCGGCTTTGTTTATCTCTGGTACCTGATGGCGGTGCTGCTGTTGGAGATATGGTTGGACTACCGGCGCGACATTGTGGTGATGTCCCAGAAAGAGAAGGGCTGGAAGCGTCTGGTCTATCGGGTCCTGACTCTGGGCTCCAGCAATATCAGTGCACGGGCGCTGCATATCGATGAGCGACTCGGGTATTTCATTACGCTGATTGGAATTCCATCCGCGTTTCTTCTGCACGGATATGTCGGCTTCATTTTCGGTTCGGTCAAGGCAAACCCCTGGTGGTCATCGCCGCTGATGCCGATCGTGTTCGTGTTCTCGGCAATGGTGTCGGGCATTGCCGCGGTCATGTTGATTTACATGTTCTCTTCGCGATTGCGCGGGCGGGAAATCGACATGCGCTGCCTGGACACGATCGCGCGCTATCTGCTCTACACCTTCATCATCGACTTCAGCCTGGAGATGCTGGATCTGCTGCAAAGAATCTACGAGGCGGACGAGTCTTTCCGCAGCCTGGATTTCATGGTGCATACGCGCTTGTGGACATCCCAGGTAATCATCCAGATCCTCCTGGGCACGGTAACGCCCATTGCGTTGATCGCGCTGAACCAGTTCGTAAAGCTCGCCGATGTTGCGCGCAAGCGGATCTATGGCCTGGCTGGATGTTTGACTCTGATGGGCATCTTTGCCATGCGCTGGAACGTGGTGATCGGCGGCCAGCTTTTCTCCAAGAGTTTTCTCGGGTACACCACTTACAAAATGGACTTCGCCACGCGGGAAGGGTTGTTACCCGCGCTCATACTCATGATTCTTCCCTTTGTCATTCTGTGGGTTCTGGTGAAACTCCTGCCACCCTGGCTGGAGTCAAGCCCAGCGCCCGCCATCAGCGCCGCTCCGGCGCGGGGAATCAACTAGCTCCGTCGCAACAGGACTGATGCGGAGAAGCAAATGGCGCAAGTGCACGACGGGATGGCGTTGGATGCGGAGCAAGTCGGCGAACGACTGCGCGAACTGGAACGGCGTGTCTCCGCATTAGAGGAGCAGCGGAATCTGACTGCTGTCGAGACTGAACCTGTCCGTACTGCCCAACCCCAAGCGCAGCCTCCCGCGATGCTGCCGGCACAACCTGAGTTGGAGCGGCCGGCGGCAGCCGTGCCCGTGTTCGGAAAGGCGATCCTCGCAATCGCCGGGGCTTACCTGCTTCGTGCTATTTCTGAGTCGGGCATATTGCCACACTTGCCGGTGCTGGCCGTCGCCATTCTATACGCCGGCATGTGGCTGGTCTGGGCGGTCAGGGTTCGCGCCAAGAGTCACATTGCCAGCGTCACCTACGGAGTCACGTCCGCATTGATCTTCTCGCCTCTGCTGTGGGAAGCCACAATACGTTTCCAGGTTCTGCCACCAAGCGTCACGGCAGCTCTGCTGGTGGCGTTCGTTGTGCTGGCGCTGGCTCTGGCCTGGCGGCAAAACCTGCAAGTGATACCGTGGGTGGCGACCTTGGCGGCCGTGGCTACGGCTTTGGCGCTCATCGTCGAGACGCATGAGCTTGTGCCCTTTACGGCTGCGCTCCTGGCCGTGGCCCTGGCCACTGAAGTTGTTGCTTGCCTGGGGCACCGGCTGAGTCTGAGAGCGGTTCCCGCCGTTGCCGCGGATTTGGCGGTTTTGCTGCTCGTCTATCTCCTGGCATCTCCCGAGGGGGTTCCGGCTGGCTATCGCCCCGTCAGCGTAACCATGCTGACGGCGCTGTGCTTTGCGCTGCTTGCCATCTACCTGGGAAGCATTGGGATTCGCAGCTTCGCGTTGCGCAATCGCCTCACTATCTTTGAAATCGCGCAGGGCGTGGTGGCGTTTGTGGTTGCGAGTTGGGGATCGCTCCGCGCCAGCCAGGGCGCTTCGGCGCCGATGCTCGGGGTCTTTTTCCTGTTGGCGGCGGCGGTGTGCTACTGGGGCGCGCTGTCGCGGTTCGTGGCCGACGCCCACACGCGAAATCGTCGCGTGTGCGCGAACTACGCGGCCGCACTTCTGCTGGCGGGAAGCTTCATGCTTTTCCCTGAAGATTTCCAGGTACCGTTCTTGTGCCTGGCGGCGGCGACCGCAGCCTTCCTATACTCACGCACCGGCAAGCTCAGCCTCGGGATGCACGCGTCCTTTTATCTGGCAGCGGCGGCGGCCGACTCGCCATTTCCGAATTATGCGCAAAACGCCCTGGCCGGGACCGTGCCTGCGAACCCGGACTGGCGGGTTTGGGTGGTGGCCGTTTCGGCCTTTCTCTGCTATGTCATCGGGTCGCGGGTTTCGGAAGATAGTCGTAAGCGGCGGCTGCTTTGGGTCGTTCCCGCAGTGCTGTTCAGTTTCGCAGCGGCAGCTCTGGCTATTGTTGCGATCGTGTGGCTGGCCTCGGGTCGCGTGGGGCTGATCGCTTCGCGTCTTTCGGTGGTTCGGACGGTGGTGACATGTTTGCTTGCCCTGGCGCTGAGCTATCTCGGTTCTCGTTCGAAACGCGTCGAACTGCGCTGGGTTGCCTATGCTGCCGTCGCCTTTGGCGCCTTGAAACTCTTGTTTGAGGACCTGCGATTCGGCAATGCAGGATCGCTCGTGGTCTCGCTTCTTTTCTATGGGGTAATTTTGATTCTGATCCCGCGGCTGACCAGGCTGGGAGAGGCCGAACCCTGACGTCTGCTGTCGATCCAAGGTCCCTGGTGACTCATCACGTGATTGCGACCTAGGTCGCGGCCTGCAAGATGACTACTAGCCGCCGCGGTCCATGCGCGCCCTGCACCAAAATTTTTTCGATATCGGCAGTGCGGCTGGAGCCGCTGATGACGCACGCGAACGAGTTGCTGTCGAGTTTTCGTTCCTGCGAGACGCGGCTCAGGGCAGTGGCCAGATCGGGAACCAGTTGCGCCACGGTCGCGTAAACGATGTGACAGGGGGCGATCACCGAGGCGCCTCGACCGCCGCACGCAGAGGTCACCAGAATCGACCCGGTTTGTGCGATGAGAGCTTCGGCGAGCGTGACCGTCGCCTGCGAAGCTTCGCCCGGCGCACCTTGACTCGACCAGCGGATTGGCCGAGCAGGCGCGGCCTGTTCGATGAGCCGGCGCAGCGCTGGATCGTCTTGCACGAAAGTTTCTCCTTCGGGTAGCGACTGGAGAACTTTCGAAAGCTGACGCGCACTCGTGGCAGAATCGGCGGTCAGCGCGCATTCCATGAGATTGCCAATGCATTCCTGCTGGAATCGCTCGAGAGGATTGTTGATGGGCTCAAAGATCACTGGGCCGGATCTCAGCGCAGCCGGCTCCGGAACTACGGTGCGCAATCCTGCGCGAATCCGCTCCAGAATGCGGTCGCGGCTTGGATTGCCCGTTTGCGCTTCTTTAGTTTGTGCTTCTTTAGTTTGCATCAAGGCCTTTTCTCCAACGCGCACGAAATGATTCGGACGGCAGCGGCACGGGCGAGCGATAACGGTTCCACACCCGCATCGGGTCGAGGATCGATCCCGCGAGTCCGAGGCCGTAGATTATGCGAAGAGCCTTGCGCACCAACCAGCCACCGAGCGCGTACATGCGGGGACGAAGCATGGCATAGCGCCAAACCCGGAATATCAGCCGCTCACTCTCCTTCGTGGCTCCCGCCTCGGTGGCGTTGCGGCGGTTTTGCAGCAGGTGGTGAGCCAGATCGATTTTCACTGGACAAACGCTGCTGCAAGCGCCGCACAACGACGACGCGTAGGACAGGTGCTTGAACTCCTTGATGCCATTCAGATGCGGCGTAAGCACGCTGCCGATCGGTCCGGGATAAGTCGTGCCGTAGGTGTGTCCTCCGACGTGGCGGAAGACAGGACAGATATTCAGGCAGGCGCCACAGCGAATACAGTGCAGCACCTCGCGCTGTTCCGCATCGGCCAGCAACTGGCTGCGTCCGTTATCCACCAGCACCACATGGAATTCTTCTGCGCCGTCGACTTCGCCCGGCCGGCGCGGTCCGCCGATCAGCGTGCCGTAGGTCGTGATTCCCTGCCCCGTGCCGGAGGTTGCGAGCACCGGCCATAACACGGCCAGATCTTCGAGCCGGGGAATCACTTTCTCAATGCCGGAGACCACCACGTGAATGCGTGGAACGCTCGTGCACAGGCGGCCGTTGCCTTCGTTGGTGGAAATGGCAATTACTCCGGCGTCCGCCACCAGAAAATTCGCGCCCGAAATGCCCATCTCGGCGGCGAAAAAGGCCTGGCGCAGTATGCGGCGTGCTGCCGCCATCAAATCCGCCGGATCGTCGCTCTCGATTCCTGGGTCCAGTTTTTCCCGAAACAACTTGGCGATTTGGCCACGGTTGAGATGCATGGCTGGGGTGACGATGTGGTAGGGCGGTTCTTCGCGCAGTTGCACGATGAACTCGCCAAGATCGGTTTCCCAGACCTTGATGCCAGCCTTCTCCAGAACAGGGCTGAGCTGGATTTCCTCCGTCACCATTGATTTCGACTTCACCACCGTGCGTACACCGAGCCGGGTGGCAAGGTTCTTCACATAGGTGCAGGCCTCTTCGCTATTAGCAGCCCAGAAAACATGTCCGCCGCGCGCGATCACTTTTTCTTCGAACTGGAGAAGGTAGCGATCCAGATGATTGATGGCTTCCCGCTTGATCTCCTGGCACTTCTCGCGAGCGGCTTCCCAATCCTTGATTCGCGCGCGGCCCTTGAGGTGTGCTACATCGTAGCTTTCCATGCCGCGCCGGATGATTTCACGGTGCATCAAGTCCGCCGACTTCACGGCGGCGTCCTGCAGGAAGCGTTGTGCCGCAGTTTGGCTCACGGTCTCTCCTGCGCAGAGCTCTTCTGCGCCAAGCCGTCCTGCGCGAGGATGCTGGCCAGATAAATGGTGCGGGTTGTCGCGTCCCGCTTGCCCAAAATTCCCTGCAGGTGCATCAGGCAACTGGGATCGGTCGCGGTCACGAACTCGGCGCCGGTCGCGGCCACACTCTCAGCCTTGGAAGTTCCCATGGCGGCGGAGATGTCGGCGAACTTTACGGCAAAGGTTCCGCCAAAACCGCAGCATTCCTCGGAGCGGACCATTTCAATCAGCTTCAGCCCATCGACCTGGCGCAAAAGCTGTAGAGGCTCGTCGCGGAGCTTAAGCTCGCGGAGCCCGTGGCAGGAGGCGTGATAGGTGACCGAGTGCGGGAAGGTTGCGCCAACCTGGGTGACAGCGGCCACCTTCACCAGAAATTCCGAAAACTCAAACGTGCGGCTGGCTAAGGCGGCGGCGTCCTCGCGCAACAAGCTGTGGGCCAGCAGTTCCGGGTAAAACAGGCGGATCACGCTGACGCACGAACCGGATGGGCATACGACAAAATCGGCATTCTTGAAGACGCGAACAAAATGCTCGGCACACGGCCGCGCATCCCCCCAGTATCCGGTGTTGAGGGCAGGCTGGCCGCAACAAGTCTGGTCCTCGGGGAACTCGACTGCGCAGCCAATCCGGCGCAGCACCTTGACCGTGTCGACTGCCACCTCGGGCAGCAGTTGGTCCACGAAGCAAGGGACGAATAGAGAGACTTTGCGTTTCACGATTTAACCGTCAGACAGTCCAACCTTCAGGCGATGGGAGCGCTTGGCGACCAGCGCCTAAAGGTGCTCTCGCAACACGGCACTTAAGGTATGCCTGAAGGCATACCCTGATACAAATCGCACTTCGATTACAGGCCCCTAGCGCGCCACCAAACGCGTGAACGGAAATACGTAGGCCTGGAGCGTCACCATGATTCCCACCAAAGCCGCCAGCGCCAGGCTGTGGAAGAATACGTAACGCAGTATGTCGCCCTCGTGTCCGTACCATTCCGTCGCCGTACTGGCCACGACGATGCTTTGCGCATCGATCATTTTGCCCATGACCCCACCCGAACTGTTGGCGGCGCTCATCAGGATGGGAGAGAGCCCGATCTGCTGCGCCGAGATCTTCTGCAGGCTGCCGAACAGCACGTTGGACGAGGTGTCCGAACCGGTCAGGGCCACGCCCAGCCACCCGAGCAGGGTCCCGAAGAACGGATACAGCACCCCGGTTCGCGCGAACGCCAGGCCCATGGTGGCGTCCACCCCGGAGTAGCGGGTCAGGATGCCGATCGAGAGCATGGCGGCGATCGTCATGAGCGAGAACCGGATGTGCCATATGGTCTGAAACCACATGGCAACGATCTTGGGGAGCGAGAGACCCATGATGAAGCCGGAGATGATCGCCGCGAACAGGATCCCCGACCCGGTGGCAGAAAGCCAGTTGAAGCCGAACACTGCGCCCTCGGGCGTAGGTTTCGCCACGACCGGGGGCATGCGTTGGGACAGCCGGTTAAGACCGGTCACGGGAAACTGCGGGTTGGTGATCTTGCTCGGCGGCGTCGACCAGGTGCTCATGGATGGGAACACCTTTTCCGGAGTATTCATGATCTTCTTGCCGGTGTACGTGCCCCAGCAGAAAACGAATACGCTGAGTACCAGCCAGGGCAGCCATGCGCGAGCGACCTCGGCGCGGCTGTAACCGTGGTGACCGCGAGCGGCGCGCTCCTTACTTTCCTCGTGTCCCTCGTGTCCCCAAATCGTTTTCGGATGCCATATCTTCAGGAACAGGATAAGGCAGAGCATCGAGATCACGGCCGCAATGATGTCCGTCAGCCACGGCCCGTGGAAGTTGGAAACCAGGTATTGCGGGATGGCGAAGGTAACACCGGCCACCGCAACCGCCGGCCAGATTTCCTTCATCCCTTTGAAGCCTGCGTACGCCCACACCAGCCAGAAGGGCACCAGCACGGAGAAGAATGGCAGGATGCGGCCGACCTGCGCGCCCAGAACAACCTCGCTATAACCGGTAACCGCGGCGAGGGCAATGATCGGCGTGCCGAGCGCGCCATAGGCCACCGGTGCGGTGTTGGCGATCAGCGACAAGCCGGAGGCCTGCAGCGGCTTGAAGCCCAGGCCGATCAGAAGCGCCGCGGTCACCGCGACCGGCGTTCCGAACCCGGATGCGCCCTCAAAGAACGCGCCGAAGGAAAAGGCGATCAGCAGCAATTGCAGGCGCGTGTCCTGGGTGATGCCCGTCATGCTTTCCTGCAAGACCTTGAAGCGGCCGGTGTGCAGCGTCATCCGGTAGAGGAAGATGACGTTCAAGATGATCCAGCCGATGGGAAACAGCCCGTATCCAGCGCCAAACACGGCCGTGGTAGCCGCTAAACGCGCCGGCATGTGGAAGACGAATACGGCTGTCACCAGGCCCGTGGCCAATCCCAGCAACGCGGCAAAATGGGCCTTTATGTGCAGCAGCGCCAGCGTCCCGAGCAGTACCACGATGGGCAGCGCGGCGATCAACGTCGAAAGCCACCAACTCCCGGTGGGATCGTAGTTTTGCGCCCAAGGCTTGGCCAGAGGCGGAATCCTCAAAATAAGTACGGCGGCAACAATCGCTGCCAGGAGTGCCACTATCCACACTACCGGGTTGGTCGATGTGGTTTTGGGTACCGGAGCATTTACCGTGGTCACGGGTTCCTCCTGAAGCCTACAGGAATGCTGGTGAGGGATTGTAATCCTGTACGCCCGCGCATGCCAGCAGCTTGTGAGGGCAACCGCAGCATAAGCTCATAGTTACGCCCAGACCCATATCCGACACTGCATGCGGAAAAGCGAGCATTCTTGACCAGACTGCCGAATTCGCCGTTGCTACCATGGTTGTCGTGGGGGGTAATCTATGAACGAGGCTAACGTATACATCGTTGAACGAAATGCATGGTCCATCGTAAAGCAACGTGATGTGCAGTTCCGCCTGACCTACGAGCGCGAGTTCCTACCAGCTCAAAACCTGTGGCGGGATTTTCTGATCCATTCCGAGGAAGCAGGTTCAGCTCTCCCGGCTTAGTGAATTTTGCGTCACTCGAACGTGAGCACGACGGCGAACTACGACATCAAGACCGCCGCCGATGACTACCGCGTGTTCAGGTCGACATAGTGGCCGAAGCTGGAAAGCACGACCTGGTCATTGCCGGGAATGTAAAAACCGAACCTTCCCAGGCTTAAGTTGCTCCCGGGCTGAGTCCAGCGATCCAGAACCACCCAACTCTCCCCTTGCCTGATCTGGTGGGCGATCTCATTCGGTCCCACGCGGATCTGGAGGGTTCGGAAACTCTTCTTGTCACCCTTGTGTGGAATTTTGGTCTCGTCTCCCTTCTGGCCGTTTCGGATTACGGTGCGGTAGAAGTTATTGTCGTCCATTTGGAAGAGGACATAGTTGTTGACGTCGATGCAGTTGAGCACCCACTGCAGGCGGTGCCCCTTGGTGAGCATGGCGGAAAAAACGAATGTACCTGACGTGGGAGACACGCCGTACATCACGAAATCCCCGCCCTTATGAAGGAACGAACCTTTCTCCTGCTTCCAACCTTCCGGGTCGTTCCACTTGGACATGCCGCTGGGCGAGAGGGACAAATCCAAACTCCTGGAATGACCGGCGATGACTTCCACCGCCGACGATCGAGTGAAATTGTCGGCAGTTTTCGCGGTGAGAGTGTAGGAACCGGCTGGCAGGCTCAGCGTGTCCCCATTGTTTACCTTGGTCGGAGTCTCGCCCGCTTTGGCGAGGGTCACCTGAGCATCGGCAGGCGTGAACGTAATTTTTAACCCGCCCGGCGCGGCGTCCAATGCCACATCCGCAGCCGCAAGGGACACCGCTGCGCCAACCGCGAAGTGTTGCTTGATCTGCTTGGGCTTGAACCGGTCTTTGCGCAGTTCGACGATGTGGTCTCCGGGATTGACGGTTGCCACCGTGAGCGTCCCATCGGGTTGAACCGTCCCAACCGGAGTTTGGTCGATCAGAACTGTGGCTCCGGGAACTCCCCCCTGAATCTTCAGCGAAGCCAAATGGGGGACGGGTTGCAGGTTGAAAATCAGTTTGGGTTGCTCGCCTGCGCGAAGCCGGATCTTTTGTTCTGGAACGTCCTGGAATCCGTTCTTGGACACTCGTACAGCGTATTCTTTGAGTTCGAGATTCGGGATGCGCAGTTGGCCGCCCTGGGTGAGTTGCTGCTGAAGTTTTCCGTTGAGGAAAACCTTCGCGTTGTCCTCACCGGTAGCCACAACGAGCGAGCCCAGATTCTGTCCGAATTCCAGGAAGGCGCTCAGCGCGGGCGCCATTCCGGCGTCAACATCGAGTTTGTATTGATCGCTGCCGCGGGTTACCGCTAATTCGTGAGAGCCGACGGAGATGGATGGAAGGTCGAGACCGTCCTGAGGCACGTCGAGCGGAGCCTGGCCATCGAGGCTGACTTTGGCGGAAGAATCGCTGGAATATACGCGCAGCCTGGCGGCCATGCTGCCGACAACCACAGCCAGTACACCATGGGAAACGATGGATCCCTTGACGGCCGGAACCGCTCCCGCTTCGGTTGAGAAGGTGAAGGATGCTCCACCTTGCGGGCCATCAACTTTCAGCTTGTGTTCTCCGTCGGGTATCTTGTCAAGAGTCCACTGCCCATCCTGAAATTCCGCGGGGGTCTGATCATCGAAGGTCACTTTTCCCGTGCCGGTGTCAGAAGACAGTTTCAGCACCGGTAGCGCCGGCTCAAGAGGCAGCGTCACCGGGGCCGAGGCGCTGGGAGCCGCTTCGGGGGACTGGGTGATGGGCGGCGCGTGATGCTTTCGCACGAACAGAAAGATCGCTGCCACGAGAAATATTGCAGCGGCCGAGGCGAGGATAGGCTTTGTGTAACGCTGCGGTGATTTCGCGGGCTGCTTGAGATTGGAAGATGTGGCCTTGGGCGCGCGCGCAGGAGGCTTGACCGCGGAAGCAGTGACTTGTACCGGCGGCGGAAGTGGCGGAGCGGGCGGCGAAGCGGCAACTACGTCAACCACGGGCGGAGGCACGGGAACATTGCCCGTCATCGTGCCTTTCTCCGTCCCTGTCCCGGCCGGTGAGGATTCGGCCGGGCTTAATGGCCGAGTGTTGACCGTCAGGGTTGCGGTTTCGCTCCCGGACGGCTCAATCGAACTTTTTCGGCTCACTTCGGGCAGACCCAGCCGGTGTAGAAGGCCATTCGCAACGGATAGGACTTCGCCATCGTTCGAATACTTGGCCGCCACAGCTCGCACTCTTTCCCCTAAGGCGTGCTTCGACGCGGCATCCGTGGCGGCATCGATTTCACTCTCCATACCTCGCAGCTCTTCCAGGTCGCGGCGGCGCGTTTGGCGGCGCTGGATCTGCAGGTCGCGCTGGACGATCTCCTGAATCTGAATCAACCTGGGCTCGCGCGGATAAGCAGACAATCCCTCTTCGATCCGGGCTAAGGCCCCGGCCAGATCGGCGGCGGTCTGCAGCTTGCGCGCCTGCGAAACACATTCCTCGATGAAGGTTTCCCGCTTCTGGTCGAGGATCAGGGTCCGAATGGTCTTGGCCATGGGGTGCGCCGGGTTCAAGTCGAGGGCGTCCCGGGCCAACTTCTCGGCTTCCCGCCAATCGTTTTCCACGGTGGAGCGGGCCTGTTCGACCAAGGCGTTGGCCAGAACTGCGCGGGATAGCGGATTGTGTTCATCCAGTTCATAGGCTTCACGCAGCAATTTGATTCCGTCGGCAGGCTTCTTCTGCGCGCACAACTCCTGGCCTTCGGCCATGAGGCGGTGGGCTTCGGTTTTTCGCTTCACGCCGTCCTGGGCAAGCTTCTCGAGTTCCGTTAGTTCTGCGTCGTGGGGAAATTCGGCGGCTGCTTCATGCAACAGATCGAGCGCGCGAGCGTAGTCGCTGGAATGCAAACACGTGTCGACCTGTTCGACCAGACGCGTTTTGGATTCGATCCGGACCTGCTGGTCGCGTCGCTTCTGCAGGCGCTCCACTTCGAACGTCAACCCCGGATACTGGCTGTAGATGGTGCGGAGAATTTCCCAATCGTTCAGGGCATCGCCGAACGATGCCTGTTCTTCGTGAAGGTGTGCCCTGGCCACGATCGAGTTGACCAAGTCGCGTTTGTCCTGTACCAACCGCAACGCGCCTTCAAAATGCGCTTCTCCGGGATGCAGATCCAGCGCCTCTCGCAGAATGTTCACGCGCTTGTCCAGGTCCGGTTCAGCCTCTACCTGGCGATCTACGGAAGCAATGAAAGCCGAGAGTTCCTGCCGCTGATGCTCCTCGATGTCGTATTTGAGAGCCTGGAAGATGGCATTGTTGGGGTACTTGGCCAAATATGACTGGCACGCAGCCATGGCCTTGGCGAAGTTGTGCTCGGTGAGGTTTCTGCGCGCCTCGGCATAGGCAGTGTTCATCGCGTCGTGTTCGGAGCGCACCTCGTTGTAAAAACTCTGGTAGGTGGCGCCGCTCTCGAGATTGACAGAATCCGGGGCGCGCCGATCCAGGTCGAGGACCACCCCCAGTTTGGCGAGGGCACTGCTTACATCGCCCTTATGCCAGGCGTCCATGGCGGCGCGATGAAGTTTCTCTTTCTCCTGGCGGAGTTTCTTGTATTCCTGTTCCTGGCGGTCGACCTCCGCCAGCAACTGGAGCGCGCGGGCCTCCTTGGGCCGGAGTTGGAGAACATTCTGCAAGGCCTCGCGGGCATGCGGGTAGGCGTTATTGTCGATGTGCTGCCTTGCCAGGCGATACCAGTTGTCGATCTGGCGTTCGCTGCGCCGGTTTTCAATCCTGCTCTGCAGAGCCAACGCTGTGGCGTTGTCAGGTTCTATTTGCAGCGCCTCCTGTAACTTCTGGAGAGCTAGCGGATCTTCCTCTTCCTCAAAGCGCGCCCGCGCGGCATCGAGCAGCTGAGAAAGTGTTTTTCGCCGGACGGCGCCGTCGAGTTGCCGGCGCAGGGAGCCGATGGAATTGTCCATATGGCCCTCGGCTTCCAGTTCACCGAGGATCTCTCCGGCAAACTGAAAATCGCCTTCTTCCAGGGCTTTGGTGGCGCGCTGCAGCCGCGGCCGAGTCCGCTCGGGATCGAAAAACTCGATGGGTTCGTTCCGCAGAGCTTTGTTGAGCGTGTCGCCGAAATCGCGGGCGCTCGCGAACCGGTGCCAGGATTGCTTGGCCATCGCTTTGTGCAGCACACGGCTGACGGGCTGGCTCACGGCGGGATTCAATTCTGCCGCCAACGGCGGGATCTGACGGAGAATTGCGTCGACGACCTCATCGGCTCGGGCGCGCTGGAACGGGTTCCGGCCCGTCATAGCTTCATAGCAGACCACGCTGAGGGAGAAAATGTCGGACGCGGGGGTCAGAGCTTTCAATTCGATCTGCTCTGGCGACATGTAGAGCAGCGTCCCTTTTTGCGCCCGGGTGGTATGGGCATCGGCCATGTGAGCAACACCGAAGTCGATAATCTTTACCGAGTCGTCTTCCATCACGAAGATGTTGCTCGGCTTCAAATCACGATGTACCAGACCGCGCTCGTGTGCAGCCTGCAGGCCGCGGCAGGCCTGGGAAATGATGTCGATCGTGCGCTCCACCGTTAGACGATGGCTGGCCTTGCGGATGAAATGTTCCAGCGTGGCGCCGGGGAGTAGCGGCATAACGAAGTAGGGCTTCTTCTTGCCCTCTTCTTCGAATTCTCCGATGTCGAAGATCTCAACGATGTTGGGATGGCTCATGGAGGCGAGCACGTCGCATTCCTTGTAGAACAACTGAAGTGAGGCCGGATCGGGAATGTCGAGGATCGTCTTGACCGCTACTTCACGGCGCACGACGGTATCATAGGCCCGGTAGACCAGGCCCATCCCGCCCTGGCCGAGGATCTGCCTGACCTCGTAGCGGCCTGCCAGTTTTTTCGGTGAAGCTGGAATGTCCATGGGCACCCCGGTTTTGGGGCGTTAGCATCTTAACCCACATTCCCTGGCTGATCCTAGTTCTGACGCTCGATTCGGGCCGCTCTGGGATCGCTCCCGGATCGTCAGCAACGCTTGCCGTGGGATTCTTTCAGGTTAGCCCGTGATCCGGGCACAATCCCAGAGGCCCCGCCAGTCGACTGCGAAGGGAGGTCACTTCTAAGTGAAGCCGACGGTTCGGGCACTACGCGGGCCGCTGGCTTGCTATGATGACAGCTCCTATGGTTGCGCCTTTGGCCAATGTCGCAGAGCGCAGGGACTACGGCAAATCCCGCCGGAAGGTTCTCCACAGTGTTGACCAATGTCACTGGAAGGCGCCTAGAAGGCGGCCCGATCCAGTCGAGCTGCTGGTCAGTGCCAGCCGCGACCGGATGCCAAAACTTCTGCCCATCAAGTGGGCACGCATGGCAGCTTCGCCGTTTGGCTTTTTTCGCGGCGCGGTGCCGCTGATGGCGGCCGATTTGGCCTCGCTCCCAACCACCGGCATCACCGTCCAGATTTGCGGCGATGCGCACCTGCGCAATCTTGGCGCTTTCGCCTCGCCCACCGGAGCTTTGGTGTTTGATATCAATGACTTCGATGAAACCATATCCGGGCCTTGGGAGTGGGATGTCAAGCGGCTGGCCGCCAGTCTCGTGCTCGGTGGCCGCGAAGCCGGCCAATCCGACGGCGCATGCAAGGAGGCTGTCAAGAGCTTCGTGGCTGAATATCGCATGTCGGTCCACCACTGCTCGGGGCTGACAGTACTGGGCCTTGCGCGCTACAGCGTGTATCGGCACATGGAGGCGGGACCAATTCCAGAGCTGCTCAAGAAGGCCAGGCGTGCCACGCCGGAGCACACTCTGGAGAAGCTCACCCGGAGCTGCAAGGGCGGGCGGCGTTTCAAAGAGGAAAAGCCGCTTCTGACGGCGGTTTCCGGTAAAACTCGCCGCGCCGTGCTGACCGCACTGGAGAGCTATCGCGACACGCTCTCGCAGGAGCGGCGCCACTTTCTCGAGCGCTACCACCCCGTGGACGTCGCTTTTAAAGTCGTAGGGACGGGCAGCGTTGGCACGCACGACTACGTCATCCTATGCTTTGGCAACGGAAGCGACGACCCGCTTTTTTTGCAGATGAAGGAAGAGCCGCCTTCCGCTTACGCGCAATATCTCAAGGCTCAGGTCCCGCGCAACCAGGGAGAGCGCGTCGTACAGGGACAGCGGCTGATGCAGGCGCAGTCCGACATTTTTCTTGGCTGGACCAGAGTGGACGGACGCGACTATCTGGTGCGCCAACTCGCCGATCACAAGGCCGTCATCGACGCCGAAGATCTCAGAGGCCCCGGTTTGATCGCCTACGCCAGGATGTGCGGTGAGGTGCTGGGCAAGGGACACGCACGCTCCGGTGACGCCTGCGTGTTGGATGGCTATTGCGGTGACGCCGAAAAACTCGGCAACGCCATAGCCGAATTCGCCGTCGCCTATGCCGACCAGAGCACGGCCGATTACGAGCTGTTCACCAGAGCAGTGAAGAAGGGGCGACTCGCAATCGCGAAAGGCGCAGACTGATGATCGGACCGCCCGGCACGATCTTCCTGGCCTTGCTGCCGGAGCGCTATCCGTGACGTGCTGCTGCGTCTTCAATCACGCTCTCTGCGGTTGAGGGAGAGCACACCGCACCCGAAGCCACGCCTGACAAAATTGCTGAATGCGCAGCTAATCCAATCGCAGATAACGACCACCGAAGCGGCTGGCAACTCGTATTCTGTTAGCCAGCATAGCTCCGTCCAGCCCGATAATCGTATATACTGCCTGCACTACGAAGTACCCGCAGGCGCGCGCTCGGGTGTATTCGATGGGGTCTGGGTTGCGTCAGCCTCCGGGCCGTCCCTAAATTGCATCATGGATGATTCCAGCTCACGGCCGGACGCAAAGTCTGTCTCTAAAAAGCCCGCGACTCCCGGTGTTAGGGCTCCGTTCGCCGGGGAGAGTTCCGGCAGCAATGTCCCGGTTCCTCCCCAGGACGAAGCGACGCTAGTCGATGCCGGGGCGTTCCGACACGATCCCGACGCCACAATCGTCGATGCCGGGCCGCGATTGGATCCTGAAGCCACACTGGTAGACGCCGACGCTACGATCGCGCCGGGAACTTCGTTTCGCCGGACTCCGACGCCGCCCAAGCGGAATTCCACACTCGCTCGTCCTCTCCCGCAGGACGAGGCCACGCTCGTGGATGCCGGGCCGTCCCGACACGATCCCGACGCCACGATCGTCGATGCTGGGCCGCGATTGGACCCTGAAGCCACGCTGGTAGACGCCGACGCTACGATCGCGCCGGGAACTTCGTTTCGCCGGAAATCGACACCCACGCCCAACCGCGTTTCCGATTCGTATGGCAGCGCCGCCGTATTGCAGATCGGCGATGTGCTGGGCGGGCGTTATGAAATTCTCCAACTGCTCGGCGAAGGCGGTATGGGCGCGGTGTACAAGGCCACGGACCGCGAACTTGACCGGTTCGTGGCATTGAAAGTGATTCGGCCTGAACTGGCTTCGAATCCCTCGATCCTGGCCCGTTTCAAGCAAGAGCTGCTGCTCGCCCACCAGGTCACGCACCGCAACGTGATCCGCATTTACGATCTCGGTGAAGCCGAGGGCGTGAAGTTCATCACGATGGAGTTCATCGAGGGTAAAGATCTACGCTCCATCATCCGCGAGAAGAACAAGTTTGCTCCCGAAAAAGCCGTAGAGGTTATTCAACAGGTGTGCCAGGCTCTGGACGCAGCGCACAGCGTCGGGGTAATTCACCGGGACCTCAAACCGCAAAACATCATGCAGGACGGCACGGGCCGAATGCTGGTGATGGATTTCGGCTTGGCCCGCACCCTGGAAGGCGACGGGATGACCCAAACGGGTGCGATTGTCGGCACCATGGAGTACATGTCGCCCGAGCAGTCTCTGGGCAAAGATCTCGATCAACGTTCCGACATCTTCGCTCTCGGACTGATCTTGTACGAAATGCTGACGGGCAAACAGCCCTTTGCAGCCGAGAGCGCTCTGGCCAGCCTCATCAAACGGACTCAGGAGCGTGCGACTCCAGTGTCGGATGTTGACGCTCAGATTCCCGGGGCTTTGAGCGGGATCGTGAGCAAGTGTCTGGAACGCGATTTGGACCAGCGATATCAGAATGTCTCGGCCATTCTTGCGGACCTGAACACGTGGAAAGACAAGAGAGCCGCCGGCACAATCAAGTTCGACGCTGCCGTCAAACCATTGGGACGGACTATTCCGTGGCCACTGCTGGCTGGCATTGCCACGGTTCTCGTTCTGGCAATTGTCGGCTACGTGTTTCGCGGCCCGCTATTCTCGCCGTCAGCAAAGCAAGCTTTATCGGCACCTGCCCTGTCGCTGGCTATTCTGCCTTTCCGCAACGCTTCCGGGGATCCCAGCGTAGATTGGCTGGGCCCCAGCCTCGCGGACATGCTGAGCACCGACGTGGGACAGTCCGCCCATCTGCGCACAATCTCCCCTGACCGCCTTCATCAAGTCCTTGCCGATTTGCGCATCACTCCCGGGACCTCTATCGATCCCACTATGGTTGGCCGCATTGCGGAATTCACTAATGCCGATACGATGGTCTGGGGACAGTATGCGAGATTCGGCGGCCAGATACGCATCGACGCCACATTGCGAGATCTCAAGCATGATCGCAACCTCCCCATCAAAATCGAGGCAGTCGATGAAAAGGATATTCCCGGCGCAGTGGACCGCTTGGCCGCATCGATCCGCAACAATCTGGCTTTCTCGCCGGACGTGATTAACGAGCTTAAGGCTAGTTCCTTCCAGCCCTCCTCAAAATCCGCGCCCGCGCTCCGCGATTTCAGCCAGGGTGTGCAATTGTTGCGTGACGGCAAAAACCTGGACGCAGTCAAAATGCTCCAAGCCGCTATCCAGGAGGACCCGCAGTTCGCCCTCGCCTATTCGCGGCTGGCCGAAGCCAACTCGGCGCTCGGGTATGACACCCAGGCGGAACAGTCTTCCCGGAAAGCTCTCGAACTCAGCCAGCAACTCCCTTTGGCGGAGAAATACCTCATCGAAGCCAACCACGCATACATCATGAAAGACAACAAGAAAGCCATCGAGGCTTTCGAGAACCTGGCCAAAACTTCCCCGGATAACACGGACGTGGAGTACACGCTTGGGAGCCTGTACCTGGACCATGGCGATTATGACAAGGCTCGCGCGCAGTTTGCAAGCATTCTGAAAGCCGATCCCAAGAACATCAAAGCACTCTGGCAAATTGGCAGCGTAGAATGGCAGCAGGGGAATCCCCAGGCGGCCTTGGAGCCGCTCAGTAAGGGGGTGAGCCTGGCTGTCCAGGTGGACAACCAAGAGCAGAAGGCGCTCATCCTGCAGGCACTGGGCATCTCCTATCGTATGATGAACAAGCCGGATGAAGCCATCCGGAGCATCCAGGATTCGATAGAAATTACCCGCAAGCTGGGCATGAAGCTCCTGCTGGCGACCAACCTTTCTGAGTTGGCTCTGGATCAGATCACCATCGGCAAGTCGGATGCGGCCATGGCCAGTTACGAGCAGTCGCTCGAAATCCTGCGCGAGATGGGGATGAAGAAGGACTATGGCAACATTCTGATCAATCGCGGCAATTCTTACTACAAACGTGGCGACCTTGACAAAGCGCTTCAGGACTATAAGGATGCGTTGCAAATCGAGCGCGACGCGGATGACATTGACAGCCAAGCGTTGTGTCTCAGCAATATTGGTAACACCTATTTCCTGAAATACGACACGGACAACGCGCTCATCTATTACCAGCAGTCCCTCCAGTTACGGGAAAAGGTGAATAATCCCGTGTACCTGGCGTTGACGCTTGGCTCGCTCGGCGAACTGTACACGGCCATGGGCGATTACGATAAAGCATTCGAGAACCTGATGAAGGCGCTCGATCTCTCCCGCAAAGCAAATGACACCAAGACCGCCGCATATGCGTCCCAGTCCATCGGCAAGATTTTGATGTACCAGGGGCGTCTGGGAACTGCCGTGGGCACCATGCAGGACTCTGTCAACGGATACCGCTCCACAAACAACAAGAGCGTGGAGTTGGCAGACTCTTTGAATGACCTGGCGGATACCCTCATTCTTGTCGGTCGGGGCGACGAGTCCGGCAAGCTGCTGGAAGAGGCGACCAAAGTTGCGAGCGAGCTCAAGAATGAAAGTATTCACAGTGAGCTTCTGAACACTCAGGGGGATGCGGCCTTCTATCGTGGAGACTATAAGGCAGCGCGCAGCTCCTATGAGCAGGCTGTCCAAGCCGGGGCCAAAGCGAAGGATCGCGAAAAAATCCTGATCCCCAAGATGAACCTTGCGCGAGTCTCGATCGCGGAAGGGCGAGCGCAGGCGGCCATCCCAGAATTGCGCGCCGCCATCCAACAGGCCGATAGTCTCCATTTAAAATATTATTCGCTCCGCGGTTCCGTGGACCTGGCGGAAGCGATGATCAAAAACAAAGATTATGCTCACGCGCGACAGGAACTGGACCAAGCCCTGAACACCAGCGAAAAGATGGGCACGCGGCTGCAGACCGCCATCATTCATTTCCAGCTGGGGAATCTTCTGAAGCAGACGGGTGACGCCTCGGGAGCCGCCGGCCAGTACCGGCAGGCGGCCACGCTATTGGACGAAATCAAGAAAGAGCCGGGTGCGGAGCACATCCTGGATCGTGCGGACCTGAAGGTGATGTACAACGAATCGACCCAGGGTGCCGGGCAAGCAAAGGGCTAGCCCGCCCATTCACGGACAACACCATCTCCCCACGCAACTGATCACTGAGCTGAAGTTCGAGCGTTAACCCTGAAGGGCTCTCGCTGACGCATTCGTGCAATGCCAAGATGCCCGGTGCATCGCTCGGCCGCTGCCCTGGAGCACGCGAAGAAGAGCAAACCCAGGAAGGCGGCGTAAAGCCACCGCGCCACAGGCTCCTGATGCCTGCACATTAACAGGAACCCGTGGCCGCCTCTGTGTGAGAACTCAGCCCAGTGCCTGCCTACGCCTTTCCATCCCTATCGTGCTCCTGACAGGGAGATGGTTTGCGGACTGATCGTTGTAGGTTTCGCACTGGTCACCGCATTGTCCGTAATGGTCACCGTGGCATTTTCCACAGTCGTACCCGACGACGGCGGCGTGAAGGTCACGGAGAACGTACAGCTGTTGCCGGAGCTGATCGGGGTGCCCGTACTGCAACTGTTAGCGCTCAGCGTGAAGTATCTGCTGTTGCTAATTGTAATTGCTCTCGTGATAAACAGCGGCGTCGGGCCGTTGTTGGTCAGCGTGAACGTCTCCTTCTCCGTCCCTGTCGTGGAGCCGAAGTTATAGCTATAAGGAGAAATCAAAGCATTCCCCGACGCGTATACGGACACCGTCGGGTCCTCGGCTACCCCCGTCATATTCGCCTGGGCAAGGATCGCCTTCGTGCTGCTATTGTTGACTTGCAGAGTGGCTGCGCTGCCGCCAGGGTATAGCGGGAGATCGTCGGTGTCGGGGGTCCAAGTCACCGTGACGTTGCAAGTGTTGGGGTAGGCGGGAGCCGTCGTGCAACCGTTGGCGTTAATCCCGTAGTCGTCCGGATCACCCTTGGCGTTCTCATTACCCGATCCCGGAATACTCCAGGTAATTTTAGTCGGCGTAGCAGTGGGGTTGTGGACAGTGAAGGTCATTGAGGGGCTCTGACCCACAGATGATAAGGGGAAAGCATAGATCGACGGCGTTATCGTCCACGTGGGTGGCTGAGTAATGCTGAAGTTGTTGGTCTGCGTGCTGCTCGATCCACTGTAGTTGGTGGTGGCGACATAGCTCGCCGACAGGGTATACGTGCCTAACGCGTCGGTCGCAGTCGGAGTGAACGTCGCCGTGCAGGTGATCGGAGTGCTCGTGCCTGTGCAGTTTACCGCGCCATAGCTGCCAGCCGCGGTCGACGCAAACGTCAGCCCGCCCGTGGGCGCCGCCCCGCCGCCCGTCCAGGCCAGAGTTGCCGTTACCGTTGTTGGAGTTCCGCTGCCGTATGCCTCTGAGGGCACCGACACGCCCGTCACGTTCACCGAGGTGGTCTGCTGCGTGATGCTGAAGTTGTTAGTCTGCGTGCTGCTCGATCCACTGTAGTTGCTGTCTGCCGCGAACGTCGCCGTCTCCGTGTAGGTCCCCGGCGTATCAGAGGCGTTCGGTGTATACGTAGCCGTGCAGGTCATCGTGTCGCCGCTGGGCGTGCCGCAAGTCGTCAATCCATAGGTGCTGTGCCCGTTGCCGCCAATGGTCACATTGGTCGCCGTAGGCGCAGTGCCGCTGCCTGTCCACGACAGCACTGCCGTGATCGTGACCGCCGCATCCTGGCCGTAGTTCTCCGACGACGGGCTCACGTTGGTCACGGCGATCGACGCCGTGGCCTTACCCACCGAGTAAGCGACCGGGTATGGCTGCGCCTGATTCCCTACATTGTCTGTTGCGCTTACATATAACGTGCCGCCCTCTGCCACCGTGGTGGGAATAGTGCCTCCGCAGGTGACAGTAGCACCCGAGCTGGGGTTGCAGGCGGGGCTATTGGCAACATAGTTGCCCGGGGCTCCGCTGCTGATAGTGCAGCCGCCGCTGGGGACGCCAGAACCCGCATCGGAGCAAGTAAACGTCACGGTGATGGCCGTTCCACCCACGGTGGAAGATCCAGCACTGCCTGAGATCGTTGGGGCTTGCAAGTCGATCTGATATGGACCGGCAGAGACGCCGCCGGCGACGGGGTTCCCAGCGAGGTCAGTGACCGTTAGAGCCGGGGGAGAAGTACAACAACCAGCAGGGGTCGACTGCGCTCCCGCCGTAGCCGACGCATCGGTGTAGCCGGGCGCAACGTTTGTGTAAATGGAAACCGTTTCGTTTGGTTTGCCCTGGATGCCACTTACCGGCATGAAACCGGAGTAACTGCCGTCAGCGGCTGGGGGGTCATTCACAGTGCATGTTACTGTGAGGTTGCCGCTGGGCCCGCCGTACCAAGTTCCGGTGCCGGGCGCTGGGCTGCAGCTAGCAGAAGAAAAAGTAGGTGCTACGGTATCAATGCCGAAGGTCACAAAGGGGAACGATGCCCAGTTGACTGTCGGATCGGTGAGTGACACCGGGGGCTGCGGGTTGAAGTTCAGCCCTTCGGTGAGGGCGCAGTCCGTCGGGTAGTAGTGCAGATTGTACAAACCGTCCAATTGGGAAGCGGTAAGGGAAAGGATGCTTTCGGTAGGAGAAAAGGAGCTTGGGGTCGTCCCCATATAATTGCACAGTGGGTTGGCAAAATTCTCCTGGGTATAATTGTTCCACACAGTTATGTCACCCGGAACTGGATAGGTAGTATCCGGCAGCGGGCTACCCGCTTGCGTGATGCCATAAGTCACACTGTACACTGGCGCCGCAACAAAGCCATTATATGGAAACGACGGAAAAGGATTGTTTGCAGTTACAGATGGAGAAGAATAAGTCGCCGCGTTCGCAGCGAAGTTCACGTTGGCTGTGGTGCTGTTCACCCAGCCGTACTGGCCGACGGTCGCCGATGCGGTAGGCAGCGGATGGTTCACAACCGGGAAGTATATCGAGTTTCCCTTGTCGCCGGTCGGAGGAATGTCGGCCGCTCCCCTGAACTGGGTCAGGAGGTCGAGCGGGCACAGATCGTTCGCCACGAGACCTGTCTCATAGCAGTTCGGGTCAGCACTCTGGCTCGCGAGTATTGTCGAGGTAACATATATAGGGGTTGCAGCGCTTGTCGTAGTATTAAATCCCGAAGCACTGGGTTCGAGCGGAGTGCAGGGCTCCGTCGAGCCCGGCGCGCACGCCCAGGCATCGCCCCCCACCAACAGGCCCGGTCCCGTGCCCGTCGCGCAAGCGGCACCCTCGGCGCCTCCCAGGTAGTAGGTGCATGCGTTCGGCGACGAATTGTACAGGTAGTTGCTTCCGTTTAGCGTGTCCGGCGAGTCAAACGAGAAGGAGAACAACGTATTTCTCAGTAAGCTCTGCATTTGCCCGGCGTCGCAGTTGGCTCCATTTAGCGTCGTATGTGTCGGGTCCCAGCACTGGACCAGAATGCCTGCGCACATCGGCGCGTTGTTGTTAGAAGAATCCTGTTCGCACGACACCCTGGTGCAAACGTCAGGAGCAGCGGATGTGCCCTGAACCAGCTGATAGAAGAGCTGCTGAGGCACGGCGATCTCCGTATAGACTGGCGTGGTTCCCGGAGTCTGAGGGTTTTGCGCATTGTTGTCCAAGATAGAACAGCTCGTGCCCGGATTGCTGTCGAACGAGACGGTATTCGTTGGTGTGGGATTGCCCGTGACAGTGGCGCCGGGTACGACTCCCCCAGGGCTGCAACTTGTTTGCAGGAAAAGCGTGGAGTTGGCGTAGAGGCCCTCCGACCCCGATGAAAGAAGGGTGAACAAGGCCTGCCCCGAGTAGGAAGCAGAAAAGAAAGAACTGATGTTGATCGGCGCAATGCCGCCAGCGTTGGAGCTAAGCTTTCCTAATATCGCCGTATTACCGTTCGACGTAAACGTATCAGGATCTAGTCCGATGAGCGTATTGGGATAATTGTCAGCAGTAAACTGGTAGTCCGAGGTAAAGCAACTTTGATAATCGCCCTCGTCCGGGGGGTTGGGGTTGTTGACCGCTGTTGACGCGGCGCCACTGCAGACGTTTCCAAGAGGATACAAGGTGCCGTCACCATATGGAGGACTATCGTTAGCCGGTGTGAGTGGGGAGCCGGTGGCCAAAGTGATGTAATCGTCCACGAGAAGGTTCCCCACACCGTCGGGAGTACCCGAAAGTGTCGCTGTGACGGTCCCTGTACAGCTCAAATTCTGCGTCGTACTTGCAATCGTGTACAAGTTAGTGAAGCTAGTTGAGCTAGGAGGCGTCGCGACATTTGTTTCGCCGAATAGCTTGATCGAGCCATAGGCGCCGCTCAGCGGGATGGGAGGAGGAGCCGTTGCGCCGGACGTGACCGAGAGTGTGAGCGTCGCCGTCTCCAACTTCGTAGGCGTCACTGTCCCCGCATACGAAGCGTTGAAATACAGAGTCACCAGACACGTAGCGGGAGAGGTGAATTTTTGTCCAGTACACGAGTCTCCGGCGGTGATGAAATCCGTGTAGTTCGTGCCCGTGACCGTCGTACTCCCAAAAGTGACCGGGCTGGCTGTCGATGCACCAATGATGTTTACGGTGACAGTTTCTTGAGCGCTGCACGGGACCGTACAAGGTGACACCACAGGAGTTCCCGTGGGCACGCCATAGGAAAGAGCTACTGGCGAAACTGAAACCGTCGCCTGTGCCAGCGAGTTTTGGGCAGCAAGGCCGACCACCAAAACGACAAGAACGACAAAGGCCATCAGACGGAAATTGGCGCGAGATTTCATGGCGAATTTCTCCAGAATCTATGAGGAACCAATAACCAAAGCGACGTCAGCCGCCGGACATGGCACCGCATCTATTTCTTCAAAGGCAATTTTTTGGGCGAACCCTGCTGGGCGATGGGGGGAAATCCATCGTGGCCAGACCCACACGAGTCGCAATCTTGCACCTTTGACAACTCGCCTGTCAACAAGAATTGTTGTCAGAATTCAGATTGGGCGTTCTGAGCACAGGGAAGTAGCAAGCTTCTTCACAATATCCGCATAGGCTTGCTTCCCAGCCCTGGGAGCTCAGACGCGTTCCGTTTGTCCTGCGGGAACTTGCAGGTACCCGAAGGCGAAGCGAGATGCGCGTGCGCACCCTTTCGGTCATGATCTTCAAACTTTCAACCACGCCCGGGAACCACTACACCCGAGTACAGCCCTTCCGATGTGTTCGCCGAAAGTGGTCTCTGGATATTCTTTGGCGACCAATCTTGAACACCGCTGAGACAATCCATCCGAGAGCTTCGTGATGCTGGTTTTGTGGATGGCTTTTCGGGGCGGCAGTGGAGCAAGGAAAACTTGCAGTGGCGCGATGTATCATGCCGAACCCGCCATCTGTTGCAGGCTATTCTCCGATTGCATATTCGAAGGAATCGCTGAAAACAATAAACTTAGTGGGTTCGTTTGGTAATTTGGCGTATGTCTCGTAAGCCGGTCTCGGTGGCGTGAGTAGCTCAGTTCCCGGAAATCCCACGACTCTCCAATCGCCCACGCAAGCAACGTTCATGACGTTCAAAGTGCGAGTTTTCATCATCGGGGCTGGTGGGTGGTTTGTATACGCCAGCCTCCGCCGGCGATCGAAAGAACGAAGCCTGGCCTCGGTGGATTTCCAGGGCGATTTTGCTGACCTTCTCCGCGAGAATTCCCTGCAAACAGGGAAAAATACAGGGAATTCCTCTATTCTGGGGGCCTAAAATGCCGCACTATCCTTACATACGGCACTCATTCCGCTGGATTTGTTCGCGTGACGACCCTTGAACAAACAGGGAATTTTTAGCAGATATCAGGGAATGCGACTCCCTGATGTTCGGAACAGGTTTGGCTGCACCATGGATCTTCAAATGGGATTTAAAGCCAGAGAAATCAGACCCAGGGACCAATGGAGGTCACGTTCAATACATTCCCTCCGGGCTGGACTGAGGGCAAAGGCTCTGCCTGAAAGGGTTCCGCAACCAGCGCTCATATGTCTTTGACCCTAGCCTTCTGTTTTGCCACCAGGCGCTGCATGAACTTGGGCCCCTCCTTCTTATAGGCCTCGACGCCTTCGTGCAGCAGCATCTCACATACTTGCGTGATGGTCCTCTGTTCCTCATCAGCAATCTGTTGAATGTCGCGCCGCAGTTCCGGGTTCACTCGGAATACTAGAAAGCCTGTTCTCGCCACCTCTGAAATATAGCTTTGCGATCGGATTGTGAACAATACAAATCGCTATTGTGTAATACATGTCATACTTGTTATACTTGCGATACAGGAGGCGGAAATGAAACAGCCAAAGAAAGCGAAGAGCAAAACAGATTTCAATGGGCAAGCAACGCACAAGCTGCTCAGACAAAACATGAGCGCGGCGAGAAAGGCGTTCGGTGAAGCTTTAGCATCGCGGACCAAAGCTTGGCTGGAAAACTTGACGCGAGAGTTTAGTTTTTCACTGAAGGGAGGCGATCTCCAAATTATCAACAGCAACTGGTACGTCACACACACCGGCCTGATTGGGCTGGCGCGTCGCAAGAGATGCAGCGGCATCCATGTTGAGGCCGTCGATTCGCTGTGTGATTCGGCGGCGAATCGCTTCGTCCTCAAGGCGACGGTCTTCCCTTCCAAGGGCTCATCCGGCTTTGTCGGCTACGGCGACGCGAATCCGTCCAATGTTTCCTCTCTCGTCCGCGGTGCAGAGATGCGCGTGGCCGAGACCCGAGCAGTCAATCGCGCCCTCCGCAAGGCCTACGGAATCGGCATCTGCTCGGTCGAGGAGATCGGAACGATTCCGAATCCGGTTGAAAAGTTTCCTCCCCAAAATGCGAATGGAAACGGGAACGGCGGCGGGCCCAAGGTCCGCGACCGCCTCTGCCAGATCATCCGCCAGCACAAGCTCGACCCCGAACTGGTAAAGGCTTACGCCGTCGACTTCTGCGGCACGAAGACGCTCCGAGATGCCACCCGCGAACAGGTTCAGAACTTCGTCCAGCAACTGGCCGACTGGGCCGAGAAGGACCGCAATGCTCTCCTCTGCCAGCTCAACAGCTACTCGCATCCGAAACAGGAGGGGGCCGCATGAACCGCAAAGTCCCAGGTCTCGCCGAAACTGCCCGCGATTCTCGTCCGGAGATTCCAGACGGCATCTTCCTTGTGCGGGTCGATGGCGCCCAGTTCCGCTGGCATTCCCACAAACCCTTCTACATCCTCCGGCTCTCCGTCCTTGAACCGAACGCCTCCGCAGGGCAGCCCATTGTCGGCCGTCTTTACTGCACGCAAAAGGCGATGTGGAAGCTGGGCTGGTTCCTGCGAGATTTCCTCTATGACCCGGAGCTTCTGGCCCACGAACAAGTCGATGAGAAGTCTCTGCCCGGACTCCGCGGCGTGGTCAAGATCAGCCACACCGTGATCAACGGCATTTCGCTCATCAACCTCGACGGCTTCGCCCCGGCCAGCCATTGGGAAGAACTGTCCGCGGCTCCGGTATCGAGCGCTTCTCACTCCAACATCGCGGAGGCAACCCGGTGACCTACTCCTACACCCAGATCAGCCAATACCTTTCCTGCCCGCGCCGTTACCGGCACCGCTACCTCGATGGTTGGCAAGAAAAAGACACGCGGGCCGCCATGCTCTTCGGCCGAGCGTTCGAACAGGCCGTCGCCGCCTTTTTTCGCCGTGAAGACCCGGCGGCTGTGCTGTTCGAGCAGTGGGGCCTCTGCAAGGACATGGGTCTGACCTACTCGGGCAACGACACCTGGGACCGCATGCTGCAACAAAGCATCCAGTTGCTCGAGCGCTTCGCTCAGGACGGCCGGGTTCGCATTCGCCGCCCTCGTTCCACCCAGCAGATTCAGTTCAATCGGACCTTGGCTTCCGGCAACAATTTCGTCGCTTACGTCGACGCCATTGGTGAACTGGACGGCACACCCTGCGTTCTGGAATGGAAGACCACGTCTGCGCGATATCCTGAAGAGCCGGCCGGCATTTCCGCACTGGATCCGCAACTCGTCTGCTATTCCTGGATGACCGGCATCGACGAAGTCGCCCAGGTTGTTTTCGTGCGCAAGCGTCTGGTCGAAGTTCAGTACCTTCGCGCCACCATTTCGGACGAGCAGCGGCAGGAGTTCGCAACCCTGGTTGAAGACACGGTCCGACGGATCGAGTCCGGACTGTTCCTGCCGCATAGCGGCATCCGCTTTCCCCAGAA